>Ga0209266_1002652_pt1 | contig 11152 bp, 9 predicted proteins | sample GraSoiAngelo_132_FD_185889 | JGI IMG/M metagenome (GOLD analysis project Ga0209266, IMG submission 185889) | Grasslands soil microbial communities from the Angelo Coastal Reserve, California, USA - 14_0929_02_40cm (SPAdes) (version 2) | ecosystem: Environmental > Terrestrial > Soil > Grasslands ...
TGGCGGCGCCGACGGCGCGGGTCAAGCGGACGTCGCCGAGGCGGCGCGCGATCTCGCTGTAGCTGCGCGTGACGCCGAACGGGACCGCGCGAAGCTCCTCCCACACGCGCAGCTCGAAGGGGGTGCCGGGTGGGTCCAACGGCAGATCGAACGTGGTGCGGGTGCGGGCGAAGTATTCGGCGAGTTGTTGCCTTACGCGCGCGAGGACCTCACCCCCTGGTGCCTCTCCCCCTGGCCCCCTCTCCACTTCGTGGAGAGGGGGAACGAAATGAGAGGTCGGAAAATACACGCCCGTGAGCGCGGTCTCGGACGCCGTGAGGACGAGCTCGCCGAGGGGGCTGGGGATGCGGATGACGGTGATGGGCATCCCTACAGGCCCACCTGCAGGCGCGTGTAGTAGAACCCCCCGTTCATCCCGAATTGCGTCACGCGGCGGCTGTAGACGAACCGCCCGAGGCTCGAGTTCGTCGCATGGACCTGCCGGTCCGGATACGTGTTGAAGAGGTTGGTCCCGCCGACGGCGAGGCGGACGCCGCCCGAGAGCTCGTAGGACAGGTCGAGATCGAAGAGCGTCTTCGCCCCGAACCGCTCATCGTTGGCCGGTCCGTTGGGATGCCGATAGTAGATGGTGCCGTAATAGGTCGCCCGCGCGAGGCCGGCAAACCGCCCGCGGGCCCAGCGCGCCGCGAGCCCGCCCTTCTGGTGCGGCAGGGCGTCCTCCAGCCGGTTACGATCTTCGCGGTTCAGCAGAATAGCGCGGACCGCCGGCAGGTTGCCGGCGGTGAAGGTGTCGGCCATCGCCTGCGGCACGTTGACGCGTTCGACCACGGTCTTCGTGAAGTTCGCCGAGGCGGTGAGGGAAAGAGAGCCGCCGGCGAGGGTGCGGCTGTGCGTGACCACGACGTCCAGCCCCGTGGTGCGCGTATCCACAGCGTTCGTGAAGAACTGCGCGGTCGTGACGCCCAGACGTTGGAACGGCAGCAGCAGCCGCGTCACGACCGGGCCGACGGCCGGGTCGGAGGCCTTGAACTGGCTGGAAATCACGATGCGGTCGGCGATGGTGATGCGGTACGCGTCCGCCGTGAGCGACCAGCTGCGCGCGGGCTGCAGGGCGACCCCAAAGCTCAAGTTGACCGAGCTCTCTTCCTTGAGCGGCGGCACGCCGAAGGATTGCGTCACGCGGCTCTCGTTATTGCTCGTGAGGATGCGATTGGGGACCAGGTTGCCGCCCGTGTCGATCACGAACTGGTTGCTCACGTTGTTGAACCAGGCCTGGGCGAGCGATGGGGCGCGGAACCCGGTGCTCGCGGCCGCGCGCAGCCCCAGGGCAGGGACGACCTGGAACCGGCTGGCCACCTTCCCGTTGAGCGTGCGGCCGAAGTCACTGTAGTCTTCGAGCCGCCCGCCGACGTCGAGCAACACGCGCTCGCTCACCTGACTCTCGAACCCGCCGTACACGCTGAGGCTGGTGCGCGTCCGGTCCACCTGATTGGACGGCTGGAAGCCCGGGAACACCTGGGCCCCGGGCTCCTTCGGCGCGCCGTTCGCCATGGTGTCGAAATCGACGCCGGGCGTGGGCCCGCCGGTGCCCAGCTGCCAGGAGGCCTCTTCGCCCGCCTCGATGCGGTACTCCTCACGACGGAACTCGCCGCCCGCGACGAATGCCAGGGAGCGCAGGCCCCCCCAGGCCCCGAGCGGCCGCACGACGTCGAGGTTGCCGACCGTCTGGGCGAAGGACAGGCGGCCGGCGTCGAAGGTCGTGGGGCTCGCGGCCCCCATCGAGGCGTTGTCCGAGTGGTCGACGAAGAAATGAAAGGCGTTGCCGCCCGTGGTGAGGCTGAAGTCCACGTCCCAGGCGTCGACGCCGCCACGGACGCCCGCGGTCGCCGAGTGGTCGTCGATGATGGTATGGATCTCCGGGAGGAACCCGAAGGGGTAGAGCTGCGGCACCACCCGCCCCTCCTGGCTCGGCAGGCGGAAGAACCCGGCCGACAGGCCATCGCGGTGACCGACGCCGCCGAAGCTGTAGAACTCGGCCGTCTCGCTGAGCGGGACGACAGTGTTGTAGAACGCCATCCCTTCAGTGGCGGCGCTCTGCCCGACGCGCATCGTAAACTCCTCGCGCGTGAGCCCGTTTGCGGCGAGTGCGGAATCGGTGCCGGCCTGCGTCGTGACGCCCAGGAAGATGTCGTTCCCCGAGTACGGCGCGGCGCGATTGGTCGCGCCACGATTGAGATACGACGCGGTCACATTGAAGAACCCTCGGTCCCCGACGGCGAAGCCGTAATTGGCGTCGGTCGCGACCTCGTCACCGTCGTGGCGATCGGCCATGTCCCAGACGCTGCCGCCGCCCGGGGTCGAGCCCGCGGTGCTGCTCACGTCCAGATGCTCCGTCTGGCGCTTCAGCACGATGTTGATTACGCCGGCGATGGCGTCGGAGCCGTACTGGGCCGACGCGCCGTCGCGCAGCACTTCGATGCGCTCGATCGCCGCCGCGGGGATGGCGTTCAGGTCCACGCCCACCGTGCCCCGGCCGAAGGTGCCGTTGACGTGCACCAGCGCACTCGAGTAGCGCCGTTTCCCGTTGACCAGCACGAGGACCTGGTCGGGGCCCAGGCCGCGCAGGCTCGCGGGGTTCACGTGGTCGGAGCCGTCGGCGATCGTCTGGTGGGACGCGTTGAAGGACGGCGCGACCGCGGCGAGCATCTGGTTCACCTCGGTCTGCCCGGTCTCGACCATCTCCTGCGCAGAGACGACGTCCACCGGCACCGGCGTCTCCGTGGCGGTGCGCGACGTGCGCGCGCCGACAACGACGATCTCGTTCAGGGTCAGCGGTGTGGCGGTGAGCCGGAAGTCCGCGGTCACCGTCTCCCCGGCCTTCACCGTGACCTGCTGGTCCGCGGATTCGTAGCCGATGAGCCGGGCCTTGACGGTGGCGGTCCCCGCCGGGACGCTCAGGTGATACCGCCCCTGTGCGTTGGCGAGAGCGGCGCGCGCAGTCCCCACGACCACGACGCTCGCGCCCGAGAGGGGCGCGCCGTCTTTCGCGGCGAGCACGGTGCCGCTGACGGTGCCGGTCTGTTGGGCGGTGAGCGCCGTGGTGGCGAGCAGGGTGACGAGGCAGGTGATGGAAACGCGGCGGGAGGTCATCGATCGCTCTCCAGTTAGGCTATCTAAGCGGAGAGATACGCGTCGTTTGGGAGGTGCGCCACCCGAGCCTTGCGGGCCCGCCGCCCGGACTCCACGTTGAGGCATGACCGATGACCGCCGGGCGCAAGGAGAGCGGCGCAACGGTGCGGACCGCCGCCGCGTCCCAGTCGCGCGCGGCTTCCTGTTGCGGCTGCTCAAAGGTGAGCGGCGGCAGCTCGAAGACCGGCGGCGCGGGTTGGACGGCAAGGCGGGCGCCGATCGGCGCTCGCCGCGGCAGACCGCCACCGACCTGGTGCGCGGCGCGTTCGACCTCCTCGCCAGCGCGCGCAGCGTCAACGACGCGAACTTCGACGACGACACACGGCAGCGGCTCGACTCGGCGCTGATCCGGTTGAAGTTCGCGCTCGAGCGCCTGGCCAAGGAGTGATCGCTCTCCTCCTCGCGCTGCAACTGCCGACGCGCTGGGCCGCCGACGTCACGCCCCAGCGCGTTCACGCCGAGTACCCACGGCCGCAACTGGCGCGCCGCACGTGGCTGAACCTGAACGGACGGTGGGACTACGCCGTCCAGGACAGCGGCGCGCCGCGACCCACCCGCTTCGACGGCACGATCCTCGTGCCGTTCCCGATTCAGTCGTTGCTGTCGAGCGTGCTGCGTGCCGTCACTCCCACACAGCGACTCTGGTACCGCCGCACGTTCCGCCTGCCGCCCGCGCCACGCGGCTCGCGTTGGCTGCTGCACTTCGGCGCGGTGGACTGGGAAGCGGCGGTCTTCGTCAACGGCCAGCCGGTCGGCACCCATCGCGGCGGGTACGATCCTTTCACGCTGGACGTCACCGCAGCACTGCGTAACCGCCGCGTGCAAGAGCTGGTGGTGCGCGTCTGGGATCCCACCGACGCCGGCGACCAGCCGCGCGGCAAACAGGTCGCCAGGCCGCACAGCATCTGGTACACCGCCGTCACCGGCATCTGGCAGACGGTGTGGCTCGAGCCGGTGCCGCGGCGCTACATCGCGTCGCTCGACGTGCGCCCCGACGTGGACGCGGGCACGGTGAGTGTGCGGGTCCTGGCTGCCGGCCCCGACACCGCGCTCCCCGTGCGCGTGACAGCGCTCGACGGCGACCAGTACGTCGACACGACCTCAGGGGTCGCTGGCGGGCTTCTCACCCTGCGCATCCCCGACGCCAAACTGTGGGCGCCCGGCCACCCTTTCCTTTATGGATTGCGGGTGGCGGCCGCCACCGACAGCGTCACGAGCTACTTCGGCATGCGCAAGATCGCGGTCGCCCGGGACAGCGCCGGCGTGCTGCGGCTGTTCCTCAACAACCGCCCGCTCTTCCAGCTCGGCACGCTCGACCAGGGCTGGTGGCCCGACGGGCTCTACACCGCGCCCACCGACGCCGCGCTGCGCTCCGACATCGAGACACTGCAGCGCCTCGGCTTCAACCTGATCCGCAAGCATGTCAAAGTCGAACCCGAGCGCTGGTACTACGACTGCGACAGCCTCGGCATGCTGGTGTGGCAAGACATGCCGAGTGCCGAGAACAAGACTGACGAGGGGCGGCGGCAGTTCGACGTGGAGCTGAGCCGCAGCTCGCCGCGCTGCGCAATCACCCCGCGATCGTCATGTGGGTGCCGTTCAACGAGGGATGGGGCCAGCACGACACCGAGCGTCACGTCGCCTGGCTCAAGCAGGAAGACCCCACGCGCCTGGTGGACAACGCCAGCGGCTGGACCGACGCGGGCGTGGGCGACGTGCTCGATATCCACGACTACCCCGGGCCCGCCATCCCTCCCGTGGACTCGACCCGCGCCCTGGTGCTCGGCGAATTCGGCGGCCTCGGCCTCCCGTTGGAAAGGCACACCTGGCAGGCGAAGGACAACTGGGGCTATCGGCGCTTCGCCGACACGACGACACTGCGGACCGCGTACCGCGTGCTACTCACCGAGCTGCGCGTGCTCGAGGACGCAGGTCTCGCGGCGGCAGTGTACACGCAGACGTCGGACGTCGAGATCGAAGTCAACGGGCTGCTCACCTACGATCGCGCCGTCGTGAAACTCCCCGGCGACGAGGGCGCCGTGAACCGACGGCTGTACGAGCCGTCGCACCCGCTCGAGTCACCGGCGCCCGACGCGCGCAGCGGGCCGCAGACCTGGCGCTACACGACGCGTGCTCCCGCCGGCAACTGGACCGATCCCGCCTACGCGGATTCGAGCTGGGCTCTAGGCGCGGCAGGCTTCGGGACCGACAGCACGCCGGGCACGCGCGTGCGCACCGTGTGGAACACGAGCGACCTGTGGCTGCGCCGCAGCTTCGAGCTCGCTCCCGGGACCGATCTCACGCGCCTGTACTGGAGCATCCATCACGACGAAGACGCGGAGCTGTACATCAACGGCGTGGCAGTGGACACATTCCCCGGGTACACGAGCGGTTATCACGTGCGGGCACTCTCACCGGCCGCGCGAGCGGCGCTGCACCCCGGCCGCAACATGTTGGCGATGCACGTGCACCAGACTAGAGGGGGACAGTACGCGGATGTGGGGCTGGTCCTCGCCCCCTGATCGCCTCGGGTGACACCACGGGTCGGCCACCGCGTGCGTCCTTAGAGGACGCTCGATTGCGCCGAGCCGCCCCTTCAGGGGACGGCGAGCAATAGCCGAGGCGTCGAGAACCCCGGGGCATGGCCCCGGGGTTAGTCTACCCGACGAAGGCTTTCACTCTTATCTGGGAGTGCAGACCGTGTGGCTCGTGATCGTCCTGCGATTGGTTCACGTCGTGTCCGGCGCCCTGTGGATCGGCATGATGGCGTTCAGCACGTACTTCCTCGTCCCCGCCCTGGGTGAGGTCGGTCCCGAGGGCGGTAAGGTGATGGCTGCCCTGCAGCGGCGCCGGCTGATGACGGTCATGCCGCTGACGGCCCTGGCCACCTTGATCTCGGGGTTCTGGCTGTACGCGCGCTTCGCAGGCGCCGCGGTGGGGTTGTGGCGAACGCCGATCGGCCTGGCGTTCGGCCTGGGCGGTGTGGCAGCGCTGATCGCCTTTCTGATCGGCATCGTGCTGGTGCGGCCGGCGATGATGCGGGCCGCCGCCCTCGCCCAGGACCCGGCGGGGAACAAGGAGGAGGCGCGGCGCCTGCGCCAGCGCGCCGAATCGATGAGCCGGTTGGTGGCGCCGCTGCTGTTCTTCGCCTTGGGGGCGATGGCGGTGGCGCGGTATTTGTAGGACCTCACCCCCTGACCCCCTCTCCACTTCGTGGAGAGGGGGAACGAGGCTACACCGTCCGGAGCTTCCACTTCCCCCGCCTAAACAGCAGCGCGCTGACCACCGCGAACGATGAGTAGCCGACCGTGATCGCAAGGAACACACCGAACGGCCCCACCCCCGCAACGCGTGCCAGGACGTAGGCAAGCGGGATCTCGAACGCCCAGAAGCAGGCGAGGTTGATCCACGTCGGCGTCCAGGTGTCCCCCGCCCCGTTGAACGCCGAGGTCAGGACCATTCCCAGCGCATAAAAGAGAAACCCGAAGCTCATGGTGCGCAGCGCCAAAGCGCCGGTGGGCGCCGCCGTGGGGTCGTGTGTGAACAGGCCGACGATGGGGTTGGCGAGAATGATGAAAAGAACGCCCACGCTTCCCAGCACCGCCATGTTGTAACCGCTGGCGATCCACACGGCGCGCTCGGCGCGCTCTGGTTTGCCGGCGCCGAGGGACTGGCCCACCATCGTGGCGGCGGCGTTGGAGAGTCCCCACGACGGCAGCAGACAGAAGACCACGAGCCGGATCGCGATGGTGTAGCCCGCGAGCGCCGCGCTTCCGAACGTCGAGACGATCCGCACCAGCCCGATGTAGCTCGCCGTGCCCACGAGCACCTGGAACGTCCCCGACCCCGACAGCCGGATCAGGCTCGTCATGATGGCGGGCTTCAAGGCCAGGTGAATGCGGCGCACGGCGACGCGCGCGTCGCCGCGCGTCAACCGATAGATCTGGTAGAGCACGCCGGTGCCGCGGCCGATGGTGGTTGCGATCGCCGCGCCCGTGACGCCGAGCTTGGGAAACGGGCCCAGGCCGAAGATCAGGCAGGGGCCGAGGAGGATGTTGATGGCGTTGGCGAGCCAGAGCACGCGCATCGCGATGGCGGCGTCGCCGGCGCCGCGGAAGATCGCATTGATGAGGAAGATCAGCAGCACCGTGGCGCTGCCGCCCAGCATCATGCGGGTGTAGCCCGAGCCGATGGCGGTGACGGCCGGGGTGGCGCCCATGACGCCGAGCAAGTGCGGAGCCAAGCTGACGCCGAGCACGGCGACGAAGGCCGCGACGACGAGTCCCATGGCGATGCCCTGTACGGCAGTTTCAGCCGCGGCGTCGGGACGTTTCTCGCCGATGCGGCGTGCGACGGTGGCGGCGACACCGATGGAGAGTCCCATCGCGGCTGTGTAGACCAGGGTGAGCATCGACTCGGTCAGGCCGACGGTGGCGACGGCGTCGGGGCCCAGGCGCGAGACCCAAAAGACGTCCACGACGGCGAAGATCGACTCCATCCCCATCTCGAGCACCATGGGGATGGCGAGCAGCACGATGGCCCGGCCGATCGAGCCGGCGGTGTAGTCGTGGTGGGTGCCGCGCACGGCGTCGCGGATCACCGACCAGACGGTGTACTGGCTAGGGGCCGCTGCGACGGTCTCTTCGGTCATCCGTACTCCGTAATCCGTTTTCCGTTATTGGTGTTCGGATGCGTTTCACACGGGCTGGAGCCTGCCCCGAGCGCAGCGAGGGGCCCGGGGTTGGTCGGGCTTCGCGGCGTGATGAAGATAATCGCGGCTCAACGTTCCGGGGAGCGACGTCGGTGGCGACGCAGTCGCGCGCGGGGTATGTTTGTCGCCCCCTCGCTCAGGAGATCCCTCATGAGGATCGCGTACCGCACCCTCGCCGCCGTCACGCTGCTCGTCGCGCCCGCGCTCGTCGCGCAAGCGCCCGCGGCGCCGCCCAAGCCCGGGCCCGAGGTCCAGAAGCTCGCCTACTTCGCGGGCCGGTGGAACGAGGTGGTCGACATGAAGCCGTCGCCGATGGGACCCGGTGGCCGAATGACGGTCAGCTCCAGCTGTGAATGGTTCTCCGGCGGATTCTTCCTCGTGTGCAGGAGCGACGGCACCGGCCCGGCCGGCGCGACGCACGGTCTCGGCATCCTCGGCTACAACACCGAGTCCAAGCACTACACGTACTACAGTATCGACAATTCGGGGATGAGTGGTCCCGTCGCGTACGGCGACTTGGCAGGCGATACGTGGATCTGGACGACAGAAGCCACCATGAACGGGCAGCAGGTGAAGAGCCGCTTCACGATCAAGCAGGTCTCCCAGGACAGCTATACGTGGACGTGGGAGATGGCGATGGGAAGCGCGCCGTCCGCAGTGATGGGGACGGGGACGGATACGCGGGTCAGGTAGCCTCACGCCCTGACCCCCTCTCCACGACGTTGCTCGGTACCTCTCCCCCTGACCCCCTCTCCACTTCGTGGAGAGGGGGGACGAGGCTAGACCTGACGCGCGGCAGCGGCAACCGTCGCGAGTTCCTCGATCAACATCTTCCAATGCGCGGGCCGGAGCCGGGCGCGCAGCCGCGCCTGGGCCCGCTCCCAGGCGGGCTTGGCGCGCACGAGCCGGCGCCGGCCTGCGGGGGTGAGTGACCAGCGCACCTCGCGGCGGTCGGTCCCCTCCCCCTCGCGGATCCAGCCCGCGCGCGCGAGTGGTCGCAGCGTGCGGCTGAGCGTGGTGCTGTCCAACGCCAGCAGATCTCCCAGAGCCGATTGCGGGCTCGTTCCCATTCGTTCCAGGACTTGCAGCAAGGTGAACTGCGTGGCGCGGAGGCCCCCCCCCGTGTCACGCAGCTCGGTTTCGTAGGCGCGGGTCACGGCGCGCGCGGCGCGGCGCAGGCTGGCGCACGCGCAGTCGAGGGGCGGGAGTCGGTCAGCGGACATTACCGGATACCAGCCGTCGGAAGATGAAGACGTGAGTCGCGAAGTAGATCGGCACGAGGAACGCGGGGATGAGGACGAGCGGCAGCGACAGCACCGCTTGCACGCCAGGGGTCAGGCCACGGATCGTCACGAACGTCGCGGTGACGACGGCGGTAACGAGGTCGAGCGTGCCCAACGCGTTCCAGGCGTAGGTCAGGCCGCGGTGCAGCGCGGTGCGCGGCGCCCCGGCGGCGACGAGCACGAGCGCGAGGGCGCCGACGGCGATATCGCCCCACCCGGCGCGCTCTGCGAATACCGTCGCAATCTGTCCGCGGGCCGCGAGCACCAGGAAGGTGATGCCGATTAGGCGCAACGCGTTGATGCCGATCAAGGCGCGCAGCGGCAGCGCGTCGACCCAAGCGCGCACGGCGGGGACGCCGATCGCGGCGACAAGGGTCGCGGCGACGAGCCCCAAGATGATGAGCTGGGGACCGGGGAACGGCAGCCGGACGAAGAAGCCGGTGGCGCCGGCGAGCAGGACCAGGCCCAGCCAGGCGGCGACAGCCACGGCGGCCGCGGTGGGGAGGCGGGGAGTGGTGATCGTTGAGGCAGTCATGGGACCTCCGGTAAAGGTAGTCGATATATGTGTATATGCAACTATATTCCGGGTTCGGGTTCTGGTGTTCCCAGGACAACGGAGGTCATTGCACATGGCTAAGCGGGAGACGGTCCTCATCACCGGCGCATCCGGCGGCATCGGCGCCGAGTTGGCGCGGGTGTTCGCAGAGAACAAGTACGACTTGGTGCTCGCCGCCCGCAGCCTGGCGCCACTCGAGCACCTGGCGCAGGAGCTGCGCGATCGGCATGGCGTCGCGGCGCGAGTGGTGCGGGCGGATCTGTCCGAGCCCGGAGCCGCGGCGCGGCTGTGGCGCGAGGCGGGCAACATCGACGTCCTGGTCAACAACGCCGGCGTGGGGTTGTATGGACCGCTGGCGGATCAGGACCCGGAGGCGTTGACGCGGATGCTACAGCTCAACGTGGTCGCGCTCAGCGACCTCACGCGTCTGGCGTTGCCGGGAATGCTGCAGCGGCGGGCGGGCGGGATCCTCAACGTCGCATCGATCGTAGGGTACCAGCCCGGCGGGCCTCGCATGGCGGCGTATTACGCGAGCAAATCGTTCGTGCTGTCGTACTCGAAGGGGTTGGCAAGGGAGTTAGCGGGGACGGGAGTCACCGTGACCGCGCTGTGTCCCCCTGCACTTCGCACGGCTTTCGAGGAACGGTCGGGAGCGGCCGGAACGCGACTGTATCGGTTACTGGGGCGCGACGATCTCCACGCGGTCGCGGCGGCTGGCTACCGGGGCTTCACGCGCAAGCGGCCGGTGGTGATCCCCGGACTGCTGACGAAGATCCTCGCGCTGGCGGGCGAGCTGCCGCCGCGGAGGCTCGCGCTCGAGGTGAACCGGTGGTTGCTCGCGAAGTAGCCCCTGCTTCAGGGGCCTGAGCACACCGGCACCGCGAGCGCCGGCGCCGCCGCCGGGACCGGCTTCATGTGGTTCTGGGTGAGCACCGCATTGATTCCCGCGAGCGGCGCGCCGTTGAGGCCCGTCCAGGTCGTCACCACCCGCTGGAGGTCTCGGCACACCGCCTGGTAGGCGCGTCGCATCGCGTCGGTGGGCGCGAGGTCGCCGTTCTCGAGCGTGTTGACCTGGTTGCCGAGGTTGCCGTTCAGCCGCACGAAGGTCGGCGCCGGCGCCGGACCGCCACCGAACCCGCCGAAGCCCCCGCCACCCCGCTCCGGATTGCCGCCGACCGCGGCGAGCGTCGAGTCGAAGGCCTTCGCAGCCGGTATGAGGGTATCCGCTGCCACCAGCGCGCGCATCGCCGCGACCTGCTGGTAGCCGTCCCAGGACAATTGCATGCCGGCCACGAGCTTCGTCTGTAAGCCGTACTGCGCGCGCACGTCCGCGGTCGTGGCAGGAGACCGGGGATCGTTCACGACGGTCACGGGCTGCGTGTAGCTCTTCCCGGCGACCGTGAGCCTCACGGT
>Ga0209266_1002655_pt1 | contig 11148 bp, 14 predicted proteins | sample GraSoiAngelo_132_FD_185889 | JGI IMG/M metagenome (GOLD analysis project Ga0209266, IMG submission 185889) | Grasslands soil microbial communities from the Angelo Coastal Reserve, California, USA - 14_0929_02_40cm (SPAdes) (version 2) | ecosystem: Environmental > Terrestrial > Soil > Grasslands ...
GGAGAAACCCCTCGTGATGGGGAGCTACGGGATCGGCCCGGGACGCACGATGGCAGCCATCATCGAGCAGCATCACGACGAGCACGGGATCCAGTGGCCGGCCGCGGTCGCGCCGTACGACGTCCATCTCGTCGTGCTGCCCGGGCTCGAGGAGCGCGCCGACGAGGTCGCGGCGAAGCTCGACGACGCGGGCGACGCGGTGCTCCTCGACGATCGCGACCAGCGTGCCGGCGAGAAGTTCGCCGACGCCGACCTGATCGGGCTCCCCGTGCGGGTCACGGTCGGCAAGAAGACACTCGAGGACGGGGCGGTCGACATCCGCGCCCGCGAGACGGGTACAGAGGAGCGAGTGGCGATCGAAGATCTCGGTAGCCTGCGCTGATGGCTCGAAGGCGCAGGTTCAGCGACGACCCCTTCGGCGAGACGCTCGAGCGCCTGATGACCGAGAACGGCGTCACGTACCGCGGGCTCGCCGCGAAGACGAAGCTCTCCGCGGGCTATCTGAACCACCTCGTGCACGGGAACCGGCCGGTGCCGTCGAACGAGATCGTCCGCTCGCTGGCTTCTGCGCTCGATGTCGAGCCCGAGCATTTCCGCGAGTACCGGATCCGCGTCATCACGGAGCGGCTGGAGGAGATGCCGGCGCTGATCGATCGCCTCTACAAGCGGCTCGCCGAGGACTAGGCGCTAGTCCTCGACGGCGTCCTCGGCCCGCTCGGCGAGCTCGACGATGTCGCCGTCCTTGAACAGGATCTTCTGGAGCGCGAGGCGCCACTTCTCCTTGCGGCGCGCGAGGAACTCGAGGTCCATCGAGAAGTGGAGGAACTCCTCGCGCTGCGCGTGCTCCATGATGCGGCGCGCCTGCGCGTCGGTCTCGACGGCCAGGCGCTGCTCGTACCAGCCGATGGCCTCGGCTTCTTCCTGGAGGGAGGCGATCAAGCGTGCGAAGGTGCGAGCGTCAGCGCCAAGCTCCTCAGGCGGCTCGTGATACTGGTCCGTCGGCATCGCGCTAATCTAGTCGCGAAGCGGGGCGTGGCGCAGCCTGGTTAGCGCGCTAGTCTGGGGGACTAGAGGTCCCGAGTTCAAATCTCGGCGCCCCGATTGAAAAACGGCGAGCGGTGGCGCCCAATAGGCGCCTAAACGCTCGCATCGGCCTCTTCCGCCTGGTCGCTGGCGAGGAACGAATCGAGCGCCACCCGCGGCCGATCGAGCGCGTCCGGGAGTCCGCGATCGTGGCGACAGAGCAATTGGAAGCGGGCGCAGTGCGATCCTCGTTGCATCTTGTAACTCCTTGTGAAACCTGTTACAAGCGGCCCTCACTGCGGACCACGACGAAGGTGGTAAATGATGAAGTGGGTCAAGCAAGCCAGGCGCCCGTCGCCGGCCTTTGTGATCGCAGTCGTGGCGCTGTTCTTCGCTCTTGGTGGCACCGGCTACGCGGTGTCGCGACTCCCGAAGAACAGCGTTACGAGCTATCAGGTCAAGGACTCCTCGCTCCTCAAGCGGGATTTCAAGGCGGGCCAGCTCCCTCGGGGACCTCAAGGGCTGCAAGGCGAGCCCGGAGTCCCTGGCGCCAAGGGCGACAAGGGCGATCCCGGCGATCCGTGGACGACGGGCAACGGGCTCCTTCCGAGCGGCAAGACCCTTCGCGGCGTCTTCGCGCCAGGCGGATACGCGACGGACCAAGGCGAGCTCGCCCAGGAATCGATTTCATTCGGTGGATTCAGCATCGCCAACGGCGTCAACCCGGTCGCGCACTTCATCGAGGCCGGAACGCCAGCTCCGCCCGAGTGCCCGGGGACGGTGCAGAACCCAGCTGCTCATGCCGGGCATCTCTGCGTCTACGAGGCCGTGTCCTTAAACGCGAGCTCTCCCTGCGCGGTGTTCAATCCCGTGAACAATGCCTGCCCGGCATCGGCGGTGCGAGGCTTCGGCGTCCAGATGGTCTCGGATGCCGCGGGCGAGTTCTGGGCGCAGGGGTCCTGGGCCGTGACGGCTCCATAGGACTTATGAAAAAGTGAGTTGGGTACTCGGAACCCGTGCCGCGGGCGGCCGCTTTGCGTGTTGTTGATGGCCCGTATTCCTCGGCGCATGTCGCGCCGGCTTGATGGCGAGCGGGGACCCTAAGGGTGACAGTTCTCTGACGGAGGGAGGGCCTTCCTGAGGCAGCGCGCGCCCCATTCCGCCGAAGTCAGGAGGAGGCGACGACGACGCACGGAGCTGAAGCGATGCCGACGAACGCGTACCCTGATGCCCTGCGGTCGCCCAGCCGACCTCCCTCGGGCCGTCCCGCGAACCTCTCGCGGATTCCCCGCCGGCCGTGCGGAGCGACTCGAGACCAAGGGGCCATGCAGCAAACCCCGCATCGCGCACGGCCCCTTGTGAAGACGCTCGGCTCGCATAGGAATCGGTCGCATAGCTACACTTTTAGACGGCCACCTGTATGTCGGCCCGGGCTCTAATTAGGAACCCTCCCTACCCGAAACACGGAACCCGGATGCCTTCACAGGTGGCCGTCCTCGGCCAGCGTCGGGATGACACATGCCGCTTCGTTTGACCCCTCCTCCAGCAGGGCATATCTGCCCTTCGAGAGAGAGGAGGACCCATGTGGTGGATCATCCTGATCATCGTCGCGGTGCTGATCGTCGCCGGGATCATCGTGGTCGGCGGTCGTCGCGCGCGGGAAAAGCAGCTGGAGAACAAGCGGCAGGAAGCCGGTGAGCTTCGGACCCAGGCCGACGAGCAAGCTTCGCAGGCCGGCCAGCGTGCCTCCTTCGCTCAGGAGCAGGCAGAGCAGGCCGAGCAGGAGCGCGCGGAGGCCGAGGAAGCACGCCGGCGGGCGGACGACGTCGATCCAGACGTAGCGACGTAGCGCTCACGGCGGCCGTAGGCTTTGCCTGTGCCGCCGACCCGCGTAGCGATCATCGGAGCGGCGCTCGATCTCGGCGCGGGTCGTCGTGGCGTCGACATGGGGCCTTCGGCGATCCGGTACGCGGGCCTGAGCGAGCGGCTCGAGCGCGCGGGCATCGAGGTCGAGGATCGCGGGAACGTGCAGGCGGCGCTCGCCGAGACGCGCGAGACGGGGACGGAGAGCGCTCGCTTTCTCGACGAGATCCTCGAGACGTGCGCAAGGATCTCGACCGAGGTCGAGGCGGCCCGTGGCGACGGACTGCTGCCGCTTGTCCTGGGCGGCGACCACTCGATTGCGATCGGGACGCTGAGCGGGCTGGCGGCATCTGGCCCAGGCGGCGTCCTATGGCTGGACGCGCACGGTGACCTGAACACGCCGGAAACGACGCCTTCGGGAAACGTCCACGGGATGCCGCTGGCGGCGGCGCTCGGCCTCTGCGACGGCTTCTCGCGGGACGGTCTTCGGCTCCCGGCGCTCGACCCTCAGCACGTTGCGCTGGTCGGCGTGCGCTCGCTCGACCCGGGGGAGCAGGCGCTCGTCCGCGAGCTCGGCATCGCGGTCTACACGATCAGCGATCTCGATCGGCGCGGAATGGAGCCGGTGATCAACGAGGCGCTCGAGCGCGTCGCCGGCTCGTTCGTCCACGTCTCGGTGGATCTGGACGTAGTCGATCCCGAGGTCGCGCCGGGAGTCGGCGATCCGGTGCGCGGCGGGCTGTCATATCGCGAGGTGCACCTCGCCTTGGAGCTCGTGGCGGAGGCCGGCGTGCTCGATGCGCTCGACCTCGTCGAGGTCAATCCGATCCATGACCACGAGAACACGACGGCAGGGCTAGCCGTCGAGCTGGCTGCAAGCGCCTTCGGCGTGAAGATCCTCTAGACGAAGACGTCTGCGGAGCAGCCGAAGACGAGCGCGGCGCGGGCAGCGGGCTCGTCGAGCCCGGCGAGGGACGGGTGGTCGAGGTCGACCTCCGCGTCAGGCCATCTCTCGAGGCCCAGCGCTGCAGCTCCTTCGCCGGCGCCGATCCGGTGCAGCATGTCGAGCGGGACGACGTTCCGCCGGAGTGCCGTACGGCGGGCGATTCCCTCCAGCTCCCGCTGCTCCTCGAGCGGGTCGATGCGCACGTTCGAGTCCGAGCCGATGCAGATCCCGATGTCACGCTCGAGCGCGCGTTCGACGGGGAAGTAGCCGTCGCCGAGGTTCGCCTCGGTCGTCGGGCAGACGCAGATGCGCGATCCGGTCTCGGCGAGGAGGTCGAGCTCCGCGTCGTCGGCGTGCGTGGCGTGGACAATCGTCGTCCTCGGGCCGAGGCAGCCGTGCTTGGCCAGGAGCTCGATCGGACGGATGCCGTGCTCCTCGATGCACTCTTCGATCTCGCGCGGCTGCTCGTCTGCGTGGACGTGAAGCGCGAGCTCGTGGTCGGCGGCGTAGCGCCCGACCTGCGCGAGCCACTGCGGCGGACACGCCCGGACGGAGTGGGGGGCGAGGCCGACCTCGAGGCCGCGTTCACGGAGGTTCTCGACCTGATTCAGGTACTCGGCCGGCGAGGCCTGGCGCATGCGCTCGAGCCCGCCTCTGGCGTACGCGACGTACAGGAGGACGAAGGTGATCCCGGCTGCGCGCGCAGCTTCCGCGGCGGCGAGCGCCTGCTCGAAGCCGAGATAGTGGAACTCGCCGACCGCCGTATAGCCCGAGGCGCGCATCTCGCGGTAGACCTGCTCGTAGCCGGTGCGGACGCGCTCAGGCGTCTGCTGGCCGGCGAGCTCGAGCATCGCATCGCGCCAGGCCCAGAAATCTCCGCCCTCGGTGCGGCCTCGAAGGGCGCGCTGGAAGGCGTGGCTGTGTGCGTTGACGAAGCCGGGGATCGTGAGCCGGTTCGCCACGTGCCGACGCTATCAGCCTCGCCATCGCCCGTTCCCGCGGGTACGAACCCGCTGGTACCCGTGACCTCCTCACGGCTGCGCGGCAATCGATCCAAGGGAACTATCCTTGACCCGTGTCCGCACGTGCGGTCTCCGCTCCGCTGGCGCGCGTTCCGAACGCGCTCACGATCCTGCGGCTGCTCCTGATCCCGATCTTCGCCGCGCTGCTGATCCCGGCCGACGGGGGCTACAGCTGGGCGGCCGCGACCGTCTTCGCAATCGCTGGGATCACCGACCAGGTCGACGGCTGGCTCGCCCGCCGCTGGCACGTCGAGTCCGCCTTCGGCAGGGTCGCCGACCCGCTCGCCGACCGCCTCATGATCGACGCGGCCGTGATCATCCTCGTCGCAGTCCACCACCGCCTTCCGTGGGTCGCCCTCGCCCTCATCGTCGCGCGGGATGCTCTTCTCATCGGCGGGTACAAGCTCTTCGTGCCCGAAAGCTACGAGCTCAACGTCAACTTCCTGGGCAAGCTCGCCACCTGGGTCCTGTACGCGTCCCTCGTCTTCGTGATGATCACCCACGAGGACACGAACTGGCCGCTCTGGCTCTTCTGGATCGGACTTGCCCTCGCGCTCGTCGCAGGCGCACAGTACGTCTACACGGCCCTGAAGGGAGCGCGCGCATGAAGGCCGTCGTCATGGCCGGCGGGGAGGGAACGCGCCTCCGCCCGCTGACCTCGAACCAGCCGAAACCGATGGTCCCGATCGTCGGCAAGCCCTGCATGGAGCATATCGTCGAGCTCCTGCGCGCGCACGGCCTCGACGACGTCATCGTCACGGTCGCGTTCCTCCCGCAGGCGATCCGCAGCTACTTCGGCGACGGCGACGCGCTCGGCGTGAACCTCGAGTACTCCGTCGAGGAATCGCCCGCCGGCACCGCCGGATCCGTGCGGCTCGCGTCCGACAAGCTCGACGAGACGTTCCTCGTCATCTCCGGCGACGCGCTCTGCGACTTCGATCTGACCAGCCTCGTCGAGTTCCACAAGGAGCGCGAGGCGGCGGTCACGATCGGCCTGAAGTCGGTCGAGAATCCGCTCGAGTTCGGGATCGTCGTCACCGACGAGGATGGCCGCATCGAGCGCTTTCTCGAGAAGCCCTCGTGGGGGCAGGTCTTCTCGGACACGATCAACACCGGTGTCTACGTCCTCGAGCCGGAGGTGCTGGAGCACGTCCCGACCGACCGACCGTACGACTTCTCGAAGGAGCTCTTCCCGCTCCTGCTCGAGATGGGGCGGCCGCTCTACGGAATGGCCATGGACGGCTACTGGCAGGACATCGGCAACCTCGACCAGTACCGGCAGGCGAACTTCGACGCCCTCGACGAGCGCGTCGGGCTCGGCATCCCCGGGATCCGCCTGCGCGGCAACATCTGGCTGGGGGAGGGGGTCGAGCTCGAGGACCTCGACCAGGTCGAGGGCCCCGCGCTGATCTCGAACTACTGCCGCATCGCGCCGGACGCTCAGGTCGCTGCGTACTCCGTCCTCTCGGCCAGCGTCACGCTCCTCGAGCGAGCCCGCACAACGCGGTCGGTTGTCGATGCGTCGACCCACGTCGGGCGCGGCGCGCTCGTCGAGGGTGCGATCGTCGGGCGCTCCTGCGACATCCGGGCCCACGCGCGCCTCCAGGAAGGCGTCGCGCTCGGGGACGAGGTCAAGATCGGTGAGGAGAGCGTGCTCATGCCCGGCGTGCGCGTCTATCCGTACAAGGAGGTCGAGAGCGGGGCGCAGATCTACGAGAGCCTGATCTGGGAGTCGCGCGCCTCGTCGCGGCTATTCGAGCGGGACAGCGTCTCGGGCCTGGTCAACGTCGACCTGACGCCCGAGGTCGTCACGAAGCTCGCCGTCGCTCTCGGCACCGCGCTTCCCCGCGGGGCGCGGATCGTCGCCAGCCGCGAGGCTCCCGCAGCCTGCCGGATGATCGAGCGCGCGATGATCGCGGGCCTGAACTCGACGGGCGTCGACGTCTCCGACCTGCGCGTGCTCCCCAACGCGGTCGGCCGGCACCTGCTGAAGACGCACGACTACGCGGCCGGCTTCCACGTCGGCTACTCCGCCGCCGATCCCGAAGTGGTCGCGATCCGCTTCTACGAGGAGCCCGGAATCCAGCTGACGACGGCGCTTCAGAAGGAGGTCGAGAAGCACTTCAACCGCGGGGAGCTGCGGCGCGCGGCCGGCGACGGCGTGGGCAACGTCGACTATCCGGTCCGGGCGCGCGAGGTCTACGCGGAGGAACTGCTCGAGACGCTCGATCAGGATGCGATCCGCGAGCGCGACTTCCGCATCGTCGTCGACTACGGCCACTCGGCGGCGTCGCTCGTGCTACCGCTCGTTCTCGGCCCGCTCGCTGTCGAGGTGGTCGCGGCGCACGCCTTCTCGCCGTCGGGGGACGGCGGCCCGAGAGCGAGCCTGCGCAGCCTCATCGGGCAGACGAAGAAGCTCGTCAACGCCGTCGGCGCGGACTTCGGCGTCGTCTTCGATCGCGCGGCCGAGCGCCTGTACCTCGTCGACGAGAGCGGACGCGAGATCCCCGTGGAGCAGGCGCTGCTGCTCTTCCTGAAGCTGATCGGCTCGAACGGCCGCCGCGGCAAGCTCGCGTTCCCCGTCACGGTCACGGGCCAGGTCGACCGGATCGTCAAGGGCAGCGGCCTCGAGGTGATCCGCACCCCGGCCTCGCTGAGCGAGCTGACCAAGGCCGCGGCGCAGGACGGCGTGATCTTTGCCGGCGCGATCGGCGGCGGCTACGTGTTCCCGGACTTCCTGCCCGCCTACGACGCGATGGCGAGCCTCTGCAAGCTCCTGGAGCTCCTCGCCCCGGTCGGGCAGCCCCTGTCGTCGCTCGTGTCCGAGCTCCCCGTGTCGACGCTCGTGCACAGGCAACTGCCGTGTCCGTGGACCCAGAAGGGGACGGTCATGCGAGTCCTGACCGAGCGCCTCAAGGGACGCGACCTCGACCTGCTCGATGGAATCAAGATCAACGACCGCCGCGGCTGGGCGCAGGTGATCCCGGACCCGGACGAGCCGCTCGTGCACATCTATGCCGAGGGGCAGGACGAGCGCACGTCGAACGAGCTCGAGGAAGAGCTGAGGCAACTCGTCGAAGAGGTCTTGCAGCAGGAGGCCGAAATCTCAAGTTGAGGTTGAACCTTGTGCGCGCTGCTGCTTTACTAGCCAGCGCCTCCGTCCTCCGAACGAAAGGCTGATTCGCGTGGAACCGTTTCCCAATCTTGCGTCAATGTCCGACGAGGATCTCAAGGCCGAGATCGACAAGCTCGTCGCAGAGGAGCAGGAGGTCTCGTACCGTCGGCGGCTCCTGCATGGTCGCATCGACATGCTGAACGCGGAGCGCGTGGCGCGGCTCCGGGAAGGAGAGGGGAAGAGCGTGCTCGACCAGGTCGACGTGGACAAGCTCGCCGAGATCCTCGCCGGCAAGGCGGCGCCACCCTCGGAGGACAACGCTTGAGCCACGTGTACTGCCCGGAGTGCGGGTTCCAGAATCCGGAGGCGTCGAACTATTGCGCACGTTGCGGAGCGCTGCTCGTCCACGACGAGAGCGGCTCGGACACGACGATGAGCTACACGCCCGAGGAGGGAGACGACGAAGCCGGCGCCGCTCTCGACGAGGTCAAGCCCGGGGGGCCCGCGCTCGTCGTCCGTTCCGGAGGAGGGCGCGCGGGAGAGCACTTCCTGCTCGAGCAGGAGGAGACGACGGTCGGGCGCTCACCGGATTGCGACGTGTTCCTCGACGATGTCACCGTCTCGCGCCGCCACGCGGTCGTCGTGCGCCGCGACGGTGGGTTCTTCATCGAGGACCGCGGCAGCCTGAACGGGACGTTTCTGAACCGGCGCCGGATCGAGTCGGGCCCGCTCGGGGACGGGGACGAGCTCCAGATCGGCAAGTACCGCCTGACCTTCCTCTCCCAATGAGCGCCGCGGCCCAGACATCCACGCGCGACGGCCTGCTCCACATCGGGGCAGTCTGCGACCGCCTCCACGACGAATTTCCGGACGTCTCGATCTCGAAGATCCGTTACCTCGAGGAGCAGGGCCTGATCCACCCCAAGCGGACTCGTGGCGGGTACAGGCTCTTCGACGAGGATGCGGTCGAGCGCCTGCGCACGATCCTGCGCCTCCAGCGCGACGAGTTCCTTCCCCTGCGTGTGATCAGGCAGGAGCTCGCGTCGCCGGAGGCGAACAAGGCGCGCCGACGGAGACGCGCAGCCGGGCTCGCAGGGCCTGAGGAGGAGCTGAACGCGAGGGAGCTCCAGGAGCGCTCCGGCGCGACGCCGCAGCTGATGCGCGAGCTCGAGGAGTACGGACTGCTCGAGGCGCGCGGGAATGGGGGAGAGAAGCGTTACTCGGCCGGCGACGCCGAGATCGCGGCGGTCTGCGCGCAGCTCGCCTCGTTCGGAATCGGCCCGAGAAACCTGCGCACCTTCCGAACGGCCGCCGATCGCGAGGCGTCCTTGCTGGCTCAGCTGGTCGGGCCGTCGCTCAGGACACGCAACCCCGAACGCCGTGAGGCGGCCCTCGACGACCTGCGCGCGCTCGCCGAGCTGGCCCAGGAGCTCTCGCAGCTCCTCTCGTGGCGCGCCCTTCGACAGCTGGCGTCAGCCTGATGGCCGTCGCAAACGTCGACCGGTTGAAGGCTCTGATCCGCGACGTCCCGGACTGGCCGGAGCCCGGGGTCGTCTTCAGGGACATCATGCCGCTCCTCGCGAACGCCGACGCGCTGCGAGAGACCATCGACCTCCTGGGCGACTGGGCGGCGGAGCGCAGCCCGGACATCGTCGTCGGAGCCGAGGCACGGGGCTTCTTCATCAGCTCGGCGATCGCGTACAAGCTCGGGTGCGGCTTCGTGCCGGCCCGGCGACCCGGAAAGCTCCCGCTCGAGACGATCAGCGCGGAGTACGCGCTCGAGTACGGCAAGAACACGCTCGAGCTCCACGCCGACGCGTTCGGCGACGGCGCCCGCGTGCTGATCCACGACGACGTGCTCGCCACTGGCGGGACCGCGAAGGCGCTGGCCGAGCTCGTCGGGCAGCTCGGCGGAGAGGTGGTCGGGCTCCAGTTCATCATCGAGCTCGACTTCCTGAAGGGCCGCGACAAGATCTCTGGCCACGACGTCTTCTCGCTGATCCACTACTGAGCCCGGGCTCACGCCGGGCTCGGATCAAGTGGCACGTCCGGCGCGCCGATTACAAGTCCCAGATCGTCATGTACGACGCGCTGACCACGCGCTACACGTTCCCGTGCCCAGCCAGGGGAGAGACGCGCGTGCGCCTGTCGGCCTTCCGGGCCCTCGACCGGCTTCCGGGCGCCGACCATCCGGCGGTCTTCCACGTCGTGTTCGACTGTCCCTGCGGCTGCGAGCATCGAGGGCTCGTCTCGGACGTCGAGCTCGACTGGGCGCCACTGGGCCACAGCTCGGAGCGCTTCCTGAACCTGATGACGGACCGGTTCGAGTCGACGGGGGAAGAGCTGGCCGACCTCGCGGTGCGCCGGATCCTCGCCGGCCAGTGGCCGTGGACGTTCTACTGCTACCCGGAGCGCCGGCCGCGACCGGTGTTTCCGTCCTCCTTCTTCCTGCTCGCTCCCGGCGACGGCTCGCTCGGGCTCGCGGTGCGGTGCCCGGCCTGCGAGCACGTCTCGGTGAACCTCGTGACGCCCGAGCACGTCGACCTGCCCTTCCACAACGATCGCGAGATCGGCGTGCTGCAACACGTCCTCGCGGGCGACGCCGAGGGCATGGTCGAAGAGTTCCGCGGCGAGCTGGATTCCGGGCATTTCGACGCCCGCCGCCTCGACCTGGACTGAAAACCCGCGAACTGGGCACAACCGAGGTGGAGGTGCTGCCTATGTATGGCTTGACGAGAGCAACGTTGACGTTGATCGGCGCAGCCGGGGCCGGGGTGCTGCTCTGGCTCGCGACGACTGTCGTTCCCGACAACCTGGCCGACGCTTCGCTCGGCGGCTACTGGGCCGCGTTCGGGCTGGTCGCGCTCGGCGGCCTGGTCATGGCGCTGTCCCAGCTGCTCGGCGGCTGGACGAAGTGGGGCTGGCCGCGCGTCTCGAGCCACGTGTTCCTGGTCGGGTTCCTGCCGACGCTCGTCGTCGGAGGGTGGATGCTCGCCGCCCAGGAGCCGGAGAGCTACTGGCTCGGCCGCCACGTGCGTAGCTGGTCGGGAGACATCGGAATCAGCGGTCTCGTCGACTCGCTAGGGCTGATGCTGCCTGCGATCGCGGTCGGGATCGGGCTCGTCTTCGGGCTCACGTTCGACACGACCGGCCCGCGCATTCCGCGCCGGCGAAAGCCG
>Ga0209266_1002658_pt1 | contig 11136 bp, 12 predicted proteins | sample GraSoiAngelo_132_FD_185889 | JGI IMG/M metagenome (GOLD analysis project Ga0209266, IMG submission 185889) | Grasslands soil microbial communities from the Angelo Coastal Reserve, California, USA - 14_0929_02_40cm (SPAdes) (version 2) | ecosystem: Environmental > Terrestrial > Soil > Grasslands ...
TCACCGCCATGAGCTCGTCCTCGGTGGAGAAGTTGATTGGCGTCAGAACGACCTTGCCGTCGACCTCGATGTAGACGTCATGGACGCCCATGACCATGATTTCACTGACACGGGGATTTGCCATCAGCGGACCGATTGGCCCGAGTTGCGAGTAATCGGCTGGCCCGGCGGCGGGCGGGGAAGGTGGTTGGATCTTCATTGGGTCAACCGAACAGCCGACGGCCAGGTACGCAGTGTCGGGTCGGCCATGATCGAAACACCTCCATTGCCTTTCACGGTCGCGGACCAGGCGATGACGCCTCCCGCGATTGTCGCGAGGTAGTTGCTGCTCCCGATGATCGTCACCGACGCCGCCGGGGTGTAGAAGATGCCGATCAAGCTTGTGATCCCATGACCGGCGACGTTGTTCAGACATGTGTTAGCGGGAGGCGGCTGCTCCGGGCCAGGCTCAAACAGAAGGATGCGCTGGTACTGGTAGCCGCTGTAGACGTAGATGTCGCCGCCACCCTGGAGGTTCAAGCAAGTCGAGGTGTTTCCGCCACCAGGAATGAAGAATTCCACCGCGCCCACGGTCCAGGCGGACGGGCACGCCACGTTGTCGCCGGTGGCGGGGTTGACGCAGTGCCCCTCATTCGCGAGGTCACCGCGAGGCGGAGTGGCGGGGGCGGGATCCCTGTTCGGGCCCGAGCGGCATGCCCTCCTGATCCGGCGGCGGGGGTTGACCGCTGGGGCAATTGTTGATCGTAACGCTCGCGTTTCCGTTTCCGGTATTGGCGCAGTACGTCAGCCCGGTGCAGCTGCCGTTCGGCGCGAGGTAGATGTAGAAATCCTGTGCCCCCGGATCATTGGTCACATCCACCTTGACATTGCCGCTGCTTGCGACGGTCAGCGTCTTGCACATCGAGGGCGCGCTCTCTCTCAAGTAGCAAGTGGGCGAGATGGGTCCGCTACAGCTCGCGACGCCATTCGCAGACCACCGGACAGCAGTAACCTCCACCGAGTACGTGCCGGCGGAAAGACTCCCGGATCCCGGTGAACTCAGCGTGAAGGTGCTGCTGCAGCCGACCCCGTTCGAGTCCCAGAACTGCGGGAAGGCCCTCACTGTAAGCACCGCTCCAGATGGGATCGTTCCGCTCACGTCTTGCCTGTTGATGCTGATGGTCTGGTCGGCCGCGTTTGCGAGCGTGGACGTCGTAAACGTCTGGCCTCCAACAAAGACGGTCGACCCGGCCGGTATCGATCCAGCCAACGCGTTCACCAGAATCGACGTTTGTCGGGTCCCAGTGAGATTAGCCCTCAGCGTGGTCAGGTTCGGTTGGCCGGCCGATGCCATGTTCGGTTCGTCTGGCGGTCGAAGGAGATTGCTCACAAATCCGCCGTTCTGAGTGAAGCCCGCCGAAAAGGTGTAGATCCCGCCACTGAGGAAATAGCACCCCGCGCTCCCCGCGAGGTGAGGGTCGGAGTTGTAGGTCCCCGGCGACTCGGTGCTCCCGTTGGCCGAGGCCCACGTCCGGGTCGAGGTGTTCAGAGCCGGCTGCTGGTAGCCCGGGTCAGGGATGTTGAACCCGTTCGCCTGCGAGCCGCTGACGCTGAAGTTGGACAGCGCCGACGGCGGATATGTCGGACAGATGTCGATCACGTTCCCGTTCACCGAGCCCGAGGCCGAGCCGTTGTCGGTGATGCTTCCGTTCGACCAGACATCGCCCGTGATGCTCGTGGTCGAGGTTCCGGTGAAAGACAACGAAGGCGCTGAGCCGTTGCAGCTGCCGGGGCTCAGTGTCTGGATCGCGGCGCCGTACTGGCCCGGTGGCCTCGCCACCGCCGTGGCGCTGGCGCCCACCCGCATGGTCTGTCCGGCTCCGAGCACCTGCATGATCGTGACTCCGACCTGGTGCACGGCCGTGACCCGGAAGCTGACACCCGCGATGGAGTGGTCGATCGCGGTCAGTGTCAGCGTCTGGTTGGTGGGGTCGCTGAAGGTGCAGGAAACGGACATGCTGCCGTAGCCGCTGCAGTTTGGCGTCATGTACAGGCGCTCGTTGTTGGCGAACTCAGCCACCGCGGCGACTTCGGCCTGCGCGTAGTCGGTGTGATTCATGTAGTTGTAGGCCGCGGCCAGCGCGGCGGCGTCGACCGAAGCCTGCAAGTGGCGCCGGTCGAGGTAGCCGCGGCCGCCGTCCATGGCCAGCCCGACAAATCCGAAGAGCACTGTCAGGATCAAGGCGACGAGTACGATCGCCTGGCCGCGTTGGGCGCCGCGTCGCATCGCCAACTCAGTACTCGGTCTGGTAGGTCGCTGCCGCGCTGATGACGATGTGATTGACCGTCAACTGCTGGATCAGCGGGGTGATCGGAACAAAGTTGTAGCGAATCGTGATTTCCAGCGGAGTGTGGTTGAATGCCGGCAGCGTCGCGCTGCAGGTGCCATCTGTTTCAGCCCACATCTGTCCACCAGGGGCATTCCCGGCGCCGACGTCTAACTGCGCTACGCGCTGCAGATCCGCGAGCGACTCCAGCGTCGTTGCGTTTGGCTCCGTGATGTAGATCCAGCCCCGGTTGGCCGGCGGCGTGGCCGTGGTGACCGGTCCGTTCGGGCATGGGTTGGCCAGGGAGACGTCCACGGCGTGCTGGCGCACCGCTGTCTGCACGTCGACGTTGGTGGGCAGCAGGGGCGAGTCACGGATCGCCATCCGCGCGCCCTCGTTGACGGCCTGGTTGAGCGTCGCATACGTATAGATGAGCCGGCCGAAATCCACGATTCCGAACAGCAGGACGATGAGGATCGGTGCGATCAGCGAGAACTCGACGATCCCTTGCGATCGCTGCGGTTCGCGGCGCCAGGCCGCCAGCAGTTCCCGCACTTCAGTAACCGCCGACCGTCATGTGCGTGTTCGCGACGATGTGGATTGAGTTGCCGAAGATGCCCTCCATGAGGCCCGAGGCGAACCCAAAGCCCATGACAAGAACCACGTTCACGTCGGTGCCTTTGAAACTGTTATCGGCCGGCGCCGAGGCAAGGTCGAGACCAGGCGTGTTGGCGTAGCAGATGTACAGCAGCGGTGAATTGATGGTGGCCGGATACGTGGAATCGCTGTAGGGCGGATTGAAGGCGGCGTTGCCGTCAGACGTGGCCGGACACGTCGCCCCAGGGTTCTGGAGCACCGAGTTGGGCAACCCCGACTTGGTGAGGATCCCGTCCACCGCGCTCTTGATCGCCGTGTCGTACAGAAAGGGATTGGTTCCGGTGCCCGGGTCGAACCAGCTCGCCTGGCGCGCGCCTTCGCGCGTGGCGCCCTGCAGCCCGACGTCGAAGTAAAAGACCCGGCCCAGGTCGATGAGCCCGAACAGCAGCAGGACGAGGACGAGGGCCGACGCCCCGAACTCCACCGTGGACTGGCCGCTCTGGCCAGCTTTACGCTCGCTCATGGCTATCCGCCGTTCCGGAGGAAGTGCAGGGCGAGAAGCGCCGCCGGCCCAAGCAGGATGACCCAGAGCGTCGGAAAGATGCACCCAAGCATTGGGAGCAGCATCTTCAGCGACGCCTTCGCGCCGCGCTCCTGGGCGGCGAGAAGTCGCCGCATTCGCACCTCATCGGACTGGATTCGCAGAATGCGCGCGACACCTGACCCAAGCTGCTCCGACTGGACGATCGCCTGGACGAAGTTGTTCAGATCCTCGACCCCACTACGACGCCCCAGATCCTCGAGCGCTTCCAGCCGCGGCCTGCCCAGCCGAACCTCTTGCATGGCGCGGCCGAACTCGCTCGCGAGCGCATGGTCATATTTCTCGACGACCTTTTCGATGGCAGCTTCGAAAGTCAGACCGGCTTCGACGCAAACGACGAGGACGTCTATGACATCCGGAAGGTCGATCTGGATCTCCGAGCGTCGCTGATTGCGCCTCCAGCGAAGCCAGAACACCGGCGCGTAGAGCCCGACGATCGCGCCCACGGCGGCACCCGTCGCAAGCACGATCCGGTTCTGCGTGAAGCCGCCGACCAGGATTCCGACACAGCAGAGCACGCCGGTCAATACGTAGCGGATCGCGATGAAGTCAGCCGCACTGATACCCCCAGGGCGTCCCGCGATCTGCAGGTTGGTCTGGATCTGCCTACGCGCGTTGTCGGGCATCGTTTGCTCGATCAGCCCGCCCAGCCGTTTGAGGGCAGGCCTGATCACGCGATCCATGAATGGCTGCCGCAGCTCGATGTCCGCCAGCGTGAGCGGCAGCCCGGTCTCGTATACGTGCAGACGGCCCTGCACGAGATCGGCGTTGCTGGGCCGCCGCGGCCTCAAGCTCCAGACGCTGATGAACAAGCCGACCGCGGCGACAACTCCCAGCACCATCGCGACGTAGACGACTTCCACCGGCTAAACCTTGAAGCTCGTGATTCGTCGAACGAAGAAGTTGCCGAGCGCGATCGACACCCCGGCGGCGACAAGGAGGACGCGACCTGCGGGGTCGGTGAACATCGGGCGAAAGTAGCTTGGGGTGATCACATTGAGGATGGCTGCCACGATGAACGGCAGCAACGTGATGATCCAGCCCGACGCTCGCATCTGCGCCGTCATGGCGCCGATCTGTGATTTGATCTGAATGCGCTGTCGAATTGTGTGTGAGATCCCGTCCAGCACGCGGGCAAGGTTGCCGCCGACCGACGACTGGATCGCGATCGCGGTGACGACGAGGTCGAGATCCTCGCTTCCCACCCGGCGCACCATGTTCACGAGGGCCGCAGAGGTCGAGGTGCCCAGATTGGTCTCTCGGATGACCCTGGTCAGCTCGTCGGCGATAGGTGGCGACGCGGTTTGCGAAACCGACTCGATGGCCTGTGGCAGTGACAGCCCGGCCTTCATCGCGTTCGACAAGAGGCTGAGCGTGTCAGGAAGGCGTGAATTGAAGGCCTTCAGGCGGCGGCCTTGCCGCCACTTGACGTAACGCATCGGGATCAGATAGGCGACCACGCCGGCCACGACAAACTGCGGTGCGAAGCCAAATCGCCACAGCGAGAACAAGGCGGCCGCAACCAGGAGCCCGACCTGAATCATCACGAACTCCGACGTCCGTAGCTTCAGATCGGCGCGGGCCAGGTGCTCGGCGAGAGTCAACCCGCCGTTGAGTCGATGCTGGCGATTCGATCGATCGGCAATCGCTTGAAACGGCCGGTTGATCCTGTCGCGCAGAGAAACCTCTTGAGCGGAGACCCCACTCTCCCAGCGCGGTGCGCTGTCTCGTGCTTTCTGCGCCCCGGGCATGGCGAGAGCTACCGAGGCGAGGAGCACCCCGAGCCCGGCGATCAGCGAGACGAGAAGGATTCCGCTCATCTCACTGAGCCACGCCTGCGTATGTGGCGGGTTGGAAGGCCGCATCCGGCAGAGTTTCGCCACGCTGGGCGAAATGATCGAGGTGGACTGACATGTTTCCGGTCGCGGTGTGATAGCCGTTCGCGTTCCCTTCATGGTCGAGGCCGGTCTGCCGGAACTGGAAGAGCTCTTGGAACTGGGTCTCGCCGTTGGTCAGGCCGGTGACTTCCGCGATGCTCACGATCTTGCGTGCGCCACCGCGCACCCGCTCCGCCTGGACGACGATGTCGATCGCCGAGGCGACTTGCTTCTGGATCGCCCGCACCGGCAGGTCGGCGCCGGCCATCAGCACCATCGTCTCCAGGCGGCCGAAAGCGTCGTACGGAGTGTTGGCGTGGACCGTGCTCATCGAGCCTTCGTGTCCGGTGTTCATCGCCTGCAGCATGTCGAGCGCCTCGCCGCCGCGACACTCGCCGACGATGATCCGGTCGGGTCGCATCCGCAGGGCGTTGCGCACAAGGTCGCGAATCTCGATCGCACCCTTGCCCTCGACGTTGGGGGGACGGGACTCAAGCCTAATCACGTGCGTCTGCCGGAGCTGAAGCTCGGCCGAGTCCTCGACCGTGACGATCCTCTCGTCCGGAGGGATGAAGCTGGAGAGGATGTTGAGAAGGGTCGTCTTGCCTGATGACGTACCGCCTGAGACGAGGATGCTCAGCCGGCTTCGCACCGCCGCACGGAGGAAATCCATCATCTGCGGGCTCGCGCTTCCGATCGAGAGGAGGTCCTCTGGTCGGAGCTTGTCGCGCGAGAACTTGCGGATCGTCATGCATGGACCATCAATTGCGAGGGGCGGAAGCACGACGTTGACCCGCGAGCCGTCGCGCAGCCTGGCATCGCACATCGGTGAGCTTTCGTCGACGCGCCGACCGACGGTGCTGACGATCCGGTCGATCACCTGCCTGAGCTGGCTCGCGCTCTCGAAGACCACGGGACTCAGGGTCACGCGTCCCGCGCGCTCGACAAAGATCTGTTGAGGGTGGTTGATCATGATCTCTGTGACGGCGGGATCCTCGAGGAGCGCCTGGAGCGGTCCCAGGCCGAGCACCTCGTCAAGAAGCGCATCCACCAGGTGTCCGTAGTCGAAGCGGTTGAGCGTGATCGAGGCTGTCTTCGCGTACTCCTCGGCGAGGCTCGCGATCCGTGACTTCACGCCAACGCGGTCTGTGATGTCGATCTCGTCGGCGTGCCTTTCGACGAGCATCTCGTGAATCGCAGTCTTCACCGCGGCGAACGCAAGCGGCGTCCGGGTCGACTTCTGAGCCGAATCATCCTGCCCACTCGCTGGCTGGAGCGGGACCGGCGGCACGCTGCGCATGCCTTCGATGACGGTCAGGTGGCCGTCGCCTGACGCTCCGTCGGCGCCCTGCCGTCTCGCCTCGAGCCTGTCCTTGAGTGCCATCAGAGATGCATCTCCGGAGGCTGCGCTTCGATCTGCCGCAGGGCGTGCTTGGCCGCCGCGCGCACGCGGGGGTTCCGGTCCGCGAACAGGTAGCGGATCTCGTGCCTCGACTCACGCGCCCGCAGCGCACCCAGCGCTTTGGCCGCCGACATCCTTAACTTCCAGTCACGTTCGTTCAGCGCCTCCGTGATCGCGGGGATTGCGGTGGCGGCTCCGATCCAACCGAGGGCGCGGCAGCTGATCACCCTTTCCCGTCGGCTACCGCGCCGCACCAGGGCAATGAGCTGGGTCGTCGCGGTGTGCCGCCGTCGCAGACCGGCCGCCAGCGCGAGCGCAGGCCGCGCGCCTGGCTTCTGGGGCTGCGCCAACGCGACCTCGATGAACTGGTCCGGGGCGCCCCGCGCCAGCTCGGCGACAAGCCTGCGGCTGATTCCTCGACGCTGGAGCGCGAACAGCAGGGCGCTCGCGCTGTGGACGCCGCCGATCCGCCCGAGGGCCCTCGCGGCGGCGTCAGAGACTGGGCGGTCCTTCGATGCGAGCAGCGGGGCCACGCTGGAAACCGCCTCGTACATCCGCAGCGCGCCGATCGCACGAGCCCCGGCAGTGCGATGTTGCGCACCCTTCGCGCCGAGCCCGTCGATCATCCGGTCGACGGCGCCCGAGTTCGTCAGTGCCACGACCAGTCGCTCCAGGGGAAGACTGTCAGCCTGGAGTCCGATGGTGATCTCTTCGATGACGCCGGCCATATCGACGCCGAGGTCGTCGAACGGGCCCGATACGCTGGTGGCCTTGCCCAATGCGATTGACTCGAGCCGCCGGCGCAGAGCGCCGCGGCGGACGCCATCTCGGGCGCGCTTGATCGCTGCGACAGGATGGAGCGCCGCGCGTATCAAGACGGCCGGCCCGCATGTTCGGCGATGCCGTTCGGAATGGAGCTGGAGTCAACCGCGACTCGGGGCCGGGCGTGGGTCCCGTCGAGCAACGCGGCCAACGCCTCAGCGCCCTGACCAATTTCGCTCTTCGCGTTGGTGAGACTCAGGATGGCGCCGTCCACCGCGGCCTGCTCAGGTCGGTTTCCGTCGAACGCGATTTCGATGTCGACGCGCCGCTTGAGGGCGCGCTCGACGGCAGCCTTGCTCACCGCCGGTTTCTCGGAACGGTGATTGAGGACGACCGTGAGCCGGTTGTGCGGAGTTCCAAGCTGGTTGAGAATGTCTACGGCGTCCGCCGCGCTTTTGACCGCGGAGAGCTCAGGGGCCGCGACGAGCACAACGTGCTGAGTCAGATCGAAGAGCGCAAGCGTCGAGTCGGTGATGGTGACGCCGAGGTCGACAACGATGTAGCGGAACGTCTTCCGCAAGGTCGCGATCGCCTTGTTCACCAGCTCGGGCGTCACCTCATCGGCCTCTTCCGGACGCAGAGCCCCGGGCAGGATCATGGGCCCGCCCGAGTCGTAGAGCACGGCGCTGAGAAGAGCATCTTCGAACGATTCCTGAGGCACGGATGACATACGAGCGAGGCAACTAGTGGGCACCAGGCCCGCGAGCAACGCCGAGTGTGAGTACGGGAAGTCAAGGTCGAGGAGCAGGACCTCGCCGGGATAGCGGCGCGCCAGCGCGCCGACGAGGTTGAGCGAGATGCAGGTCCCTCCTGAACCGCCCTTCGGTGAGTACACGCCGACGACGGTTGCCTCCTCGAGCAGCTGCCCCCAAGTGGCCTGGACGCTGATATCGGCGAAGAGATTGAAGCGCTGCTCCGCGAGCCGCCGCAGCTCTTCCAAACCGTCGCCGTCGCGGCCGGCCATCACCGCGTGCAGGCTCTGCCGGTCAAGCGCGAGGAGGTAGCACTCCGTCTGTGCGTAGACAGAGGCCTGCTGAGACCTACCCAGCACGCACGCGCCCTCGCCGAAAAAGTCGCCCTCCGTCAGGACGGCGACGGTGACGATGCTCGGTGGCTTTTCGATCACCAGACGGCAGTGGCCACGCTCGATGAAGAAGATCGTGTCGCCCGGTTCCCCCTGGCAAAGGACCATCTCGCCGGCGGGGATCTGCATCCGGCGGACTCGCCTCGCGATTGCGCGCAGCGCTTCCTCCGAGAGCGTGAAGAAGACCGGTGCCCGCTCGATCGCGCTCAAGCGTGACGTCATATCGTGAAAGGACGGTCGCGGAATTTCGGGCCGTTTTTGCACCGGCGACTCTGCATGGAGTGCATCGCTCGTGACGAGTGCGGGTCGGCGCGGCCCCGAAGCTTTCCATTCCTCGGCGGGGAGTCGCTGGCGCATCAGATCAGGTGCCTTTGGATCATGTCTAGCCCTCCAGGAAGTGCCACCGGGCGTCGACCAGCCCTGGGCCGACGATGACCGACGCGGAGGTTGATGGGCATGAGGCATCAGGCTGCGGCGGCGTTGTGTTGTAGTCGTGGTAGGCCAGCAGGGTGTACTTGAGCGTGGCGTTGATCAGCAGCCACTCCATGTAGTTCCAGTCGCACTGGGTCATGACCACGGTGATGCTGCTGGACACGCCCTGGGCCTGCCCTTGCCCTTGGACCAGCGATTGCGGCCCGACGCGAATGACGTGAACGCTCGAGAACACCGTCCGGGCCACCGAGCGCGGATTTCGCGGCGAGAACAGAGCGGTATTCGTGACGGCGATGACGTTGATGTAGTCGCCCTGGTGGATGTAACCGCCGACGCCTTGCTGCTCGCCGGTCGGAAGGGTCGCGGCCACGTAGCCGGCCGGGATCGGAAGGTAGGCAGAGGTCGCGGCAGTCAGGTCGTCGGGGTTGGCCGCGACGAGGTTGGCAGAGATCGCCTGACCTTTGTAGATCTGCACGACCGCCCACATGCCGGTCAGCTGTGAGATGTGCAGGATTGCGTTGGGCGGCACCGCGCTGGCGGGGAGTGAAGATATGGTCAGGTCGTCCGGCCCGATCGACGCCCTCGCGTCGATGTCGCTCTTGGCGACCACCACCGGAACCGTCCCTGTGGGCTGGGTGCGACTGACGAACACGATTCCGAAAGCGAACATGACGAGAAAAGCGACGAGGGCCAGGGCGACGCCAAAAATGAAGAGTGGTGTCCGCATGCTGGTCGGCGTCAGCGGTCTGCTCTGTCCAATCGTTGCCATCTTTATGACTTCTCCAATGGCGGCACTGAGGCCACCCAACGCGCTCCATCCCAGTGCTCGCCTGGCTCGAAAGGAGCTTCGGGTCCGATGACGAGGTAACGAACTTCCCTAAGCACGAGCGTCCCCGCGAGCAGGTCATGCAACCCCTGCTTGCGCGGCGTGAAGGCGGCCATCAGCCAGCCGGTGAAGAGGAAAAGTGTCGACAGGATCTTGAACAGGTGGCGGAAGGTCGCCCGCCGGAAGGTGATCGGATCTCCGTGGATGTCGGTGACCCGGAGACTAAGTGAGATCTTGCCCAGGGTCCCTTGCGCTGGGGAGCTCTCCATGACCACGAAGTAGGCCCACCAAAGTGCTGCCGAAACCGGAGCCACGTTCGCAAGGGCCTGGAAGTCGTTTGGCGTGAGGACGGCTATCGACCTCGCCATGGCAACCTCGACCCCGACGAGCAGCGTGGCATCGATGAGGAACGAGACGAATCGCCGCCAGAAACCCGCGTACGCGATTTCCGTTCTCGCCACGTGTCGGAGCACGCCCGACGGGGGCTGACCAATCGACGAAGGCTGACCAATCAATGTTGCCGCGACCTCACTCACGAATCGAATCCGCCGGTGGGCGGGAGGGGCCAGAGGCAAGGCTCGCGTACGAGACGGCTGCAGACGCGACAGCACTTGCCGGTGTGCGATCACCTCCCACCCACCCAATGCGGGTTACGTGGACACGTTAGTAATCACGGGCGAGGACAACAAGGGGACATTTGACCCATCCGGAAGTCATGGGTCGGAATGGGACAGAAGGCCTATTGAGCCCGGGGGATTTGCGGGTTACGTTCCGAGACCGGGCGCTGGCGGCGTGTCGCGCGGTGGTTGGCCGAAGTCGTTCGGCGCTGGGAGGGGGGTTCGCCTTGCCGGAGGTGGGCCCCTCCCTTCCTTACTGTTCTCGGGAGCCCACGACGGCTACGGCCAGGTGCATCAGCGGCGAAGGATGAACAGACCCCAGACCGCGATGGCGATCACGAGCACGATGAGGCCGAAGACCACGATCTGACCGCCCACGTCGCCAGACGATCCCGTGTCGGCTGCGGCCGACTGGGTGGCGGTCGGCGTGGACGTCGGCGTGGACATCGGTGTGGGCGAATTCTCCGGGCTTGCGCTTGGGCTCGGCGAAGGAAGCGTGCTCGCTGTCGCGACTGAGCTCGGTGAAAGTGAGGGCGAATGAGTCTTTGAGGGGTGACCGTGTGAAGGCGAAG
>Ga0209266_1002659_pt1 | contig 11136 bp, 13 predicted proteins | sample GraSoiAngelo_132_FD_185889 | JGI IMG/M metagenome (GOLD analysis project Ga0209266, IMG submission 185889) | Grasslands soil microbial communities from the Angelo Coastal Reserve, California, USA - 14_0929_02_40cm (SPAdes) (version 2) | ecosystem: Environmental > Terrestrial > Soil > Grasslands ...
GAAAACTTTCCACCGACCGCAGAAGGGATGAGTGACTTGAATATCAAATGGCAAGATCATATCGAGAGCAGCCCTAACGTACTTCGGGGGAAGCCACGCATTAAAGGAACGCGGATTCCCGTCAGCCTCATTCTCGGCTATCTGGCGTCGGGAAGTACGCCGGAACAGATCATCGCTGAATTTCCCGATCTCAAGCGGGAAAACATAGCCGCGTGTTTGGACTACGCGCGCGCGCTCGCTGAATTTGAAGTAACAGTTTGATGAGTTTGCGTTTTTTTGCGGACCACTGCGTCTCGAATTCTGTTATCGCACGACTTCGCAATGCCGGGCACGAAGTGTTTCTACTGAAAGAACACATTCCTCCGGATTCCGATGACCCTGTTGTGCTTGCGAAAGCTCAAGAACTCCGCGCTGTCTTGATATCCCTCAACGGCGATTTCGCCGACATCGTCGCATATCCGCCTTCGGCTTACGTCGGGATAGTCGCACTGCAGGTGAAGAACCATCCCGAAATGATTCCGGCCCTGCTACTGCGGTTCTTAAACTACGTTGCCTCTCATCCGGCTATAGACGATTATAAAGGCCGCTTGTTGGTTGTCGAAGCCCATCGGATCAGGATTCGCACATAGCGGCACGTTTTCTACCAAATATGCAGGTATGCGCGTTCCGCGGCACCGTCCTCTTCTTGTATTGGTCTCGATGGCACCGTCTTACGAGCGGGACGCGCTGATCGAATTTTTGAAAACGCTGCAGGTGCTCCCGCCTGGAACAAAGGATCGCATCGTGGACGACCGCTTCCGTGCCAGGGAGTGGCCGCCGGTTGATTTATCGGAGGAAAAGCGATGACCCGCACAAGCTCCGACTTTCCGGTCGATCCAGGCCAGCACGTCATGATAGGCCTACGCGTTTCGTCGTGTGCGGGAGCCCGCTGCGAAAGAGGGATAGAATATCCCGGCGACCATGCAGGATATGGAGAATCTGGATGCCTGGTTTTGCGATGCGGTATAAGATCACATACTCTCCGACGGGAAAACTCCGATAGGCCTTCCGCAGGTCGTCGCGACGGCGGCCGGCATATGGATTGTCCGCCAGCAGGTCGAATCGGTGTCTTAGGGCATCGAGGAAGCGGTCAGCGGCTGCTTCGTCGTCATCGGCAATGCGGTTCCAGATGTCGAGAAGGTCTCGCGCGCACGCCTCGTCAGAAGGTACGTTATCACCGAGAGCGGCGGAGAGACTCGGACTTGCGCAGTTGGCGCGCTTCGCGCTTCAGTTCCTCGACAAGATCCGGCAGCGCCTCACGCCCGTAGTCCGTGTAGTGCCCTGCTTTAAGGTCGGCTTCGGCTTCATCGAGTGCGGCCAAAATCTCGGTTCTGGACCGCTCGCGCTGCTCCCACAGCAGAAGCGCCTCGCGCACGGCGTCTTCCGGCCGGTTCAAACGGCCGCTTTCGATAGCCTGCTTGATGAAAGCCTCTTGATCGGGTGTGAGCTTCACGTTCATGGCCTCAGCGTACGGCCGCCCGACCCCAGTGTCAAGGTGCCGGCTCGGCAGATCACTGAAGAGTTGGAACAGATACCGGTTGACAATTTTCACGCTTCGGACATGGCTACCGGGAACCTCGACGAGCCAGAGCACCGTACGTCCCGTGGATCGGCGCGATCGCTGCGTTGCTGGCGTTGTGCACGCCGCAGGTCGCGACGGCCCAATTGAATGAAAACTGTACCGTCAGCGTGTTGAATCGCAAAGTGCGCGTAAATCCCGATGGATCGTGGATTCTCCCGAATGTGCCCGCCAACTTCGGCCAGGTCAAAGCGCGCGCGACTTGCGTACAGAATGGCGTCACTACGTTCGGGGAATCGGCCTATTTCGCGATTCCGGCGAACGGCGCGGTGAACTTAGGCAGGCATTGCTGTCCTTCAAGATGAAAGGGACGAATGGGACGACTGGGCCGCTTATACAGACTCTTCCGGTACTTCCACAACATTGACAACATCGGCGTAATCAAGCTACAAAGATTGAATCCCATCATGCAAAAGCTAATTGTCCTTGTGGCGCTCGCGACCATGCTGACCTTCGTCAGTTCGAGTACCGCCGCCCAAAGCTTAATCGACGGCCATTGGGAAGGCGTGATGGTTCGCGAAGGCTCGGAGCTAACAGTGAGCTTCGACTTTTCGGCTGAGGCGTCGGGCATTAGGGGCAGTTTTAATTCCCCGGCACTACACGCGCTCCGAATACCGCTGCGCAATGTCACCTACAACGCGCCAAACGTCCATTTCCTTTTGGTTGGCGACTTCACGACGATCATTTTTGACGGCCAATTGTCGGCCACTACGATTACCGGGCAATTCCGTGAAGGTGTTAATAGAGACGGGCAGTTCCGAGAAGGCGATGCCAGGGGCGGAGTGTTCCACGAAGGTGATGCTAAAGGGTCATTCTCACTGAAGCGGGTTGAAGCGAAAAAGCCGATATTTACGGAAGAGGAGGTTAGCTTCAGAAACGGAGATTTAACCCTATCTGGTACTCTTTTGCTACCCCTCACGAAAGGGCCTCATCCCGCAATAGTGTTTCTGCATGGATCGGGGGCCGAAGGACGCGAGGCTTCTCGCTTCCTTGCTGAGTATTTCACCAGCCGTGGCTTCGCCACTCTCATTTCCGACAAGCGCGGTGTTGGAAAATCAACTGGTGATTGGCACCGTTCCGATTTTGGCGATTTGGCTGAAGACGCAATTGCTGGCATTCGCTTTATGCAACAACGAAAGGAAATTGATGCGACAAGGATTGGCATTTATGGTCACAGCCAAGGTGGGATGATAGCGCCGCTAGTCGCGTCTCGAACAAACGATGTCGCATTCCTAATCAGCGGTGCGGGCCACGCAGTCCCATTGTACCAAGGAGAGATCAATAGTATTAGAAACCAAGTTCGGGCGCGGGGCATTTCCGGCAATGATCTTGCCGAAGCGACTGACTTCATCAAGATGTGGGTTAATGTCGCACGTACTGGACAAGGGTGGGAGCAATTTGACGCTGCGATGGAGAAGGCACGCGAAAAGAATTGGTTTCGCGCCATTCGGGTCCCACCGAAAGATGATTGGAGTTGGGCATTTTTCAAAAGTATCTTCGACTACAACGCGGCTGATTATTGGGCGAAGGTCACTGTCCCCGTTCTTGTGATGTACGGGGAGCTGGATTTATACACGCCGGTATCGCAAAGCATTGCTAATATTGACGGCGCATTGAAGAAGGCCGGAAATAAGGATGACACCATAATCGTTTTCCCAAGGGCGTCGCATGCTTTCGACATCGAATCAGAGGCAGGCCAGCCCTTCGAGTGGTCGCGCATGGCTCCTGGCTTTCCTGACTTGGTGATCGCATGGCTTCATGAGCGAATGAGATAAATAACAAATTTGCTTCCCAAGTCTTATCTCCAGCGCCGCTCCAACCGTCCCTTTCGCAATCGAACGGGCCAGCTAACAAATTAGGGATTCTTGGTGCGCGCGTTTCTCAGCGCCAGGCAAAGACGGCAACGTTTACCGTTACAACCAGTCTATGCGCTTGCAACAGCACACGAGCAATGGTTGGCAAACCGTGAACCGGCCAGCCGACACTCCGAATCTCCAACGCCAACAAGCAGCCCCTGCCGCGGGACAGCAGCGTGGGACGCTTCCGCTCAACAGCACGCCAACGTGCACGTCCTAGTGGCGGTGCTCCGCGCGGAGGCCTGCGCAACCCCGGTCAGTTACATAAGACGTCAGACTGCGACGTGCGCACGCCCAACCGTGTTTTATTTCCTACAGATCCCTATAATCGCACTGGATCGGACGGAGGTGGTCCGGGATTGGTGGTGTCGGAGCTGCAGCCTCTGCTCCACTTTGCGAGACTGTCCGCTGGATGCGGAGCCCCCGAGAAAAGTGGTGCGGTGAATGCGATGAATCACCGCGGAACGTGGATTTGTTAAGAACGAAGGTTCTAAGGAAGGCTTTGTCTCGTCGGGATTGACGTGAACGGCAGGTTAACGGTTAGGGCGCGGCGAGAATATCGTGGACGCCGATCCGCCGCAGGAGGTACGTGTCTTGGTGCACCTGAAACGTGAAGCGGTAGCCTTTGGTGATCCGGCCTTCCCAGATATCTGGCTGCCTTCCATTTTCTTGATGCGTAACGACGGGTGGCGGGGGTTATCAATGAGGAGCTGAAGCTGTTTGGCGGCTCTGCGTTGGATCTGAAGTGGAAGGGATCGGAAATCGTGTGCGAAGCGCGCGGTTCGTGCGAGCTTCATCGTTTCCGTAGATCCTGAAGAAGGTCATTCGCGCTCTCGAATACCTTCACGCGTCCGGCTTTCAGATCCTGTTCGACCTGCCGCTCGCCGCCCTGCCATGCCTCCGTCCACCACCAGCGCTGGTCCTTCTGAATGAGGCCCGCGCGGGAGGCAAGATCGGCTTCGGCTGGCGTCAGTCCCCGCGATCGCGCCATATCGTTTCGGATACGTGCGATCTTGCGCTTCGCCTGCTGAAGAAGCTTCCTTTCCTCCGGAGCGAGCGCGCCGGCGCTTTTGGGCGTCAGCACCAGCTTTCCTTCCCGGACCTCCGCTTCGAGCGTATCGCCGGCGCCGAGTTCCATCTTTTCCAAGACATCTTGCGGTATCGTCACCTGGCGATTGGGTCCGATTCGAACTGTGGACATCCTGATCTCCTTTTCGCGGGATTCCCCTCCCAGGATAGCCAAGGAGGCGGTTCTTGTAGAATCATAATTCGATCTTCCTTTAATTGGTTTGAGATGAGAAATATTCTCGGGGGCTGCAGTTCCGGCCCAACCGCACGTTAACGGAACTGTCCGCCCAATGCGGAACCCCTGAAAGCATAGGAGATTCAAATAGGGTTTTTTGTGAATGACTGATCAAGGAGCTTCCGGGAAGAAGTCCTAGAAGAGGGAAGAGGCGATTCTGGGACCTGTCCTTGGCGAATTCCTGAAATCACGCGGCGATGGGCGTCTGGTAGAGGCCGCGACAGTGCTGCTGCCACCGGTACGAAGAAAAGTTTAATGGCGTCCGCGCCGTCTCAGGATCTGGCAGTCGTCCTCCCAAGCCCGAGTGCACACGTTGTCGATTGAAATAATCCTGAAAGAGCCGGAGTTTGTTCTCCAAATCGGCTGCTGTCCAGAATAGTGTTTGGTCTAAGTATTCCGGCGGATCGTTCCGATTAGTCTCTCCAGGAACGGATGCGATAGCGGAACGTAAGGCACCGTCTTGATTTCCTGGACCGCGAGGACACGCAGGTTGGCCTGCCACTGATGAAACCGATACAGCGGATCATGATCCGAACTGAGATATTTCGGCAGTGCCTGCGTGTGAATCGCGCGATTGAACATCCGGCACAATGCCACCCCATCCACAACGCCGCGGTGAACGGCAAAGCCCACAATCCGTCGTGTAAATTGATCCGACCAGAACCCAGTAAGTTCGTAATATCGCCGATTCGCATCGAAACAAATCCAATGACCAGAGCGAGTCTTTAGCGTGACCGATAAAGGAAAGCCAGGACGGACCTCCCGATCCGGCTTCCGCATGGAAGTGTATTGCCGGAATCCGGCGGACCACGTCTTTGTCGATGTCGACGCCGAATGCCAAGGTAAGTTGCGGGGCAATTCGTTTGCAGCCCCAGGTGCGATTGCGCCGTTTCATTTCAACGACTGCGTCGATCAGTTCTTTCGTCGGTCCTTTGGGACCCGGCCGACGGACTCGTTTGGGTGAAAACAGCAGCCGGTACTTTTGTTTGATCAGCATTTTGTGAAAATGCAGCAGAGTCGAGGTCTTTAAGACGACAGCCGACCGCAAAACGCGCGCCGGACGCATTAACAAGGTACACAAACCCGTAATGATTCGATCCGAGGCCCGAAGGTTGGGTGCACGCTTCCGACCACGATTCAGAATCAGGACTTGATGTCGCATCAAGACGGACTCGGCAACAACGGAGCGGAGGCCACCGGGTTGACCAAGCCGGATGATGGTGACGATCGCATGCAGAAACAGAGTGAAAATGTCGCGGATGGCCGGAATGGTATCAAACTTAACAGGCTCGAGAATTCAGGGCACTTGCGGAATTCGCCTACGACAGGAAGTGGAGGCAGCCTTTGAACGTGAACGCAGAGACGGCACTACGGTCCTGTTCCCAATCCGCTTGGACGACGCCGTGATGGATAGCGATGCAGCGTGGGCAGCGAGCATCCGCCGCATCCGGCACATCGGCGACTTCAGCAAATGGAAAGATCACGACGAATATCAGAAGTCACTGGCAAGGCTGATCCGTGACTTGCAGGCTGACGACAAAACGAAGCCAGTCTCGACCTAATCCGCTAACTCATTTTATTTGCCTTTCCGTCGCCTATCAGCCCAACGCTTTTTCATCAGATCAGACAGCTTCTTCCGGCCAGCCGCAGTCAGACGGCTTCCACCAATTGGTCTTTCGCTCGAACTATGCTTCGGACCAACCGACTCCGCGTGGCTGGGTTGGCCTGCTTTCCTCATTTCGGCATACCTGCGCTTCATGCCCTGCGAGATTCTTCTTCTTGCCGCCGCACTCATCCTTCTCTTTTTCGACGGGACCGCCGTTCGCCTTACCGCCGTGACGGTTTGTGCGGTTGTGGACCGGGGATTCAGTTGGGATTTGATCTGTATAATTTCGCCATCAATCGTTGCTCGTTCCGCTTCAAGTCCCTTCAAAGCAAGTTCGAGCAGTCTCTGTTGAACGGGCATGTTCGCCTCCCTCTAATGTGAACGCGAAATTCTAGCACGCATGGTTAAAGTCATTGGCCTGCTGCTTACGATCCTCTTGATAAAATCTTCTCAGTGGCACGCCTTTCCGCCGACAAGCTCGCCGCGCTCAAACGCGCATTCACCGGCGCACATAGGTTCCGAGCGAGTCGGCATACTGCCTTATCTCTCAGGAAGAATACCGGGCGCGGAGAGGACGCAGGTAAAATTGCATCTTAAGGATTGCCGATGTTAAGAACCTATCGTACTGGTGCACTGGGAGCCATGATGGATGAATACGAACGTGCGGCAGGCGAGCTTACGAATCTGGTTAAGACCGTCGATGAATCTAGATTCGTTGTTGACTACCCGCAAGAAGCTGACAAGTGCCGCTCAATACAGAAAATCATGCGCCACGTAATTCGAGCGGCTTATGGTTTTGCGAATGAGATTCGCGCCGCACTTAATATCTCCGTAACTGCTGCCCTGCCGACGAAGTTGGAAGACAAGAATGGATCTATTGTCGCCTTTGAAAGCGCACTGAATTACACGGCTGCTGCATTTGAGGACAAGTGGGCAATGTCCGAGGATGAGATTGAAAGAGTGACGATGCCGACTCCGTGGGGTACGACGTACACGTTAGAGCAAATGCTTGAACACGCAATCGTGCATATTCTCCGGCATCGACGACAAATTGAACGACTACTCCAGGTGGCACATTAAGATTCAGCTTCTCGAAACTCCGGCAGCAATTTCACCATGCCGACCAGCTCAACGATAGAATGCGCCATTTTGCACCCAATGGAAGCCTCTGCTAACCAGCGTGAACTTGGAGGTATCGACTTTTCGCATATTGATTACCACGGGCTGGTTGGCTAGATTTCCGCGAATCTCCAGGTGATCGGGATTTGGCCGCGAGAAAGTGAGCACGCTTTTCGACAGGCTTTCTTTTTCTTGATTGGAATCCAGGTCGCGCTCGCCGGAAATGGTCACGGTATTCTTTGGCACGTCAACATCCGCGTAGTAATAGTGCATCGAATCGTCCATCGTCAGTATGGTCATGTCACTTTTTCCCTCGAAAATCACGCGCCTCCAGTTCTCATCATTCTGCCCCAGCGGTTTTCCGTCTTTGGTGAAAGCCTCCACCTGATACAAGCCATAAAAGGGCGATTTGGGCCGCTGACCCCGTTCTCTAGGGCCTTGTAGGCTGGGACCTGAGAGCCAGTACAACGATAGAATCACGAGCATTGCGTGCAGGACCATGCGTGTCCTTCCCATCCAATGTATGGGGATCGGGCCATCCAGATTCGCTGCGGGCGTCGAACGATTGAGCACGAAGATATTCATAAGCCGTCGCAAATCCGGCACCAAAAGAAATATCGTCAAGAATAGGAGCAAGCTGGAGAAAACCTTCACCCCCACGTCATAAGAGAAGTTGAGCGCCACGACGTTGGCCATCACTCCACAGATAATCAGTGCGCCGAGAGTTGTTGTGCGCCGGAAAAATAGGAGCACGCCTCCGATCACCTCTCCGGCTCCGGTGAAAATCGTGTAAGGCTTGGAATAGCCCATGAATGTCCACAACAATGCCATTGGAGAGTAATTGCCAAGCGGCTGGGCGAGTCGGCCCGGTCCAGGCAGCGACCAATTGAATTGCAAAGCAAAAACTTTATCCATTCCATAACCCAACATGGCGAATGCCAGCGCATACCGGACATAAATCCGCAGCCACTCGTGCAGCGTGCGGTAGTTCGGGCGCTTTCCGTCAACAAGCGTCCAGACAATGGCGGCCAAAGCCGCCAGCACGACGAAGCACAGTAGTTCCATGTATCCGATGATGTTGTCGGCAAGCGTGTAGGGCGCAGCCACAGCCGGTGTGGGTGTCAAATACAGGACGTGCATACACAACCATGACGCTGCCGCGAACCACATGCTCTGGTACAAGGTTGTCTCATAGAAGCTGCCCGCACCAAAAGGGAACGGAAGTAGAGCCAGGACGATGAAGCAGGATGCCAACCGAAAGGCAATGCGATGCGCAACGGGCCAGGCGGTGCCCTGTGATTGCGGCGAGTTCAGGGAGAATGCGTTCTCTTCAGTTGCTTGAGTCGGCGATGAGGTTGTCATAGTAATTCTCTTCTATTCGGTAGCAGTTTGACGCCGAACTGGTCATGCGGAAAGTAAAAATGCCGGACGGTCGGCAGCGTGCCGATTAGACCTGCCAGTGTTGTCCGAGCCGATACGCCACTATCGCAACCAGAATAAAGACCAGCGGCGGAATAAGCGCCTGCGGATACGAAGATTGCTTGGAGAAATAACAGCGGTATGAATTTTCCACTATTGTAGAACGCCAGCCTTACTCCTGAATGAGCTACACGGTTAGATTGGCACAGCGCCGTGAGGCGGGCTGACGGCCCTGACAGCACTGACGGCCATTTGCATATGTTTTTTGTTTTCTTTCTTCTCTCTCAAAAAAAATAGAGAGTGAGCGTCAACGGCGTCAAGCGTGTCAGACTCGACGGGAACCGACCTTAACTTTTGGGTGTCTAATGTTTCGCCTTTCTGATCCGTGATTGATGGAGGTATTTATGGCTACTAAACGAATCGCGCTCATTTTGGTATGGGCGGTCTCTCTAATCATCGTTGGCGCATTCGCACGCGCTCAAACACCAGCGCAACGCGGCATCATTTCTGGAGTGACCTTGGATTCCGGGTTGAACGTCAACGCGGCAACCGCGTGACCGGCACGCTGGTCGTGAGGGTCAATGGTGAATGGCTGGTTGCAGAGCCTGCCGAAGGCGTGAAGGCGCTGAGTAGCCGATAAAACTTTTCGGAGTACGTCCCTAACGTTTATTATTCCGCACTCGCTCATTCGCCCATACCGCAAGCGCGACGTACATGCCCAGTATGATGAGTAAAATCCCGATGCCCCCGCTAGACGCGACAAAACCAATAGGTCGCAACCGAATCGTGCGCAATACGAGCGTAAAACTCGCTGTCGAAACAATGAACGTGACGAAGCCGCCGTATCTACGTAATGCGGTGAAAAGACCGACTGCCATGCCGATTAGTATGGCCGAGACGAGATGTACTACTGGGGACATGGGAGTCGCTAATGCCGGGCCGCCATTAATGTCATGGCCGCCATCCAGTTCGGCAGATTTGTGAGAAGCACCGCCATGACCCGACGCGTATTCTCCACCCACAGTGCGCCATTCCCTTCGGCCTCGCCTCGCTCCAGACTGACCAAATCACTGACTGTGGTTGCTGAAAACTCCATCGGCTCTCTAATTGTTGAACTTACAGATCGTGCCTGTTAGCCTTCTGCCGGCCATGGTCAACCCTAGATTATTGATGCTCCGTTCGCTTCTTGTCGGTGTTCGAAACCAAGCTGCGACCCAGGCGGAAATCATTGCGCTCCGTCACCAACTGATCGTGCTGCAACGAACCCAAAAGTCAAAGCGGCTCGTCCTCAACCGCACCGATCGGTGCCTGTGGGTTTGGCTCTCACAATTGTGGTCGGGGTGGCGGTCCGCCCTGATGATTGTCAAACCTGAAACAGTCATCGAGTGGCACCGTCACGGTTTTCAGTGGTATTGGACTTGGAAGATCCGTCATGGACGATCCGGGCGTCCTTTGCTTTGGAAGGAAACTCGCGATCTCATGCGAGCTATGAGTCGTGCTAATCCGATTTGGGGTGCTCCTCGAATTCACGGCGAACTCTTGAAACTGGGAATCAAGATTTCTCAGGCTTCCGTTGCCAAATACATGGTGTGGCATCCAAAACCACCGTCCCAAACGTGGAGAACATTCCTCAGCAATCACGTGTCACAACTCGTTTCGATCGACTTCTTCACGGTACACACGGTTTGGTTTGAGATTCTGTTCGTCCTGGTGGTGTTGGCTCATGAACGCCGACGCGTTGTCCATTTCAATGTCACAGCTCATCCGACTGCAGAGTGGACCGCGCAGCAAATCGTCGAGGCTTTTCCATTTGATACCGCACCGAAATATTTGTTGCGAGATCGGGATCGCATTTATGGCTCCGCTTTCCGCAGCCAAGTGGCGGTCATGAACATCAAAGAGGTTCTCGGAGCTCCGCGATCTCCGTGGCAACGAGCTCATGTGGAGCGCGTTATTGGTTCCATTCGCCGTGAGTGTCTGGAGCATGTGATTGTCTTCAACGAGGAGTCGCTACGTCGCACGCTGCATTTATATCTCAGTTACTACCACAAAGCCCGTCTTTATCTGTCCCTGGAGAAAGACTCGCCCGATCCGCGCCCGGTCCATTCTGTCGGCGAAGTCGTCGCGTTTCCGGAAGTCGGTGGTCTCCATCATCGGTATGAACGTCGCGCCGCCTGAGGCGGTTGATCGCGGTGGAATACATCCTGGGCGCGCG
>Ga0209266_1002660_pt1 | contig 11134 bp, 11 predicted proteins | sample GraSoiAngelo_132_FD_185889 | JGI IMG/M metagenome (GOLD analysis project Ga0209266, IMG submission 185889) | Grasslands soil microbial communities from the Angelo Coastal Reserve, California, USA - 14_0929_02_40cm (SPAdes) (version 2) | ecosystem: Environmental > Terrestrial > Soil > Grasslands ...
GCGGCGCCGCTGGAGCACGGCGGTGATCACCACCGCGACGACGCCCGCCGAGAGGAAGAGCATGAGCTGGTCGCCAAAGAATGGTTCTGCGGCCCGGCCCATGAGGACGGCCGCTCCCACGTACTCACCGACCACCAGCAGGCTGGCGAAGGCCGACCAGACCGGCGACCAGGGGATGAGCACCGCCGCGCCGAGGATCGCGAAGGTCGTACCCAGGTTGATCGGGCTGCCTGCGCCGGTGCTCCCTTGCGGGCCTCCTTCTGCCGCGAGCGCGAGGAGCTGCTCGATGGCCCCCAGGGTGGCGGCCGCGACCACCCCGAGCGCGCGCGGGCGGCGCGCCCCGAGGGGGGTCCGCAGCAGCGCGAGGAGGACCCCGAGCGCTGCGGCGCCCGCACCACGCACGAGGAGCAGCGCGCCCATCGCGTCCGGGAAACGGGTCCGATCGAGCGCGCCGAAGGTGAGGAGCAGTATCCCGGCGGTCAGGCAGTACGCGGCTGTGCCACGGCGGCACCGCGCGAGGCTCTCCGCGTCGTAGGCGGCCAGCGGCGGGCGCGCCGCTTGTGGGCCTGGCTCGGGCCCGGGAGCAGGGGTGGGATCGACGGCCATCGGTTCCTCTCCGGCGAGAACGGTCACCCCCTCCCGCCGCACCCCGTCCCTCCCGGCGCTCGACCGGATGTCGCCACCGGTACCTAGCACGAGTCGTGTCTCGAGCGTGAACCCCCATCTCTTGACGAGAGGCCACCCCTCGCGGCACCAGGACCCGGGAAGGGGGAACCTCCATGACGCACCGGGTCGCGCCGCTGTGCCTCGCGCTCGCCCTCGTTGGCGCCGCTTACGCGGCCTCGCCCGAGAAGTCGTCGGTCGCCTACCCGACGGGCTTCCGCAAGTGGCCGTTCGTCAAGTCGATGGTCATCTACTCCGACAAGCATCCGCTCTTCGCGCAGTTCGGGGGCCTGCACCACGTCTACGCCAACGCCGAGGCGATGCGCGCGCTCGTCAAGGGCGGGACGTTCCCCGACGGCAGCGTGCTCGTCTTGGATCTCCTCGGGACGAAGGACGAGAACGGCGCCTGGGTCCAGGGCAGCCGGAAGCTCCTCGCCGTCATGGAGAAGGACCGGGCGCGCTTCAAGGCGACCGGCGGCTGGGGCTTCGAGGCCTTCAAGGGCGACAGCCAGATGGAGCGGACGGTGACCGACGCCACCGCCCAGTGCTTCTCCTGCCACCAGCAGCAGAAGGACAACGACTTCGTGTTCTCCGGCTACCAGCCGTAGCTCAGCGGCTCCGCGTCACGCCCACCCGGTGGCAGAGGCGGGCGACCGGGCAGGTCGAGCAGCGGGGCGAGAGCGGCTGGCAGACGTTCTGCCCGAAGGCGACCAGCAGGTCGTTGAGCTCTATCCAGTGCCGGCGCGGGAGCTTCGCGCGCAGCGCCCACTCGGTGCGCTCCGGGGTCCTGGTGCGTACGAAGCCCAAGCGGTTCGTGATGCGATGCACGTGCGTGTCGACGCAGATGCCGGGAAGCCCGAAGGCGAAGGTGACGACCAGGTTCGCGGTCTTCCGCCCCACGCCAGGGAGCGTCAGGAGGGCGTCCAGGTCCGCGGGGACGCGGCCGCCGAAGCGCTCGAGGAGCTCGCGTGACACGCCCTGCACGACGCGCGCCTTGGTGCGGTAGAAGCCGACCGGGAAGATCGCTCGCTCGATTCGACGGCGCGCGAGGCCGAGCATGGCGGCGGGCGTGTCGGCGAGAGCGAAGAGGCGCGCCGCGGCCGGTCCCGTCGTCTCGTCGCGCGTACGCAGCGAGAGGAGGCACGAGACCAGGATACGGAACGGGTCGCGCGCCGTCGTGTCGGCGACGGCGGCGAGCGCGGTCGTGTTCCAGGACGGCTGCACGGCGCGGAGACGCGTGATGACGCGGCTCATGGTCGCCGCGTCCATGGGCGCGCGGACGGCGCGCGCGAGCCAGGCGGGGCGCGCGCTCAGTCGCGGACCGCGACACCCTGGTGCCAGCCCGCGAGCGGGCGGGGGCGGAGCGCCGTCACGCGGAGCCCCGCGTCGCCGAGGGCGCGCCGGAACTCCGGGAAGTCGAACATGGTGTCCCACGGGTGCTCCGTGAAGCGCCGGAGGAGCGGGCTCAGCACCGGCACCTCCGAGAAGAACTCGCGCGACAGCTCCTCGAACAGGAAGACGCCGCCCGGACGGAGCACGCGCCGCACCTCGGCGAGCGCGTGCCGCCAGCCGGGCACGTGGTGGAAGATGGCCAGCTCGAAGACCGCGTCGTAGCGCCCGTCCTCGGCGGCGATGCGCTCCGCGTCGCCCACCCACAGGCGGACCGCGGCGCCGGCGGGCTCGGCGAGGCGCGCGCGGGCGCGCTCCACCTGCGCCTCGTCCAGGTCGAAGGCGTCCACCGCGCGCGGGCGGAAGCGGCGGATGATCTCGCGCACGCCGTCACCCTGCCCGCAGCCGATCTCGAGCACGCGGCTGACGGGCGGGCCGCAGGCGGCGCTCCACAGCCAGCCGACGGTCGAGCGCAGCAGCAGGTCCCGGAACGGGTTGTTCACCAGCAGGAGCTCGACCGGGTTCAGCTTCACGCCCCCGTCCTAGCATTCGGCTGGGCCTCCGGCCCAGGCCTCCCGCCCAGGCCTCCGGCCCACCCGCGCGGTGCCCCGCGCGCCGCTCAGGCGAGGAGCTGGTCGCGCCGCGCGCCTCGCGCACGCGGGGGCGGGCCGTCGGCGGGCCACGAGGGCCGCTGGGGCACGAGCGGGAGCGCGAGGATGCGGGCCAGGGCGACGTCCTCCGGCGCCTGATACGCGGGCACCCCGATCGTGATCTCCTCTTGCGGGACGTCGAGCCGGAGCGTCCCATGCAGTCGGTCCCAGAGGGTGAAGCCGCTCGACCAGTTCGCATCGGTCTCGCCGCGCACGGTGGAGTGATGGATGCCGTGCATGCGGGGAGTGACCAGGACGCGCACGAGCCGGCGCTCGAGCGCGATCGGCAGGCGCACGTTCGAGTGATGGAAGAGGATGGAGACGAGGAGCGCCGTCTGCCAGACCGAGAAGGCGAGCGGGGACACGCCGATCACGAGCACCTGGGCCGCGCGCCAGGGGATGGAGATCACGAGCTCTGCGAAATGAAAGCGCAGCGCCGTCGACGCATCGAGGTCGCGGTCCACGTGGTGCACCAGATGCAAGCGCCAGAGCCAGGGGACGCGGTGGGTGAGGACGTGCCAGACATAGAGCGTGTAGTCCATGAGGACGACGGCGAGCGGCACCTCGAGCGCGCCGGGGAGGGCAGCCCACTGGAGGAGCCCCCACCGCTTCGCGGCCACGAACCCCGAGAGCGGGCCGATCGCCGGCCGCTCGGTGAGCGCGACGGCCGCCGTGCTGAGCGCGACTACCGCGAGGTTGCGCGCCAGGCGCTGCCCCTTCGGCTCGACCGGACGCCTGAGCGGCTGGCGCCGCTCGAGCCAGAGGAGGACGGCGAAGGTGCCGGCGACCACGGCGCCGGCGAGCCAGAACGGCAGCGGGCGGCTGGTCACGACGCGCGCGGCGAGGCCGTGCCGCGGTACATCTCCGCCATGAGGCGTGGCTCGCCCTCGATCACGTAGCGGTCGAGGCGGGTGATCGCGAAGCCCGCGTCGCGGACGAGCGTGTCGATCGGGCGATTCAGGTTGCAGCCGACGCCGATCACCCGCTGGATCGGGTTGAAGCGCTCCTGCCAGCGGGCGACGCGCGGGTCGTCGCTCCGCCCGTGCTCGAGGAAGACGAAGAGGCCGCCGGGCTCGAGGACGCGGCGCACCTCGCGCAGCGCGGCCAGGGCATCGGGGATGCTGCACAGGGTCCAGGTGCTGACGACGCAGTCGAAGCGCGCGTCCGGGAAGGGCAGCCGCTCGGCGGTCAAGCGCACGCGCTCGACCGGGAAGGGCGCGGCGGCGATGCGCCGCCCGGTGCGCGCCGGCAGCAGGTCGGCCACGTCGATCGCCGTGAGGCGCTTCACGCCGGGCGGATAGTGCCGGAGGTTCAAGCCGGTGCCGAAGCCGATCTCCAGCACCTCCCCGCCGGCCGCCGCCAGCGCCTGCTCCCGCTCGCGCTGGAACCGCGGCCGGCCGAGCGCCCACTCCATGAGGCGGGGGAAGACGTGCCGCGCGTAGAAGCCCAAAGCACCGCTACATATAGTACCCGCGGCTCGGGCTCACCACCCGGCCGGTCACGGAGGCGGCGTCGTCGGTACCGAGCGCACCGCCGGCACGTCCCGCGGGGGCCGGTACGGCATCACCACCCAGAGCACGAGGTAGATGACCAGCCCGAGCATGAAGCCGCTCACCAGCGTGCCGAGCACGAAGGCGAGGCGCAGGATGGTGACGGAGACGCCGAACTGCTCGGCCAGGCCGGCGCACACGCCCGCGATCATCTTGCCCTCGCGCGTGCGGTACCAGGTGCGCGTGAGCGCGCTCCCGGGCTCGAGGAGGCTTCCACAGTAGCGGCACTTCACGGCCTCGGCGCGGATCTCCTCGGCACAGTACGGGCAGCGCTTGGTCCCGGCGTCAGGCATGGCTCTCCTGGCGGCGCAGGCGCACCTGGTGCTCGACGAAGATCGGGATGGCGGCGTAGGTGAGCGCGAGCAGGAGGGCGAGCGTCGCGGCGTAGTTGAACGTGAGGTAGGCGCCGAGCGCCGTGGGGAGGATCGCGGTCAAGAGCGCGAAGGCGGCCCGAACCAGGTAGAAGTCCAGGAGGAGGATCGCCGGCAGCGGCAGCAGCGCGGCCGCGAGCGCGAGGGCGAACGTCGGCCAGGCGGCCCGGCGCGCGTTGCGGGCGAGGAGCGGCTCGGCGGCGGCGAGCAGCCGCCACGTGAGCCCCAGCGGCGGGGCGGGGACGGGCGCCGCGGCAAGCGTCCGCGCCAGGCTCTCGACCGCTGCCCGCTCCGCGCGGCAGCGCGGGCACGCGGTCAGGTGGGCCGCCACGTCGGCGTCGGGCGCGCCGCGGAAGAGGAGCGTCGTGAGCATGTCGTCGCAGTCGGTCATGGTCGGGCCATCTCGAGCAGGCGGCGCATGGCGTGGTGGAGCCGGCTCTTCACCGTGCCCCGCGGGCAGCCGAGGATGGCCGCCACCTCCTCCTCGGGAAGATCGTGGTAGTAGCGCAGGATGACCGCGCTCCGCTGCGCCTCGGGGAGCGCGGCGAGCAGGCGGCGGGCGTCGAGGACGGCGTCGGTCGGCGCGGGCGCGCCGGCGACGGCCTCCGCGTCGGCGGGATCGACGGGTTCGGGCGGCGGCCGGCGGTGCCAGTCCCGGCAGAGGTTCGTGGCGATCTGGAAGAGCCAGGTCGAGAAGCGACGCCCCGGGTCGAAGCGGCGCGCCGCGCGCACCACCCGCAGCCACGTCTCCTGGTAGAGGTCCTCGACATCACGCCCCCCGGTGTGCCGGGCGATGAGCTGGTAGAGCGGACGCTCCCAGCGCCGGCAGAGCTCCTCCAGCCCGCGCCCGTCGCCGCTCGCGACCGCCGCGATCAGCTCCTCGTCGGTCGCCATCGGCGCCCGCGCGGAGCTGTATCATGCGAGCGGCCCCCCGGGCACGGCCCCGGCATCGAGATCGCTCCGGTCGGCGCCGTTGGCGGCGGACGGCGGGCGGTCCTGGCCCCGCAGGCGGGCGACCCAGTCCTGCGCCCGCGCGAGGCCGCGCTCGAGGAGCGACGGGCCCTGCGGGGTGAACGGGACGATCAGCCAGAGCGCGCCGTAGAGGAGCGGCCCGATCAGGTGGATGAAGGTGAGCACGACGAAGCCGAGCCGGACGCCCGAGACGGGGAGCGCCATGGCGTGACCGATCGCCGCCGCCACGCCGGCGAGACGCCGGCCGGGGTGGTCGCGATACCAGCGCGCCGGGTCGAGCGCCGCCACGCGGCTCCGGCAGTAGGGGCAGCGCACCGCCTCGGCGGCGATCTCCTCGGCACAGTAGGGGCACTTGCGGGTCTTTCCCTCCATGGGTCCCTCCTTCTTGCCCGGTAGTACGCGCGGCGGACCCGGGAGGTTCACGCGCCGGGGACCTCCCGCCCGCGCCAGATCGCGTAGATGGCCGGGTAGACGAGCAGCTCCATCGCAAAGGAGGTGAAGATGCCGCCGATCATCGGCGCGGCGATGCGCTTCATGACGTCGGCGCCCGTGCCGTGCGACCACATGATGGGGAGGAGCCCCATGAACATGACGCCCACGGTCATGACCTTGGGCCGCAGGCGCTTGACTGCCCCTTCGATGATCGCCTCCTTCAGGTCGGCGAGGGAGCGCATGAGGCCGCGCCGCCGGCGCTCGTCGAAGGCGAGGTCCAGGTAGAGGAGCATGAAGACCCCGGTCTCGGCGTCGACGCCGAGGAGCGCGATCAGACCCACCCAGACCGCGACGCTCATGTTGTAGCCGAGCGCCCAGAGGAGCCAGATGGCGCCCACGGCCGAGAAGGGCACGGCCAGCAGGATGATCATCGTCTTCGTGACGGAGGCGGTGTTCAGATAGAGGAGCACGAAGACGATGAGCAGCGTCAGGGGCACGAGGAGGGCGAGCCGGCCGCGCGCCCGCTCGAGGTACTCGAACTGCCCCGCCCAGCCGAGGCGGTAGCCGGGCGGCAGGCTGACGCGCTCGGCGAGCGCGCGCTTCGCCTCTGCGACGTAGGTGCCCAGGTCGCGGCCGGCCACGTCGACGGAGACGTAGCCGGCGAGCGCCCCCTGCTCGTCGTGGATGGAGGGCGGGGCGGTCGAGACCGTGATGTCGGCGAGCTCGGCGAGCGGAATCTGCGCGCCGTCCGGCCCCGCCACCAGCACGCGCCCGAGGCTCTCGAGGTCGCTCCGCGCGTCGCGCAGGTAGCGCACGTTGATGCTGTAGCGCTCGCGGCCCTCGACCGTCTGCGACACGCTCGCGCCCCCGATCGCGGACTCGATGACGTCCTGCACGTCGCCCACGGTCATGCCGTAGCGCGCGACCGCGTCGCGCCTGACGCGGAGGTCGAGGTAGTAGCCGCCCGTCGTACGCTCCGCGAAGGCGCTCCGCGTGCCCGGCACGGTGGAGAGCACGCCCTCGATGTCGCGGCCGATGCGGCCGATCTCGGTCAGGTCGGGGCCGAGGACCTTGACCCCGACCGGGGTGCGGAAGCCGGTGGCGAGCATCTCGGTGCGGGTCATGATCGGCATCCAGAAGATGTTGGGCATGCCCGGGAAACGGATCGTCCGGTCCATCTCGTCGTTGAGGCGCTCCCAGGTCATGCCCTTCCGCCACTCGCTCTCGGGCTTGAGGGTCACCACCGTCTCGAACATGCTGAGCGGCGCGGGATCGGTCGGGGTCTCGGCGCGCCCCGCCTTGCCGAAGACGCGCTCGACCTCGGGGAACTGCTTGAGCATGCGGTCCTGGACCTGGAGCGCGGCGCGGGCCTGCGTCACGGACATGCCCGGCAGCGCCGTCGGCATGTAGAGGATCGTGCCCTCGTTGAGATACGGCATGAACTCCGAGCCCAGGCGGAAGTAGACGGGGACGGTCGCCGCCACCACGAGCACCGCGAGTGCGACCGTGAGCCAGCGGAAGCGGAGCACGAGCTCGACCACCGGATGGTAGAGCCGCATGAGCGGGCGGCTCACGGGGTGCGTGTCCTCGCCGTGGATGGTCCCGACCAGCACGGCGTTGGCGACCCGGCGGAGCCAGCCGGGGCTGAAGCTGAACGGCTCGAAGCGCGTGAAGAGGAGCCGCATCGCAGGGTCGAGCGTGATCGCCAGCACGGCCGCGATCGCGATCGAGAAGTTCTTGGTGAAGGCGAGCGGCTTGAAGAGCCGCCCCTCCTGCGCCTCGAGCGCGAAGATGGGGAGGAACGAGACCGCGATCACGAGGAGCGAGAAGAAGCTCGGCCCCCCCACCTCCTTCACGGCCGCGATGACGACATCCCGGAAGTCCCCGGGCCGTCCCTCCGCCTGCCAGCGCTCGAGCTTCTTGTGCGTCTGCTCGACCACCACGATGGCCGCGTCGACCATGGCGCCGATCGCGACCGCGATGCCGCCGAGCGACATGATGTTGGCCGTGAGCCCCAGCGCGCGCATGGGGATGAAGGCGAGCAGCACGGCGATCGGGATGGTGAAGATCGGGATGAGCGCGCTCGGGAGATGCCAGAGGAAGAGGAGGATGACCCCGCTCACGATGAGGAGCTCTTCCACCAGCGTGTGGCGGAGGGTGTCGATGGCCCGCTCGATGAGCGTCGAGCGGTCGTAGACGGGGACGATCTCGACCCCCGGGGGCAGCGACGGCGCGATGCTGCGGAGCTTCTCCTTCACGCCGTCGATGACGCGCAGCGCGTTCTGTCCGTGACGCATGACGACCACGCCGCCCACCGTCTCGCCCTGGCCGTCGAGCTCGGCGAGCCCGCGGCGCAGGTCGGGCCCCAGGTGGACGCGGCCGATGTCGCGCACCAGGATCGGGGTCCCGCTGCCGTTGGTCCCGACCGCGATCTGCTCCAGGTCGGCGATCGACTGAACGTAGCCGCGGCCGCGCACGATGTACTCGGTGCCGCTGAATTCGACCAGGCGCCCGCCCACCTCGTTGTTCGAGCGCCGGATGGCATCGATCACCTCGCGGAGCGGGAGGCGGTGGGCGAGCAGCGTCGCCGGGTCGATCTCCACCTGGTACTGCTTGACGAAGCCGCCGACGGAGGCGACCTCGGCCACGCCCTCCACGCTCGCGAGCCAGTAGCGGAGCGTCCAGTCCTGGAAGGAGCGCAGATCGGCGAGCGTGTGCGTGCCGCTCCGGTCGACGAGCGCGTACTCGTACACCCAGCCGACGCCGGTCGCGTCGGGGCCCAGGCGGGGAGCGACGCCTTCCGGCAGGCGGCCGGTGATGCCCTGCATGTACTCGAGGACGCGGCTCCGCGCCCAGTAGAGGTCGGTGCCGTCGGCGAAGACGACGTTGACGAACGAGTAGCCGAACATCGACTCCCCGCGCACGTACTTGACGCGCGGTGCGGCGATCATGGTGCTGACGATGGGGTAGGTGATCTGGTCCTCGACCAGGTCGGGGCTCCGCCCGGGCCAGTCGGTGAAGACGATCACCTGCACGTCGGAGAGGTCGGGGAGGGCGTCGAGCGGGCTGGTGCGGAGCGACCACACGCCAACGGCGCTCGCGAGCGCGACCAGCAGGATGACCAGGAAGCGGTTCCGCGCGCTGTACTCGATGATGCGGTCGATCATGACGCCACCCGGAGCGTGAAGCGCTCGCGCAGCGGTGGCTTCCCGGGCCGCTCGATCTGCACCACCAGCGACCAGGGGCCGCCCATGGCGAAGCGCGCGGCCCCCTCGTAGACGCCGCCCCCGAGCTCGCGGGCGCGGGCCTCCTCGATCGCCATGCCCGGCATGTCCATCGTGTAGCTGAAGCTCACGCCGGCGCCGGCCACCGGTGCGCCCGCCGCGTCCTCGACGCGCACGCGGATGGCGTTCTCGCCCACGGTGGCGGTCTCGCGTGCCGGGAAGACGGTGACGCGGAGGTCGCCCATCTGCTTCGTCTCGCCGGCGCCCGCGCCGCCCGGCGCGGCCGCCTCGCCCCCCATCTGCATCGGCCGCGCACCCTCCATGGTCACGTGGCCCATGCCGAGGGCGCCCATCATCCCCATCATGCTCTCGGCCGCCTGGAGCTTGCTCTCCGAATCGACCAGGAAGTTGGCGCTGGTGACGACGCGCTCGCCGGCCGCGACGCCGTCCAGCACCTCGACCGCGTCGTCGAAGCGTCCGCCCAGGCGGACCTCGCGCGGCACGAGGCGCCCGTCGCCGCCGTCGGCGAACACCACCTGGCGCCGGCCCGAGTCGAGCACGGCGGTCCTGGGGACGACCAGGCGCTCGCCGAGCGGGACACGCAGCTCGACGGTGCCGTACATCTCCGGGCGCAGGAGCTGGTCGGGCGAGTTCGGAAGCTCGAAGCGGACCTTCGCCGTGCGCGTCTTTGCATCCAGCATCGGCGCGACGTAGGCGACGCGCGCCGTGAAGCGCTGCTCGGGGTAGGCGGTGAGCGCGAGCGAGGCCTCCTGGCCGACCTTCACGAACGGCAGCTCGTATTCGTAGACGTCGCCGTACACCCAGATGGTCGAGAGGTCGGCGATCCGGTAGAGCGTCATGCCGGGCTCGACCCGCTGCCCTGCGACGGCCATCTTCTCGATGACGACGCCGGCGATCGGCGAGTAGATGGTGAGCGTGCGCCTGGCCTGCCCGCTCTCTTCGAGCGCGCGCATCTGCTGCGGCGAGAGGTCCCAGAGACGGAGCCGCTCGCGGCTGGCGCCCGCGAGCGAAGCCGCGGACACCCGCGCCTCGGGGAGCGAGCTCTGCCGGAGCCGCCGTTCCGTCTCGCGCGCGAGGAGGTACTCGCGCTGCGCGGTCAGGAGCTCCGGGCTGTAGAGGGTGAAGAGCGGATCGCCCTTGCGGACGGGCTGCCCGGTGTAGTTCGCGTAAAGCTCCTCGATGAAGCCGCTCACCTTGAGCGTCACCTGAGCGAGCCTGCGCTCGTCGAAGTCGAGCCGGCCGACGGTGCGGATCACCTTCTCGAGTGGGCGGCGCTCGGCCGTGCCCCAGGTGAGGCCGATCGCCTGCTGTTGGGCGGCGTCGAGACGGATCGGGGCGCGCGAGAGCTCGGCCGGCTGGTCGACGGCGAAGGTGGGGCTCGCCAGCGTGGCGAGGATGACGAGCGCGAGCGGGCGGCTCATGGGCGCTCCTCCCGGGGCAGCTCGCCCCCGACCGCCGTCTCGAGGCTGGCGTAGGCCTTCTCGAAGGCGGCCGCCGCCTCGTGGTGCTCGAGGTGCGTGGACTCGATCGTGCGCAGGCTGTCGACCAGCGCCGTGAAGTCGAGGTTGCCGGCCACATAGGCCTCGCGCGAGGCGGCGAAGGACTGCTCGGCCTGCGGGAGGTGCGTGCCGGCGAGCAGCTCGCGCTCGGCGGCCGCGGCCTCGAGGGCGGCGAGTGCCCGCTTCACCGCGGCCGCGGTGCGGTCCTCGGCACGCCGCCGCATCGCCTCCTCGCTGGCGAGGCGGGCGTGCGCCTCGTCGAGCGCGGCGTCGCGGCGGTACTTGAAGGGGAGCGGCAGCGTCATGGCGATCATGGCGCCGTACCCGTCGCGGCCGACGCGGTTGTAGAAGCGCTCGAAGGTG
>Ga0209266_1002662_pt1 | contig 11126 bp, 13 predicted proteins | sample GraSoiAngelo_132_FD_185889 | JGI IMG/M metagenome (GOLD analysis project Ga0209266, IMG submission 185889) | Grasslands soil microbial communities from the Angelo Coastal Reserve, California, USA - 14_0929_02_40cm (SPAdes) (version 2) | ecosystem: Environmental > Terrestrial > Soil > Grasslands ...
GCGTGCCCGGCGGGCAGGGATTACGCACGGTTACCGTGACGTCGCCATAGCGGACGCTGCCATCGTCCTGGACCTCGCCGAGGCCGCGGCGTACCGGGGCGGGGCCCTCGGCGCGCAGCGACTCCTGATACGCGGCGTCGCGGCTTTGCGCGCGCGGTGCCGTCAGGTCGAGCAGCAGCGAGGCGCGGATGGGCGTCTTGACCTCGTCGGCGGCGGCGATGCCGCTCGCGGCGAGCGAGCCCAGTATGGCGGCGGCCAGGAGCCTGGCAGACCTCACGGCTCTATTCATACACGATCAGCGAGTGCAACGGGTAGTCCTTCAATTTTTCGCGGCCCTTGAGAAAGGCAAGCTCGATCATGAACGCCACGCCTACTACTTTACCCCCGAGCTGCTGCACCAGGCGCAGGGTGGCCGCCATCGTCCCGCCCGTCGCCAGAAGATCGTCGACGGCGAGCACCCGCTGGCCGGGTGTGATGGCATCCTCGTGAACGGCGAGCGCATCGCGGCCGTACTCGAGCTCGTATTCGACCTCGATCGTCTTGCCGGGCAGCTTGCCGAGCTTCCGCACCGGCACGAAGCCGGCGCCGAGCTGATGCGCGACCGCGCCCGCGAAGATGAAACCGCGAGATTCGATGCCCACGACGATGTCGATCCGCTCCCTGGCGTAGTTGGCGCCCAGCATGTCGACCACGGCGCGGAACGCCGGCCCGTCCTTCAGAAGCGTGGTGATGTCCTTGAAGAGGATCCCCTCGGTCGGGAAATCCTTGATGTCTCGGATTTTGGCGCGAAGGTCGGCGATCTCCATGCCGGCGCCCATGGTAATGGACGGCGCGCAGAACCCGCAAGAACCCTCCACGACAAGGGCAGCGCAATGCAGCCTCCCCGCGCATGCTGCAGGCCGCTGCGGGCCCGTCATCAGGCTATGTGTAGGTTTTTCAGCGGCTTAGAGCTTCGGCACGTCCCTTGAGTATCAATGCGCCGTGGAAAGGAGGTTCGAACCCTCATGCGCTTCACGATGATCCCGGTGCTCGGTTTGATGCTGGCGCTCTCCGCCTCGCCGGCGTTCGCCTTCGGCGGTGGTGGTGGGCATTCCGATGCCGTCTCCGGCGGCGTTGCCAGGAGTTCGAAGACGAGCAGCCCGGGCGGCAGTTCGGGCGGCGGCTCGGTCGCCAGCACGTCGGAGCCGCTCGCGCTGTTTGCGGTCGGTATCGGCCTACTCGGCGCCCGCTACCTGCGCCGGAAGTAGACCCGGCTCCCTTCCCACGTGCGCCGTCGGCTCGCCCGGCGGCGTTCGTGTTTGCCGACGCCGAGCACGCGATCGATCGACGGAAAAGGTTTTCCCTTCTCGTCGTTACCGATCGAGGCGGGCGATGGCCTCCGGCAGCGCCGCCAGGGTCGGCACGACTGCATCCGGACGCCGGCCGCCGACCGAACTGGTCGACGCGCTCGTGACCTGCACCACGCGCATGCCCGCGGCGCGCGCCCCTTCGACGTCGAGGATCGCGTCGTCGCCGACGTGAATCGCGCGCGCGGGATCCGCTCCGAGCGCGCGCAGCGCACCGAGGAAGATGGCCGGATCCGGCTTGCGCACGCCCGTCTCGTCGGAGAACACCGTGTGCGCGAAGCACGCCAGCAACCCGTACTGCTCGAGCAAGCGCCGCAGCGTCGCGCCGGGCGTGCGCATCGTGTTGGAGACCACCGCCAGCGTATAGCCGAGCCCGCACAGCGTACGCAGCGCCTTGCTCGCGCCGTCGTCAACCGTCGGCGGCACGGCGAGGATCGGCCGGGCGTACGCATTCACGAGCGCGGCGAGCAGGTCGGCCGGCAGCCGAGCGGCGAGGTCGCCATCGATGGCGCCGACGATCGCCCGCACGTGATCCTCGACGCCGACGTCGCGGTGCCGCGCCCAGATCCGGCCGAGGTAGGAGCCCGACGCTTCGTAGGCGCGATCGAGCGCCGACGCGGAGACGCGCACGCCCGCGCCCGCGAGGATCGTCTCGAAGTCCTTCATGCGTCGCGTCTTGTAGCGATTGTCGCTCGCAGGCGAGTCGAACAGCAGGGTGCCCCAGAAGTCGATCGTAATCGCGCGAACGGTCATTCGCGCGTGCCGCCGGCGCTGCCCGCGAACCGCGGCGGCCGTTTTTCGAGGAACGCGGCGGCGCCTTCCCGCGGCTCGTCACCCGCGTAACACGCCGCGAAGGCCTCGATGCCCGCGCGCACGGCGGTCGGCAGATCGCTCTCGCGCCAGCGGATCATCAGCGCCTTTTGCGCGCGCACGGCGCCGGGCGCGCAGGCCAGCAGTGCGGCGAGCGTCTCGTCCACCGCCGCCGCCAGCGCCGTGGCCGCGACGACGCGGTTGACGAGCCCCCATTCGAGCGCGCGCGCGGCGTCGACGCGCGTGCCGAGCAGCAGCATCTCGGCCGCGCGGCCGGGGCCGATCAGTGGCGGCAGCAACGCCGCCTGGATGACCGACGGCACGCCGACCCGAACCTCCGGCAGGCCGAACGACGCATCGGCGGCGGCCAGGCGCAGATCACACGCGAGCGCCAGCTCGAAGCCGGCGCCGAGGCAGGCGCCGTGCACCGCAGCCAGGACCGGAAACGGCGCGCGGTGGACGGCGTCGATCGCCGCGCAGAGGTCGGTGATCAGCGCGCGCGCCGACGTGGGATTGAGACCGTGCAGCACGCGGACGTCCATGCCGGCGGTGAACGCGCGGCCGCGTCCCGCCAGCACCGTCGCGCGGATGGTCGTGTCGCGCGCGAGCGTCTCGAACGTGGTGCGCAGGGCGGTGATGAGGCCGGGCTCGAACAGGTTGAGAGGCGGCCGATCGAGCGCGCACCAGACGACATCGCCGCGCCGCTCGACGGCGACTGTCGAGGCCATTTATAAGCTCGCCTCAGACGGCGGGGCCCCAGCCCCGCGACGTCTTGCGGCTCGCACGGCCATTTATAGGCTCGCCTCAGACGGCGGGGCCCCAGCCCCGCGACGTCTTGCGGCTCGCACGGCCATTAATAGCGTCGCATCGTGGGGTCGACGGCGCGCGCCCACGAGTCGAGACCGCCGGCGAGGTTCTTTACGTTCTTGAATCCGTGCTGCTCACGCAGGTACTGCGCGACGGCGGCGCTGCGCACGCCCTGGTGGCAGTACACGACGATCTCGTCGTTCGGGTTCAGCTCGTCGGTGCGCAGCTCGATCTCCTCGATCGGGATGTGAACAGCGTTCTCGAGACGGCACAGCTTCGTCTCCCAGTCCTGCCGCACATCGAGGAGCAGCGGACGATCGTTGCGATCCAGCCGCGCCTTCAGCTCCTTGGGTGTGATCTCGCTCACGGGCCCTCCGTAGACGGGCGTCAGCGCGGCGCGGGACGACCGACCAGGAAGTCGGCGAGCCAGCCGTTCACGACCTGCGCGTGCTCGATGTGGGGGAAGTGGCCGCACGCGTCCAGCCACCGCACGCTGGCGCGCGGGAATCCCGCCGCCGCGTCCGCGCAGTGCGCGGCGGGAATGGCCGGATCCTGGCGGCCGTGGACCAGCAGCACGGGAAGATCGAGCGTGGCGATCGCACGCCGGTAATCGACGCGACGGTCGACGAAGTCGGCGGCGAGCGAGCGCACCGTGCCGAGCCACGCGGCACGCGCTGCCGCGCTCGTGCGCGCGGCGTACTCGCAGCCGACCAGGAACGCGACTTCCTCGGGCGCCGGCGCGTGGAAGCACTTGGCGATCGCCGCGCGATAGAGCGCCGCGCACCCGCAGAGCGCCAGTGCCTCGCCCACTCCCGGCGTCGCCATCACGCGGGCGCGCCACCCCGGACGCCAGGCGAAGCCCGGCACGCACCCCGAGAGCAACGCGAGCCGCTCGACGCGCGCCGGGCGTGTGAGCGCGTAGGTGACCGCAACGGCGGCCCCGAGCGAGTGGCCGACGAGCGACGCATGCGTGACGCCGACCCCATCGAGGAACGCGTGCAGGGTGCGCGCGAAAAACGCGAGCGAGTAGGCCGCGCGCGGCTTGGCGGAGCGGCCGAAGCCGGGCAGATCGATGGCGTACACGGTGGCGCGCGCGGCCAGCGAACCGATGTTGTGACGCCAGGATTCCGCGAACCCGCCCAGACCGTGCACGAGCACGACGGCAGGACCGCGGCCTTCGACGAGATAATTCAGCGCGAGGCCATCGACCTCGCCACCCCGGAGCCTCAATTGCGGCATGGGGCTAGAATTCTACCAGACCGTCTCCATCCCCATCGACGAGCCGGCCGAGCGCCGCGCGATACGGAAACACGCTGAACACGCCGCCGGTGTGCACGAAGCACACGCGATGCCCGAGCGCGCGCGGGTCGCGTCGAATCGTATCGAGCAGTCCCGAGAACGCCTTGGCCGTGTACACGGGATCGAGCACGATGCCCTCGAGCCGCGCGAGCTTGAGCATGGTGTCGAGCTCGTCGCGCCGAACGGCCGCCCGGCCGGCCCCCTGATAGCCATCGAGCAGCCGCACCTCGGCGGGCGGCCGAACGGCGAACCCGTAGCGGCTGCGGGCGCGATCGATCACCTCGCCGACATAGGCACGCACGCGTGCGGCTTCCCACGCGATGGGAATGCCGACGATGTCGGCGCGAAGGTTGGTCAGCTGCTTGGCCATGAGGAGGCCGGCCTGGCTGCCGCCGCTGAAGTTGGTGATGGCGATGGTGTCGAACTCGGGCGCCCCGTGGCGGACCTGCTGTGCGAGCTCCTGCCCGCACGCGAGGTACCCGAGCGCGCCCACGACGGTGGCGCCGCTCTCGGGGATGACGTAAGGCACGCGGCCGGCCGCGCGCTCTCGCGCCGCGAGATCCTGCATCGTCTCGTCGATCTTCTCCCACTCGGCGTCGGTGCAGTACTTGATGTCGGCGCCGAGCAGACGATCGAGAAGCAGGTTGCCGTCGTACTCGGCCGGGCGGCCGCCCTTGAGCGCGAGCACCGCGCGCAGGCCCAGCCGCGCGCACACCGCCGCCACGCAGCGGCAGCAGTTCGACTGCAGCGTGCCGCACGTGATCAGCGTGTTCGCATTCTGCGCGAGCGCTTCGCCGATGAGGAATTCGAGCTTGCGGATCTTGTTGCCCGTCTCCAGCAGCCCCGTGAGGTCGTCTCGCTTCACCCAGAGCTCGACGCCGAGCTCGGCGGAGAGTCGCTCGAGCTTGAGCAGCGGCGTCGGCGCATAGGCGAGCTCGACGCGCGGGATCGGCGGCGCGGTCGTGGCCATTGAATTCACTATCTCAAGCGAAGAGGTCGCCTGGCAAGGATTCGTGCGGTTGTCCGAGCAGCCGCTTCAGCATCAGCGCGTTACGCACCGGATAGTCGCGATTGTTGTTGTTGAACGAGACGTAGACCTGCTCGGCCTCGTCGGCGGCCTCGTCAAGCTCGGGCATCAGCTCGTGCAGCTCCGCCTCGCTATAGAGGTAGTCGTACTTCTCGCGGACGGCGGGTTCTTCGCCGCGCAGCTGTCGCATCCACCCCTCGGCGTTGCGGCCGTGCAGGCGGAAGACGGCGACGGGCGCGGTCACGACGGCCATGCGAGGGACCGCGCCGGCGACCACCGGCGCGTCGACGACGACGCAGCAGGCGCCGGCGCGGCGCAGCGTGCTCAGCGCCTCGTGCGTGTGATCGGGCAGCCACGAGCGGTGGCGGAACTCGACGGCCACCGTCCAGCCGGGCAACCGCGCGGGCAGCGACGCGAGGTACTCGAGCCGCGCGTCGTCGTAGCGGACCCACGGCGCGAGCTGGAAGAGGACGTAACCGAGCTTGCCCGCCTCGGCCAGAGGGGCCAGCGCCGCGCGGAAGAGTCGGAACGCCTCGTCGAGCGCCTCCGGCGGGAATTCGCCGGCCTCGATCTCGCCGCGGTGTGTCCGTCGCGCGCGCGGCGAGATCAGCCGGGCGACGTCGGCGGGCAGCGACTGGGGACGCGGGTGATGTCCCGTCATCAGCGCCCACGCCTTGACGTGGAAGACGAAGCCGGGCGGCGTCCGCTCGGCCCAGCGGCGGACGTTGAGCACGTCCGGGATCGCGTAATACGACGAGTTCACCTCGACGACGTCGAACACGGACGCGTAGAAGCGCAGCCGTGCGTCGGCCGACATCGATTTGCGAGGATAGAACGCGCGCGACTCGATCAGCGCGGGATCCGCCCACGACGAGATCCCGACGCGCACGCGCGGGCGGCTCACGCCGATCGCAACCGCTCCGCCTCTTCCAGCGCCGCCTGCACGCGCGGCCAGGCGAGGAACGTCTGGCGCAGCGCGGCCTCGGGCGCGGGGCCGGGCGGCACCGGCGCGGCGTCGGTGCCGCCGACGGCGGCGCCACACGCGCCGCAAAAGCGCGCGGCCGGTCGCAGAGCCCCCGCGCACGCAGCGCATCGCGCCTCCAGCGCGACGCCGCATTGCCCGCAGAAGCGGTTACCCTCCGGGTTCTCCGAGCGGCAGCGGGAACAGATCATCGTTGCGGAAGATACACCGGGCGCCGGCCCGGCGGATCAGGCGATCTTCTCGTACACGCCGGGCGGGATGACCCGGTAGACGTTGATCGGCTGCGAGACGTTCTTGAAGGTCTGCGGCCCCAGACTCTCGAGAACGAAGTGCTGCCGGATCCGCTCGGCCGTGGCGGGACCGACGACGATGTCACCGCCCTGCGCGAACGCCGCGAAGCGCGCGGCCACGTTGGTCGTCGAGCCGGTCGCGGTGAACGTCCAACGCTGGCCGCCGGCGCCGCCGAGCTTCGTGGCGCCCACGAGGGCCTCCCCCGTGTTGATGCCCATGTGCAGCGACACGGGCGGAAAGATCCCGCCGTACTCCTCGTTGAGCGCCGCCGTGCGCTGCCGGATGGCGAACGCCGCCCGCGTGGCGCTCAGCGCGTGGTCGGCGGTCGCGCGCTCGGACTGGAAGATGACCATGAGGCCGTCCCCGGCGGTCTCGCTGATGTCGCCGTGGTGCGTCTGGATGATCTCGAGGAAGGACGAGAAGTACGTCTGCACGAGCTGGTTCAGCCGCTTGGGCTCGAGCTGCTCGGACAGCTTGGTATAGCCGGCGATGTCCAGGAACAGGACGGACACCTCGACGCTCTTCTTTTCCAGCTCCGTCGCATTGGGGTTGCGCTCGAGCAGGCGCTTGACCGACTCGGGCACGAACTTCGAGAGCTCGCCCTTGAGCTGCTCGAGCAGCTCCAGTCGTTGGCGCGACTCCTGGAGATTCTGCAGCGCGGTGGCGAGCTCGGTGTTCTTCGACTCCAGCTGCGTATACGCCTGTGCGAGGCGCTCGGTCATGTCGTTGAAGGCCGTCCCGAGCTGACCGAGCTCATCGCGCGCCGTTGCCGGCGCTCGCGCGCTGAAGTCGCCCTCGCCCACACGGCGCGCGGCCATCGCGAGCTGCGCGACGGGTCGCAGCACGATCCGCTGCATGGTCACCGTGAGGACGGCGCCCGCGGCGACGATCGTGAGAAGGCCGATGGCGAGCTGGCGATTACGATGACGCGCCACTTCCGCGAACACCGGCTCCATCGAGGTGGCCACGCGCACGACGGCGCGCACCTGATGGTCGCTGCCGTGACAGCCCTGGCATCGCTCCTTGTTCTGGATCGGGGTGAGCAGCGTGAAGTACCGTGTGCCACCGCGCGTCTCCAGCGCTTCCTGGATGGCCACCGTCTCGACGGCGCGCGCGAACAGCGGGTCGTTGATCTTCTTGCCGGGCGGCTGCGCCATTTTCTTGATGTTGCTCATGACCTCGGGGGCGAGCCCGGCATTCTTGTCGACCTCCATCGCCGTCGTCAGATCCGTGAAGGCCTCCATGCCGGTGCGGCGATAGATGTCGACGGCGTCGACCGGGGAATTCTGGCGCAGCTCCTGGATCACCGTGCGCGTCACGTCGGGCCGCTCCTGCAGCATCGCGCCCTCGATCGACGCGACCAGCGTCGCGGTCAGCCGCCGCGCCGCGACCTTGTTCTGCTCGACGAGGAGATCGGCCTCTCGCTGAATGGTGAGGATCGTCGACACGCCGAAGCCGATGATGAGCACGACGACGATCAGAAGGCCGATCTTGAGCGCGAGCACCGAGCGGAAGACGACCAAGCGCATTGCGGCGACGATGGTAGCACTTGCCACGGAACCGCCGCGGTCGCGGGGAACGATGAAGGGGCCGGCGGCGGGCGCCGCCGGCCCATGCGCGTGAGCTATTCCTCGATGTCGTCGACGATGTCGTCGACGGCCTCACCAACCTTCCGCTTCGCCTTGCCGAAGCCCTCGCGGAGCTTGCCGGCGGCGCGCTCGCTGCGGCCCTCGGCCTCGAGCTCGGGATCGTCGATGGCTTCGCCCGTCTCTTCCTTGATGTAGCCCTTCGCTTTTTCGGCCTTGCCACGAATCTCGTCGCGATTCATGCGCGCCCTCCGTTCCGGATCGCGTCGCGCGAAAAACCGCCGCGATCCAATAAAAAATTGTGCAAGGCCACTGCCAGCGGCTGGCGCCGTGCCGTTCCGCTACACGTGTAAGCGCCGGTTTTTTCAAATTTCGCCAATTTGCGCGTCAGCCATTTGACACCGCCTGTGGTAGAACTTTGCTTCACCCCCGACGAGGGGTTGCGTAGCGCATTACGAGATGCTAGCCTCTCGTCGCTTCGAACTCATCCATTCTGTCATTCGGATTTCTTCAGCACAGTCAAAGCTGCACGAGCACCGAAGGAGGAATGGCATGTTGAGCCGTCACAGCAAAGCGCTCGCGATCCTGATGATGAGCCTCGCGGTCGCTGTCGGTGGCCTGGTCCTTACCCGCCACGTGATCGCAGTCGCCGGCGAAGCGGACGCCGGCCGCCTGAACCGCTCGATCCTGGACTACATCGCCCAGAAGAATCCGCAAGCGCCGATCCGCGCCTTCCAACGTTTCCCCGAAGCGCTGGTGGCCGAGGCGCAGAAGTCGAATTTGGATCACTGTCTCGCGCTCGCTCAAGCCGAAGTCGAATCCGAGTTTCGTCACGATGCCGTAGGCGCGGCGGGAGAGATCGGTCTCTTTCAGATGCTGCCGAGCACGGCCGCGATCATGGAGCCCGTCGTCGGACCGTTCAAACGACCCACGATCAAGCAGCTGCGCGAGGCGAAGACCGCGCGCGACCTCGGTGATCTCGCCGATCCCGTCGTCAGCACGAAATTCGCGATGGCGTATCTGCGCGACATCATGACGCGCAAGTCGAACGTGAAGGACGCGCTCACGGAGTACAACGGTGGCCCGGCCGGGCGGCACCCGCACTATTACCGGATGGTGATGGGCACCTACGTGGAGATTCTCGAGCGGCCCGAGCTGCGCTGCCGGTTCCGTGAGACGCCGAAGCCGTCGCCGACGCTCACGACGCTCCTGACCCGCGCGTAATTCCCGACGTCGCGTACGGAAAAAAGCGCCCGCGCGCGGTCGCCACGACCCGCGCGGCGCCGAATTCCTCCAGGCTTCCCTCGACGTCGACGTAGCGGCCGTGGTCGCCGACGACGCGACCGCGCCCGAGCAGCGGCGTTTCGGTGGGCGTCGGCCGCACGTACCGCACCGTGAGCTCGCCCGTCACCACGATCTTGCCCGTGGCGCGCACGACGGCGCCGCCGAGGATCTCGTCGAGATAGGCGGCGACGATGCCGCCGTGCGCCGCGCTCGGTGGTCCCTCGTACACCCGCGGCACCACGATGGGCGACACCACGCCGTCATCGGCCTCGAACACACGCACGCGCAATCCCGACGGATGCGCGGGACCGCAGCCAAAGCACCGATCGAACGCGTCGGCAGGGCCGGGAGAACGGCGTTGCTCGACGAGGCCGGCGAAAAAGTCTCGGAACGCGACGGGAAGTTCGGTGCTCACGGCGCGGCAGTGTACCATCGAGGACGACACCATCGCGGCGACTGGCGCCGTCTATTTGCGCGGGACGCCTCGATGCATTCCGTCAATCGCTGTCTGCGCGAGCGCGGCTACGATGTCATCGGCTGGCAGTAGGCGTCGATCGCCTCCGCCAGCTTCACGTCGCGCGCGGTGACGCCGCCCGCGTCGTGGCTCCAGAGCGACAGCGTTACCTCCGAGTAGTGGATCGCGATGTCGGGATGGTGCTGCTGGCGCTCGGCGAGCGCGCCGACGCGGTTGACGAAGGCCAGCGCCGCGCGGAAATCGGCGAAGCGATAGACCTTGTCGATGGCCCGCCCGGCGCGCCGCCAGCCCGGGAGCCGCGCGAGCGCAGCGGCGAGCCCGGCGTCGTCCAGCGTCGCGCCCGCGGTCATGTTCGCGTGAACTTCTGCAGCGACCGGATCTCGCGCGGCGGATTTTCCTTGCTGCCGACCGCCGTCCACGCCACCTCGGCCACGTACAGATCGCCGCGCGAGTCCACCGCGCACGCGTGTGGCGCCACGAACTCGCCCGGCTTCTCGCCGGGGAACGGGCCGCCGATCCGCTCGACGAGATCCCCCTTGATCGTCAGCACGCTCACCCGCGCACCGATGTTCGGCACCGCCTGGTTCACCGCGAGGTGGGAGGGGAGCTCGCCGACGAAGAAGAGGTCGCCCAGCCGCGCCGACGCCGCGAGTCCGCACGGACGGTGCAGGTTGTTGAACTGACCGAGATAGGTGCCGTTCTCGTCGAAGATCTGCACGCGCGAGTTTTCGCGATCCGCGACGTACACGCGCCCGCCGGCGTCGGTCGCGATGTTGTGCGGGATGTTGAAGCATCCCGGGTCGGTCCCCGGTTCGCCCCACGACTTGAGCAGTCGTCCCCTCGGATCGTACTTGTGCACGCGCGAATTGCCGTAGCCGTCGGAGACGTAGAGATCGCCGGTGCGCGGCGAGATCGCCACGTGGGTCGGCCGGTTGAAGGGCTTGCCGCCGTGGGCCGTCGACGCCGTGTCGGGATCGCCGAGGGTCAGAAGTAGCTTGCCCTCCGGCGTGAACTGTCGAACGGTGTGGTGCAGGTCGTCGGTGAGCCAGATCGTGCCGTCGGGGCCGATGGTGATCCCATGCGCGCGGCGGACGACGCCTTCGCCCCACGAGCGCTTGAACACACCCTGCTTGTCGAAGACGATCACCGGATGCGCGCCGCGATTGAAGACCCACACATTGTCGTCGGCGTCCACGGCGACCGCCGTCGCCTCGACGAA
>Ga0209266_1002663_pt1 | contig 11125 bp, 9 predicted proteins | sample GraSoiAngelo_132_FD_185889 | JGI IMG/M metagenome (GOLD analysis project Ga0209266, IMG submission 185889) | Grasslands soil microbial communities from the Angelo Coastal Reserve, California, USA - 14_0929_02_40cm (SPAdes) (version 2) | ecosystem: Environmental > Terrestrial > Soil > Grasslands ...
CCGATTCGAGACCGTCGTCAAACGTGAGATAAAGCTTCAGCACGCATTTCACCCGCAATTCTGGCCTCCGCCCGCAAGGACTGACGAATTCGCAATGGTTCCTCAATGTGCCAATCCGGCTTGCCGCGCTCCTCTCCGCTATCTGCGCGATGGCAGGCTATTTCAGTTCGAAGTGCGTGCCATCGGCTTCAAACAGCCCGGCCAGCCGCACCACGGCGATCCAACCGTTCGCCAAGTCGCGCATTTCTGGTTGTGCGGTCAGTGCTCCCTAAATATGACACTGGCGTTCGACAAAGAGAAAGGCGTGACGGTCACACCTTTGCAGCCCGGACTTAACACAAATTTGGGCAGCGCGTCGGTTGGACACTCACGTTCAAATTCCTAAGAACCAAAAGTAGCGAGAAGTGATTTTGGTAGAAAAAAACCCCCAAAAACAGGGAGGGGCAGGCTCCGGCCGTTTAAGGGGAGGTAGCCGATGCCTGCCTTCCGTCTCCTTCGCGTTGGGGTTATTTCGATAAATACTCCTCGTCGTTGAGTGCCGCCTATCGGGATTATCCTGTATTTTTCAAAAGGCCCTGTGGGAGCAGGTTTTAACGTGGTCCTTGAGGCCCGCCGCAATATTGACGCCCGACCCGCAACGAAAATGGTCGAGCCCCAATAGCAGCAAACGTTTAGCGGAAAATCTGCCTCTCAGGGCCGTTTTGCCGAATCACCTATACTGATCACGGGGATGCCGTGGACGAGGCCGGTTTTCCACAGATTCAACTTGGCTATCGGTGGAGGCTCCCTGGCCGAAGCTCAGTGTTTATTCCGGCGGCTGCTGGCGTACTCCAATGATCTTGGCCTTTATGCAGAAGAAATCGATGGGAGAACAGGGGACGCGCAAGCAGTGTTTGGAGCTATATTGGGTGGCTTTGTATCAGCTCAGCTGATGAATTGTCGGGGCCGTGGCGGCACGGATTTTTACCGTTTCCTCTGTCTTAGGCTCGTTCGAAGCGGAACGGTGGCAGACCGAGCCACGCCATGCGCCCCGGCTCCAAAGGGCCGTCTTTATGAGGCTGCCTTTACGTCGAGTAATCGGCGTTGATGCGAACGTATTCAGCAGTTAAGTCGGTGGTAAGGAATGCTGCGGAGGCCCGGCCACGCTGCAACGTGATGCGCACATCACAAGCGGGCTGTGCCAGGTCTCTGTGCGCTGCGGCCTCATCAAAAGCGCACGCGACTCCTCGACGGCATACTAGCTGCCGGCCAATGAAGATGGTTACTTCTTTCGGATCGATGCCTACGCCAGAAGCTCCGATTGCCGCCAATATACGTCCCCAGTTTGGGTCTGCTCCAGCCCACGCGGTCTTTACTAGTAGTGATCGAGCAATCGATCGCGCTATATGCAAGGCTTCCTCACGGCTCCTGGTTTGTTCCACTGAGAGCCGGATGACATGCCGCACGCCTTCGCCATCGGAAACAATCTGCTCGGCCAAAGAACCGCAAACTTGCCGGAGTGCGGCCTGAAATTTCTTTTTCACGGCGCCCAGCCGAATCTTGCTTTGTCCGCTGGCCATCAGCAGAACTGTATCGTTGGTTGAAGTATCACCATCCACAGAGATGCAGTTGAACGTTTCATCGCATACAGCCCACAAGCATTGTTTCAGCTCGGGAGGAGTTACCATCACATCGGTGAACAAATACACCAGCATGGTTGCAAGCTGGGGATGAATCATGCCGGATCCCTTGGCTATGCCCAGGATGCTACTGTTCTTTCCTCGAACTTGAAACTGCGCGGATGCGAGCTTCGGCCGCGTGTCGGTGGTCATGATGGCGCGGGCAAACTGCATTACTGCGTGCTCGCTCGCTTCGTGGGCCGCAACCAATGTTGGGAGTGCCGCAAGAATTTTGGAAACCGGCATCGGCACGCCGATAATGCCGGTTGAGGACGGAAATACCAGTTCGGCCTTGAATCCCAGCAGACCGGACGCTTTTCGGCAGACCTGCAAGCAATCGTTTATGCCGGCCTTGCCGGTCGCGCAGTTAGCGTTGCCAGAGTTCACGATCACAGCACGCACATGCGCCCCCGTTGCACGCAAGTGCTTGCGTCCAATTTCCACCGGGGCAGCAATAACCCGATTCTTCGTAAACACTGCCGCCGCCGTTGTACCCGGAGCGGCTTCAGCTAAGGCTAAATCTAATCGGCCGCTAGCTTTGATACCCGCAGCAACTGCAGAGAATGAAAACCCACCTGGGAGATGGATGGATTCCGTCGAACCAGCGGGCGCAGTCATGCCTGGAGCTTGACTTGCCAATTAGTGGGTTCGGGAAGAATAGCGAACTTCGGTAGCTCGCCTCTCACCATAGCGACTTCATCGCAGCAGTGAAAACGTGGACAAACGCAGCAATCTTTATAAATTTTGTCCGGCAGATCTTCTCGTTGCGCCATGGCAAAACCGAGTTGGGAGAAAAATTCCGGCTTCCGGGTAAAAAGGCAAATGCAGGTGACAGCGTGCTTCTTCGCTTGCGACAGCAGCGCCCGTACCAGAAGCTTACCGCCGCCTGAACCTTGATGCGCGGGATCGACCGTGATAGACCGGATTTCCGCCAGGTGCAACCCATAAAGATGTAGAGCACCGCATCCCACCACGCGACCTGCGTCCTCCAGCACCAGGAAATCGCGGACGTTCTCGCAAATTTCTGCAAAACTGCGCGGCAGCAGCGTGCCATCACCCGAGTAATTCGAGATCAGTTGATGAATTCGTTCCGCATCCGGGAGAACCGCCTCACGCGTGCGCATGCATGCTCTCGCGCAAGAGATTGATCTTGATTCGTGCTTCGCTAATGGCCTGCTGGACGCGGGCTGGCGCGGTGCCGCCAGGCACGTTGTGAAGGGCCAGCACGGACGGAAGACTTAGGTACAAATAGAAATCCTGATCGAAAGCAGGATTGATTTGCTGTAATTCCTGAAGTTCAATATCCTGCAACTCGCAATTTCTCTCCACGCATAGCTGCACTGCCTTGCCTATCTGTTCGTGCGCCACGCGAAAGGGCACCCCGCGTTCAACAAGATAAGTTGCGGCCGCCCAGGCGTTCATGAACCCAGATTCCGCCGTTTTCTGCATGCGGTCGTAATCGAATTCGACTACCTTCATGAACCCGGCGATCAGAGGCAGAACCGAGAGTACGGTTTCACTCGCATCGAAAAGAGGCTGTTGAGTTTCCTGCAAGTCTTTGTTGTAAGCGAGCGGCAACCCTTTAACGGCAACCAGAAGAGTAGTCGCATCGCCGACAACCCGCGCCGCCTTTCCGCGCACCAGCTCCAATAAGTCAGGATTCTTCTTCTGCGGCATCGCGCTGCTGCCGGTGGAATACGCTTCCGGCAAGTGGACGAATCCAAACTCCTGGGAGGAAAAAATGATCATCTCCTCTGCCCAGCGGCTCAGGTGTAAAGAGAGCAGCGTGAGTGCGTTCACGAACTCCAGAACGAAGTCGCGGTCGCTGGTGGCGTCGACGCTGTTACTGGTGACCGCGTCAAAGCCAAGCTCTTCAGCAATCGCGCGTCGATCTAAATGAATTGTTGTACCGGCGACTGCGCCGGAACCCAGAGGACAAATATTCACTCGTGCACGGCAATCCGCCAGGCGTTCGGCATCGCGCAAAAACATCTCGACATAGGCGAGTACCCAATGCGACACCAACACCGGCTCGGCACGCCGCAGATGCGTATAGGCGGGCATGGCGGCATTGCCCGCCTGCTCGGCCCGAGACACCAGCGCATCCAACCACTCCGCCAACTTCAACCGCAAATCATCGATACTGGCTCGCACATAAAGGCGCAGATCAGTGGCAATCTGCTCGTTGCGGCTGCGGCCACTGTGCAGCTTGTAACCCACGTCGCCAATCATCACGACCAATTGTTTCTCGACAAAATGATGCACGTCCTCGGCCTCATCATCATCGAGGAACGCTGGGGACATCGCAGCCTGTTCAGTAATTTGATCGAGGCCTTGCAGGATGGAAATCAGTTCATCTGAAGAAACGATGCCCGCATTCTTCAACGCGCGGGCATGCGCGCGGCTGGCTGCGATTTCATACGCCAGCAGCCTGCGATCAAACTCGAACGATCGCTGCCAACGCTCGAAGCCGGGATCAAGCGGCTGGCGAAAGCGCCCGGCCCACATCTTCATTTCTCAACCTCCGCGCGGGAGCGGGCGCGCGAACGCGAAGGCAGGCCCAGAATGCGAATGAAGCCTTCTGCATCCTTCTGGTTATAGCTGTCGCCCATGGTGAACGAAGACAGGTCGGTGCGATACAGCGAGTACTCAGATTCACGGCAGACGACAGAAATGTTTCCTTTGTATAAAGAGAGTGTGATCGTGCCGGTGATGTTCTGCTGAGTGGCCTCGACAAACGCATCCAGCGCTTCGCGCAAGGGCGTAAACCACTGGCCGAAGTAAACCAGTTCGGCATATTTCAGCGCAACGTGCTGCTTGAAGTGTGCCACTTCGCGCTCCAGGCACAAAGCCTCAAGCTCGCGATGCGCCGCGACGAGCAGAGTTCCACCCGGGGTTTCGTAACATCCACGCGACTTGATGCCAACAAAGCGGTTTTCCACTAAATCCACGCGGCCAATTGCGTTACGGCCGCCGATTTCGTTCAGCAGCTCGACTAGAGACACGGGATCGAGCTTCATGCGATTGACTGATACCGGAATTCCCTTCTCGAAGCCGAGCGTTACTTGCTCGTCGCAATCAGGCGATTCCTGCGGCGAGCGCGTAAGCTGCCAGGTGCTGGGTAGCGGGGCATTCGCCGGATCTTCCAGTTCTCCGCCCTCATGGCTGATGTGCCAGAGATTGCGATCGCGGCTGTGAATCTTCTCCCGGCTTGCGGCGACTTGAACGCCGTGCTTCTCTGCGTAGTCCAGACAATCTTCGCGCGACTTCAAATTCCACTCCCGCCACGGCGCAATCACTTTGAGCTCCGGGGCCAGCGCTTGATATGCCATCTCGAATCGAACTTGGTCGTTGCCTTTTCCGGTGCAGCCGTGCGCCAGCGCCGTCGCGCCTTCGCGCAGCGCGACTTCGACCTGATGTTTCGCAATGACGGGGCGCGCCAGCGAAGTTCCCAAGAGATATTTGTGCTCGTAGACTGCGCCAGCTTTCAGCGCCGGAAAAACGTATCCTGTAAGGAATTCCTCACGCAGATCTTCAACTACAACCTTGCTGGCGCCGGTCTTGTGAGCCTTCTCGACCACCGCCTCAATGTCGTCTCCCTGGCCGACGTCGCCTACCATGGCGATCACATCGTAAGAATAATTTTCCTTGAGCCAGGGAATGATGATGGAGGTATCGAGTCCTCCGGAATACGCGAGTACAACTTTTTCAGGCATGGGCGCTCCTCACATGAAAGCGGCTGGCTTCGCCGCCAAGCAGTAGAAGGAGGATGGCCTTCTGCACGTGCAAGCGGCTCTCCGCTTGATCGAAAACGACTGAGCGCTCCGAGTCTATCACTTCGTCCGTGATCTCCATGCCGCGATGGGCAGGAAGGCAGTGCATGAACACAGCGTGCGGCGCGGCCTCAGCCACGAGCTCCCGATTCATTTGAAAAGGCGGGAAAACCCGGTCGCGTTCTTCGCTCTCGTGCTCGTGGCCCATGCTGGTCCAGGCATCCGTGTAGACGGCATCCACGCCGAAAACCGCTTCATGGGGATCCGTAAGAATCTCGATTTTCGCCCCAGTATGCGAGGCGATTTCGTAGGCGTCAGCAACAATCTGAGCATTGGGGCCATAGCCTGGCGGCGTTGCAATGCGAATCTTCGCTCCTAGAGCCGAACATGTGAGCAGCAGGGAGTGCGCGACGTTGTTGCCATCTCCGACATAAGCAAGAGTGATGTTCTTGAGATCGCCGAAACGCTCGTGCAATGTAAAGTAATCCGCCAACGCCTGGCAAGGATGCTCTAGCTCACTTAGCGCATTGATTACCGGAATGCATGCATGCTCCGCTATGCCTTCAACTGTGCTGTGAGCGAACGTGCGAAGGATGATGCCATCCACCCAGCGCTCAAGGTTGTGAGCGATGTCGCTCAGCTTTTCCCGCGCGTCAAGACGCCCTTGCGTCTGATCGACGAACGAGGTCCAGCCGCCCATGCTAGCCATGCCTGCTTCGAAAGTCAGGCGCGTGCGCAGGGAGGGCTTCTCGAAGAACATCACAATTTGCTTGCCCGCCAGCGCTGCCCGGAAATGTGATGGCCGCGCTTTCATTAAGCCGGCAAGGTGGAAAATATCTTCTATATCTTGCGGCCGAAGATCGCGAATAGAAACCAGATCGCGGCACGGCAACCCCACGGTTGCTGGCGAATGTGGTACCTGGGTCGTGTTGACTGGCTGGCTGCTCAATGTGTTCGGCTCCTTTTCGGGAATCTTTCGAGCGTGGATTTGTGCTGTGGAACCCTGGTCAAGGCCGCATCCAACGCGCGGATTACTTCATCCACATGTTTCTTCTGAATGATGTAAGGGGGCAGGAAGCGCAACACGGTCTCGTTTGTGCAATTGATGAGGATTCCCTGCTGCAGCAGTTGCGCGACGACGGCTTTCGCGGTTTCGACCGAATTGAGATCCGTGCCGAGCATCAGCCCCATGCCGCGCACTTCACGGATTGCCGTGTGCCGCGCTTTTAATTGATCCAGGCGCGTGCGAAGGTAATCGCCCATCTCGCGGACGTGGTCAAGCAAGCCATCGAGCGTTCGCAAAAATTCGATAGAGACGGCGCAAGCCAGCGGACCTCCTCCGAATGTCGTGCCGTGCATGCCGGGATGCATGCCGCTCGCAACGCGATCGGTCGTGAGGATTGCGCCAAGCGGCAATCCTGCGGCGAGCGGCTTGGCGACGGTCACGATATCGGGGTTCACGCCGTAATGCTGATAAGCAAAATATCGCCCGGTTCTCCCCAGGCCACATTGAATTTCATCGAGAATCAGCAGCGCTCCGGTGCGCTCGCTCAATTGCCGCGCCAGTTGCAGGAATTCCTGGCTCAGCGGCCGGATTCCGCCCTCACCCTGAATGGTCTCAAGGCAAATTGCGCACACGCTGCCATCGAATTGTCGTTTCAGATCCGCTGTGTCGTTAAAAGCGACGAAACCGACGCCCGGAACCAGCGGCGCAAACGGGTGACGGTATTTCTCCTGTCCAGTCGTTGCCAGTGAGCCGAAAGTGCGGCCATGAAAAGAATTCTCCAGTGCGAGCAGGCGCCACTTGGCTTTATGTCCGTTGTGGTTCTGCGTGCGAGCGTAGGCGCGGGCGAGCTTCAGCGCTCCTTCCCATGCCTCAGTGCCGCTGTTGCAGAAGAATGCTTTCTCAAGTCCAGAGATCTTTGTGAGTTGTTTCGCCAGCTCGGCCTGAAATTCGTGGAAGAACAAATTCGAAACGTGGATAAGCTGACTCGCTTGCCGCTTTAGGGCTGAACGTATTGCCGGATGGCCATGTCCCAACGCATTCACGCCGATCCCACTCAGGAAATCGAGGTAGCGCTTGCCCCGTGAATCCCACAAATAAACGCCGCGTCCGCGCGTGAAGAGAACTTTCTGCCGGTCATACGTGGGCAGCAGTAATTTCTGTTCCGAGCGAATTACAGCAGCGAGATTCATGCCCCGATCACCTCCGTGCCACATTCCAGCTTGGCGAAATAAAATTGCGGCAGGATTTCCGCCTGGGCCGCTGGTAGGATTCGCACTCTGCCCACCCCTCTCTTCAGGGCGTGCCCGCAAGCCTCCAGCTTGGGCAGCATTCCACCCGCGATCACTTCGTGCTCGACCAACGCCGCGGCTTCTTTCATGTTTAACCAGGGCATCACGGAGCCTTCGGCATCTTTCACGCCAGGGACGTCCGTGAGAAAAATCAATGCGTCTGCATGACACGCGATGGCGCAAGCCGCCGCCATCTGATCTCCATTGATGTTGTAGTACTCGCCATCCGACCCCAGGGCCACAGACGAGATCACAGGAATTCCGCTTTGGCCCCAGATTGCTTCCAGCCACCGAGATTCCACCGCAGAAATTTCTCCTACAAATCCCAGGTCGTAGCCTTTAGTCTGCTTCTTGCGTGCACGAAACGTAGCGCCATCGCCACCGCACAGACCTACAGCGGGATTTCCTGCCGCTGTAATCGCTGCGACTAAATTCTTATTTACGATTCCCGCCAGCACCATTAATGCAACGTCTCGCGTTTCTGCATCGGTGATGCGCAGTCCATTTACGAAGTCACTTTGCTTGCCCAAAAGCTTCAGCGTGCGTGTGAGGGCCGCTCCGCCGCCGTGCACGACTGCAATACGGTGATCATCTCGCGCTAATTCCACAATCGCCTGAGCACACTTCCGCAAAGTGGATTTATCCTCGAGCGCCCCGCCTCCGACTTTGATGACGATCTTCACTCAAGCCCGTCCGCTTCGTCCCATCCGTACATCAGGTTCATGTTCTGCACGGCTTGTCCTGCCGCACCCTTCAGCAGGTTGTCGATGCAGGAGACGAGCACCAAGCGGCGTCCGTCGTCATCCAGGCAAAAACCGAGATCGCAATAATTGGTGTGCAGGGAAAACTGAATTTGCGGCAGTTGTGGCGTGGCAAACACCCGCACCCAGCGCTGGCCGCCGTAAAAATCGCGGAAGCAGGATTCCACCTGACTTGGAGTCATCTCGTGATTCAGATGAACGTAGACGGTCGAAAGAATTCCCCGAGGAATCGGCAGAAGGTGCGGGGTAAAGATCAGTTCGCGAGAGTCGAGATTCAATTGCTCGAGAATCTCTCCGACATGACGGTGTCCAAAAACCGAATATGCGGACAGATTATCGGCGACGGAAACAAAGTGTGTGCGCGAGGAAGGCTCCTTGCCTGCGCCAGAGACGCCGGACTTCGAGTCAGAAACGATTCCACGCTCCCGATCCACGACTCCAGCCCGCAGCAGCGGCGCGAGAGCGAGAATTATTGAAGTCGCGTAGCAGCCTGGATTCGCCACCAACATTGCATTGGCGATACGGTCGCCGTTCAACTCCGGTAGACCGTAGATTGCTTTCTCCGTTAGCTCGGCGGCCGTCACTGGGTTCGCGTCTTCGAAGCCGTAGATTGCGCGATGTTGCGCCTGCTTCAACCGCCATGCTCCACTCAGGTCAATCACACGTATTCCCCGCGACATCGCTTCCGGCACCAATGATCGGGAGACCTCATGCGGTGTGGCCAGAAAAAGCAACTCGACTCCGTGCTGTTTCAATACATCCCACGAAAATGTGCGTAACGGATATCCGCCGTTTCCCGAAAGAACAGGAAACACGTCGGCGAGATTTCCCGACTCGTTTCTCGCCGATGAATCCTTTTCACCCGAGCGACTCAGCAACAAAGGGGCATCTAGGCGCGGGTGGCGCAGAAGAATTCGCGCCAGCTCGAAACCGGAATAGCCAGTCACACCCAGCACCGCCGCCTTAAGTTTCGCGCTCATCAGGCCAGCATCTCCTGAATTCGGGATGCGATTCGGGCCGCAGCTTTCTTCTGCGGACAGACAATCAGAATCGTGTCATCGCCTGCGATCGTGCCAAGCGCTTCCGGCCAGTCTTCGCCATCCAGAGCTGCGGCAACTGGCTGGGCGCTGCCAACCGTGGTTTTAATTACAAGCAGGTTTTCGGCGGGGCGTACTTCGAGCACAAACTCCCGCACTAATCTTGAAACAGGCGGCAATGGCGGCTCGGACCCAGTGTCATCCTGCGGGCGCGCATAGCCGGTTCCGGTCTTGACCAGATGAAGATCATGGATATCCCGCGACAGGGTCGCTTGCCCCACTTTAAAACCACGCTTCCTCAGCGCGCGCTGAAGGTCCTCCTGACTGGCAACCGGGCCACGCTCCAGCAATTCGAGGATGGCTTTCTGTCGCAATGGCTTGCTCATGATGAATGAATATTCATCTAACTGAATAAGTATTCATAATAAAGGCGTGCGGGCTATGTCAAGGGAAAACTTGCGAACTTGCTTCAGAACTGCAATCGGGCCGTGACGCCTATTGCCAGGTTCCGCCGGACTGGCATAGCGCGTAATGGCTGGCTCTTGGCTCAGGCTTCCTTTCCGAGGAGAAGAACACCTTGTGTAGCCTCTTGATGGATTCCTCTGCCCGCGATTCATCAACGAGAAAACTAATGTTCCGCTCCGACGCGCCTTGGCAGATCATCCGCATGTCGATATCAGCGATAGCACTGAATACTTGACTGGCCACCTCCGGGCGGCGGCGAATCTTTTCACCCACCAAACACACGAGAGCTTTGTGATTCTCCCACCGCACGCTGGCAAGACCTTTCAGTTCCTCAGCAATCGCGGGCAGAGCGGCAGTTGAAGTGACGAGCAGAGACAAGCTGCCACGGGACGCGGAGAGCAAGTCAAGCGTGTGCTGGTGATGTTCGAAGACTTCACAAACCTCGCGCAGCAGCTCAGGAGCCAGCCAGCGGACCGGTTCGACATCAACGACAGCCACGCCACGCTTTACGCTGAGTGCTTTTACCCGTCCGTCATCGTGCGAATGGGCGGAAATTTCCGTGCCGGCGCCTTCCGGATTGCGCGAGTTCAGAACCCAGACCGGAGTGTTTTGACGCCTTGCCGGGAACAAGGTGGAGGGATGAAGAACCTTGGCGCCGAAGTAAGCCAACTCGGCGGCTTCATCAAAGCTCATTCTGGTAACTAGCTGCGCTTCGGTACACAAATCTGGATCGGTGGTCATCACGCCATCAACGTCGGTCCAAATCTCGATCTTTGCCGCGTGCAGGCCGGCGCCCACGATAGCGGCACTGAAATCAGAACCGCCGCGGCCCAGGGTCGTTGGAACTCCATCGCGGGTTGAACCGGCGAATCCACCGAGCACGGGAATGCGGCCAACTCCAAGCAGCGGGCCCACCAGACATTCCAACCGCTGATTGGTTTCCTTCCACAGAGGCGTCGCCCGGGTGTGGGCTGCATCGGTCACAATGCAGTCCTTTGCATCCACCCAAACTGCATCGAGCCCGTTTTGGACCAGCGCTGCCCGGACAATCTTGCTGGAAAAGTGTTCTCCCATGCCGAGCAGGTGATCCTGCGCCTGCAAACTGAAATCACGCGCTACGGAAATGCTTGCGAGCA
>Ga0209266_1002669_pt1 | contig 11116 bp, 9 predicted proteins | sample GraSoiAngelo_132_FD_185889 | JGI IMG/M metagenome (GOLD analysis project Ga0209266, IMG submission 185889) | Grasslands soil microbial communities from the Angelo Coastal Reserve, California, USA - 14_0929_02_40cm (SPAdes) (version 2) | ecosystem: Environmental > Terrestrial > Soil > Grasslands ...
CATCGTGACCGACCACTCCGCGATCGACTACGCGCTCGTCGCCCGGGAAGCCGCCCTGATCGTGGACACCCGCCACGTGCTGCCCCGCCGGCCGGAGGCGGAGCGGTGAAGGTTGCCGTCGTCGGGACGGGTTACGTCGGGCTCGTCCTCGGCGCTTGTCTCGCCGAGACGGGCAACGACGTGCTGTGCGCCGACGTGGACACGGGGAAGATCGCGGGGCTGGCTCAGGGAAAGCTGCCGATCTACGAGCCCGGCCTCGAGCCCCTCGTCCTCCACAACCTCCGCGAGGGCCGCCTCGGCTTCACGACCGATGTGGGTCAGGCGGTGGAGCGCTCCGAGATCGTGTTCATCGCCGTCGGCACGCCGCCCGACGAGGACGGGTCCGCGGACCTCCAGCACGTGCTCGACGTGGCGGGGACGATCGGGCGCCGCATGAACGCGCCCAAGATCGTCATCACCAAGAGCACCGTCCCCGTCGGCACCGCCGAGCGGGTGCGGGCCGAGATCGTCCGGCACACCAAGACCCCGTTCCACGTCTGCTCCAACCCGGAGTTTCTGAAGGAAGGCGCCGCGGTCGAAGACTTCATGAAGCCGGATCGCGTCGTGGTGGGCGTCGACTCCGACGAGGCGGCCCGGACGCTTGAGGAGCTGTACGCCCCGTTCGTGCGCACCGGGAATCCGCTGATCTTCATGGACGTGCCGTCGGCCGAAATGACCAAGTACGCGGCCAACGCGATGCTGGCGACGCGTATCTCGTTCATGAACCAGATCGCGCGACTGTGCGAGGCGGTGGGCGCGGACGTCACGCAGGTGCGGCGCGGCATCGGCAGCGACCGGCGCATCGGCCCCGCGTTTCTGTTCCCGGGCCCCGGCTACGGGGGCTCCTGTTTTCCGAAGGACGTCCGGGCGCTGGTCCGCTCGGGCGCCGACCACGAGGTGTCGCTCGACATTCTCGTGGCCGTGCAGGCGGCGAACGAACGCCAGAAGCGGGTGCTGTTCGAGAAGCTGCGGCGGCACTTCGACGGCGCCCTGCGCGGTCGGGCGGTTGCCGTTTGGGGCCTCGCGTTCAAGGCCGAGACTGACGACGTTCGCGAGAGCCCGGCGCTGGTGCTTGTGGAGCTGCTGCTGCGCGAGGGCGCGACGGTGCGGGTGCACGATCCCGCGGCGCTCGCCGCGGCGCGTCGCGTGTTCGGCGACCGCGTCACCTACGCGGAGCACGCCTACGACGCGCTCGCCGGCGCCGACGCGTTGGCGATCGTGACCGAGTGGCTGGAGTACCGCAACCCCGACTTCGCCCGCATCCGCCAGCTGCTGCGCCGGCCACTGATCGTGGACGGGCGCAACCTCTTCGAGCCCGACCGTCTCGCCAAGCTCGGCTTCACCTACGACAGTATCGGCCGCCGCCTGGCATGCGCCTCCTCGTAACCGGCGCGGCCGGGTTCCTCGGCAGCCACCTCTGCGACCGGCTGCTCGCGCTCGGGCACACCGTGGTCGGCATGGACAACCTGATCACGGGAGCGCCCGCCAACCTCGCCCACCTCGAGCACCACCGCGGCCTGCAGTTCGTCCGCCACGACGTCAGCACGTTCCGTGGACGGCATCCTGCACTTCGCCAGTCCGGCGAGCCCGATCGACTACCTCGAGTATCCGATCCCCACACTGAAGGTGGGCGCGCTGGGCACGCACAACGCCCTGGGACTCGCCAAGGCAAAAGGCGCGCGCTTCCTGCTCGCCTCGACGTCCGAGGTGTACGGCGACCCGCTCGTCCACCCGCAGCCGGAGAGCTACTGGGGCAACGTGAACCCGGTGGGTCCGCGCGGCGTGTACGACGAGGCGAAGCGCTTCGCCGAAGCGATGACGATGGCCTACCACCGCTATCACCGGCTGGACACGCGGATCGTGCGGATCTTCAACACCTACGGCCCGCGGATGCGGCCACGGGACGGGCGCGTGGTGTCGAACTTCATCGTCCAGGCGCTGAAGGGCGAGCCGCTCACCGTCTACGGCGATGGCTCGCAGACCCGCTCGTTCTGCTACGTCGACGACCTGATCGAGGGGATCGTCCGGCTGTTCGAGCGCGGCGACGCGGACCCCACCAACATCGGGAACCCGCGCGAATTCACCGTGCGCCAGCTCGCCGACCGCGTGCTCGCGCTCACTGGAAGCCGCAGCCCGATCGTCGAGCGGCCGCTCCCGGTGGACGACCCCAAGGTGCGCCAGCCCGACATTACGCGGGCCAAGCGGCTGTTGGGGTGGGAGCCGCAGGTGCCGCTCGAGGAGGGGCTGCGCCGGACCATCGCCTACTTCCGCGACCTCGTGGGACGATGAGCGGGCGGGGAGGGGTCCTCGTCACCGGCGCTGCCGGGTTCATCGGATCCCACGTGTGCGAAGCCCTCGTGGCCCGGGGCGATGAGGTCGTCGGCGTGGACAATTTCGACCCGTTTTATCCCCGGGCGGTGAAGGAAGCGAACCTGGCGGGGTTGCGGGCGGGCCCGCGTTTCCGCCTGGTCGAAGCCGACGTTGCGCGGGTCCCCCCGCCCCTGGACGGGGTCGGCGCGGTGTTGCACCTCGCGGCGAAACCGGGCGTCCGGCCCTCGCTCGAGGATCCCGCCGCCTATCTGGAGGCGAATGTCACCGGCACGGCGCGGGTGCTGGACGCGGCCCGGCGGGCCGGGATTGCGCCGGTCGTGGTCGCCTCCTCCTCGTCGGTGTACGGGGCAACGACGCCCGCGCCCTTCGTCGAGGACGCGGCGGCGGTGACGCCGATCTCCCCGTACGCGGCGAGCAAACGCGCCGCGGAGCTGGTGGCGCATGCGTTCGCGCATTTGTACGGGATGCGGATCGCCTGCCTGCGTTACTTCACGGTGTACGGGCCGCGCCAGCGCCCCGATCTCGCGATCCACCGCTTCACCGCCGGCATCGCCCGGGGGCAGGCGGTCGCGATGCACGGGGACGGATCGAGCGAGCGCGACTACACCTATATTACGGATGCGGTGGCGGGCACGGTCGCGGCGCTGGACTGGGTGGCGCACCCGCGCGCCCCGACGTGCACCGCGTTCAACATCGGTGGTGGCGCGCGAGTGCGACTCGACCGCCTGCTGCAGCTCATCGCCGAGGCCCTGGGGCGCAAGCCGCGCATCGAGCGGCGGCCCGACCAACCGGGGGACGTGCCGGTCACGGCCGCGGATCTGCGCCGCGCCGAGCGCGAGCTGGGCTACCGCCCGCAGGTGGGGATCGAGGACGGGATCCGCCGCTTCGCCCGCTGGTACGAGGAGACCCATGGACGTCAGTCCTGAGCACCAGGTCGGCCAGGCGCGGGAGCGCTTCCAGCTGCAGGACTATTACGGCGCGATCCACCTGCTCGAGGACGTGGTTGCCAGCGGCCGGGCGTTCGCCGACGCACACCACCTGCTGGGCCTGTCGTATTCCCTCGCGGGGCAGCCGGACAAGGCGCTCTCGCAGTTCGACCGGGCGCTCGGCCTCAACCCCAATTACGTCGAGGCCCTGATTCACCGCGCCCTGGTGTTGAACGAGCTGGGCCGGGAGGACGAAGCGATCGCGTGCTTGAGCCGCGCGGGGAGCGTCGGCGGGGAAGCGCGCCAGGGGTTCCCGGCCCACGTCGCGGCCAAGCTGGCCAACCAGCACGCCGCGTTGGGCGAGGCCTATTACGAGGCCGGCGGCATGGTCGAGGCGATCGAGGAGTATCAGGCGGCCCTGAGTCTGGGACCCGCGTTCCACGATCTGCGGTATAAACTCGGCCGGCTCCTGCTCGAAGCGGGCCGGGTGCTCGATGCGCGCGAGGAATTCGAGATCATCGTGCGCCAGCGTCCGCATTTCACGGACGCCGCGGCGATGTTGGGGCTCGCGTGCTACCTCGCCGGCGACGGGCTGGCGGCGCGCACGGTCTGGGAGGAATGCCGCGAACGCCGGCCGGAGGATCCACGAGTGGAAGCATACCTCGCGATGCTCAAGCGCAGCGACTCGGCGGCGGAGCCGGCGGCCAAGCCGGCGCGCGCCGCCCGCCGCAAGAGGGCGTGAAAGGCGCCGCGCTGACCCTCCTCGCCCTCGCGCTCGCCTGTACCCGCAGCGCCGCGGACCACGAGGAGTTGGGCGATCGCAACTACGCCGCGGGGGCCTACCCCGATGCGCTCGCGGAGTACCGCCTCGGCCTGCGGGCCAACGGCGGCAGCGCGAGCCTGCACGAAAAGGCGGCCGCGGCGGCGCTGAAGCTGGGTGATTACGAGCTCGCCGCCGCCGAATACCGGGAGCTCGCCGCCGCCGACCGCTCGCGCGCCGACGAGGCGGCCGACGGCCTCGAGCGCGTCGTCCGGGCCGCGCTCGACGGCGACGACCGCCTCGCGCTCACGGCCGCACTGACCGCCCTGCGCGAGGTGGCGCCCAACCGCCCGCTCGGCCGCTACGCCCGGCTCGTCGCGCTCGACGCGGTGAATCGCGGCGACACCGCCGCGGCGCTGGCGTTCCTTCCCGTGGCGATCGCCGCCGCGGGCGATGGGCGCAGCGCCGACTCGCTGCTGTACCTCTACGGGATCACGGCCTTGCGGGCGGGGGACTGCGGGACGGCGGTCGCGGTGTTCGAGGGCGTCCTGCGGCGGCAGCGCGTCGCGAGCGTGGTGGATCAGGCGCGCGCCGGCGTCGGCCAGTGCGCGCTCGTCCAGGGCCAGCAGGCGCTGGCCGCCGGGCATCCCGCCGATGCGGAGAACTGGTTCCGCATGGCGACCGCGCCGGGGTCCGATGCGGATGTGGCGCGGGGTGGGCAGCTCGGCCTCGGCGACGTGGCGCTCGCCCAGGGCGACGTCCCCGCGGCGATCGATCACTATCAGCAGGCGCTCGTCGGCGGGACGCCAGGGGACTCCATCACCGTGAAGGCGCGCGAAAAACTCAACACCCTCGGCAAGGCCGACACGGCCGGGCGGGTCAATCCATCGTGAGCCCGATCCGCCGCTGCTGGGTGGGTCTCGCCGTCGCCGGCTTGGCCGCGTGCCACCACCGCACGGGCCCGGTGGCGCCGCGGCCCGCGCGGGATCCGCAGGTGCTCCTCGCCGAGGCGCGCCGCCAGTTCCACCACGGCGCGTTCACGAAGGCTCTGCAGGCGCTCCAGCGCCTCACCTTCGAGCTGCCGCCCGACGACTCGGCGGTGGCCGAAGTGCGTTACGACATCGGCGAGTGCTACTTCCAGACCGGCGATTTCGTCCTCGCCGCTCACGAGTTCCGGCAGACCGCCGATCAGTACCCGGCGAGCGCCTACGCCCCGCTGGCGCTGCTGCGGGCCGGCGACGCCAACCTGCGGCTGTGGCATCGACCGGAGCTCGACCCGTCCTACGGTGAGGCGGCCCTCGCCATCTACCAGGAGCTCGCCGGGCGCTACCCGGAGAGCCCCGCCGCCGCCCGCGCCCAGCTGCACGTGCGTCAGCTGCGAGACGGATTCGCCGACAAGGCCTACCGGAACGGCCTCTTCTACTTCCGCCGCCGGGCCTGGGATTCCGGTGTCATTTACTTCAAGCACGTGATCGCCACCTACCCCGAGTCCGAGCGCGCGGGCGACGCATTGCTGCGGCTCGCCGACACCTACAAGGTCATCGACTACAAGGACGAGCTGCGGGAGACGTGCGCGCACCTGCAGCGCTTTTATCCGCAGGCCGCGGCGCGGGCGAAAAGCTGCCCCGCCGACTCCAGTACCGCCGCGCGATAGTCGCGATGGACACCCTGTTCGGGGGGACGTTCGACCCGGTGCATCTGGGGCACCTGGTCGCCGCGGAAGCGGCGGCCGAGGCGCTGCAGATGCGGGTGCGGCTCATGCCGGCGCGCGAGCAGCCGTTCAAGCGGGAGGCGCACGTGGCCAGCCCCGAGCAGCGCGCCGAAATGTTGGACCTCGCCATCGCCGGCAACCCGCGATTCGCCGTCGAGCGCATCGAGCTGGGCCTGCCGGCCCCGTCGTACACGGTGCTGACCCTGCGCGCCCTGGCGGCCCGGGAGGGCGGGAACCGGTTTACGTTGTTGTTGGGGGCGGACGCCGCCGCGGATCTGCCGCAGTGGTACGAAGTGGAATCTCTTCCCACGCTCGCGGACATCGTGGTCTTCGCCCGGCCCGGCGCCGTGGTGCGCCGGCACCGGCTGATTGCGCGCGTCATCGAGGTTCCCGCCGTGGACATTTCCGCCACGCTGGTGCGGGAGCGGGTGCGCACCGGGCGGTCGATTCGCTATCTCGTGCCCGACGCCGTGCGGGAGTATGTCGCGGCGCACGGGCTGTATCGATAGGGGAAGAATGAGCCTGTTCACGAAGGTGTTCGGGACGCGCTTCAAGCGGGAGCTGAAGCGCATCCGCCCGATCGTCGAAGCCATCCACCGTCACGAGGAGTCCTATAAGGACTACTCGGAGGCGCAGCTCCAGGCGCAAACCGCGAAATTCCGGCAACAGATCGCCGAGGGCACCGGCGCGCTGGCCGCCGAGGTGGAGCGGCTCAAGCGCGCCAAGCATGACTGTCCCGACCCCGACGAGCGCGCGCTCCTCGCCGACCAGCTCGGACGAGCCGAACGGGACTACGCCCGCGCCCTCCGCGCGGCGCTGGACGCGTTGCTCCCCGAAGCGTACGCCACCGTCCGGGAAGCGTCCCGGCGGCTGCTGGGGAGCTCGGTCGCGGTCACCGGGCACGCCCTCACCTGGGACATGGTGCCTTACGACGTGCAGCTCATCGGCGGCATCGTGCTGCACCAGGGGAAGATCGCGGAGATGGCGACGGGCGAGGGCAAGACCCTCGTGGCCACGCTGCCGTTGTACTTGAATGCGCTGGCGGGCCGCGGCGCGCACCTCGTCACCGTCAACAACTACCTCGCCCGGCGCGACTCGCAATGGATGGGCCACCTCTTCAAGTGGCTCGGTCTCACCGTGGGGTGCATCGACGACACCCAGCCCGCCTCGCCGGAGCGTCGCGCGGCCTACCTCTGCGACCTGACGTACGGGACCAACAACGAGTTCGGGTTCGACTACCTGCGCGACAACATGGTGCGCTCGCCGGAGGAGCGGGTGCAGCGGGGGCACTATTTCGCGATCATCGACGAGGTGGACTCGATCCTGATCGACGAGGCGCGGACGCCGCTCATCATCTCTGGGGCCGTCGGCGCCGAGTCCGACGAGAAGTACGCGCTCTACAACGCCCAGGTGATTCAGCTCGTGCGCCGGCAGACCGCCGTCGTCAACGACCTCCTCGCCAAGGCCGAGCCGCTGCTCGCCGACGAGAAGACGGCCTACGACGGCGCCCGGCTGCTCTACCAGGCGCAGCTCGGCATGCCCAAGAACAAGAAGCTCCTCAAGCTGCTGCAGGAGCAGGGCGTCAAGCAGCTCGTGCAGCGGGTGGAACTCGACCACCTCGCTGACCGCAAGCTCCCCGCGCGCGACCAGAAGATGCGCAACATCGAGGAGGACCTCTACTTCGTGCTCGACGAGCGCGGGCACTCGGTGCACCTGACCGACCGCGGCATCGAGACCATGTCGCCGCAGGACCCCACCCTGTTCGTCGTTCCGGACATCTCGCAGGCCGTCCACGACATCGAGCACGACGACCAGCTCTCGGCCCGGGAGAAGGTCGAGCGGCGCCGCACGGTCGAGACCGAGTACGCGCAGAAGAACGAGATCCTCCACATCATCCACAAGCTGCTCCAGGCCCACGTGCTCTACGAGAAGGACGTGGATTACGTCGTCCAGGAGGGGCAGGTCTTCATCGTCGACGAATTCACGGGTCGCCTCATGCCCGGGCGGCGCTGGTCCGACGGCCTGCACCAGGCCGTGGAGGCGAAAGAGAGCGTGGCGGTGCGCGAGGAGACGCAGACCCTCGCGACCATCACCATCCAGAATTACTTCCGGATGTACGAGAAGCTCGCCGGCATGACGGGGACGGCCGAGACCGAGGAGACCGAGTTCTACCAGATCTACAAGCTCGAGGTCGTGGTGATCCCGACGAACCGCCCGGTGCGGCGCGTGGACAAGCACGACCTCGTCTACAAGACGCGCCGCGAGAAGTACACCGCGGTCATCGAAGAGATCGGGCGCGTGCACAAGCGCGGGTTGCCGGTGTTGGTGGGCACCGTGAGCGTCGACGTGTCGGAGACGCTGTCCCGGATGCTGAAGCGGCGGGGCCTGAAGCACGAGGTGCTCAACGCGAAGTACCACGAGCGCGAGGCCGAGATTGTCGCCCAAGCGGGGCAGCCGGGATCCGTGACGATCGCGACCAACATGGCCGGCCGCGGCACCGACATCAAGCTCGGCCCTGGCGTCAAGAAGTGCCAGGTGTGCGGCATCCGCGCGCGCGGGGAGCCCGCGTTCGGCCAGGTCGCCGAGCGGGCCGACCTCTCGCCCGCGCAGATCGCGGAGCTCAAGTGCGACGATGACCCGCCATGCGGGCTCGTCATCATCGGCACCGAGCGCCACGAGGCGCGCCGCATCGATCGCCAGCTGCGCGGCCGCTCCGGTCGCCAGGGCGATCCGGGGCAGAGCATCTTCTTTCTCTCGCTGGAAGACGACCTGATGCGGCTGTTCGGCTCGGACCGCATCGCGCGTTGGATGGACAAGACCGGCGCCACGTCGTTCCGCTGCACTGCCTGTGGCGAGCAGCAGGACAAGCAGACGGAAAAGTGTCTGCACTGCAGCCGCACGGGCACCCTCGTCGAGGAGAGCGAGGTCATCACCCACCCCTGGGTGACGGGCGCCATCGGGCAGGCCCAGAAGCGCGTCGAGCTCCAGAACTTCCAGGCCCGCAAGCGCCTGCTCGAGTACGACGACGTGATGAACCAGCAGCGCGAAGTGATCTACTCCCTGCGGCTGTTCGCCCTCGAGGGCGGGGAGGAGCTCAAGGCCGAAGCGCTGCGCATGGTGGAGAGCGCCGTCGCGCGCCTCGCCGGGGAGGCGACGACCGCGTACAAGGACCCGGTCGAGTGGGACCGCGCCCTGATCGAGACCGAGTTCCTGCAACGCTTCCTGCTGTCCGTCCCCGGGATCACCGATCCCGCCAAGATCCGTCACGTCGACGACCTGGTGCGGACGGCGCAGGAGGCGGCCCGCGAGGCGTTCCGGGCGAAGATCGAGTACATGAAGGACCTCGAGACCAAGCTCGTCGGCGTGACGCGGCTCGCCGAGCAGGCGCTCGCCCAGACCACCCTCGGGGTGATCGACGAGAAGTGGAAGGACCATCTCTACGACTTGGACCAGCTGCGGGCCGCGATCCAGTACCGCGCCTGGGGGCAGAAGGACCCGCTGATCGAGTACAAATCGGAAGCGTTCGAGATGTTCAAGGGATTGATGCACGACCTCGAGACCACGCTCGCCGAGCGGTGGCTCAAGCTGCAGGTGCAAGTGGGGCCGCCGCCACCCGCCGGGAGGACGATGACCGGCCCGCTGGGAGGCACGCCGGCACCGAAACCCGCGAAGATGGTGGCGAGCAAGCCCGCGGCGGACGGGCTCATCGCCGATTCCACGGCAACCGGCCCGCGGCCGCCCTCGGCGCCGCCCGGGGTTCCCGTCGCGGCCAACAATCCTTATGCCGGCGTCGGTCGCAACGACCCGTGTCCCTGTGGCAGTGGCAAGAAGTTCAAGAAGTGCCACGGAGCGACGGTCTGAAGGACGCGATTTGTAGCACCTGCGCATAGTTCCGGTACGGCCTCCTTGGGCTGGCCACCTACGTTGTCTGCATGCCCTTGCGCCTCGCCGAGCACCCCGAACTCGACCGCCCCCGCGAGCGTTTCTGGCTGAGGGGCGCCGCCGCGTTGACGGCGCAAGAGCTCCTGGCGATTCTCCTAGGGACGGGTACCCGCGGGCGCGACGCCCTGGCGGTGGCGGCGGACGTGCTCCGCGCCAGCGACGGTTCGCCGCGGCGGCTGATGACGCGGACCGCCGCGGAGCTCGCTCGCGTCGCCGGTGTCGGCCGGGCCAAGGCGGCGCGATTGCTGGCGGGGATGGAGCTGGGGCGTCGCGCGGCGACCGAGGCGGACCCCGCGCCGCAGCGAGTGGGCGGGCCGGCGGACGTGCACCGGTACTATGCGCCCACCCTTCGGGACCTCGCGGTGGAGGAGTTCCACGTGCTGGCGTTGGGGAGTCAGAGCCAGATCCTGGCGGATCTGCTGATCACCCGCGGGATCCTGAACAGCTCGCTGGTACATCCGCGGGAAGTGTTCCGGGCGGCGATCGCCGAGGCGGCGGCGGGTATCATCGTGGTGCACAATCATCCCAGCGGCGATCCCACGCCCTCGGCGGACGATCGATCCGTGACGCGCCAGCTGGTGGACGCCGGCCGCCTGCTCGATCTGCCGGTGTACGACCACGTGATCGTGGGAGGTGAGCGGTACGTGAGCTTCGCGGAGGCGGGGCTGCTGTGACCACCACCGCGCCGATCCTGGCGCCCGAGCTGGCCCGCGCCGTGGCGGCCCAGGGGGACCGGCTCGACCGGGACCTCCTGGCGCGCGCCTATCAGGCGAGCGCCCAGGCGCATCGCGGCCAGAAGCGGCTCTCCGGCGACGACTTCGTCTCCCACTCGGTGGCGGTCGCGACGATCCTCGCCGAGCAGCAGATGGACTCGACCACCATCGCGGCGGCGCTGCTGCACGACGTGGTGGAGGACTCCGACGTCTCGCTCGACGACATCCGCAAGGACTTCGGCGCCGAGGTCGCCGAGCTGGTGGACGGGCTCACCAAGATCGCGAGCCTCACGTTTCGCTCCACGGCCGAAGAGCAGGCGGAGAACTACCGCAAACTCTTGATGTCGGTCGCCCGGGACGCGCGGGTGCTCATCATCAAGCTCGCCGACCGGCTCCACAACATGCGCACGTTGGAGCACCTCCCCGAGGACCGGCAGCGGCGCATCGCGCTCGAGACCCGGGAGATCTACGCCCCGCTCGCGCACCGCTTCGGCATGGCGGGGATCAAGGCGGAGCTTGAGGATCTCGCCTTCAAGTTCCTCGAGACCAAGGACTACTGGGAGCTCGTCCGGAAGGTCAAGGCCAAGAAGAGCGAACGCGAGCGCACCATCGACCGCTTGCAGGGTCCCCTGGCCGAAGAGCTGGCGCGGGCGGGCGTCAGCGACTGCGAGATCACGGGGCGTCCCAAGAATCT
>Ga0209266_1002670_pt1 | contig 11114 bp, 11 predicted proteins | sample GraSoiAngelo_132_FD_185889 | JGI IMG/M metagenome (GOLD analysis project Ga0209266, IMG submission 185889) | Grasslands soil microbial communities from the Angelo Coastal Reserve, California, USA - 14_0929_02_40cm (SPAdes) (version 2) | ecosystem: Environmental > Terrestrial > Soil > Grasslands ...
AGCTCACCGAGACGCTGCGCGGCGAGCCTGCGCCGACCCTGTTCTCCCTGCTCGACGAATGCGCGACCGGCATGGGCAGCCGGCTCCTTCGTCTCTGGCTGCATCACCCGCTGAGGGACCGCGCCGTGCTGGCGAGCCGGCACGAGGCCGTCGCAACGCTGCACGATACGGATCTTCACAAGATCCTGCGCGGCATGTCCGACGTCGAGCGGATCACCGCCCGGGTCGCACTGCGCAGCGTGCGGCCCCGCGAGCTCGCCGGGCTGCGCGAGAGCCTGAAGCTGCTGCCCGACCTGGTCGCCGCGATACCGCATTCGAGCCTGCTCGACGAGCTGCGAGCCGATCTCGCGCTGCCCGGCGCATGTTTCTCCCTATTGGAGAAAACCCTTCAAATCGAGCCCTCGGCACGCGTCATCGATGGCGGCGTGATCGCCGACGGCCACAGCGCCGACCTCGACGAGCTGCGGCGGCTGCAGACCAACGCCGGGGATTTCCTGGTGGCGCTGGAGGTCCGCGAGCGCGAGCGCACGGGAATTCCAAACCTGCGCGTCGCCTACAACTCGGTGCACGGCTACTACATCGAAGTGACGAACGCGCAAGCGGGCAAAGTGCCGGACGACTACCGCCGCCGGCAGACGCTGAAGAACGCCGAGCGTTACATCACGCCGGAGCTGAAGACGTTCGAGGACAGGGCCTTGTCCGCCCGCGACCGCGCCCTGGCGCTCGAAAAATCCCTCTACGAAGAGCTGCTTCAGTCGCTGCAGGCCCATGTGCCGGTTCTGCAGCGGATCGCGCGCGGGCTTGCGCAAATCGACGTCCTGTGCAACTTTGCCTCGGTCGGGGCGAAACGCAATTACAGCCGCCCGGTATTCGTGGAGGACGGCCGAATCGAGCTCGAGGCCGGCCGCCACCCGGTCGTCGAGGGACAGATCGACAACTTCATCGCCAACGACTGCCGGCTGTCCCCGGCGCGCCGCCTGCTGCTCATCACCGGCCCCAACATGGGCGGCAAGTCGACCTATATGCGGCAGGTGGCGCTCACGGTGCTGATGGCGCATGTCGGCTCGTTCGTTCCGGCCCGGGCCGCGCACATCGGACCGATCGACCAGGTGTTCACCCGCATCGGCGCGGCGGACGACCTCGCCGGCGGGCGCTCGACCTTCATGGTCGAAATGACCGAGAGCGCCAGCATCCTGCACAACGCCACCGAGAAAAGCCTGGTGCTGATGGACGAGGTCGGACGGGGGACCTCGACCTTCGACGGCCTCGCGCTCGCCTGGGCGATTGCGAGGCATCTGGTGGAAAAGAATCGCTCCCTGAGCCTGTTCGCCACTCACTACTTCGAGATGACGCGCCTCGCCCTCGACTACGAGGAGGTCGCCAACGTCCATCTCGACGCGGTGGAGCACAAGGACAGCGTGGTGTTCCTGCACGCGGTGGAGGAAGGACCGGCGAGCCAGAGCTACGGCCTGCAGGTCGCGGGGCTCGCCGGCGTGCCGAAGTCGGTGATCCGGCAGGCGCGACGCTATCTCCAGGTCCTGGAGGACTCGAGCCTGGGGTCGTCGCAGCAGGGAGACTTGTTTGTACGCAGCAAGCCCGAAGATCCCGAACCCTCTCCGGACGCGCTGCGCGACGAGCTGGCGAAGCTCAATCCCGACGAGCTTTCGCCGCGCGAGGCGCTCGAGCTCCTATACCGCCTCAAAAAACTGCAGTGATCGACGTCGGGGCCAACCTGACGCACGCCGCGTTCCGCGCCGATCTCGACAAGGTCGTCGCGCGCGCGCGCGATGCCGGCGTCGCGTCCGTCGTGGTGACAGGCACCACCGTGGACGAGAGCCGCGCCGCGCAAGAAGTTGCAGACAAGCATGGCTTTTACGCTACGGCAGGCGTCCACCCCCATCACGCCCGTGAATGCGATGCGCAAACCATCCCCGCGCTGCGCGCGCTGGCGAAGCACCCGCGGGTCGTGGCGATCGGCGAATGCGGGCTCGATTTCAACCGCAACTACTCCCCCCGTCCCGACCAGGAGAAATGCTTCATCGCTCAGCTCGAGCTCGGAATCGAGCTCGGCAGGCCGCTGTTCCTGCATTCACGCGATGCGCATCCGCGGTTCGCCGAGATTCTCGAGCACCACAAGGTGAAAAAAGCGGTCGCGCACTGCTTTACCGGCGGCAAGGAGGAGCTGCACGCCTACCTCGACCTCGGCCTCTACATCGGCATCACCGGCTGGATCTGCGACGAGCGGCGCGGCCGGCACCTGCTCGAGCTGGTGCGCGAGATCCCCCGCGACCGGCTGCTTCTCGAGACCGACTCGCCGTACCTCACGCCGCGCGATCTCAGGCCCCAGCCCAGAGGTCAGCGCAACGAGCCTGCCTTTTTGCCGCACATCGCGCAGACTGTTGCCCGCGCGGTCGGCCGCCCCGTGGCAGAAGTGGCTGCCGAGACCTCTCGGAATGCGCGTACGCTTTTCGCCATCGATGAACCTTATCCATCTTCTGCTGCAAAGCGCCCGCCGGCTGCCTGAGCGGCCCGCGCTCGCCATAGGGCGCCAGGCGGTCCGGAGCTACCGCGACCTGGCAGCGCGCGTTTGCGGGATCAGCTTCTCCTTGAAATCCAGACTCAAGCTCGCGCAGGGCGAGCGCGTCGCGCTGGCAATGAAGAACTGCCCAGAGTACTACGAGGTGCTTTTCGGCTGCTGGCACGCCGGGCTGGCCGCCGTGCCGATGAACGCCAAGCTCCACGCCAGGGAATTCACCTACATCCTCGAGAATGCGGGTGCTCGGCTCTGCGTCGTCAGCCCGGACCTGCAGGCGGCGGTTCCGCGCGGCGTCCTGGCGAGCGAATTGGAGTCAGATGAAGAAGCGGTTCCGGCCGAGGTCCGCCCTGACGATGCCGCCTGGCTGTTCTACACCAGCGGCACCACGGGAGTGCCGAAAGGCGCGGTGCTCACGCACCGCAACCTGTGGGCCCAGACGCTGGCGTATTTCGCCGACATCGACAAGCTCGGGTCGCGCGACGCGGTGCTGCACGCGGCGCCGCTGTCCCACGGCTCCGGCCTCTACGGCCTGCCGCACTTCGCCGCCGGCGCGGTGAACGTGATCCCGGAAAGCGGCCACTTCGAGCCGCAGGAGATTTTCGACCTGCTCGATCACTGGCAGAACATGTCGTTCTTCGCCGCGCCGACGATGATCGTCCGGCTGCTCTCCAGCGCGGGCGCGCGCACGCCGCGCCACCTGAAGACCATCATCTATGGCGGCGCGCCGATGTATGTCGCCGATTCGCTGCGCGCGATCGACCTGTTCGGGCCGCGCCTCTACCAGCTCTACGGGCAAGGCGAAGCCCCCATGACCATTACCGGGCTGCCCCAGGAGCTTCACAGCAAGGATTCTGTCGAGCGCCTTTCCACCTGCGGTTTCGCGCGCAGCGGCGTGGAAGTCAAGATCTTCGACGACGAGGAACGCGAGCTGCCCGCCGGGGAAGTGGGCGAGATCGTCACGCGCTCGGACTGCGTGATGGCCGGCTACTGGGAAAACCCCGACGCCACCGCGAAGACGCTGCGCGGCGGCTGGCTGCATACCGGCGACCTCGGCAGCCTCGACGCCGCGGGCTTTCTCACGATCAAGGACCGCTCGAAGGACATGATCATCTCGGGCGGCTCGAACATCTACCCGCGCGAGATCGAGGAAGTGCTGCTCAGGCACCCGGCGGTCGCCGAGTGCTCGGTCGTCGGCAGGCCGCACCCCGAATGGGGCGAGGAAGTGGTGGCCTTCATTGTTTCAACGGCCCAAGTCAGCCCCGAGGACCTGGATCTGCTGTGCAGGGAGAATATCGCCCGCTTCAAGCGGCCGCGCGAGTACCGCTTCGTGGACAGCCTGCCGAAGAACCACTACGGCAAGGTGCTGAAGACCGAGCTGCGCGCGCGCCTTTTACCCTAGCGGCCGCAGCATTCGCTCAGGCGATTGTCGGGGTCGTTCATGACATAGACCTCGCGCACCACGCCGTCGGGCGACAGCTGGACGTACAGCGCCTGCGGTATCGAGCCGGCGGCCGCGGTCATCATGCGGTAGTCCCAGATGTCGCGCTGCATGCGCGGGAAAGGCCACACCTTGTACGGCGGCCCGAGCAGGTCGCGGACGTCGTCGGCGCGCCACTTGCCGCGCTCGATTTTCGCCACGTTCTCGTCGGTGAGCCGCTGCTCGATCGCCATCAGGCGCCCGTCGCGGTCGAAGCGCGCAACGTAATTCGTCAGGCCGTAAGGCTGGCGAGGAAAGTAAAGCCAGGTCTCGCCGTCGTGGACGCGCTTGTCGGCGGCGGGACCCATCACGCGCTCGACCTCGGCCGCGGGGGTACCGGGCGCGAGGCCACGGCCGTCGAAGCTCGCGCAGCCCGCAAGGATCAGGATCGCAATTGCCGTCAGCAGAAATTTCATGCTCATCTCCTGAAGCTTGTGCGGTGGCCGGCGCCAAGCCGCGGAATTTCCGGATCGTCCATATAGTAGACCTCGCGCACGACGCGGTCGGGCGAGAGCTGAACGAAGAGCGCTTTCGGAAACGGGAACACCTGCATCTTGTAGGTCCAGATCTCGCGCTCCATGCGGGCGAACTGGTCCACCCGGTACGGCGGCCCGACGAGGTCGAGGACCTGATCGGCGGTGGTCCTGCCGCGCTCGATCCTGGCGATGTTCTCCTCGGTGAGCCGTTGCTCGATGGCAACCAGCCTGCCGTCGGCGCCGACGCGCGCCGCGTAGGTTCCGTCGCCGTAGGGCATCCGCGGAAACCACAGCACGGTTTCGCCGTCCGGCCCGGGGCGCTTGGCCGCCGCGGGGCCCATGACCGCCTCGACCTCGGCAGCGGTCGATCGCCCCGGCACCAGGCCGCTGCCGGAGTAGCCCGCGCAACCGGCGAGAAGCAGTGCAAGTGCCAGCGATTTCATCGCTTTCATATCGTCTCGATCAGCCTGCGCCCCGGATCCACCCGCACCCAGTCGCCGCTACGGAACACCTCGCCGGGATGCGGCGTCCAGCCGGCGGTGATCGGGATGCCGGCGAACACCGCGCCCTGCACCATCACCGGATTGGTCACACCGAATATGAACGCTTTGGGCGCGATTTTCTTCCACTTGATGTCGTAAAAGGCCCAGCCGGCGGCGATGCCGCCTTTCGCGGTCGGGAAAAAGCAGACCTTGTCGACGATGCTGATGCCCTCAAGCCTGTGGCCGGGCCTGGTGATGATTCCCGACCAGCGGTCGAGGTCATAGCGGGGCGAGAAGCCTTCCTCGGAGATGAGCGCCTCGCCTTCCACTATTGCGCCATAAGCTTGCTGAACCCTGACAATGCTCACCTCAACTCCCCGCTGCAGGCGATCTCGACGCAGTCCGCGGTGCGGCGCAGGATCGCGTTGAAGCGATGCGCGCCGATGATGTTCACGATCTTCGCCGAGTTCGACACCATGTTGGTCCAGCGGTTCGCGCGGCGCAGGGACGACAGGTTCTGCAGGATATAGAAGCACACGCCTTCCAGGATCGTCACCCCGGCGCCCTCGAGGACTTTCGCGTAGCCCAGCGCGCGCGAGCGCGCCAGCACCGCGGCGTTGGTCGTCACGAAGCAGGACGACCCTTCCTTCACCTTGCGGCCGTCGAAGAGCTGCGCCAGCCGCTTCATCTCCAGCAGCGACTGCTGCGGCCCGGAAAAGACGACCAGGCGCGCGTCGCCGTCGCCGAGGTTGTAACCGGCATAAACGGTCTGGATTTCCTTTTCCGAAATTACGAATTTCTCTTGCGGGAGTTCGGTCGGAGCTTCGGGCGTCGCGCCCACGAAATGGAACATCCCCATCGAGCCGTAGCTCGCGAGGGCGGCGCCGAGATGCTTGAGCTCATCGGCCGTCGGCGTGCGCCGATAGCCATGAAACACCGGCACGGCGAAGTAATTCTGGTGCGATTCGCCCACCAGCTTGCCCACCGCGCCCCAGTCGGCCAGATCGTCGAGCGTTGCATGCAGCTCGACTGAAAAGGTCCCTTTCCTGTTGTCGTCGAGATGAAATCCATACTCCGGGGTACGGCCGGTCAGCGCGGCGGCAAGTGCCGCAGGGCCGGACTCGAAGTTCGAGCGCGCGCCGAGCACCGAATTCGCGTAGATCACGGCTCCGGTGTCGCCCCAGGCGACGTGCTCGCCGAGGCGCGGCTGGTACCCGGTCTGGTAGTTGATGCAGGTGTCGGTGGTGACGACCTCCATGCGCCGCAGGCACTGGATGATCTCGCGCTCCTTCGCCACCTCGGCGGGGTCCTGTCCCAGCCGCTCGCAGTGCGCGAAATCGATGCAGCGCGCGTTCGTCGTCGCGCCGACGCGGCAGCGCGCCCCGAGGCGCACTTCCTCGCGCAGGAACTCGAGGCCGCCGTCGCCCATCACCTCGATGTCGCCCATCAGGTGGACGTTCGTGACGGGAACCATGCGCTTAGCCTGCCAGAAGCGGCCGACCTCGACCTGGTACTCGAGCGCGCGCCTCGTCGCCTCCCCAAGCTTGCCGGCGAGGATCTCGCGTTCCTCGGCCGTCAATTCCAAGCGCTACTCGCCCTTGCCGGGCTCCGGCGTGAAGTACTTTTCGAACTTGCCCGGCTCATCCTTGTAGGCATCGGCATCCGGCGGCGGGGTTCCCTTGCGCGTGATGTTCGGCCACTTCACCGAGAAATCGGCGTTCATCTTGAGCCACTTTTCCGCCTTGGGGTCCGAGTCGGGAAGGATCGCCTTGGGCGGGCACTCGGGCTCGCAGACCCCGCAGTCGATGCACTCGTCGGGGTGGATCACCAGCATGTTCTCGCCCTCGTAGAAGCAGTCGACGGGGCAGACCTCGATGCAGTCCATGTACTTGCACTTGATGCAGTCTTCGGTGACGACGTAGGTCATGCATTGATTATCGCATTTCGCGCCCCCACCTTCGCCATGTCATGGAAGTGGGAATAAGCAATTTCCAGCAGGAAGTGATCGACTCGTCGGCCAGGCAGCCGGTGGTCGTCGATTTCTGGGCGCCGTGGTGCGCGCCGTGCCGCGCGCTCACCCCGGTGCTGGAAAAGCTCGAGCGGGAATACGCCGGCCGCTTCAAGCTCGCCAAGGTCAACGTCGACGAGAACCAGGAGCTCGCCGAGGCCCTGCAGGTGCGCTCGATTCCCGCCGTGTTCGCGTTCCGCGACGGCAAACCGCTCGGGCAATTCCTCGGCGCCCTGCCGGAATCGCAAGTGCGCGCTTTCATCGAGCGCGCCCTGCCCTCGCCGTTCATCGAGGTGATGGATCGCGCGGCAAGGCTCATCGAGGAAGGGCGCGTCGACGACGCGGAAAAGCTGCTGGCCGGGGTGCCGCCGAACATCGACTGGGATACGCGGCTCGAGGCGCTGCGCGCCGCAGTGAGCTTCGCGCGCTCCGGGGCGAACGACGGCGAGCTGAAAGCCAAGCTCGCCGCCAACCCGGATGACCACGAGGCGCGGCTCAGGCTGGCGCAGCTCCATGCCGGCGCTCGGCGCTACCGCGAGGCCATGGACCAGCTGCTCGAGATCGTACAAAGAGACAAGAACTGGCGCGACGGCGAGGCGCGCAGGCAATTGCTCACGCTTTTTACTCTGGCGGCGGGCGAACCCGACCTGGTTTCGGAGTACCGTAGAAAGCTCGCGACAGCCCTGTACTAGGTCCGCGTGCGCATCTCGATCGTCGTCCCGGCCTTCAACGAGGAGCGGCTTTTTGCCGACTCGCTGCGCAGCATGCGCTCCGCCATGGAGGCGTTCGCCGAGCGCGGCTGGCCGGCCGAGCTGATCGTTTGCGACAACAATTCCGACGACCGCACGGCACAGATTGCGCGCGCCGCAGGCGCGCGCGTCGTCTTCGAGCCCGTCAACCAGATCGCGCGTGCGCGAAACACGGGCGCCGCTCATGCCGCGGGCGAATGGCTCATCTTCATCGACGCCGATTCGCATCCGAGCCGGGAGTTGTTCGCCGAGGCCGCCGAAGCGATGCAGGGCGGCCGTTGCCTTGCCGGGGGTGCAACGCTGGCGTTCCCGGGCTGCGCTGCGATGGCCCGGGGATGGCTCGCCCTTTGGAACGCGGTAAGCAGGATGACGCGCTGGGCGGCAGGCTGTTTCGTCTTCTGCGAGGCTGCTGCGTTCCGGGAGCTCGGCGGCTTCAACCAGCAGCTCTACGCCGGAGAAGAAATCGACCTGTTCCGCAGGCTGAAGCGCCTGGCGCGGCGCAAGGCTCGCACGGTGGTGATTCTCCACCGCCACCCGTTGCACACCAGCGACCGCAAGCTGCGCCTCTACACGTGGCGCGAGCACCTCGCGTTCCTGCTCAGGACCTGCGCAAGCGCCGGCCGCACGCTGCGCCGGCGCGATCAATGCTCCGTCTGGTATGACGGCCGGCGTTGAGCCAGCGCGGCAGCGCGAGCGGCACAGTCAGCCGGCACCCGGATATCGACCGATACGCCGGAGCAGCGGACGCTCACCTGCATGGCGAGGCTCAGCTGCCACTCGGATTCCGCGCCGCGCAGGAGCGCCGGGCTCGGATAGCTGGGCGGATAGGGGCGGTAGGCGCAGCCGCGCGCCATATCGAATTCGAAGGCGCAGAACTGCTCCTGCCTTTGGGAGCCGACCTCCGACGTGTGCTTGACGATCACCCGGTGCTGCCCGGGAAGCATCCTCGCTTCGTACTTCGGTCCGGGATAGCCCACGCCGTCGACCGCGGCGATCTGGACGTCGGCGACGCTCACCCAGTCACGCTCGAAGGCGCTTTCCACGATCGCCAGCTCCGCCTTGGGGCGCGCGGGCCCTTCGTACGCCTTGATCGGCTCGACGGCCGCGCAGCCGCCGAGCGCGAAAATCGCCAGCAGCGCGACGCCTTTCACGCTTCGACCACGAAGTCGAACTTGCCTTCGCCTATTCGAAAATCGCGAATCTCCAGGTCGCGCCGATACAGGCCGTCGCGGGCATTGCCGGGATCGTTCGGAAAGTAGAGCTGCGTGGTCAGCAGGCGCTTGCCGGGTGCCTGCACTTTCACGTGGATGTGCCGTGCGCGGCCCGGATATTCCGCCGGGACGATGGTCTCGAGGCGGAAGCGTCCCTGCGCGTCCGTGAACTGGTGACCGCGGTAGCGAAAGCCCTGATTGTCGTAATCGCCCAGCGCGTCGGCATGCCAGAAATCGAGCAGCGCATTTGTCACCGGCTTGCACTGCGCCGAAAGGACCAGCCCGCGAACCACCAGCACGTTCTTGTCGCCCTTCTCCAGGAGAGTGTTTCTTTGCGGCGTGTTGGTCTTGAAGAACGGCCCTTCGGTCTGGCGTGCCGTGAGCGAGCCGCAAGTCAGTTGCGCAAATGCGCTCCCTGCAAAGGGCAGCGCCAGGGCGGCGCCCAACAGGCGGCGGCGGTGCGACAGGATCATGCAGAGGTCCTTTCGGTCTTGACCAGCAGAGCGTACGAGACGAAAGATATCGCAGCGCAGGCGGCGACGACTACCGCCATCGGCAGGGCGCCTTGCGCGTGGATCCAGCCCACCGCGGCGCTCGCCACGACGCCGGTCAGCGCCTGGCTCGCGCCGAGCAGGGACGCCGCCCCGCCGGCGCGATCGCCGAAAGGCGCCAGGGCGACCGCCGAGGCATTCGAGGCGATCAGCCCGAGGCTCGCGACGGCGAGGAAGAGCGCCCCGAACACCCCGGCAAAGCCGGCAATGCCGGTCAGCGCGCAGGCGAGGAGCAATAGCGCCGCCACGCCGAGGAGGTATACGCCCCAGCCCAGCACCCGGCGCGGCCCCCGTCCGGCCAGCAGCCTGCGGTTGAGCTGGGACACGGTGATGAAGCCTAGCGCGTTCGCGCCGAAATACCAGCCGAACCGATCGGCGGGCACGCTGAAGAACCGGATGAAGACGAACGGCGCGGTGGCAAGGTAGGCGAAGAAGGCGCCGAACGCCGCAATGAACACCAGGTTCGGCCCGAGAAAGCGCCGGTCGCGCGTCAGCGGCAGGACGCCGGCCAGCGCGCGGCCGACCGAGGGAGCGCGCGCGTCGGGCGGGTGCGATTCCTCGAGAAACAGGAATACCACCGTAACGCAAAACAACGCATACGCGGCGAGCACCCAGAAAATCCAATGCCACGAGCCCTTCACCAGGAGCCAGCCGCCGGCGAGCGGCGCGAGGATCGGCGCGACGCCCATGACCAGCATCATGAGCGACAGCACGCGGGCCGACTGCAGGGCATCGAACCGGTCGCGGATCACCGCGCGGATGACGACCATCCCCGCCGAGCCGCCCAGCGCCTGGGCGAAGCGCAGCAGCGCGAAGCTGTCGATGCTGTGGGCGAGCGCGCAGCCCGCCGACGCGAGCGCGAACAGGCCGAGCCCGGCGAGGAGCGGCCGCTTGCGCCCGAAGCGGTCCGTGAGGGGGCCGAAGGCGAGCTGCCCGAGCCCCATGCCGAACAGGTAAGCAGACACGGTGTGCTGCACGCGCGCCGTGCTGGCCGCGAATTCCGCCTCCAGGGTCGGCAGCGCCGGCAGGTACATGTCCAGGGCGAGCGGCCCGGACGCCATGACCGCCCCGAGCACGAGCGTGAGCCGGGCTATCCCTTCACGCACAGCACCTGCTTGAGGCTGTGCAGCGGCTCGACGAGGTCGGCCTGGTTGGCCATCACCTCGTCGATGTCCTTGTAGGCGCCGGGGATCTCGTCGAGCACGCCCTTGTCCTTTCGACACACGACTCCTGCCGTCTGCTGCTCCAAGTCCGCAACGGAAAACCTTTTCTGGGCGGCGTGGCGGCTCATGCGGCGTCCCGCGCCGTGGGCGCAGGACTGGAAGCTCTCGGCCGCGCCCTTGCCGCGCACGATGTAGCTGCGCGCCCCCATGCTGCCGGGAATGATGCCGAGCTCGCCGCGGCCGGCGCGGATCGCGCCCTTGCGCGTCAGCCAGACGTGCTCGCCGTAGTGGAACTCGCGCTCGACGTAGTTGTGGTGGCAGTTGACCGCCGCGTCGGTCGCCTCGAACGAAGGCAGGTGCCGGCGCATCGCCTCGAGCACCAGGTCGATCATCTCGGCGCGGTTGGCGCGCGCGTAGTCCTGCGCCCAGCCGACCGCCGCCACGTAGTCGTCGAAGTGCTG
>Ga0209266_1002673_pt1 | contig 11111 bp, 13 predicted proteins | sample GraSoiAngelo_132_FD_185889 | JGI IMG/M metagenome (GOLD analysis project Ga0209266, IMG submission 185889) | Grasslands soil microbial communities from the Angelo Coastal Reserve, California, USA - 14_0929_02_40cm (SPAdes) (version 2) | ecosystem: Environmental > Terrestrial > Soil > Grasslands ...
CATCGAAAGCGGTAGAGGATCCTGCACCGCTCCCTCGCGATGGCTCTTCATCGTCTTCAACCACGTCGACAGCTATCTCGAACGGCTGCGAGAGAGCGAACCGAGCCCGTAGGCGGCCCGACTCACTTCCGCATCGGGCGCAACAGATTCTCCGCCCCGCCGGCCAGCTCGCGGACGATCTCCGCTGCGGACAAGACGTCCTTCACGCCGTCCACGGATTCCCCGGCGAAGAACGACATCGCGTCGATCGTCCCGTAACTCGCCTTCGTGACGCCGGTGCTTTGAAATCGCCGCACGGGGACCCGCTCGTCGGGAGCCCACGGGCGGATCCTCTCGCCCACGACGTCTCCGGAGAATCGCTCCGCGGCTTCCACGGAGGAACGGAGCACCCGATGGGGTGCATTCCATCCGGTGGAGAAGGCTTCCGTCAGGACCGTGTCTTTCGCTTCCGCGGCGATGAGCCTCTGCACGTAACGGGGGTGGGCCTCCGACTCCGCCGCGGCGGCGAACCGTGTGCCGACGCGGACCGCGGAGGCGCCCGTGGCCAGGACGGCGGCCATGGCCCTCCCGGTGCCGATGCCGCCTGCCGCGACGACGGGCACGCGGACCGAATCGAGCACCTGCCCGAGCAACGCAAGCAGGCCGATCTTGCCCCGCACGTGACCGCCCGCCTCCGTCCCTTGGGCGACGATGAGATCGCAACCGACGCGTTCGGCGGCTTTCGCCTCGTCGCGCGAGCCGACCTGCCACGACACGAGGGCGCCTCCTCCATGGACGGCATCCACGAGCGCGGGGTCCGGGTCCCCGTAGAAGAAATCGACCACGCGGGCCCGCGAGGCGGCCGCTTCGACGACTCCCGCGAACTCCGGGTCGACTTTCCCGGTCGCGTCGTCGACGAGGCCCGGGATGAGGAAGTTCGCGCCGAACACGCCGGACGTCAGCTTCCGCATCTCGTCGAGCGACTTCTCCACGTAGGAAAGGGGCGCATTCGTCAATCCAACCATCCCGAGGGCGCCCGCATCCGCGACCGCGGCTGCCAACCGAGGGGAAGAGACGTCCCCCATGCCCGCCTGCTGGATCGGGACCTTGCAGCCCACGAGTTCCGTAAATCTCGTCCGGAGGATCGCCTCGCCTCGGGGGACGGGATGTCGTGAACCATCTTAGCGGCTTCGGCATCGCTGGGCCCACGCAAGCTTATCCGGCCCGCCCGAATTCCCGCGGCCATGCTCAAGTTCGAGACGGTGGCGGTCGTCGTACGAAATGAGAAGCGGGCCACGAAGTTCTGGAAGGACAAGCTCGGGTTCCGCGTGGTGACGGCGTTCCCGCACTGGGTCACGGTCGCGCCGCGAGGCTCGAACGTCCACCTCCATCTGTGCCCGGACTCCCGACCCGAGAAGGGTAACACGGGATACATGTTCTCCACGGCCGACGCCGCGAAGGAAGAGGCCCGACTCCGCAAGAAGGGCGTCAAGATCACGAAGCCGACGAAGAAGGAAGATTGGGGCACGATCTTCTGGTTCGCCGATCCCGACGGGAACGAGTTCCAGGTGATCGAGTACTAGTCGGGAAGCTCCGAGACCGAGTTCCATCGTCCTCGTGCGGAAGCCGCAACCTTCATTTGGCGTCGTCGGTGCACCCTGAGGGTGGGGCTCGATCATGCTGCGCTCACATGACCTTGTGCAAGACGTGAGAAAGTACGTCTTCGATCACTTCCTCGAGTACTCCGTCCCTCCGGTGGCGGAGCAGATCATGAAGCGGTTCCATCTCGGCCGCCCGCAGGCGCTCGAGGTGTTGCAGGCCCTCGAGACCGGCCGCCACGTGCGACTGGTGCCGGGGACCCAGCGGATCCTCATGGCCTGGCCGTTCTCCGCGGTCGCCACCCCGTTCCTCGTCACGAGACGGAATCGACGGTGGTACTTCGCGAACTGCGCCTGGGACGCGGTCGCCTTCCATGCGATGCTGAACGAGGAGATCCGGATCACGTCGCAGTGCCATGATTGCGCGGAGACGATTGCGCTCACCCTGTCGAACGGTCGCACCATCGCCACACCGCGGGAGCCGGTCGTCTATCTCTCCCTCCCTGCGTCGCGTTGGTGGGAGGACATCGTGAACACGTGTTCGAACCACATGGTCTTCTTCCGCAGCCGGTCCCACCTGGACGATTGGAAGCGAGAGAATTCCATCGATGACGGCGCCACGCTGACGATCGACCAGACGCATGCGCTGAGCGTGCCCCTCTACCGCGATCGAACGAAGCTCGACTATGTCCGGCCATCGAAGGAGGAGTTGACGGCCCACTTCCAGGCCCTCGGGCTCACGGGCCCGTTCTGGGAACTGTGAGCCACGCGACCCGCCACACCCGCCAGAGGGCGGTCGGGTCCGTGAGTGGATCCCCGTGGACGAGGAAGAAATCCGCGGGGCCGCCCTCGAAGATGCGGCCTGCGTCGGGGTCGTCGAGGAGTTCCCCGCCGCGGACGGTCGCGGAGGCGAGGGCTTCCCACGGCTTCAGTCCCGCCTCGACGAGCGATTCGACCTCCCACGCGAGGTGGTTGGCCCGGAGGGACCCGCCGCCGAAGTCCGTCCCCGCCGCGATCCGCACGCCGGCGCGGTGGGCCAAGCGGACGCTCTCAACCGCTCGCTCCCGTCGTCGCGCGATGCGCTCCTTCCCGTCGTCGCTGACGAATCGAGGGATCGTCGTGGTCGAGGAGAAGGAGGCCCACGAGCGGAAGATCGCCAGCGTGCTGACGAGGAACATCTTCTGGCGGGCCATCGCCGCGACCGCGTCGGAATCGAGCTCGAAGCCGTGCTCCAGCGAGTCGACTCCGCCGTCGATGCCCACGCGGGCTCCCGCAAGGAACCCGGAGTGCGCGGTCACGAAGGCCCCCCGCCCGTGGGCCATCTCCACGACCGCCCGCACGTCCTCGGCGGACCACGGGGCCTCCTCCTTCTTGGGGCCGTCCAGGTAGAGCTTGAGGAGGTCCGCGCCGTCGTCGAGCTGCGCCTTGGCGGCTGCGAGGAGGGCCGGGCCGTCATCCGCTTCGATGTCGAGGCCCGGCTGCAGCACGCCGCTGTGCGCGATCCAGGTGCCCGCGACCCGCATCTTCGGGCGGGTCGGATCGGCCCGCCAACGTTCGCGGACCCGGAGGGCGAGCGCTCGCTTGCGACCGTCGCGAGGGTCGATCGCCTGCGGCGACCCGACGTCGCGGGCCCAACGCACGCCCGCGTGGGAGAGGAGGTCGCCGTTGTGCTCTGCGACCTCCAGCAGGAGGTCGGGAGCATCGAACCCTCGGTCGATCCAATGCGACCCGCCCGGGAGGGTCACGTGGCTGTGCGCGTCGACCATGCCCGGGACAATCGTCGATCCGCCGGCATCGACGATGCGGGCGTCGGGGTGGAGGATTCCCTCGTTCGACGTCGGACGAATCGCGAGGATCCGTTGGCCGGCCACGAGGACGCTGATGCCCTGCTGGAGCGACGGTCCCGACGCGTCGGCGAGGGCCGCATCCCGATAAAGGATGAGTCGGGGAATCGCCATCCCGCCGGGGATGGCTCGTCTCGCATATCACCTGGAGGATTCCAGAGCGCGTTTCTCCCCCGAAGGACCACGACGATGATCGACCCTTTCTCTCCGACGGTCTCTCCTCGGTGACGTTCGATTCCCTCGATGCTAAGCGTAACCGTCATGTAACGGAAGTTTTTGGCGCGCCCAAGGGTCGGCAAATGGTACGACTTCGACGGCTCGCGAGGATCCTCCTCGCCCTGTCCGTCATCGGCGTTTTCGTCGTGGGCGCGATGCCGGTCATCCAGGCCGCATCGGTGAGTTTGCCGGTCGTCACGGGCCCCCGGGGGACCCTGGACGAGCTGTTCGGTCAGGTCGCGGCGAAGGTCCCGGAGTTCGGCGGGATGTACCGGCAAGGGAGCACGTGGGTCGTCTACCTGACGAATCCGGCGCGACAGGCGGCCGCCGTGGCGGCGATCCAGGCCGTCTTCGGATCGTCGTTCGACACGCGCGGAGGCGTCCGCGTCTTGCCGGCGACGTACGGCTTCGGGCAGCTCGCCGCCTGGCACGCGCGCATGGGAGGCCTGTTCAACATCCGCGGGGTCCTCCTCACGGACATCGACGAGGCGGCGAACCGGCTCAAGGTCGGCGTCGATGGGAGCTCCTTCGCCGCGAGCATGGTCCAGGCCCGGCTCATCCAGCTGGGCATCCCGCGGGCGTCCGTGGACCTCGTGCGGCTGCAACCGCTCGTCCCGACCGCGACGTTGCGGGACCAGATCCGTCCGATCGAAGGCGGCATCCAGATCGCCTTCAGCATCTACCTCTGCACCTTGGGCTTCAACGCGGTCCGGACCGGGGTCAACGGCTTCGTCGTGAATTCCCATTGCACGGACGTGCAAGGCCAGGTCACGGGGACGCAGCACTACCAGCCGAGCGTCGCGAATGGCAACCTGATCGGCACGGAGATCGCGGACCCGGCGTGGGACCCGATGAAGTGCCCGCTCGGCCTGACGGGCCACCTGTGCCGGTACAGCGACACCGCGTACAGCCAGCGGGCCGCGGGCGTCACGGCGGACCAAGGTTTCATCGCGCAGACGACGGCCGTGAACTCGGGATCCCTCACGATCTCCGGGCAATTCCGAATCGTGAGCAAGGGACCCTCCGTCGTCGGCGACGTCGTGAACAAGGTCGGCCGGACGACCGGCTGGAGCCAGGGCCAGGTCACCGCGACGTGCGTGGACGTCATCGTCCTCGGATCGCTCAACGCGGACGTCTGCCAGGACGAGGTCAGCGCGAGCGTGGGGGCGGGGGACAGCGGATCGCCCGTCTTCGCGATCACCTCGGGGAACGACGTGCAGCTGCGCGGCATCCTGTGGGGCGGGTCCCTCGACGGGACCACGTTCGTGTACAGCCCGATCGCGAACATCGAGAGGGCGGACGAACTCGGGCCGCTGACGGTCTGCGCCGTGGGCTTCACGTGCTGAGCGAGGGAACGGTCGTCAACGGGGCGACGGTCGGCTCTGGCCTTCGCCCCCTTCCTCAATTTTTCGGCGGGCCGCTCGCCGTGTTCGCGGCGTGTCCTCGACTCTCGACGACGTGGCAGCGACAGCGAGACGCAAGGGCCCCCGCCACGGGACTGGCCCCGCGAAGCCCGTGAGGAAACTACCGCGGCGTTGCTCTCATCGAATCGACGGAGCGGGGCCGCGTTTCTTGGCCACGACCGACTCGCGCTTCCAGTTCCGTTGAACCCCGGAGAGCGTGAGGCCGTGATCGAGGAGCCACCGGCGGATGTTCTCCTTGTGCACGATTTCTTCGTAGACCAGGAATCCCATGGGCTTCAGGACGCGATCGATCTCGGACAGGGCCCGCGGGACGTTGGCGAAATCGCGGTGTTTCGGACTCGCGTGGTGGATCGTGACGAAGGCGAAGACCGCGTCGAACGACGCGTCCGGGAACGGGAGGGCCAGCATGTCCGCGGTCCGAAGCTCCAAGGCGACCGGGAGGCCATTCGGGTACCGCCTCGCCAAAGCCTCCCGTGCCGCGTCGAGCTGCCGCGGGTCGAGGTCCGTCGCCACGTACCGCGCCGGACGGAGGCCATCCACGAGGCGCGCCGCCATGTCGCCGCTCCCGCAACCGATTTCGAGGCAGGTCGCTCCCGCCGGGAGGGAGAGATTCGCTCGGATCCATTCGTAGATTCGCGTGTTGCGGCGAGCGCTGGACCGGTTCACAAAGAACCGCGAAATCCGGTTCATCTCGGCCATCGGACCCTCCTCCGTTTGATCGTCGCGGGAAAACGCTTCACGTACTTGGCCGTTGGTTGCGGTGAGGCAATGAGTCCCGAAGGGATTTATGTCCCCGTCCCGTTGGGTTCGACGTGAAAGCGACTCGACCATCGGAACTTCCCTCGGGTCTACCCGTCCCCATCGACGACGGCGCGTGCAATCACCTCGCCGGGCGCGGGCTTCCCGCGGTCAGGCTTCCTTCGACGTCGGGACGAACGGTGGACGTCTCGCGGTTGCCCGGGCTCAGCGTGATCTTTTGCTATCCCCACACCGGACGGCCGGATGAGCCGACGCCCGCGGCATGGGATGCGATCCCGGGGGCCCGGGGATGCACGCCTCAGTCGTGCGCGTTCCGCGACCGCCACTCCGAATTGGCCCAGCTCGGAGCGGCCGTGTACGGCCTCAGCGCGGACGAAACGGAATGGCAGCGAGAAGCTGTCGAACGTCTCCAGCTTCCGTACGAACTGTTGAGCGACTCCTCGTTCGCGTTTGTCGAGGCCCTTCGACTGCCAACGTTCACGTTCGAAAATCGGAGGTACATCAAGCGGCTGACCCTCGTGAATCGGGGCGGTCGAATCGAGAAGGTATTCTATCCCGTGTTCCCGTCCGATCGAAATGCGGCCGATGTGCTCGCCTATCTCCGGGCGTCCGAGGACTAGACGCCGGCTCCGGCGGAATCCGACTTGGATCAAATGTTATAGTTATTTAACTATAACATCCGAAGCGAACAGCCTTCGCACGCCGTATGGCGATATCGACCGGAGGGTCAGTACCGGCGGGGCGGTCGCCGGCTCCCTCTACGCGGCGGCCGCGAGGTTCGCCCGCCTTCGTGACCGCGGACCTTCGGAGGCGGCGGGGCGCGGTAGTCGAAATCCGGGAGCGTCACTCGGGGGATCGTCCGACCGAGGGCGCGCTCGATCCCTCGCAGATCGCCTTCGTCCTCCGGCGTCACGAACGTGATCGCCTCGCCCTGGGCCTCCATGCGCGCCGTCCGCCCGACCCGGTGCACGTAGTCCGTGGCGACGGTCGGGATGTCGTAGTTGATCACGTGGGAGATCCCCTCGACGTCGATGCCGCGGGCCGCGACGTCCGTCGCAATCAGGATCTGGTGCCGCCCGCTCCGGAAGCCCGCGAGGGCGGTCTCGCGCTGGCTCTGGCTCCGGTCCCCGTGGATGCGGGCGACGTCGAAGCCGGCCTGGCCGACCTGCCGGGCCACGCGGTCCGCCCGCCGCTTCGTGCGGACGAACACGAGGACGGACATCATGTCCTCCCGGCCGAGGAGCCTCACCAGGAGGGAGGTCTTCAGGTGCTGCGGGACCGGGTAGACCTCGTGGCGGATCGTCGTCGGAGGCCGATGGGGCGGGGAGACCGAGATCCGGGCGGGGTTCCGCATGATCGTCCGGGACAGGACTTCGATCTCCGGCAGCATCGTCGCGGAGAAGAGGAGGGTCTGGCGGTCCCGCGGGAGCGCGTCGACGATCCGGCGGACGTCCGGCAGGAATCCCATGTCGAGCATGCGATCCGCCTCGTCGAGGACGAGGACTTGGAGCCCGCGGAAGTCGACGTTCCGTCGGGACATGTGGTCGAGGAGACGGCCTGGCGTCGCGACGACCACGTCGACGCCAGCACGGAGGGCGTGCTCCTGGGCGGCCATGCCGACGCCGCCGTACACGGCGTGCCCGCGGATCCGCGTCCCCTTCGCGAGGCCTCGGAGGGCGACCTCGATCTGGGCCGCGAGCTCGCGGGTCGGCGAGAGGACGAGGGCGCGGGTTCGCCCCGGAGGTTGCTTCAACAGCCTCTGCAGGATCGGCAGCAGGAACGCGGCCGTCTTCCCGGACCCGGTCTGCGCGGTACCGATGACGTCGCGACCGGCGAGGACCGCGGGGATCGCCTCTTTCTGGATCGGGGTGGGAGCCTCGTAGCCGAGGGCGTAGACCGCCCGGAGGAGGACCGGTTCGAGGCCGAACTGGTCAAAGGGATGTTGCGTGTGGGTTGCATGCATCGCGCCCGTCCTACGAGCTAATCGGCTTAAGGGTTCCCATCCGTAGGACCCGAATCCTGCGGTGCGCGTTCCCGGGGCTTGGTCGACGATGACATCGTCCTTCCTTGAGTCCGCCTCGACCGCGGCCTCCCTGCGAGTACGGTTTGTCACCAGGGCCTCGTGGCCGTGCCTCCGCAGAAGCGAGTGACGAGATCGCCGGTCACGGCCGCCGCCTCGAGCAACGCCTCGCGGGAGATCCCCGGGACCCCACAGACGAGGAACCTCACCTCGCGGCACTCGGACGTGACCTTGCTCGCGTCCGCATCGCGATACGGGTAAATCGCGACGAGCTGTTCCGCGTCTTCGCACACGACCTGCACGCCCGTGAGGGTGAGGGGCGACTCCATCCCGATTCCGAGGAACGTCTCGCCCGGCCGGGAACGGCGCATCCGCAGGTCCCCATGCAGTTTCGCCTTGTCGAAGGCGGCGAGCGCGATGCGGGTCTCGGCGGATGCGAGGTTGTACGCGTCGACCAGCGCGTTGATCCGGGGAAAGGGTTTCCCTTGGATCACGCGGCGCAGGAGGGCTTCGGTGGCGGGTCGGACCTTCGTCGGGTCGACCCCGACCCGCCAGAAGAAGTCCCGGTAGGCGCGGAGGCGGGGCTCGTCCTTCAGGGTCTCGAGCGCGTACGTGCGACGGTAATCAGTCGCGCGCTCCTCGATGAACCCGGCCTCGGCCTCGTCCGTGGGGCCGATGTGCAGTCCTGTGACGTCGAACAGCAGTGCCTCGAGACCGGGAAACTCCGTTGCCAGGTCTGGGCCCGGCCGCAAGGCCACGCCAGGGGAAATCGCGTCCCCGTCAAAGAGGTTGTTCGGCCTCCTCAATCTTGATGAGGCGCGCTTGCCGTCCGGACGCCAATGGCCGACCTCGGTTTCCCCGAGCTCCTCACCCTCGTCCAGACGATTGCGATCATCGCGGCCATCATCATCGCCGTCTACTTCTCGCGCCGCCAGATCCAGGCGCTCGAGACCGATCTCGAGGCGCGCGTCGTGAACGATCTCGATGAGAAGCTTCACCGAATCGGCGAGATCTTCATGGAGAAGCCGGAGTTTGTCCGGATTTTGAATGACGTGCCGGAGGTCTCAACCTTCGGCGCCGAGATCGCCTTTGCATTCTACGTGATGTTCTTCTGCGCCCACTGCTACCACATGCGACAACGCGGCATCCTGAGCGACAACGATTGGGCAGGCTGGCTGCAATGGACGAAGAACGCCTTCCAATCCGGACGGTTGGGGAGATACTGGAAGGAAGCCGAGATGCAGGCGTGGGTCGACCCGGCGTTCCGGGAGTTCGTCAACCGGGAAATCCTGGGAAGCACCTAGCACCTAGCCATTCTCTAGCGGATTCCGTGGGGGCCGGATGCCAGATTTGGACATCGAGGTCGACGCGTTCCGCGGATTGGTGTCAGCTCGTTCGGCTGGATGCAAGCGCGGTCCCGAAGAAGCGTAAGCATTCATAACGGTTGTAATCATAGAGCGCCCGTCCTGGTGGAGTGGCGATGGAGGGCCCGCGGTGAGCAATGAGACAGCCAATCTAGACGTCAGCCGTGTCGTGACCCTCGTCGGAACGAGTATCGCGATTTTCGCGTTCCTGCTGTTCTTTCTCTACCCTCGCTTTACCTCGAGTGAGATTGACCCGATTCTTTTCCAGGCCACCCTGATTGTGATCGGAGTGGCGATCTTCTCCCTGGTCTATGCGGGACTCTACTTCTATACGCTCACGCTTCCTTATTCTTTGAACCCTGCCGAGAGCGCGGCGATTCAGCGAAGAGGAGACCTGTTTTGGCTCGTCGGATACTCGGTGCTGTTGTTGGAACCGACTCTGATTTTGCTCACCGTCGGGTTGTTGATTGTGGCTCTGGTCTGGCTGGCCCTCTGGCTCTCGTACATCTACTTGACCCTTCATGAATACAGAAAAGCCCTGAAGCAGAAAGTTCGCTGAAACGGCTGCGGAGTTTCGGGCGCCCTGCGGAGCAATCCATTCATATGGTCACTATAGTGACGTATATGTACCATATCGGCCATAGAATCACCGTTATGGCTTCGACTACGACGACCATTTCACTGCGCAAGGAGACCAAGGAATTGCTTCGCCGATTCGGGTCCAAGGGACAAACCTATGACGAGGTCATTCGGGAACTCATCGAGAAGGCGGCCATCAAGGAGCACGATGCGCGGTGGAACCAAATTCTTGAGGAAGAGGAGTTCATCCCGTTGGACAAGCTATGACCTTTCGGGTCACGCTGTCCGAGACGGCGGCCCGCCAGCTCCGTAAGTTGCCCTCCGAACAGCGGAATCGCATCGTTCGGGGACTGCGCGTGCTCGAACAGGACCCTTTCCGTCCGCGGCCGAAGGCGGACATCCGAACAATTGAAGGGACAGATCCGAGGAAGTACCGGATCCGGATCGGCGAGTACCGCGCGGTGTATGCTGTCGTAGGACGCGACGTGAAGATCCTCGAAGTGTTCACGCGCGGGCGAGGGTATCGATGATCCTCGTCTGGGTCGATAGGCCACCGCCGCCCGAACCGTCAGGTCACGCCGCGGTAATCGTGCCGAAGAGTCCGTCCGACTCGTCGTTCGGGCCGGCCGTGAAGAACAGCGTGTCGATCGGGCCGTTGTTGGCCGTCCCATGCCCGAACTGCAACGCCCAGAGTCCGTCGATGACGAGCTTCCGTCCATCCGCCGTCCGTAGTGCGCCGATGAGCTCGAAGGTGCCGTCGGGCATCTCCTGGAACGCGCTCACATGGCCGTCGCCGAAGTTGCCGACGAGCAGGTCGCCGCCGAACCGTCCGAAACCCGCGGGGGCGAGCGCCAGGCCCCACGGCGCGTTCAGCTGGCCGTGTTGCGCCACGCGGACGAGCAGGTTCCCATCCGTGTCGAAGGCGTCCACGAAGCCGAGGCCCTGGCCGTGGAGGTCGTCCTTCGCCCCCGGGCCCTGCTTCGCGAACGTCACGAAGATCCGCGTGCCGATCGTCTGGATCCCGAACGGCGCGTAGCCTGCGGGAATCTTTGAATCGACGAAGCCGCCTGCGGGCGTCACGGCCGCCCACGTCGCGTCGAAGACATCGATGCGGGCATTGTGGAAGTCCGTCGCGAATAGTTGAGGGCCTGTGGCCGTGGTCGCAATCGCGAGACCTTTGTAGATTGCCCCGGCCGCGGACGAGTCGACCTTGACCTCCGCCGCCGTGCCCAGGGACGGATTCCAGCCCGCGATCGTCCCGCCCTCCGTCGCGAAGATGAACGGGGCGCCCGCATCACTAGGACCGACGCGGAAGCTCGCCGAGTCGC
>Ga0209266_1002682_pt1 | contig 11103 bp, 3 predicted proteins | sample GraSoiAngelo_132_FD_185889 | JGI IMG/M metagenome (GOLD analysis project Ga0209266, IMG submission 185889) | Grasslands soil microbial communities from the Angelo Coastal Reserve, California, USA - 14_0929_02_40cm (SPAdes) (version 2) | ecosystem: Environmental > Terrestrial > Soil > Grasslands ...
CAACCTCTACACCGGCTCCGGGTTGAAGCCGAAGTACATCATTGCCGACATCGACACCTATCGGAAAGGACCGGAAGACGACACCTACGCGAACTTCCCGGTGAACTACCTGAAGCTCGCCAGGACGCCTCGGGCCGACGACGATGTCAGCCCGGTGCTGGCGGCGCTGCGTGACGGGAATTTTTTCGTGACCACCGGCGAGATCCTGATCACGAACTACTCGATCGCCGGCACCGGCGCCACGCGATCGATCGGCGCGGACGTGGAATGGACGTTCCCCTTGTCGTTCGTCGAAGTGGTGTGGGGCGACGGCAAGAAGGTCGACCGCCAGATGATCTCAGCCACCGACCTGGGCGCGTTCGGCACAAAGCACTTCGCGATTCCATTCGACGCGACAGGCAAATCGTGGGTGCGGTTCGCCGTGTGGGATACGGCGGGCAACGGCGCGTTCGTGCAGCCGGCGTGGCTGAATGCGCCGAGGACGACGACTGATGAGGGCGCGCAACGTAAACAGTAAAACGTATCGATCGACTGACTCTCGAAGGGCCCGGACCGGCGCAACGAGCGCGGCTCCGCGAGCCACGCGGATCGGGAAGGTTCGCGAAGCGTTCTGGCTGGATCCGCGGCTGGTCGACGAAGCGCGAGAAGCGCTCGGTGTCTCCACGGAACGCGAAGCCGTGGAGATGGCGCTCGACCTGGTCGGCTTCCGGAGACATTTGGTCCTGGGCGCGCGGGCGTTACGCCGCCTCGTGCTGTCGCGCATCGACTGACTCTTGACATCCTGATCGCCTGGTCCTGCAGGGAAATTGGCGCCGTTCTCGTGTCGCGTAACGTGAAGGATTTGTCCAGGATCGCCAAGGCGTTTACGTTCGAGTTTGTGGCGCCGTATCCCTCCAGCCGCTAAATTCCCTATTCCTCACTTCTGACGTACAACGACGACGGCCCGAGAAACCCGCCATGCCTGGCGCAAGACGCAGGGCTTGACTGGGTCTCGAAGAGCGCGTAGCGTTCCGTAAATTTTCTGCACGACTCGGCGGCGTAAGGCCATCGGACAGGAGAGATTCCAATGCAACAGCGACGGGTGAGCCTGCTGGCGGCAATCTCGATCGTCTGCCTCACGGGCGTGGGCGCCTTCGCCCAGGGCTCATCGACGGCGTCCATCTCGGGTGTCGTCGTCGATTCGGCCGGAGGCGTCGTCCCCGGCGCCGATGTGACCGTCAGGAACAACGGCACGGCCGAGACGTTCACGGCGGTGACGTCCGGACAGGGCGTCTTCTCCGTCCCGTCGCTGATCACCGGGACCTATACGGTGACCGTCTCCCTCCAGGGATTCAAGACCGCGGTGCTCAACACCGTCGTCGTCAACGCGGGCGTGCCGGCGAGCGTTCGCGCGACGCTCGAAGTGGGCGGCATCAGCGAACAGGTGATCGTGCAGTCCACCAGTCAGATCGTGCAGACGCAGACGGCCGCGGTCTCGACGACGCTCGATACGCGTCAGGTGCAGAGCCTGCCGCTCTCCAGCCGCAGCGCGGCGGATTTCGTCGTGTTTCTGCCGGGTGTGCAGACGGCCGGCGGCTCGCGCGATTCGATCGTCAACGGCCTTCCGCAGGGCACCATCAACATGACGCTGGACGGCGTCAACATCCAGGACAACACGCTCAAGACGACCGACGGGTTCTTCGCGATGATCGCGCCGCGACTGGATGCCGTCGAGGAGATCACGTTCACCTCCGGGGCGCAGGGGGCAGACGGCACCGGTATGGGCGCGACGCAGATCCGCTTCGTCACCCGGTCCGGAACGAACGACTTGAAAGGCAGCGTGTACCACACGTACCGGAGCGACGAGCTGAACGCGAATACCTGGTTCAACAAGCGCGACGGTATCGAGAAGGCGCAGCTCCTGCGCAATCAGCCCGGGTTCAGCGTGGGCGGTCCGGTCGTGGTCCCGGGATTCAATGGACGGGGTAAAGCGTTCTTCTTCGTGAACTACGAGGAGCTGCGGGAACCGGCCGCCACCCGGCGCACGCGTACGATTCTGAGCACGGCCTCGCAACAAGGCGTCTTCCGTTACAACACGGCGCAAGGAGTGCGCGAAGTCAACCTCTTCCAGCTCGCCGCCGCGTCGGGTCAGACGTCGACCGCCGATCCGATCATGGCGCGGCTGCTGGCCGACATTCGCGGCGCAACCAGCTCGGAAGGCACCGTCCGGGACCTCACGGATCCGCTATTCCAGGAATACTCGTTTGGGGTTCCCACCACGTCGTTGAGCCGCTACCCGACGGTTCGAGTCGACTACCAGCTCTCCGAGCGGCATCGCGCGACCTACGCGATGAACTATCACTACAGCCGCGGCGGGCCCGACACCACGAACAATCGGGACCAGTTCTTCCCGGGCTTTCCCGTCGTCGGCTCCCAGTCCTCCGACCGGAAGTCATGGAGCACCTGGCTGCGGTCCATCCTTGGAAAGAACGTCGTGAACGAGCTCCGCTTCGGCTACGGCGGCGCGCCGATTGATTTTTCCATGAACGATTTCAAGCCGTCGTTGTGGAGCGGCAGCGTCGCAAACCAGGGCGGGTTCTATCTCAATCTCGGTAACGCGCTGACGGGCCTCACCAATGCCGGCGCGTCGGGGACGCCGTCCGCGCGCGATGCGTACCACAAGTCGATCGAGAACAACCTCAGCTGGCAGAAAGGGTCCCACAGCCTCACCTTCGGGGGATCCTTCTCGCAGTTCGATTTGTGGATGGACAACCAGCAGGTGGTCCCGGAGCTGCGATTCGACGTGGTCCAGGGCGATCCTGCGGAGTCCCTCTTCACCCAGGCAAACTTCCAGGGCGCGTCGGCGACCAACATCACCAATGCGCGCAGGCTCTACGCGATCCTCACCGGGCGTGTCAGCGAGCTTCGGGGTGTCGCCCGCTTGAGCGACAGTGGTCAGTACCAGTTCAATGGAGCAGGGCGGCAGACCGTCCAGCAGCGCGAGCTCAGCGGATGGGCGCAGGATGCCTGGCGCATGCGCTCGAACCTGACGTTGAGCTATGGGCTTCGGTACGATCTGCAGTTTCCGTTCGTCGCCAAGAACAACAGCTATTCGATTGGCGATTTCGACGACGTCTTCGGCGTGTCCGGCGCAGGGAACATCTTCAAGCCGGGAACGCTGGAGGGACAGCCACCGACGTTCCGTCAACTGAGCGAGAACGAGCGGCCGTATCCGATGGACTGGAACAACGTCGCGCCAAGCGTGGGCGTTGCCTGGACGCCGGGCGCGGGCGGCGGGTGGCTTCGGCGTCTGACCGGCGACACCGGCGACCTGTCGATTCGCGCCGGTTACGCGTTGGCGTATTCGCGCAACGGTCTCAGCGACTTTCAAACCCCAATCGCGAACAACCCGGGCGTGTCGCTCAACGTGTTCCGGAACCTCGCGCTGGGAAACCTCGGCGCGCTCCCGCTGCTCATGCGGGACACGAGCCGCATGACGCCGGCGAGCTTTCCGGCGACACCCGTCTTCCCGTACACCGAGGTGGTGGACGGCGACATCACCATCTTCAGCCCCGAGTTGAGAGTGCCGCGGGCCGAAACCTGGCAGGCCGGCGTGACGCGGGCGCTCGGCCGGTCGCGAACGATGGCCGTGGAGGCCCGCTATCTCGGCGCGCGATCGAGCGACGGCTGGCGCACCGGCAACAACAACACCAACAATTACAACGAGCTGAACATCATCGAGAACGGCTTTCTGGATGAATTCAAGCTCGCGATGGCCAACCTCCAGGCCAACGTGGCGGCCGGGCGCGGCGGCACGTTCGCGTACTTCGGACCAGGCACCGGCACGTCGCCTTTGCCGATTTTTCTCGCGTATTTCAACGGCGTCGCGCGCGCGCGCGCAGGCGATCCTGCGCTCTACACGTCACCCAACTTCCGCACCAGCAACTTCCTCAACCCGCTCGCGCGGTTCAACCCGAATCCGTATGCCGCGGTCGATGCGCTCGACGCCGACGCCGTATCGCGAGCACGCGCGATCGCGGCAGGGTTGCCGCCGAACTTCATCGTGACGAACCCCGACCTGCTCGGCGGCGCCTTCATCGTCGAGAACGATGTGAGGACGATGTACCACTCGATGGCGCTCGAGCTCCGACGGCGCGGATCGAGCGGCCTCAACTTCGCATCCAGTTACGTGCTCGGACACGCCACCAACTCGCGGTTCCTCTCGCTTCGGCGGGAGAGTCCGATGGTGCGCAACGACGGCGCCGAAGGAGACGTCACGCACGCGCTGAAAATGAACGTGGTGTACGACCTGCCGTTCGGGCACGGGCATCATCTCGGCGATGGGGTGAACGGGGCGCTCGATCGAATCATCGGCGGATGGCAGATCGCCGGCACCGCGCGAGTGCAAAGCGGTCAGCTCGTCGACCTGGGCAACGTCCGCCTGATCGGGATGACGCCGAAAGAGCTCTCGAAGATGTTCAAGATCCGGATCGACGGCACCGGCCGCGTGTGGATGCTGCCGGAGGCGATCATCAACGAGAGCGTGAAGGCCTTCAGCGTCGACCCCGTATCGCCGACGGGCTACAGCCAGCTCGGCCCGCCGAGCGGCAAGTACATCGCGCCCGCGGACAGCATCGATTGCATCGAGACCATTCGCGGATGGGGCGATTGCGGTTTGCGGTCGGTCGTGCTCACGGGACCGATGTTCAAGCAGTTCGACATCGGGATCGCGAAGCGGGTGCCGACATGGAGCCGCGCCACGGTCGAGTTGCGCGTCGACGTGCTGAATGCCTTCAACAACGTCAACTTCGTCCCGGTGAGCGGCATGGTGAACGGCGTGACGACGGCGAATACGAACAACCGCGCCAACGGGGCCAACCCGGACGACTACGATGTGACGACGCTCACCGGCACCAACCCCGCACGCGTCGTGCAGGTCCAGGCGCGTTTCCGCTGGTAGATTCCGTCCTGCCAGGAACCCGCGCTAACGCGATCGGGCAGCCGTTTGATCTCTACTGGGGCTACCTGACATGGCCGACGTGGATGCTCACCCGCGGGTTCGGCGCGGACGCTGTAGTACGAGCTGTTGGCACGCTCCTGCGACCGCGCCTCGGTACCGACCTCCCTGCGGGAAGCGGATGAGGCGTGCAGGGGCGCCAAGGCGCGGGCAAGTCTGTCGGTCATGAGCCACCCGGGCTCTGACGCAGCCCCAGTTTGGCCGCCCATGACCAGCCAGGTCGGCAGCAGCTCAGAGGTGCCAATGCCAGCCCGGCAGCTGTATCGAGCCGGTAGTGATATCCCAGCAGCAGTCCGAGCAGCGGGAGGTATCGTCCCCGCCTGACTCGTGCCGTGAGGCTGAGGCCGTACGCGGAAGGTATGAGCAGCAGCACTAGGAAGAGGAACGGGATCGGCATGACCGGGTGCAGACCGCTCGCCACCAAACCGGACCACGACAGGGCGAAGCATCCGGTGACGAGGAGAGCCAGTCGACACACCGCCGCCATCTTAGCTCACGCGTGACGGGCGCGAGCAGCGCGGACTGTCAGGTGGCCCGAGACTGAAGCCGGCTCGGATTTTCTACGCCGCCGGTGATCGTGCGCTCAGGCAGCCACCCGATCCAAGCGCAGGCAAGCGCCACCGTGTAAATCGATCCAAGCAGTCGTGCGCCCAACGGGGTTGACAACAATGGAATGAAGAGCGGCAGCACGCAGAGCAACGCGAGCGCGACGCGGTCCATGCTGTCCTGCGCCAGGTCACGATCATCGGCCCCAGCGCGATCGGCAGGTAATTGATCGAGCCTGGACCTACTCGACCCACGAGGAGCGTGTTCGCATTTCGCGGACACGCTCCTAGGCGTGGCGACTCGTTCGCCATTCAAGCGAACATCGGGCGTATGACCAGACCTGTCAGCCCCACCAGGTATCCTCGCAAGAGTGTGCCGAACAGAACACGTTCTCCACGCTGCCAATCGTCACAATCGTTGATGCGGGTTCGCGCGTCGCGGAATCGGTCTTCAAGTGCACGGTTTTGAAACCGGCCACAGGCAACCCTGATGCTGTGGGCTCTGTGGGCTCACATGGTCGGTGCCGGGAGGTGGCGTGGATCCATTCGTCGCCCAGCTCGCTCGTCTCTGCACCGAACACCGCACCCGCGCGAAATGGGTTTTCGTGCCGACGCACTCGCTCGGACGCACGCTCGGCGAGCGGATCGCGCGCGAAGGCACCAACTGGCTCAACCTCCGCTTCGTGACGCCGCTCGACATCGCGCTCCGCATGGGCGCACCGTTCCTCGTCGAGCGCGGCATCGATCCGTCCGAAGCGGGCCTGGGTCCGGCGCTCATGATGCGGCTGCTGCTCGATCTGCCCGAGCCGGACGGCTACTTTCGTGCTCTTGCGGACCAGCCGACGATGGCGCAGGCGCTGTGGTCCACGGTGCGCGATCTGCGGATGGCAGGCGTGAAGTCGGACGACTTGAAAGCGGCTTCGTTCGAGTTGCCCGGGAAGCACGCCGAGCTGCGCGCCCTGCTCTCCGCGTACGAGCGGCAGGACTGCTGGACCGAGCTGCCGCACGCGGCCTGGACCCTGCTGCAGCGCCTCTTGATCGACCGGATGCCCGGCGAACGCATCAGTCCGCGCGCGCTGGCTCTTCCCGGCCGCACCGTCCCGCGGCGGCTTGCGGCATCGACCATCGAACAGGTCGCACCGGAACGCGCAACGAATCCCCTTGCGTTCCTGATGACACCGGCGACCCTGAAAGGGTCGCCCTACACTCCGAGTATCGAGCTGTTCCACGCGGGCGGCCGGGAAGCAGAAATCGGGGAAGTGTTTCGCCGCATCCTGATCGCGGGCGTGCCGCTCGACGACGTGGAGATCGCGTGCGCCTCAGACGCTCACGTTGCGCTGGTGTGGGAGAAGGCGCTTCGGCACGACTGGGCTGTCACGCTGGCGCCCGGCATCGCTGCGGCGCAGACTCGTCCTGGCCGCGCGCTCATCGGCCTGTGCGACTGGATTGAAACCGACTTCGCCGCGAGCCACTTCCGTCGTCTGCTCCAATCCGGAGATCTTGGTGTTGAAGCCGAGGACGAAGGATTCAGTGCGGGGCAGGCCGCGCGCCTTCTTGCCCGCGCTGAAGCCGGCTGGGGACGGGCGACGTATGGTCTCGCGCTCGGACGGCTGCGCCGCGACTACGAGACACGCGCGGCGGATCCGGACGAGTCAGACGAAGACCGCGCGGATGCACGGGCAAAGGCCGACCTCACGGCGCGCGTCCTCGCCTGGATCACCGGGCTCGTGCGATCGATTCCCGAACCCGCGACCGATCTCCATCAGCCATCGGCCATCAGCCATGACGGTCGGGTCCCTTTGCAGACCGTTGTCGAAGCCGCTATCGCGTTTGTCGGACATACCACGGCACGGAAGAGCGCCCTCGACCATCGGGCGGCATCGGCGCTCGTCGACTACGTCGCGGAGTTGCGCGCACTCGGCTCGTTCTCGTGCCCGCTGCCCGGGGCGCTGCGCTTCATCCGCGAACGTGTGCAGTCGCTGCACGTCGCGCCCGAACGTCCACGTCCCGGCCACCTCTACGCCTGCACGCTGGCGGACGCTGGATACTCCGGACGTCCGCACGTCTTCGTCGCCGGCCTCGAGGAAGGACGAGTGTTTCCGTCGGCGGCCGAGGACGCCGTCCTGCTCGATTCGGAGCGCGCGGCGATCTCGCCTCTCTTGCGGTCTTCGACAGACAGGATTGACGAAGCCGTGTACGCCGCGCTGGGGCGCCTCGCCGTGTCCGGCAAGACGAGCGTTACATTCAGTTACTCGTCTCAGGATACGCGCGAGTTCCGCGAGACGTATGCGTCCTGGCTGATGCTGCAGGTCTTTCGAGCGCAGCAGGCCGACGCCGGCCTCTCATATGAAGAAATGAAGGCGGCGCTCGGGGAGCCGAAGTCGGTCGTGTCGGCGGAACGGAATGCTGCGTCCTCTTCGGGTGGATGGTGGTTGCGCAGCGTCCTCGGCTCGGGCAGCGAGGGGGAAGAGGCGGTCGGCGCCGCATTCGGCGGTGTCGCGCTCGGCCGCAAGGCCGCACACGCGCGCGCGTCGGAAAAGTTCACCGAGTTCGACGGTTATGTGCCCGACGCGGGCGCAGTGCTCGATCCCTGCGCGGACGGCACCACCCTTTCGGTGACGGAGCTGGAAAAGGCGGCGGACTGTCCATTCCGTTTCTTCCTCAAGCGTGGCCTCGGCATTCGTCCCGTCGACGAGCGCGAGCGAGACAAGGATGTGTGGCTCGATCCGCTCACGCGCGGCACTGAGCTGCACGACCTGTATGCGTTGTTTCTGCGCCGATGCCGCGAAGCCGGCCGCCGGCCCGACGAAAAACAGGATGGCGCGTGGCTGAAGGGTGCCGTGCAAGCGCGGCTGACGGAGCTCCAGCGGGAGATGCCCGCGGCGACGATGGAGATTCTCGAGCGCGAGTCGAAGGACTTCCTCGCGGACGTCGAGCTGTTTCTCGAGGCGGAATGCGCGAGCTCAGCGTCCACGCCGATCGCGTTCGAAGTCTCGTTCGGTCGGCCGCTGGAAAGCGAAGAGATAGAGCCGCTGGCGCGCCCCGAAACGGTGGAAATCGATCTCGGCAAGGGACTGACGTTCCGAATCGCCGGCCGCATGGATCGCATAGACAAGGTCGGCGCCGCCTCGTTCGAGGTGGTCGACTACAAGACGGGCGGATTCTGGCGCGACGACTGGAATGGCACGTTCAACGGCGGCCGTCGTCTTCAGCATGCGCTCTACGGCCTGGCCGCGGTTGAGCTGCTTCGGAGCAAGTACAAGAAGCCAAGGGTGACTGCGGGCGTGTATTACTTTTCCAGCCATAAGGGGCGGCAGGAGCGGGTCAGAATCGATGCGCCGGGGCAGGCGGCGATTGCCCGGGTCCTCGGAGACCTCCGCGAATTGATCGTGCAAGGCGGCTTCGTCCACACGCCGGCAAAGGACAACTGCAAGTTCTGCGATTACGCCGCCGCCTGCGGCGACGACGTGCACGAGCAGGCCGACGCCAAACTGCAGGATTCCAGGTTGGCGGCGAATCGGAGGCTCGCCGCGCATGTCTAAGGCGAGGCCTCGTGGGTCTGGTGTGGCTGATAGGTCTGGTAGGTCAGGTGGGTCGCGTGGGTTGGGTGGGGCGGGTAGACCAGGTGGGTCTGGTGGGGCAGATGGGTCTGGTAGGGCAGGTGGGACTGGTTGGGCAGGTGCGTCTAGGGGACTTGGTGGGTCTTCTGGGTCGGGTGGGTCGGGTAGGGCAGGTGGGCCTGGTGGGTCTGGTGGGTCCGGTAGGTCGAATAAGGAAGACTCCGAATCCAGGAGCCTCACCGTGGCATCCGCGCCAGATTCGCGTGCTGTCGATCGCGAGTCCCGCCGCCTCATTCGCGAAGAGCTGCTGACGAACATCCTCGTCGAAGCGGGCGCGGGGTCCGGCAAGACGCAGATGCTTGCCGAGCGCATGGCGGCCGGCGTCGCCGCGGGCGTCTACCAGGTCGAGCAGATGGCGGCGGTCACGTTCACCCGCAAGGCCGCCTCCGAGCTGCGCGGCCGTTTCCACCTCGCGCTCGAAGAGGAACTGCGGCGCGCCCGCGATCCCCGTGGTGTCCGGCTTCAGCTGGACCGTGATCCGGACATCGTTGCCCGTCGCGTCCACCACGCGCTCTCGAATCTCGAGCGCTGCTTCGCAGGCACGATTCACTCCTTCTGCGCGCGGCTCCTTCGCGAGCGACCCGTTGAATCCGGCGTTTCGCCCGGCTTCACGGAACTGGACGAGGTGCAGGACCTCGATCTGCGCAAGCGCGCCTGGCGCGATTTCATCTCAAATGCTCGATCCGCCGGCGACCCGGACATGCTGGCGCTTCTCGAAGCGGACGTGCGCCCGAAAGATCTGGACTCGGCGTTCGCCACGATCTGTCTGAACGACGACGTCGAGTTCCCGCCGGGCGACGCGGCTCGTCCCGATCCGAAGCCGGCGTGGAAGGCGCTCGATGAGTTCTGGAAGGAACTGCAGAAGCATCTTCCGTCGAAGATTGATCCGGAGACGACGTGCCCGATTCAGAAGGCTGCGCTCCAGTTCCGCGGCCAGTCGCGTGTTGCGCGGTACCGGCTCGACCGGCCGGCGGTCGTCGCGTCCCTCCTCGAGACGTGGGATTGCGAATCGAAGATCACGCAGTACCAGTGGGCCACGTCGGCCGCCGACAAAAAGCGTCTCAGGGATCTGATCATTCCGTTGCACGAGCGCTTGAACGCAGAAACGGTCGCTCCCTATTTGTCGCAGTGGCGTCAGTACGTGTACCGCCTGTCGGTAACGCTGCTCACGCGAGCGCGCCTCTCCGCGGCGCAAGAGCGGCGCCGGCTCAATTCATTGAACTATGGCGATCTGCTCAACCTGACCGCCCGAGTCCTTCGCGGAAATGCCCGGGTCCGCCGCGCGCTGCAGCGGAAATACCGGCATCTGTTCGTGGACGAGTTCCAGGACACCGACCCGGTCCAGGCGGAGATCGTCTTCCTGCTGGCTGCCGACGATTCAGTCGCGCCCCCAACCGTGTCCTCGGTCGGTTCTCGAGTAGTGTCCGGCTTTAGCCGGACCGTGGGGGCGGGCCGGACCGCGGCATCCGCATTCGCAGAGCCCGTAGGGCCCCGCTTTAGCGGGGCCGATACCGAACCGGTCGACTGGCGCACCGTCCCACTCCGTCCCGGCGCGTTGTTCGTCGTCGGCGATCCGAAGCAATCGATTTATCGCTTCCGCCGCGCCGACATCGACATCTACAACATCGTCCGTGAGCGCTTCAGCGACCCGGCGACCGGGCATGTCCTGCCTCTCACGATGAACTTCCGGTCCGTGCCGGAGCTTTGCGGCTGGGCGAACGACGTCTTCAAGACGCGTTTCCCGGCCGACCCGACAGCCCATTCGCCGCGATTTGCCGCGCTCGACGCCGTTGGTCCCAGCCGCGACTCGAGCGGTGCAGCGCTTCAGCCCTGCCCGGGCAACGGGACAGGCATATCAGCTGGCGGCGTCTTCACGCTGACTCACGCGTGCGACCGCAGCGAGGTCAGACAGCAGGACGCCGAAAGGATTGCGAGATACATC
>Ga0209266_1002685_pt1 | contig 11099 bp, 8 predicted proteins | sample GraSoiAngelo_132_FD_185889 | JGI IMG/M metagenome (GOLD analysis project Ga0209266, IMG submission 185889) | Grasslands soil microbial communities from the Angelo Coastal Reserve, California, USA - 14_0929_02_40cm (SPAdes) (version 2) | ecosystem: Environmental > Terrestrial > Soil > Grasslands ...
GGTCGGGCCGACCGGCTGCGAAAGATGACAACGCGGGTTGCCGGACATCTTCTCGAGCCAATGTCGCAGCGGATGAAGCAAGTGTTCGCTGGTTGGGCTTTAGAAGCTGTCTTAGCGGCCGCACGGCGGCCGCCTGGTCACGAAGATTCGCTCGCCGAAAGATCGTCACTCGGCGGTTTGAAGCCTCCACCAGCGCAGCTGACACCGTGCGAACGAAACAGACGTAGGTTTCGTTCCAGGCGAGCTTCGTTACTCGCCGAGGATCAGAACCTGCGCCATCGCGAGATCGTCGGAATGCGTGATGGTCAGCAGCGAGAAACGACCGCTCATGGCGGTGAATCGTCTGGCGGCGCCACCATGCAACTGCAGTTGCGGCGGCCCGACGCGGCGGACCACCTCGATATCGCGCCAGAGCACGCCCTGCGAATGACCTGTGCCGAGCGCCTTCATTGCCGCCTCTTTCGCCGCGAAGCGGCCGGCGAAATGGATCGCCGGCACGCGGCGCCGTTTGCAGTACGCGACTTCGCCGTCAGTGAAAACACGGTGCACGAACCGCTCGCCATACCGCTCGATAGTGGCAGCAATGCGTTCGATATCGGTTGCGTCCAGTCCCAGACCAATAATGTTCGCCATCGTTATCATTAAGGATGCTTCCCAAGCCTAACGGCGGCTTCGCATGGGTGCAAGCGACAGCCGGTCCGGCGCTCGTGTGCCGCGCGCTCGAGCCGTACGCCGCGCACCTCTTTACCACTCGTCCCTGGGCGCTTGGTGCTCCGACCGACGGAAACCGGACGGCGGCCTGGGACGAAGTCGCGCGCGCGCTCGGCGTCGACGGTGCGCACCTCTGGCGAGCGCATCAGGTCCACGGCGCATCGGTCGTCGTGCGCCGCCTGGGCGACGCCGAACGGCCGGGCGAGCCTGATGAGTCGTTTCCCGACGCCGACATCATCGTGTCGGACGATCCCGCGTTCGCGCTCGCGATTCAGACCGCCGACTGCGTGCCGCTCCTCATCGCCGATCGCCGCATCAACGCCGTGGCCGCAGCCCACGCGGGGTGGAAAGGCATGGCGGCGGGCGTTCCGCTCGTGACAGTGGACGCGCTCTGTCGCCACCTTGGCAGCCAACCCGCCGATCTCGTCGCGGCGGTCGGGCCATCGGTGGGCGCGTGCTGCTATGAAGTCGGTGCCGACGTGCTCGATGCGTTCAGGCGCGGCGGGTTCGACGGGGCGGCGCGCCAGGGCTGGTTCTTCACCGTTCCCCAGCCGTCAGCGAAGAATGCGTCGATGACGGGGCTTCCACGCACGCCACGCCCGGATCACTGGTTCTTCGACGGCTGGGCTGCCGCGCGACGGCAGCTCGAGGCGGCAGGCATTCCCCCCGATCAGATCCACGTCGCCGGGCTGTGTACCGCGAGCCATCAGGAAACGTTGTGTTCCTATCGTCGCGACGGGAGACGCGCAGGTCGAATCGCCGGCGCGATCAGGTGCGCGCCGCGCCGTGCATAGCGGCACTCGCCATCCGATGTCCCCAACGCCGTCCAGCGGCACCATCCACGGCACGTCGCGGACGTGCCGGCGTCGCCACGCGAACCGCACGATCGAGGCCGCGATCATCGACCAGGATTGGCGAATCCGCGGAGATCGTGCGCGCAGTCACGCCGCGCGACGCGAAAGGCGCAGCGAAAGCGTTCGAGGATTTTGTCGAGCCCGGCCGCGGCGTGGGTCCCGGCGTCGGCCCGAAGAAGTATTTCACGCGCCGGATGACGATGAGGGCTTGGCGGCGTCGTCCATCGCGGTATTCGCGAGCCGGTCGGCGTGTTCGTTGAGCGAGCGGCCGACGTGCTCGAACGTGACGCGGCCGAGCTCGTGCGCGATCAGGCGCGCCCTGCCATACAGCGGCTGCAGTCCCGCGTTCCTTACCTTGTAGCGGCCGCGCATCTGCTCCACGAGCAGCAGCGAATCGGACCGTACGTGGACGGCGCGATGCCCGCGGCCGCGTGCCCATTCGAGCGCGGCGATCAGCGCGCGGTACTCGGCCACGTTGTTCGTCGCAACACCGATCGAACCGCCGAACTCCTCGATGAGCGTCCCGTCCGGGTGCTCGATGCGGACGCCGTAGCCGGCCGGACCAGGATTGCCCCGCGCCCCGCCATCGATGTACGCGACGATGTCGGGGCTCACTGGCTGGACTGCGTGGCTCCGTCGGGCGTCGCCGCTTGGGCCGGCGCCGGCACGAAGTACAGGATGCGGTTGCAATGGTCGCATTGCATGATGGAATCGTTGCGTCGGACCGAGTTGAAGACCTGCGGCCGCAGGCGGACGTGGCAAATCGTGCAGACGCCGCCGCGCGCTTCGGCGACGGCGATGCCGTTGCGCTTGCGCGCAATCGCCTCGAACAGCGCGAGGACCTCCTTGTCCATGGCGGCCACCAGCTGGGCGCGTTCGCCCGTCATTCGCTCGACCGCTGCCAGCAGGTCCCCGTGTCCGGCCGTCGTCGAACGACGATCCGCGGCCACCGCCTTCTGTTCGGCCGCCAGTCCCGTCTCCGCGCGCTTGACGGCGGCCGTGAGGTCGTCGGCTTCGAGCATCCGCTCGAGCACTTTGTCCTCGATCGTCTTCACCTCGTCCTGCGCGAAGCCGATCTCCTTCTGCATCGCCTGATATTCGACGTTCGTCTTTACCGCCGCCATCTGGTCCCGGAACTTCGACAGGCGCCCCTGATGCAGAGCGACGTCCTTTTCCAGGGCGCGTCGGGCTGTCTGGTTCTCGGCCAGGCGTTCCCTGGCGGCGGCGACCTGCTGTTGCGCGATTTCGAGGCGCGCCGCGAGCGCCTTCTCGTGCTCGGGCTCTTCGGCCAGCCGGCGCCGGGCGGCGTCGGCGGCGCTATCGAGCTGCTGCAAAGCGATCAGTCGTTCCAGGTCGGCGTTCATGGTCTGTTCGAGCCAAAAAAAAGGCCCCGCCGAAGCGGAGCCTGCATTCTACATGTTGTAGGGACGTCCGCCCCCCTCCTTCGCGCTCCGCGTCGAGCAACGGTCCGCCTTCGCCAAGGCTACGGCGGACACCTTCGCATGGGCTTGCCCGCCGAAGCTCTCGGCGCAAAGCCGAGAGCGAAGGTGGGCCCACCAGGATTCGAACCTGGAACAGGCCGGTTATGAGCCGGCGGCTCTAACCGTTGAGCTATGGGCCCCAAGGGAAGTATGAAGTATGAAGTAGGAAGTAGGAAGTAGGAAGCAAACCTACGGAGTTTCACGAAGTCCGTCCCTCGAGGAACGCGCGCAGCTTCCGGCTCCGCGACGGATGGCGCAGCTTGCGGAGCGCCTTGGCCTCGATCTGTCGGATGCGCTCGCGGGTGACCGCGAAGCTCTGGCCGACCTCTTCGAGCGTGTGCTCGCTGCCGTCGCCGACGCCGAACCGCATCTTGATGACCTTCTCCTCGCGCGGCGTCAGCGTTTTGAGCACCGATTCGGTCTGTTCCTTGAGATTCAGATTGATGACGGCTTCGGCCGGCGAGACCACCTGGCGATCCTCGATGAAGTCGCCGAGATGCGAATCTTCCTCTTCGCCGATCGGCGTTTCGAGGGAGATCGGCTCCTGCGCGATCTTCAGGACCTTGCGGACCTTCGACACCGGGATGTCCATCCGCTTGGCAATCTCTTCGGACGTCGGCTCGCGGCCCAGTTCCTGCACGAGCGCCCGCGACGTGCGGATCAGTTTGTTGATCGTCTCGATCATGTGGACCGGGATACGAATGGTTCGCGCCTGGTCCGCGATCGCGCGGGTGATCGCCTGGCGGATCCACCAGGTCGCGTAGGTCGAGAACTTGTAGCCGCGGCGGTACTCGAACTTGTCGACCGCCTTCATCAGGCCGATATTCCCTTCCTGAATCAGGTCGAGGAACTGGAGGCCGCGGTTCGTGTATTTCTTCGCGATCGACACGACCAGGCGGAGGTTGGCTTCGACCAGCTCCTTCTTCGCCTGCTCGGCCTGCCACTCGCCGCGCAGAATCACGTCGAGCGTCTGTTTCAGCTCGTCGGGTGACTGCTCGAGGTTGTCGGTCAGCGCCTTGATCTTGAGCTTCAGCTCCTTGACCTGGCGCTGGATGTTCTTCTTGTCCTCTTCCTTCAGCTTCTGCTTCTTGTTCTTCGGGTTCAGCTGGCGGTCGAACGCGTCGACCTCGCGCTGGACGGCCTTGACGCTCTCGACGGCATCCTTCATCGCGTCGATGAGCCGCCGCTTCACCGCTTCGGTGAACTCGATCTTGCGGATGCAGTTGGACAGGTCCACGCGGGCGCGCATCGCCTGCCACCGGAAGCGCCGATACTTCCGCTTGTCGCGCGTGGTCGCGCCGCGAGGCGTTTCGCCGAGCTTTTCCTCGGCCTTCTCCGAGACCCCGCGTGCCCTGCGGACGGCGTCGATCTGCTTCTGGATCTGCTTGGAGCGCTCGATGATCCGCTCGTCGGTGATTTCCTCGTCGTTGAAGATCACCAGCTCGCGGATGGTGCGCTCGCCCGAGTGCAGCTGATCGCCGAGCTCGATCACCTTCTTGGCGACGAGCGGCGTGCGCGAGATCGACTTGATCACCGCGAGCTTGCCGCGCTCGATGCGGCGCGCGATCTCGACCTCGCCCTCGCGCGTGAGCAGCGGCACGGTGCCCATCTCGCGCAGGTACATGCGGACCGGGTCGTTGGTCTTGTCGAGCGCGCCCGGCGTCAGGTCGAGCTCCAGCTCCTCGGCGCCTTCCGCCGTGCGATCGATCGGCTTCACGTCGTCGCGCAGGTATTTCTGGTCCGAGTCGATGACCTCGATCCCGGCACTGCCGAAGGTGTTGAAGAGGTCGTCGAGCTCGTCGGAGGAGGTAATCTCCGATGGCAGGAGCTCGTTCACCTCGTCGTAGAGCAGGTAGCCCTTTTCCTTGCCGATGTTAATCAGTTGCCTGACTTCATCGTATTTCTCCTCGATTGACAGGTGAGGGCCGCCTAGGTCTGGTCCTCGATGCGGTGCAGCAGGTCTTTTTTCCGGAGCCATAAAATATTGATCTCTTGTCCGTGTTGAGTGGCGCCCAGTTCCTGAAGTCGGTCGATTTCCCGTTGGATGGCCGCCCGCTCGCGCTCCCATCTGAGCCGTTTGAGCGCGCGGGCGCAGGCGGCAGGTGGTGCTTGTGAGATGGCGGTGGCGGCGATGCCGGCGACCAGCTGGGCGTCCACTGTACTTAGACGCTGCAAAAGCGTCGACGGTAAAAGCTCCAGCGGCTCGCCCTGGAGGCTCCGCGCCACTTCCAGGATATGCCGTCCGGACAGCCCCTCGAGATCTTCCTCATCGAGATCGGCAACCGCTTCCAGCGCCTTGACGGTATTGTGGATTAGACCCCAAATCAGGGCCTTTTCCGCGTGTTTGAGCTGCCCGACCATGGGCACCTCGCGCGTGGTGACCGCCGTCCGGCGGTTTACGGCGGCCTTACGAATCTCCGCCCGCACGACCTCTTCCGTAATCCTGGCTTTGTGCGCGATCCGGTCCGCGAACTGATCCCGCGCGGCGGCGTCGGGGATGCGCGCGGCGACTCCGAGCATCTTGCCGAGGAACTGCCGACGGCTGTCGTCGTGTCCGAAATCCACCCCCCCGCTCGCCTGATCGAGCAGGTATTCCAGATAGGGCTGCGAACTGCGCAATCTGGCACGGTACTGGTCGCCACCCTTCCTTCGTACGAATGTATCGGGATCTTCGCCCTTGTCCAGCACGACCACGTTGACCTCGAACCCTTCGGCCACGAGCATCTCGCACGATCTGACGGCCGCACCGAGGCCGGCCGCGTCGGGATCGAAGCTCAGCACCACTTTCGATGTGAACCGGCGGAGCAGGTGGGCCTGCTGCGGCGTGAGCGCCGTGCCGCACGAGGCGACCGCCGCGGCCGCCTGCGACTGAAAGACCTGCGCGAAATCGAAATAGCCTTCCACCAGAACGGCGAATCCGGCGCTTCGTATCTGCGACTTCGTCAGGTTCAGACCGTAGAGCGTCCGCCCTTTCGAGTAGATCGGCGTTTCCGGCGAGTTCAGGTACTTCGGGCCGCCCTGATCCGCATCCATCTGCCGGCCGCCAAACGCGATGACCGATCCGGTATCGCGGCAAATCGGCACCATCAACCGGTTGCGAAAGCGGTCCACGACCTCGCCGCTCTCACGCTGTACGATCAACCCGCTTTGCAGAAGCAGCCCCTGCGCGAAGCCCTCTTTGAGGAGCCGCGCCTTCAGTCCTTCACGAGACGGGGGCGCGAACCCCAGGCCGAGCTGCTCGATCGTCTGCGGCGTGACGTCGCGCCGGGTGAGCTCGGCCCGCGCCCGCGCGCCGGCCGGCGTCGCGAGCTGCTCGCGGAAGTACGCCGCCGCGATCTCGTGGACCTTCAGCAGCGTCTCGCGCAGCGCGGAATCCCGGCGGGCATCGTCGCCACCGCCCTCGCGTGGCTCGGGCAGGGCCACGCCGACCTTCTGCGCGAGCATCCGCACGGCGTCCTGAAAACCGACCTTCTCGTGCAGCTCGAGGAACTTGAGCACGTCGCCGCCGGCGCCGCATCCGAAGCAGTGGAAGAACCCCTTTTCCGGATGCACCTGAAACGACGGCGTCTTCTCGGAGTGGAAAGGGCAGAGCCCCTTGTACGACGTCCCCGCGCGCTTCAGCGGGACGTACTCCTGCACAATCTGCAGGATGTTCGCCTGCAGGCGGAGGTCGTCGATGAGCTGCTGGGGGAACAAACCCATACCAGATTGGTGAGTTGGTGAATTGGTGAGTTGGTGAATTCAAATTCACCAAATCACGAAGTCACCCATTCACCAACTACTCCTTTAACTCCACCACGGTGACGCCGCCGCCCCCCTGTTCCGGGGGCGCAGTGGCAAATCTCGCCACCAACGGATGTTGCTGCAGGAATCCCGTCAGCGCGCGCTTCAGCTGCCCGGTGCCGTAGCCATGAATCAACCGGACGACGCGCTGGTCGGTCAGCAGCAATTGGTCGAGAAACCGCTCCGCGCGCGAGATCGCCTCGTCCACGGTGCAGCCGATCACGTTCAGGTCCGACGCGGTCGCCTCGCGGGGCTGCAGCTCCACGTTGACGTTGACGCGCGGCGCGGGCGGCTTGCCGCCGACGATCCGCAGGTCGCGCACGCTGGCGCGCATCCGTTTTCCGCGGACGTCGAGGTCGGCCGTGCCGTCGTGCATGGACGTCACGACCGCCTCCAGTCCCAGTCCGCCGACGATGACGCGGTCGCCCACCGCCGGGAGTCGGTCGTCGGCCGCGGCCGCTTCGGGCCGGCTCCCGGTCTCCCGCTCGATGAAGTGTTTCGCCACGTTCTCGATCGCCGCGCGCGCTTCGCTGCGGACGGCGCCGGTGTCGCCCGTCGATACGGCCGGCATGGTGCCCGCGGTCCGCCGTTCGGCCTCCAGCGCGATGGCGGTCGCCTTCGTCTTGAGCTCCGTGATGACGTCGTCGATCTCGCGCCGCGCCTGGCGCAGCTGCGTCTCGAGGTCTTCGTTCAAGCGCCGCCGGAACGTCTCTTCGCGCTGGCGCAGCGCGTCCTCGCGTTGATGCATGCGGGCTTCGGCGGCGTGCAGCGTCTCGCGTTCCCTGGACGCGAGCCGGTGCTCGTGCTCGAGCGATCGCATGTCCCGATCGATCTTCGCGAGGTGCTCCGCGAGCTGCGCCTCGCGCGCGCTGAGGTTCTCGCGCGCCGCAGCCACGACCGAGGGGTTCAGGCCGAGCCGTCCCGCGATTTCGAGCGCCAGGCTGCGGCCCGGGCTGCCGTACGTCAACTGATAGGTTGGCGCGAACGTCTCCAGCTCGAAACCGAACGCGGCGCTTGCCACGCCCTCCGTGGTCGACGCGTAGGTCTTGAGCGCGTCGTAGTGGCTCGTCGCGACGACCGTGGCGCCGCGACGCCGGAAGTGATCGACGATGGCGACGCCGAGCGCGCCGCCTTCAACGGGATCGGTGCCCGATCCCACCTCGTCGAGCAGCACGAGCGCCGGCGTCGCCAGCTCGCGATCCATCGAGGCGATGTTGGTAATGTGCGCCGAGAAAGTGCTCAAGCTCGCTTCGATCGACTGCTCGTCGCCGATGTCGGCGAACAGCGACCGGAATACCGGCAGGCGCGATCCGTCCGCGGCGGGAATGCGCAACCCGGCTTGCGCCATCATCGCCAGCAGGCCGGCCGTCTTCAGCGCCACGGTCTTTCCGCCGGTGTTCGGCCCGGTGACGAGGAGAATCGTCGCCGGCGGGATCACCTTGATCGTCACCGCCACTGGATTCTTGAGCAGCGGATGCCGCGCCGCCTGCAGCTCGAACGCCCCGTCGGTCGAGAGCGCCGGCTCGATCCCGTCAATTGACTCGGAGAAGCGGGCGCGCGCCTGCAGCACGTCCAGCTCGGTCGCCGCCTCGATCGTCCGGTGCAGGTCTGCCGCGCGCGCGCGGAACGCATCCGTCAGCGCGAGCAGGATGCGCCGGACTTCCTCGCTTTCCTGCTCCTCGAGCGTGACGATATCGTTGTTGATCTCGACGGTGCTGAGAGGCTCCAGAAACAGGCTGGCTCCGCTCGTCGACGTCCCATGCACGATGCCGGGAATCCCGCTGCGATGCTCGGCCTTCACGAGGAGCACGTAGCGGCCGTTCCGTTCCGTGACGACCTGGTCCTGCAGATACTTCGAGGTGTCCTTGCCGCGCAGGTACGACTCGAGCGTGCTTCGCAGGCGCGTGCGCTGCTTGCGCAGCCGCTCCCGAATGAGCTTCAGCTCGGGGCTCGCGTGGTCGACGACCTCACCCGACGGGTCGATCTTGTCGCGCGTCTGCGCCGTCTCGCCTTTGAACGACGCGGCGCCGCCGCTCGCGGCTTCGAGCAGCGGAAACGATCCCGGCGCGCGTCGGATTCCAGCCCGCGCTTCGTCGATCGAATCGAGAAACGTGGCGAGCGCGAGCAGGCGGAGCGATTCGAGCGCGCGCCCTTCAACGGCCAGTGCGGCCAGAATCTGCGGCAGATCGGCGGATGCGCGCAGCGGGAACGCCCCGTTGGCGACGACGTACCGCGTCGTCTCGCTCGTAGCCGCCTGAAGCTGGGCGACCTTGTGGGCGTCGGTCGACGGCCGCAGGTGCCCGAGGCGCTCGGCCCCCATGGGCGTGAGTCCAAAGTCTTTGACGGCGTCGACGATCCGATCGAATTCGAGGGCGCGCAAGGCGCTTGGCTGCATAGGGGGAACCGCTGATTCTACCGTACGCCAAAACCAATGGCTGAAGGCTGGCGGCTCATGTGTGCATCAGCCCTTAGCCCTTAGCCCTTAGCCCTTAGCCCTTAGCCATTCTAAAGGTGGTTGATCAAAGACGCCATGGCGGCCGCACCGAAGCCGTTGTCGATGTTGACGACCGAGACGCCGGACGCACAGCTGTTGAGCATCCCGAGAAGCGCCGCGATGCCGCCGAAGCTGGCGCCGTAGCCGATGCTGGTTGGCACGGCGATCACCGGCACGTCCACGAGGCCGGCGACGACGCTGGGCAGCGCGCCTTCCATGCCGGCGACCACGATGATCACCCGCGCGGCCTCGAGACGCGCCCGCTCACCGAGCAGCCGGTGCAGGCCGGCGACCCCGACGTCATAGAGCCGGGTCACCTCGTTGCCCATCAGCTCCGCGGTTCGTGCGGCCTCTTCGGCGACTGACAAATCCGACGTTCCGGCTGCGGCCACGACGATGGTCCCTTTACCGATGCTGACATCCTGCTGACGGAAGACGATGAGGGCCGCATCGCCGTAGTACGTCGCGCCGGGCACCTCGACGCGCACTGCCTCGTAACTGGCTTCGGTTGCACGTGTGACCAGCAGCGTGGAACCGCGCGCGACAATGGCTTTGGCGAGCGCGGCGATCTGGGCAGGTGTTTTGCCCAGGCCGAGAATGACTTCGGGGAACCCGTTGCGGACCGAACGATGATGATCGACTCGAGCGAACCCCAAATCCTCATAGGGTTTGGCGCGAAGGGTGTCGAGCAGCTGCTCTCTGGCGGTATTCGGATCGAGCTCGCCCCGGGCGACTCGATCGAGGAAATCCTGGAGCTGTTTGTTTGACGTCATCGAACCCCAACAGTAATATAAATGATTGTGTCGATGGGGGTTCCAGCCTTTAAAATCCGCCTGTGCATCTCAATCCGCTCGTGAATTCCGCTCGTGAATAATGTCTCCCACTGAAACGCTCACCCTGGCCGCGTATTTCTTCGTCCTGATCGTTCTGGCGATTTACGGCTGGCACCGGTATTACCTCGTGTATCTCTACTTGAGCAACCGGGACAAGGAGCCGACGTTGGGGCCGCCGCTCGACCCGTTGCCGGCGGTCACGATCCAGTTGCCGCTGTACAACGAGATGTACGTCGCCGACCGCCTCATCGACGCGGTCTGCCGCATCGATTACCCGCGCGAGCTACTCGAGATCCAGGTGCTCGACGATTCGTGCGACGAGACGCGCGGCATCGCCGAACTGGCGGTGCGTCGCTTTGCCGCGCAGGGCATCGACATCAAGTACTACCACCGCTCGGATCGCACCGGGTACAAGTCCGGCGCGCTCGAAGCGGGCCTCAAGGTCTCGCGCGGCGAGCTCATCGCCATTTTCGACGCCGACTTCATTCCGACCTCCGATTTCCTCAGCAGGCTGATCCCGCACTTCCGCGATCCGAAGGTCGGCATGGTGCAGGCGCGCTGGGGCCACATCAATCAGGACTACTCGCTGCTGACGAAGATCCAGGCGATCCTGCTGGACGGGCATTTCATCCTCGAGCACGGCGGCCGCAACCGCGGCGGCCGCTTCTTCAACTTCAACGGCACCGCCGGCGTGTGGCGCCGGACGGCCATCGACGGGTCCGGCGGCTGGCAGCACGACACGCTCACCGAAGATCTCGATCTGAGCTACCGCGCGCAGCTCTGCGGCTGGCGGTTCGTCTTCGTGCCGGGCCTCATCGCGCCGGCCGAAGTGCCGGTCGAGATGAACGCGTTCAAGTCGCAGCAGCACCGCTGGGCGAAGGGGTCGATCCAGACGTGCCGCAAGCTGCTGCCGCGGATCCTGAAATCGAATCTGCCCTTCGGC
>Ga0209266_1002686_pt1 | contig 11097 bp, 8 predicted proteins | sample GraSoiAngelo_132_FD_185889 | JGI IMG/M metagenome (GOLD analysis project Ga0209266, IMG submission 185889) | Grasslands soil microbial communities from the Angelo Coastal Reserve, California, USA - 14_0929_02_40cm (SPAdes) (version 2) | ecosystem: Environmental > Terrestrial > Soil > Grasslands ...
AAGCTGTCCACCAGATCCGGTGTCGTCGCGTCGACGTAGACGACGCGCGGTGTCACGCACGGCGCCTCATAGCCTGCTTGCACGAGCAGCGGATACAGCTGCCGGCCGATACAGGCATTCCCTCCGGCCCGCCGCTGGAGCTCCACCTGACACCCGATCGCCCGGTGCGCGATCTCGCAGGCGTTTTGCCCGTGACACGAAGATCCGCATTCAGCGAATCCTTGGCGTAGTCAAACAAATGGCCGGGATACAGCGCCACCGCGAAACTCTCCTGGTCGGCCGCGTCTACCGCCACATACACGCCGCGGTCAAAATGCGTACTCACTAAGGCTACCAGATGGCCACCCGCTGAAAACCCGAGCACTCCGATCTTGTGCAGGTCGATGTGCCACTCCGCCGCGTGAAAGCGCACCAGCCCGATCGTTCGCTGTGCATCTTCGAGCGGCAGGGATGATCTCGTGTTGCGGTCGCAGCCGCAGAGTTGGTCCCAGGACGGCCCGGCATTCGGCACGCGGTACTTCAGCAGCACGCACGTGATCCCCTTGGAGGTCAACCAGTCACAGACCTCCTCACCGCCGCTAAACCTGGCGTTTGCGTAAACTGTGTCACGTCACCAAGTTGATGCGACGGCAGGCCCTCTCGGACGACTCACCCCACCATAAGAGTGGATCAGGCGCGCGCGTACAGGCCGATGATCGACGCGAGAATGACCGACGACATCCTCCGCCGTCTCGGCGCCGCGGCTCGTGAAGCGTGTGGGCGGAATCGCCGAAACGCTAATCCGCCCGCATCGCGATCGTCGGGTCGATCCGCATCGCCCTCAGCGCCGGCGCCAGCGCCGCCGCGAGGGCCACGGCCAGCAGGAACACGCTCGCCGCGCCCAGCACCAATGGATCGCGCGGACCCACCCCGAACAGCATCGCGCTCAGGCTCTTCCCGCCCCACAGCGCCAGCAGCACGCCGATCACCACGCCCACCGCCGCCATCGCCATCGCCTGGCCCACCACCAGTGCCGCCACGTCCCGCCGCTGCGCGCCGAGCGCCACGCGCACCCCGATCTCGCCCGTGCGCTGCGTGACGTTGTACGAGATCACGCCGTAGATCCCCACCGACGCCAGCGCCAGCGCCACCGCCGCGAAGAGCGTCAGCATCAGCATGGAGAACTTCGGTCCCTCCACCTCCACCGCCAGCGCCGCGTCCATCGTCTGCACCCGCTCCAGCGGCACGTCCGGGTCCACCTCTGCCAGCGCGCGCCGCAGCTGTGCCGGCATCTGCTCCGCCGGCTGCGCGCTGCGCACGATGACCCAGCCGCCCCGCATCTCCTCCTGCGCCCGCGGCAGATACAGCGTGCCGCGCGGAGCCTCGGCCAGTCCGTCGGTGCGCGTGTCCCGCACCACGCCCACGATCGTGCGCCAGCTGCGCGTGTCGTTCACCTGGCCGCCCCCCCCCAGCCGCAGCCGCTCGCCGATGGGACTCGCGCCCGCGAAGAACTGCTTTGCCACGCGCTCGCTCACCAGCGCCACCAGCGGCTCGCCCGTGCGATCACCGGCCTCGATGTGACGCCCGCCCACGAACGGGATCTGCAGCGTCTCGAAGTACTCCGGGTCCACCACGGCCACGTTGAGCAGCGCCAGCTTGCTCTGGTCCGCCTCGGGACGCGACGCGAACGAGATGGTCGACTGCCCTTGGCAGCAGATCGGCAGGTCCGACCCGAGCGTTGCGCTCTGCACGCCCGGAATCGCGCGCACCTTCGCGAGCAGCTGGTCCAGCGTGACGCGCGCCTGCTCGACGCTCGGGTACTTTCCGGCCGGGAGATTCACCATGGCGGCGATCACGTGCGACGGTTGGAAGCCGGGGTCCACGGCCGTGAGCCTGGCGAAGCTCCGCACCAGCAAACCCGACCCCGCCAGCAGCACGACGGCGAGCGCCACCTCGGCCACGGTCAGCGCGGCCCGTGTCCGCTGAAGCGACGCGCCGCCGCTCGTACCGCGGCCGCCTTCCTTCAACGCGGACACCAGCTGCGCGCTTCCCGATTGCAGCGCCGGCGCGAGACCGAAGAGCAGTCCGGTGAGCAGCGACACGCCCAGCGCGAACAGCAGCACCGGCGTGTTCATGTGAGCGTCCGCGATGCGCGGCGCGCCCCGTTGCAGCGTCACCAGGAGCCGCACGCCCGCCACGGCGATCCCCACGCCCAGCGTGCCCCCGGCGAGCGCCAGCACCACGCTCTCCGTCAGAACCTGCCGCACGATGCGCCCGCGCGCCGCGCCGAGCGCCGTGCGCAGCGCGAACTCCCGCTGCCGCGCCGCGGAGCGCGACAGCACGAGGCTCGACACGTTGGCGCACGCGATCAGCAGCACCAGCGCCACGGCGGCCATCAGGATCTGGAGCGCCGGCTTGATGAACCGCACCACCCCGTACATCAGCGGCGCGCCCGCCGCGCCGAGGCCCGCGTTCTCGCCGGGATATTCCGTGCGCAGCTCCGCGTTCACGCGCTGGAGATCCGACACCGCCTGCTGCACCGTGACGTCGGGCTTGAGACGTCCCACGGCGAACAGGTCTGGTTGCCCCCGGCGGTTGTAGGGGGCGTCCGCCGCGAACAGCCCCACCGGGAGGACCACGTCCGGGTTCTGGTCGCCCGCGCGATACGACACGCGCACGTCCGGCGCGAGCACGCCCACCACCGTGTACGCCTGGTCGTCGAGCACCAGCGTGCTTCCGAGCACCGAGCGGTCGCCGCCGAAACGCGACTGGAAGAAGCCGTTGTCCAGCAGCGCGACGCGCGCCGACCCCGGCGAGTCATCCGCCGGCGTCACGAGCCGGCCCAGCGCCGGCCGCACGCCGAGGAGCTGGAGATAGTTGCCGCTCACCAGCGCTCCGTCCACGCGCTCGGCGTCGCCCCGGCCCGTCATGGTGAACGACGCCCACGGGTAGTAGACCCCGATGTCCTCGAACCCGCGCTGCCTCTGTCGCCAGTCCTTGAAGTTGGGATACGAGACGAGCGGCCGGTCGCTGCCCGGCCTCGTCTCCCACAGCATCACGAGCCGGTGCGGCTCGCGGTAGGGCAGGGGCGTGAGCATCACGGCATTGATGACGCTGAAGATCGCGGTGTTGGCGCCGATGCCGAGCGCCAGGGTGATCACCACGATGGCGGTGAATGCCGGCTGCCGGCGCAGCGAGCGCAGGGCAAAGCGCAGGTCCTGTTTCAGCACGCTGAGATTCTCCTTGCGATGCTCGCGTCCCGCGCGGCGTTCGTCCGCGCAGCGGCAGTCGCGGCGGTACTGCTCCACGTCGCCGAAGCGGCGCAGCGCTTCCTCGCGCGCGGCCGCGGGGGTCCATCCGCGCGCGGTGAGGTACTCCATTTCCGCGTCCACGTGGAAGCGGAACTCGTCGTCGAGGTCGGCGTCGATGTCGCTCGGCCAGAATTGCAGGTACCTGCGCGACGTCGGGACATGCACCGTCAGACCGGCTGCGTGGTGGCGGTGAGGAGGCGGGTGACGGTCTGCACGTAGCGCTGCCACGACGCCGTCTCCGTTTTCAGCTGCTGCCGGCCGACGGTGGTGAGCCGGTAGAAGCGAGCGCGCTTCCCCTTGTCGGAGAGCCCCCACTCGCTGTCCACCAGCCCGCGCTCCTCGAGGCGGTGCAGGGCGACGTACAGGGAGCCGTCGGTGACGTCGAGCGTGCCGGACGTCGAGTCGCGGATGACGCGGGCGACGCCGTGGCCGTGCCGCGGGCCCCACGAGAGCGCCTTGAGAACGAGGACGTCGAGCGTGCCCTGGAGGAGGTCGACCGGGGTGACCATGGTATGTCCTGGAGTGTCTGGGACATGATAAGAGTCTATTCCCTAGAATGTCAAGGAAATGACCCCCGCTGTCGCGTTTGGAGATCGGCGACCTAATTGCACCGCTGACTGTGCCCCGCGACCGACGCGCTACATTCGCTTGGCGACGACTCCTGGTGGAGCGCGGGGTGAGAGCAGCTCTCACCCGCGCGGAAGAGTTGGGAACCTGTCACAACTACCGCTTCAACGAAGCGTTCGTCGGGCGGTCCTGAATCGGAGCCGGTACGGCGCGAGCGGCACGCCGTCGCTGACGTTTCGAAAGCCGTAGCCGTGCGGCGTACCGAGCTGCAGCTCATACTCGCGGTCCTGCTCGAGCGCGAGGCCGAAGTGAAAGATGGTCCCGACCGAATCCAGCCCCTTGCCGATGATGAACGGGACGCGGGTCGAGTCCACCGCGCGCCACGTGAACTTGGGGAAGCGCTGCTGCGACTCGGCTGTTGGGCCGGAGGGTCCCAGCACCGGCAGGACGCTCCAGCCGTCGTCCCGCACCGGCCGGTCGAATCGCACCACCATTTCTTGTAGGCCTGAATCCACGGAGTCCGATCCATTCGCGATGGACAGTGAAACGATCTTGGGCCGCAGCTCGTCGTAGCGCGCCTGCATCGCGGGAACGCGATCGGGCAGGGAATCGAAGTACGCGATGATCCGCGGCATGAACGCGGCGAACGTCGGATAGGCGTTCCGGTTCGCCTCATACTGAGCATAGCGATTGGCCAGCTCTTCGGTCCAGAACCAGCTGCCGCGGAGTTGGTCACGATAGAGGTCGCGTAGCTGCACGCTGTCGCTGTGGACGACGATATAGCGTGCCTCGGTCGCGTGATCGAGTGATTCGTTCACCATACTCGGCCACGGATACGATTGAATATCCATGGCGGCCGCGACGAGCGCGTGTATCCGCGGCGCCGAGCGCTCGAACTCGGCGCGGTGGGCGTTGCCGAGCGGATTCACGAACCCATGGCCGAATTCGTGAACCAGCAACCCCGCCATTCCGGCGTCGTACTTCGGATACCCGGTGGAATCAGACCGCGTGTTGCCAACGATGCTGTAGCATTCGCGCGGCCCACTCGGCGGCTGCACGCACGGACCGTAGTTGCCTTCGGCGGCCACGAGGAACGGCACCACGACAAAGATCCGGTCCGACGGGATCCCGAAATACGGTGCGAACCATGCAAGATCGACGGCGCGTTCCAGAGCCGGCCGAATGCGGCCATCGACCGAATCGTAGAGCGTACGATGACTCGTGAAGAAATCGTTGGCGCGGCTGTCGATCGCGAACCTCCGCGCCGCTTCGACGAATCGCCGGGTCTCCACCGCCGGAGCGGGCCACCCGGAGACGGAATCGAACGGCACGCGCTCTTTGAGTTGGGGCGGATCGGTCAACCGGATCGAGATGGCCATCACCCGCGCCTGGCCCACGCCGTAGCGCTCGCGCAATCCACGAGCGAGCATCACCGCTTCGTGGTTGCGTTGCGCTCCAAAGAATTGGTCGATGTCGGCGCTGTACTGGGGAAGGTGGGTCGGACTGAACTCCTCACTGCCGGCGAGCTTGAAGATGATCGCGATCAGCTCGACGCGACGGTCAACGCCGATGCGCAATTCCTTCGATTGCGCCGCTACCTGCGCCAAAGGAAGGACAAGCAAGAGGGTGAAAGCAGCCGCGCGAAACGACATAATCACCCCTCCCTAGTTTGTAGTGCTGATTCTAGCCGCTTAGCCCGCGATGTGCACCCGGTTTTCGACTCCGGGATACGCCGTTTACGACAGTGACTCTTTGTCTTGAGCGTCGGGATGACTGCTCCAGCCTCACGATCCGCACGTCTGTTGCCGCGGGGCTTGACAGCAAGCCGAGAGAGGGACCTCCTATGCATGGAGGCAGCCCAACGACAAGCGACGTTGCGACGGCGAGAACCGGAGGCTTCCATGCGTCGACTGCTGGCGGTAGTCCTGGCCGCAACCCTGCTCGCGAGCGGTGCGGCGCCGCTCGCCGCCGGCGCACCCGCGTGGCTGCGCTGGCAGCAGGCCGAAGCTCGTGTGATCGGGCGTGTGGTGGACGCGCGCACGAATGCGCCGCTCTCTTCGGTGCGGGTGTACGTCGTGGGGACGGAGATCGGCGTACTGACGAACGCCGACGGCCGCTACGAGCTGCTGGGGGTCGCGGCCGGGACGCACGATGTCCAGGCGCAGCGCATCGGCTACCGCCGCTCGACGCAGACCGTGGACGTGCCCTCGAGCGGGGTGGCGACCGTGGACTTTGGGCTGGGCGAGCAGGCGCTCGCGCTCGAGCAGGTCGTGGTGACGGGGACGAGCAGTCAGGCGCGTCGGCGTGAGGTCGGCAACTCGATCGCGCAGATCAACCTCGCCTCCGTGGCGGAACCCACGAAGAGCGTCGAGACGCTGCTGCAGGCGCGCGTGCCGGGCATGACCGTGGACTTCGGCGGGGCCACGATCGGGCAGGGCGCGACGATCCGCGTGCGCGGCAACGTCTCGCTGAGCCAGAGCAATCAGCCACTGGTCTACGTGGATGGCGTGCGCCAGACTGCGAACAACTATCCGCGCAACGTGTCGCAGGGAGGCAGCACGTTCAACGCGGCGCAGGTCGAGGCCAGTCCGCTCGCGGACATCGACCCGGGCGACATCGATCGGGTCGAGGTGATCAGGGGCGCAGCGGCGGCGACGCTCTACGGTACCGAGGCCGCCGCCGGCGTGATCGAGATCTTCACGAAGCACGGCACGGCTGGGAAGACCGCCTTCACGTTCCAGACGAACCAGGGGATCAGCTGGATGCGCCCGTATGGCTCGGATGTGCGGCCGCTGCTGAACATGGAGCCATGGCTGAAGCAGGCGTACGGGCACAGCGAGGCGCTGTCGGTCTCGGGGGGCAGCGGTCAGGCCCAGTACTACCTCTCGGCCGGCTTCGATGACAAGGATGGCGTGCTGCCGCAGGACCATCAGCGACGCTACAGCATGCGCGGCAACCTGACGCTCCAGCCTTTGACGAACCTCACGCTCCACTGGAACAGCTTGGTGAGCAAGAACGACCTGGCGATGTCGCCGGACGGCAATAGTGGCGAGTCGATCTTCTTCAATGTCTACCGTTCACCGGTGACGGCGCTTGGTGCGGCGACGCCGGAGAACATCGCCAAGCTGCTCGCGCGCCAGACGACGCAGACGGACGACCGGCTGATCGTGGGCGCGAGCGCCACCTGGGTTCCCTTCGGCTGGATGTCGCACACGTTCACGTTCGGCTACGACCGCGCCGCCATGTCGGGCGAGGTATTCCACCCGTACGGCTTCGTGTTCCAGCCGACCGGCGACGTCTCGGACCTGGACTGGCGGAGCGAGACGGTCACGCTCGACTACGCCGGCAGCGCCGAAGCGCAGCCGACGAACGACTTCAAGGCGACGTTCTCGGTTGGCGGACAGCTCGTCAACACTGCCGACGCGCGGGTGGACGGCTACGGCCGCGGGTTGCCCGGACCCGGCAAGCAGACGCTCAGCCGGGCGGCCGAGCGCTTCGTCTTCTCGGGGGGCCAGGAGGTGAAGACGGGCGGCTTCTTCCTGCAGAGCCTGCTCGCATTGAAGGACCGCTACTTCCTCACCGGCGGCCTGCGGGTGGACGGGAGCAGCGCGTTCGGCAGCAGCTTCGGGCTGCAGGCGTACCCGAAGCTGTCCGCCTCCTATGTGATCTCCGATGAGCCGTTCTGGCCCGGGACGCTCGCCACCGCCAAGCTGCGCGCTGCGTATGGCTTCGCCGGGCGGGCGCCGGGCGTCTTCGATGCAGTCCGGACGTGGAACGCCGGCGCGTTCGCTGGGCAGACGGCGTTTCTGCCCGACAACCTCGGGAATCGGGCTCTCGGCCCGGAGAAGAGCGGCGAGTTGGAGGTCGGCTTCGACGCTGCCGCGCGCGACGACCGGCTGTCGCTGACGTTCACCTACTATCACCGCCACACCGTGGACGCCCTCTTCGCGGTGCCGCAGCCGGCTTCGACCGGGTTCGGCGCTGCGCAGCTCGAAAACGTGGGCGAGCTCTCCGCGAACGGCATCGAGGCGTCGCTCGAAGCCACCGTGCTCCGCGGGAGCTGGCTCACCTTGGACCTCGGCTCGACGATCTCGACCAACCACACGAAGGTGCTGAGCACCGGCGGCGTGATCTTCTACAACATCGTGGCCGGCCAGCCGGCTCCGGTCTGGCGCGGGGCCAAGGTGACGAACCGGGACGCGTTCGCGGACCCGGTGTACGAGCTGGACGCGTTCATCGGGTCCACGGTCCCGACCGTGATCATCGATCCTTTCATTACCCTCAAGCTGCCGCGCGGCCTGCTGCTGACCGCGCGCGGCGAGTACCAGGGCGGCGCTTGGGGCCAGGATTTCCCGTCGCGCCTGGTGGCGCAGCGTGGGCCGCGCGGTCCGGTCGGCTGCGACGACGTCTACAAGATCGTGCCGTGGGCGTCGTACACGGGACCCGGCGACCCCAACGCGCCGGCGGCGATCTCGCAGGTGCGCGCGCTCGACCGCGCCCGCTGCTACAAGAACGCGCGCAGCGACGTCTGGTTCATGCCGCTCGACTTCTTCAAGCTGCGCGAGGTGACGGTGCAGGCGCCGATCCCGACCCGATTCATCCCGCGGGCCACGAGCGCCTTCGCCAGCCTGTCATTCTACAATCTCTGGCGCTGGACGAACAGCGAGTTCGCGTCGTTCGACCCGGAGCTGATCGGCTCGCGCGACAACGTGAACCAGCTCTTCTCGTCCATCACGGATCAGCTGCCGCCGCCGGCGACGGCGACCTTCTCGCTCAAGCTCACCTTTTGAGGGAGGGAGGACGACCATGCGGATGCAGATCCTACAGCCCCTTCCCCGACTCGGGCTTGCGGTCCGGGCAGGTGCGCTCGTGCTGCTCGTCACGCTCGCCGCCTGTAATCTGTCGGTAGACAACCCCGACCGCGTACAGGACCCGCTCCTCAACGACCCCGGGGCGCATGCCGCGGTCGTCGCCGGCGCCAGCCTCGCCCTGTCCGAGGCGATCAACTGGGTCGCCTTCTTCGGCGGCGAAGCGTCGAAGGAGTTCACGCAGGGCGGGCGTATCCACCCGGTGAAGCTGCCGCTCGATCCCGGTCAGCTCAGCGTGGAAGAGATTCCCGACAACGCGTGGAACTCCGCGCAGCAGGCGCGCTGGGTGGCCGAGGACGCGGTCCGGCGCTTCCGGGACGTCAAGGGCGCCCAATTCGACAGCTACGACCTCGGCGCGAAGGCGCTGCTCTACGCCGGCTACGCCAACCGGCTGCTCGGCGAGAACATGTGCGAGGCGGTCATCGACGGGGGCGCGCCTTCCGACTACAAGGATTACTTCCGCCGTGCGGAGGGTGCGCTCACGGAGGCGATCGCCGTCGCCGGCGCGGCGGGCGACGCGCGGGTAAGCACCGCCGCGACCGCGGCGCGCGCATCGGTGCGGCTGATGCTCGGCGACGATGCCGGCGCCGCGTCCGACGCCGCGGCCGTCCCCACGGATTTCGTCTTTCAGGCGGTCTACAGCATCGAGAATGAGGACTACTACAACTTCCTCTACTGGGTCAACGCCAACCAGCCGTACCGCGAGATCAGCGTTTCCGGCACGTCCAACGAGCAGTACTTCAAGGATACCGGCGACCCGCGGGTGGCGTGGAGCACGAATCCCGCTGTCCCTACCGCGGAGTTCCGGTACGTGCCCTGGCTCTTTCCCACGAAATACACGGGACGGAACTCGCCGATCAACCTCTCGACCGGCCGCGAGATGCGGCTGGTCGAGGCCGAGATCGCGCTGCGGGCCGGGGACTGGCCGACGGCCATGAGCAAAATCAACGGTGTTCGCACCGCTGTGATCAGCGACACGACCGGCCAGCCGCTCGCGCCCTGGCCAGCGACGAACCTTACCGAGGCGTGGATGGCGCTGAAGCGCGAGCGCGGCATCGAGCTCTGGCTCGAGGCACGCCGCCTCGGTGATGAACGGCGTTGGGTGGAGTCCAACACCCCGGGTGACATGGAGGACATGAGCGACCGGGTCCGTCTCTGTTTCCCGATCGGCCTGGGCGAACGCCGCGCCAATCCGAATGTCGGCCCTGACCACGTAGACCCGAAGAATCCGCTCTATCAGGGAACGCTCCATTAAGTCAATTACCCCGCGACTTGCCAGAACTGTTGAGGGCGACCGCTTGGCGAACGAGCGCCTTGAAGGCGGACTCGTCAACTTCTTCTCCTTCGTGGATGTCGATCGCGCGGCGTACGTTTCCGTCGAGACTCGAGTTGAAGAGACGGGCCGGATCCTTCAGAGACGCGCCCTTGGAGAAGGTAAGCTTCACGACATTCTTGTAGGATTCGCCAGTGCAGATGATGCCGTCGTGCGACCAAATCGGAGTGCCCATCCACTTCCACTCCTCGACGACGTCCGGGTCTGCTTCCTTGATGAGCTTGCGCATTCTGCTGAGGGTTTCCCCGCGCCAGTCCCCGAGTTCGGCGATTCTTTTCGAGATGAGCTCCGATGCCGCCTGGCCTTGACTCGCGCCCGACTTTTTCATGTTCGCCTCCTAGAAGTTGCGGTCAGGCGCTCGCCGGCGTGGCCTGCACGACAACTATTCCTTTGGAGCGGGGCATGCTCAGGTCCGTGGGCGAGAGGGCCAACCGGGGGTCTCAACGCCGAACTGCTTTGCATACTCGGCGTTCAGTCGCTGCCAGCCGCCGAACTTCATGGCCTCGGTGCCGACGATGCGTCCGATCGGCTCACCCGCGAGGAGCCGCTCAAGGACGTCGAAACAAATGTGCCACCCGGCAGCACCCATTGAGATGAAGCGGCGATCGATGTTGGTCCACAGCGTCAGGCGCGTGCCGCCACCAAAGACTTCGAGTTCCCACCGGATATCGAAGCCACCCCAGTTGTACTGAAGCGCCTTGGGAGCGTCGGCTCGCGTCACTGTTGTTTCGGAAACATGCGGCGTGGGCGCTCCCACCGTGGTGAGCTTCACCGTGCTTCCAACCGTACCCAGGCTCCTATCGGCGTCGAAGGGCGCCCACTCGCGTAGCTGCGCCGGGTCGGTTAGCGCCTGCCAGACTTTTTCCGGCGAGTGGCGCAGTTCTCTGACGAGAATGAGCGTCCACTTCTCTCCGTCCTTTCGTACCTGCGCGCCGCTGGCCGGACCCGGTGCGTAGTGCTCGCGATCGGTCATCTTCTTCACTTTGTCTTCCTGCGTGCCAGCTGGGTGAGCTGAATGAGGTTGCCGCAGGTGTCCTTC
>Ga0209266_1002687_pt1 | contig 11096 bp, 10 predicted proteins | sample GraSoiAngelo_132_FD_185889 | JGI IMG/M metagenome (GOLD analysis project Ga0209266, IMG submission 185889) | Grasslands soil microbial communities from the Angelo Coastal Reserve, California, USA - 14_0929_02_40cm (SPAdes) (version 2) | ecosystem: Environmental > Terrestrial > Soil > Grasslands ...
CTCGTGCTCGCGCGCGAACTCGACGATGCCGCGGAAGAAATCGAGCTCGACCACCTCGGTGGTGGGGTTGTGCGGGAAGTTGATGATGAGCGCCTTCGGCTTGGGCCAGGTGGTACGCACCGCGTCCTGGAGGCTCGCCAGGAAGTCGGTGCCCGGCAGGAGCGGGATGGTGCGCAGGTCGCCGCCCGCGATGATCACCGAGTACTGGTGAATCGGGTAGGTGGGGCTCGGGCAGAAGACGACGTCGCCGGGGCCGAGCATGGCGAGCGCCAGGTGCCCGATGCCCTCCTTCGACCCCATGGTGACGATCGCCTCCGCGTCGGGGTCGAGGTCGACGGCGAAGCGGCGCCGGTACCAGTCGCAGATCGCGACCCGCAGCTTGTAGATGCCGCGCGACACCGAGTAGCGGTGGTTGGCGGGCTTGCGCACGGCCTCGACCAGCTTCTCGACCACGTGCGGCGGGCTCGGCCCGTCGGGATTGCCCATCGAGAAGTCGACGATGTCCTCGCCCGCCCGGCGGGCCTGGAGCTTCAGGTCGCCGACGACGTTGAACACGTACGGCGGGAGCCGCTTGATGCGTGGGAAGTCCATGCGTAACGCGACCCGCGTCCTCCTCCGCCCCCGCCCGTCGTACGAAGAAAAGCCGCGGCAGGTGTGCCCAATCGTAGATAGTGGATCGCCCGGAGAGGGTCAAACCGCGAGCGCTTGCGGGCGAGGCCATCGCTCTGCGAAGAAGCCACGATCGTGGTCGGCGAGCTCCCGATGTGGGTCCCTGCGGCCGCATGACGGGCCCCGGCGCCGAGGCCTCGCGCGAGGCGATCGACGCGGAGCGCCTGCGCAGCATCCGCTTCGTTGGCCTGTTCCGCTTCGTCGGCATCTCGATTGCCGGCGCGCTGAACCTCCTGCTGCCCCTCGTCGTCCCCGCCACGCAGGCCTACCAGTCGGACCTCCGGCTCTCCGCCGCCTACTGGCTGAGTGCCGCGGCGGTCTTCTGGGCGACCCGCCGGTCGCCCCGACTCGCCGCGCTGGTGGGCGTCGACGTCTGTCTCGTGGACATGCCGTTCGTCTACCTCCTGCAGGCCAGCGTCATCGCCCGGAATCCCCACCTCCCGGGCGCGGCGCTCACGACCACGATGTTCTACATGCTCCTCGTCATGGCCGCGGCCTTCTCGCTGCGCACGTCGCGGATCGCGCTCGCGGCAGCGGTCGGCGCCGCCTTCGAGGTGCGGCTCTCCTTGCTCACCGGGGAGGCTTCGCAGGTCGTCGCATGGTCCGTTCCGGTGATCGCCGGCGTCGCGGCAGTGTGCATCTACAACACCCGGCGGACGATCCGCCTGGTCGAGAACGTCGCCGCCGAGCAGCGTCGACGCGAGCGCCTCGGCCGCTACTTCTCGCCCCAGGTCGCAGCGCGAGTGGAGGCGCTGGGCGATGGCGCGGCGGCGGGCGAGAGCCGGGAGGTGACCCTCCTCTTCAGCGACCTGCGCGAGTTCACCGCCCTCAGCGAGGCGCTCTCGGGCGAGCAGGTGGTCGCCATGCTGAACGAGTACCACGCGCGCATGGTGGAGACGGTTTTCGCGCACGGCGGAACGCTCGACAAGTACCTGGGCGACGGGCTCATGGCGTACTTCGGCGCACCGGTCGCCCAGCCCGACCACGCCCCGCGCGCCGTGCGCTGCGCGCTCGCCATGCAGGAGGCGCTCGCCGCGCTCAACCGCACGCGCGTCGCGCGCGGCGAGCCGCCGCTGCGCATGGGGGTCGGCGTGCACACGGGCACGGTCGTGGTGGGCGACGTCGGCGCCCCGCGGCGGCGCGAGTACACCGCGATCGGCGACGCGGTGAACGTCGCGGCGCGCATGGAGGAGCTCACCAAGGTCCTCGGCGCTGCGGTCCTGGTCTCCGAGGAGACGCGGCGCCGGGCCGGCGACGCGTTCGAGTTCACGCCCGCCGGCGCTGCCCAGCTGCGCGGGCGATCGCAGCCGGTGGAGGCCTACCGCCCGCAGCGCGAGCGCCGGCCGGCACCGGCTTGACTCATCCGCCCCGGCACGCGGAGATGGGAGGCGCGCGATGACGGTGCAGCGTGCGGTGGTGATCGGCGGCAGCATCGCCGGGCTGTGCGCAGCCCGCGCGCTGGCCGACTACTTCGACCGGGTCACGGTCCTCGACCGCGACACCTACCCCGCGGGTCCCGCCGAGCGGGCGGGCGTGCCGCAGGGACGCCACGTGCACGCGCTCCTGGCGCGCGGGCGGCGCGAGCTCGAGCGGCTCTTCCCCGGGTTCGAGCGGCGCATGCTCGCGGCGGGTGCGCACGAGATCGACTTCGGGCGCGACTTCGCCACGCTGCGCGGCGCGGGCTGGATGGCGCGCGAGGAGAGCGGCATCGCGACCCTGTTCGCGAGCCGCACGCTGCTCGAGACCATCGTGCGCGACCTGCTGCGCGCCGTGCCGCGGGTCGAGCTGCTCGAGCACGCGGCGGTGACCGGCCTGGTGGCCGAGCGGAGACGCCACCCGCGCGTGCGCGCCGTCCGGCTCGCGGACGGGGAGCTGGCGGCCGAGCTGGTCGTCGACGCGAGCGGGCGGGGCTCGAAGGCGCCCGCGTGGCTGGGAGCGCTCGGCCTCGAGCCGCCCGCCGAAACGGTCGTCGACTCGCACTCCGGCTACGCGACGCGCTGGTACCGCGAGCCGGAGCCCGCGCGCTGGCCCGCCGAGTGGTGGTGGAAGGGCATCTGGGTCGACCCGCAGGAGCCCGAGCACATGACGGCGGGCGTCCTCTTCCCGGTCGAGGGCGCGCGCTGGATCGTCACCGTAGCCGGCATCGCCGGCCACTACCCGCCGAGCGACGAGGCAGGATTCGGCGCGGCGCTCGCCCGGCTCCGCTCGCCGATCATCGCGCACGCGGTCTCGCTCGCCGAGCCGATCTCCCCCGTCTACTCGAACCGCGCCATGGCCAACCGCTTCCGGCACTACGAGCGCTGGCCGGCGCGGCTCGACGGCTTCCTCGCGGTGGGCGACTCGGTGTGCGCCTTCAACCCGGTCTACGGGCAGGGCATGACGACTGCCGCGGTCGCGGCGTGCATCCTGGCCGACTGCCTCGCGCGCGTCGGCCCGACCAGCCCCACCCTGCCGCCCACCTTCTTCCGCGCCCAGGGGCGCTTCCTCGGCGAGCCGTGGAGCCTCGCCACCGGGGCGGACTTCCGCTTTCCCGGGACGGCGGGCGAGCGGCCCGCGCTGATCGGGGTCTTCAACCGCTACACCGACGCGCTCTTCGCGGCCGCGGCCGACGATGCGGAGCTGCGCCGGCTCGTCGGCGAGGTGATCAACATGCTACGCCCGCCGGCCGCCTTCTTCGCGCCGCGTGTGCTGGGTCGCGTCGCCCTGGCTTCGCTCGGCCGCGTCCTCCAGCCCGCGGCGGCCGCGCCGGTCCCCGCCTTGCCGGCGGCCTGACGCGGGGTTGATTCGCTGGGCTCGACCCCCTAAACGCCAGCCATGGCCGACACGCGCGTCGTCCCCGACCGGCCCGCGATCGCCACCCCGGGCTTCGGCACCCTCCTCGACAGCTGGCGCCAGATCATCGCAAGGGGCAACCTGCCCGAGGGGCGCGCCGTCGACGGCGTGTCGCGCTGGCTCCTCATCACACGCGCCTGCGTCTTCTCGATGACGCTCACCTCCGGGCTGATCGGCGGGCTCCTCGCAGCCGCGTCCGCCGCGGCGCCGCGCTGGGGGTACTTCGCGCTCGCCGTCGTCGGCCTGGTGATCGCCCACGCCGCCAACAACATGATCAACGACCACTTCGACCTCTCGGGCGGGGTCGACACGGCCGAGTACACGCGCGCGCTCTACGCCCCGCACCCGATCCTCTCGGGGCTGATCACGAAGCGCGGGCTGCTCGCCGCGATCGCGGCCTTCAACCTGGCCGACCTGGCGATCCTGGTCACCCTCGTCGCCGCGCGCGGCTGGCCGGTTGCGGCCTTCGCGCTCGCCGGCCTCTTCGTGAGCGTCTTCTACGTGGCACCGCCGCTCAAGCTGAAGCACCACGGCCTCGGCGAGCCGGGGGTATTCGTGGTCTGGGGGCCGCTCATGATCGGCGGGACGTATTACGTGACCGCCGGCGCGCTCCCGGCGTGGGTGTGGCTCGCGAGCATGCCCTACGCGCTCGCCGTCACGACGGTGCTGATCGGCAAGCACATCGACAAGTACGAGCAGGACAGGGCGCGCGGCATCCACACGCTCCCGGTGATCCTGGGGAGGGAGCTCTCGCTCCGCCTGAACCAGGGGGCGATGATCGCGTTCTACGCGATCGTGCTCGGGCTCGTGGTGAGCGGGTGTCTCGGCGTCGGCGTGCTCATCGTGGCCGCGGCGCTCCCGCGCCTCCGCCAGGTGCTGCGGGCGTATTCCCAGCCGAAGCCGGCCGCCCCGCCGCCGGGCTACCGCGTCTGGCCGCTCTGGTACGTGTCGCTAGCCTTCTACCACAACAAGCTGGCGGGGGGGCTCTTCGTGCTGGGGCTGGCGCTGAACGCGGTGCTCGGTCTATGAGGCCATCCCATTCCGGGCGCAGCTCGCCGACGAGTGCGGCTGTTGCGGGATGAGTTCACAGGATGCGGGGAGGGCAGGAGCCGCTCCCGCTCTGCCCGCTGTTGACTACTCCAACGTCGAGTCGACGAAGGCGCCGGACGCCGAACAAGCAGGCGGCGTGGCGCCCCTGCAGTTTCCCTTGGCGCCTCTGAACGCGCTGATGCAATCGCGCTTGCACGACTTTCCCGCCTTGCCCTTGTCACACAGGCTCTTGCACGCAAGGAAGGTGCTAATGAGCGACTTCTTGCAGTCCTTCGGGCACTTGGCGTGTACCGGCGAGCCCATGAGACCCGCTCCGAACATCACGACTCCGAACACTAGCAGCACCTTCTTCGCGATCATGTGAGCCCTCCTGAAGTGGCCCAGAAGGTACAGGCGGGGTTGACTCAGTGTCAATCATTTTCTTTGAATAGCGGGGATCCCCGCCTGCTGGATAAATCCCACCCCCGCGCATAACGCAGATGATATAACGCAGATGATATGTTCCCGCGCTCAATTTTCTGCACCGCATCATTCCCTCTCACCTTTTTGCGGGAGCTCTCTCCGCCGACGAGGGTGAGGCAGCGGGTGGCGGTAGCTCACTGGTGATTGGATAGCGCCTCGATCGGCTGCCCCGTCGCCGGCGACGGGAGTCTTCGTCGACGATCCGGGCCGGTCGGGCGGCCAGGCGATCGAGCTCAGCTCCTCGGGGCGGCGGCGCCCCGATCCCGCGGCAGGCCGAGGATGCGCTGCGCGACGATGTTCCGCTGCACCTCGCTCGTGCCGCCGGCGATCGTCATCGAGCGGTCGCCCAGGTACTGCCGCGCCCAGCGCCCGTTCGAGGGCGCGTGCGAGTCGTCCATGAGCGCCGCATAGGGACCCAGGACCTCCATCGCCGTCTCCGAGAACTCCTGGGTGAGCTGCGTCGTGGTGAGCTTCATCGCCGCCGAGAGGTGCGGGTTCATCCGCCCGCGCAGCGAGTCGGTCAGCGCGCGCAGCCCCGAGTAGCGGACGATCGCCGCCTTGGTCGCCAGCTCCGCGAGGCGCTGGCGGACGCGCAGGTCCTTCTCCTTGCCCTGGCTGCGCGCCGTGGTGGCGAGCCAGTCGAGCGCGAGGTCGAAGCGCACGCTCCCCGCGATGCCGCTGCGCTCGTTGATGAGCGCGCTCGACACCACCTCCCAGCCCTGCCCTTCCCGGCCGAGGAGATTCGTCACCGGCACGCGCACGTCGGTCATGAACACCTCGTTGAACTCCGCGCTGCCGTCGATCTGCCTGATCGGCCGGATCTCGATGCCCGGGGTGCGCAGGTCCATCAGCAGCAGCGACAGCCCCGCCCACTTGGGTCCATCCGTCGAGGTTCGCACCAGCACGAAGAACCAGTCCGAGATGTGCGCGTAGGTGGTCCAGATCTTCTGCCCGTTGACGACGTAGACGTCGCCGTCGCGCACGGCGCGCGTCCGAGCGGCTGCCATGTCGGAGCCCGAGGTCGGCTCGGAGTAACCCGTCGCCCAGATCTCGTCCGCCGTCAGGATGGGCGGGATGAAGCGCTTCTTCTGCGCGTCCGTGCCGTAGCCGATGATGGCGGGGCCGACCCACCAGATCGCCATCGCGTTCACCACCTGCGGCGCGCGCGCCCGGGCGAGCTCCTCGTTGAGGATCGCCTGCTGCATCTCGGAGAGCCCCGCGCCGCCGTACTCCTTCGGCCAGGCGGCGCCGAGGAAGCCGGCGGCGTGCAGCTTCCGCTGCCAGGCGCGCATGTCGTCGAGCGTCTTGAGCGACCCCGACGCAGGGACGTTCTTCTCGAGCCAGGCGCGCACGCGGGTGCGGAAGGCTTCCTCCTCGGGGGTGTAGGACAGATCCATCGTCGCGACCTCCGGCGGGCCAATCTAGCCGGGCGCAGCGGGCGAACGCCAGCACCCTCCCGGCGGTGGAGGGGAGCCTTTCTCCCGCCGCGCATCGCGCCGCGATGGCTCGCGAGACGGTATCGATCGCGGTATGGAAAATGCCATGATCACGACCATCGACGCGGCTGGTCGCGTCGTCGTTCCGAAGGACGTCCGTCAGCAAGCGAGGCTGTCGCCCGGCACGCGAGTGGAGATCCGCTGCCGGGACGGCGTGGTGGAAATCGAGCCCGCACCGCTGCCTGTGCGCCTGCGCCGGCAAGGCCGGCTCCTGGTCGCCGTACCCGAGAGCCCCACACCTCGCCTCACGGGCGCCGCCGTCGAGCAGACCCGCCGTCGTCTGCGCCGCGAGCGTGGCACGGAGTGAGCCGCCCGACTTCGAGGTCCTGGTCCCGGAGAGCATCGCCGGTGCATTGACAGCCGGGGACCGGACCGGCACCCTCGCGCCGTGCCCGCACCCCGGAAGTTCCGCATCGGTCTCGTGCAGATGCGCTGCGCGCCCGATCCCGCCGCGAACCTCGAGACGGCGACCCTGCGCGTGCGGGAGGCCGCGCGCCAGGGCGCGCAGGTCGTCTGTCTCCCGGAGCTGTTCCGCTCGCAGTACTTCTGCCAGCGCGAGGACCACGCCGGCTTCGACCTGGCCGAGCCGGTGCCGGGCCCGACGACCGACGCGCTCGGCCGGGTGGCGCAGGAGTCGCGCGCCGTCGTGATCGCATCGGTCTTCGAGCGCCGCGCGGCGGGCGTCTACCACAACACGGCGGTCGTGCTCGACGCCGACGGCAGCGTGCGCGGCCTCTACCGCAAGATGCACATCCCGGACGATCCGCTCTACTACGAGAAGTTCTACTTCACGCCCGGCGACCTCGGCTTCCGCGCCTTCGACACGGCCGCCGGGCGGATCGGCACGCTCGTGTGCTGGGACCAGTGGTACCCGGAGGCGGCCCGCCTGACCGCGCTGGCCGGCGCCGACGTCCTCTTCTACCCGACCGCCATCGGCTGGCACCCGCGCGAGAAGGCCGACCACGGCGAGGCGCAGGTGTCCGCCTGGCAGACCATGCAGCGCGCGCACGCGATCGCCAACGGCGTCTACGTGGCGGCCGTGAACCGCGTCGGGCACGAGGGCCCGGCCGACGGCGGCCTCGAGTTCTGGGGCGCGTCGTTCGTGAGCGATCCCTTCGGCGTGGTGCTCGCCGAAGCCTCGCGCACCGCCGAGGACCTCCTCATCGTCGAGTGCGACCTCGCCCACCAGGAGGAGGTGCGGCGTAACTGGCCCTTCCTCCGCGACCGCCGCATCGACGCCTACGCGGCGATCACCCGGCGCCTGCTCGACTAGGGCAGAGTCCTGGTGACGACGCCGGCCGCTCTCGGCTACCGCATGCCGGCGGAGTGGGAGCCGCATGCGGCCACCTGGCTCGCCTGGCCCCACGAGCGGAGCGACTGGCCGGGCAAGTTCGCCGCCATCCCGTGGGTGTACGCCGAGGTCGTGCGCCACCTGGTCCCGGGCGAGCGCGTGCGCATCCTCGTCGGCGACGCGGTGAGCGAGCGGAGCGCCCGGCGCGTGGTGGCCCGCAGCGGTGTCGACGTGCGCCGCGTCGACTTCTTCCGGACGCGCGACTTCTGCCCTCTCTTCGTCCGGCGCGACGACGGCGACGTTGCGCTCACCAACTGGAAGTTCAACGGCTGGGCGAAGTACCCGAACTGGAAGCGCGACGCCGCCGTCCCCGACCGGCTGGCGAAGCTCCTCCGGCGCCGGCAGTGGAAGCCGGGGCTCGTCCTCGAGGGTGGGAGCATCGACGTGAACGGGCGCGGCACGCTCCTCACCACCGAGGAGTGCCTGCTCTCGCCGGTGCAGGCGCGGAACCCGGGGGTGGAGCGCGCCGAGCTGGAGCGCGCGCTGCACGACTACCTCGGCGTGCGCAAGGTCCTCTGGCTCGGCGGCGGCATCGTGGGCGACGACACCCACGGCCACGTCGACGACCTCGCGCGCTTCGTCGACCCGCGCACGGTCGTGGTCGCGAGCGAAGAGGACCCCACCGACCCGAACTACGACCCGCTGCGCGAGAACCGCGAGCGCCTGGCGCGCATGACCGACCAGGATGCGGCGCCGCTCCGGGTCGTGGAGCTGCCCATGCCCGCGCCCGTCCTCTTCGACGGCGAGCGCCTGCCGGCCAGCTACGCGAACTTCTTCGTCGGGAACGCGGCCGTGCTGGTCCCGACCTTCAACGACCCGCGCGACCGGCAGGCGCTCGAGACGCTCGCCGAGCTCTTCCCCGGCCGGCGCGTGGTCGGCATCCATGCCGGCGACCTGGTGCTCGGGCTCGGCTCGCTCCACTGCATGACGCAGCAGGAGCCGGCGTGAGGGGCGCTACAGCACCGCGACGCGCGCCTTGATCCCCGAAACGCGCGGCAGCCCGCGGTCCCGCGTGAGTAAGGTCGCCGGGAGCCAGACCGTGCGGATCGGACGGCGCTCCTGTCTCGAGCTCAGCTCGCCCGTGCCGCCGCGCCGAGGGCCCGGGCCGGCGCCGTGCTCTCGCGCCGGATCAGGTAGCAGAGCGGCCCGACGCTGCCGAGCGTGAGGGTGAGGATCACGTAGGGCACGAACTCGATGCCCCGCTCGCGCGCATCCTGCCACATCCAGAGCGTCACCAGGCCGAGCGCGATGGTCAGGTCGACGAACCCGAGCAGAGCGCCGGTCGTGCCGAGCGCCTGCTCGAAGACCCCGGCGTAGCCCACCTGGTATACGCCCCAGGCCTCGAAGCCGCCGAACGCCAGAAGCACGAGCGACAATCCCAGCTGCTTTCCGTTCATGACTCCCTCCTTGGCGATGGGTTGGTCCACAGCTCGCGGAGCGGCCCGACCAGCGCCTCGGGCCGATCCTCGGGGAAGAAGAGCTTCGCCTCGGGCACCTCGACCACGCGCGTCACGCCGGGGATCGTCGCGCCGAGCCAGTGCGCCCAGCGCACGTCGAAGAACACGTCGGCGAGCGCCCACACGACGAGCGTCGGCACCCGCAGCCGGCGGAGCGCCGGCTCGATCGCCACCGTCTGCGCGCAGTCGAACGAGAGCCAGTAGCGCCGCATGCTCTCGATCCGCTCGGGCGTGGCGAGCAGCGGCTCCAGGTACACGCGCACCGCCTCGTCGGTCGGGGCCGACGGGTCCGCGTAGGCCACGCCCAGGCCGGCGGGGGAGCGCGCGAAGCCCGGGTCCGCGAGCATCAGGCGCGCGGCGTCGATGAGCGCCCCGCTGCGGGCCGCCTCGATGATCGGCCTGACCGCCTCCGGCGGCCAGTTGTCGTGCGTGTCGCAGTTGGTGAGCGTCAGCGTGCGGAGCCGTTCGGGGTGCCGGGCGGCGAAGAGCTGCGCGATCCCGCCGCCGCTGTCGTTGCCGACCAGGTCGATCGGACCCAGGTCGAGCGCGTCGCAGAGCTCGGCCAGCATGCGGGCCTGCGCGGTGAACGAGACGTCCTGGTCGGGCGCGATCTCGGTGTAGCCGAGGCCCATCAGGTCGAGCGCAATGCAGCGGTGGATGTCGCTGACCGCGTCGATGACGTGCCGCCAGTGGAAGCCGTTGAGCGGCACCCCGTGCAGGAAGACCGCGGCCGGCCCCCTCCCCTGCTCGACGTAGGCGATGCGGCCGGATGGCGTCTCGGCGAAGCGGCGGCGTGCGTGAAAGGTCTCGGCGTCCATGCCGGCGTGACGCTCCACGGATCGTGCCAGGGCGCGCCGCACGCCCCGGCGAGCCGCGGGCACCGCGCGGTGTGGCGCCGTCGCCACGCCCGTTGCGCCCGCGCCCCATCGGCCGGCGTTGCCATGGGGCTCCGGAGTGCGTAACGATCCGGCCCGGGACTTGCGAGGGCGCCGGACATGAAGCTCGTGCGGGCACGCTGGTGGGGAGCCGCCGCCGGGATCGTCCTGGCGGTGCTCGACACGCTGACGATCTCCGCCCTCGGCGTGCGCTTCGAGATGAACGGCCATGACGTCAGCCCGCTGCTGGTGGGCGTATGGTTCGGCTCCTCGTTCGCCCTCCTTGGCTTCCTCGCCGGCTACGTCGTCGAGGGGCGCCGTCGCGACCGCCGCCAGGCCGAGGTGATCCGCGCGCAGACCGAGGCGATCGCCGCCACCCGCGCCCGCCTCGCCCAGACCGAGAAGCTCGCCGCGCTCGGTCAGCTCGCCGCCGCCGTGGCGCACGAGGTGCGGAGCCCGCTCGCCGTCATCCGCTCGGCGGCGCAGGGCCTCGCCGAGTCGCTGCCCCGCGACGACGAGGAATCGCGCCGGGCCTACTCCTTCATCACGGCCGAGATCGACCGCCTGGGGAACGTCGTCGACTCGCTCCTCGCCTTCGCGCGCCCGCTGCGCGTCGAGGCGCGGCCCGTGTCGGTGCACGAGCTCTTCGACCGCGCGCTTCTCCTCGTGCGCGAGGAACTCGACGGCAAGGCGCTGCGCGTGCGGCGCGACGAGCCCCCGCTGCTGCCCGAGGTGCGCGCCGACGGCGATCTCATCTGCCAGGTGCTCCTCGGGCTCCTCGCCAACGCGGCCGAGGCGGCGCCGAGCGGCGGCGAGGTGGCGCTCGCGGCCGCGGCGGCCGACGGCGGGGTCGAGATCGCGGTCGCCGACTCCGGTCCCGGCGTGCCGCCCGAGCTGCGCGCCC
>Ga0209266_1002690_pt1 | contig 11091 bp, 11 predicted proteins | sample GraSoiAngelo_132_FD_185889 | JGI IMG/M metagenome (GOLD analysis project Ga0209266, IMG submission 185889) | Grasslands soil microbial communities from the Angelo Coastal Reserve, California, USA - 14_0929_02_40cm (SPAdes) (version 2) | ecosystem: Environmental > Terrestrial > Soil > Grasslands ...
CTGCTTGCGAACCCGGCGCTGGCGCGGCAGGTCGATGCGGCGCAGGTTGAAGATCTCGGCCGCCTCGGGCGACGACTCGTGCCCGCTGGAGCCGCCGGTCGTCATTCCGCGATCGCTGCCGGCCGACTGCTCACCGGAATCGGAGGCGCTGGAGCTCTCGTCGGCCGCGGATTCGGCCTGGGCCTGGCTGTCGGAAGCCTGGGGCTCGGAGGCTTCCGAGTCGCTGGACTTGGAGCCCTCCTGGTCGTCAGATCGCTCCGGACTGGTCGACTCGTCCTCCTCGCGGCGCAGCGGCTTGCGCGCGCGGTGCGCGAGCGCGAGCGTGGCTGCGTCATAGACGTCTTCGCGCGAGGGCGAGTGATGCCGGCGGTACGCGGCGAGCGCACGGACGGCGCGGTCGATCACGACGTCCGCGCGATGGCCGAGCACGTCGGCCTCGACGCATATCGAGGAAATAAGGCGGGTCTGAGCCTGGGTGACCTTCACACCGTCGACGGCTGCGATCGCTTCGGCGAGCGCGCGCGAGAGGTTGTGGTCGGCCGCGGCGAACTCGTTCATGAACTCGTGGTCGCCGCGCTTGAACGCGGCGTCCCTTTCCGCGATGAGGACGCGCTCATCGGGATCGCGGATGCCCTCCACGTCGACGCAGAGGCCGAATCGGTCGAGCAGCTGCGGCCGGAGCTCGCCCTCTTCGGGGTTCATGGTGCCGACGAGGATGAATCGCGATGGATGCGCGAACGACACGCCCTCGCGCTCGATGACGTTGACCCCCATCGCCGCGGCGTCGAGCAGCACGTCGACAATGTGGTCGTCTAGGAGGTTCACCTCGTCGACGTAGAGGATGTTGCGATTGGCCTCGGCGAGCACGCCGGCCTCAAAGCGCTTTGCGCCGCTGCGCAGGGCCGCCTCAATGTCGATGGTGCCAACGACCCGATCTTCGGAGGCGTTGATCGGCAGCTCGACGACCCGCATCTTTCGCGAGTGCGCCGGCAGCCTCCCGTGCTCCGCGTACCTGAGCCGGCAGTCGGCGCAGAGCGCCTCGCGGTCGTCGGGGTCGCAGCCGAAGTGGCAGCCCTCAACGACCGTGTGCTCCGGAAGCAGCTTCGCCAGCGCGCGTACGGCGGTGGACTTGCCGGTTCCCTTCTCGCCGCGGATGAGCACACCACCGATGGCCGGCACGATGGCGTTGAGGATCAGCGCCAGCTTCATCGACTCCTGGCCGACGATGTCCGTGAACGGGAACGAGTGCCGGTCCAGGGTCGTCGCCACATTCAAAGGATAGGTGTGCGTTCCACACCCCCACCTAACCTCCCCGCCTAGCGGGGAGGAACCTGGGCGGCCCAGCACACCCCGCTCAGGAACCGGAGCTCGTCTCCGGACCTCATCACCTCAGAGCGAGCCGGTCTCGCCGTTAGAAATCGGCCTTGAAATCGACAAACATTCGTTCGTACAATTGAGCCTTTTCGGACCAATTTGTATTGAATCCAACCAGCTGGGTATCACAATTCCGCCCACCCAGACGCTAGCCTATCACCCCCTCCCAGCCCTCCACCCCGCACTGCATAATCGACCAATGCGGTCCCTGCACACGCCCCTGTGCGACCTGCTCGGCATCCGCTACCCGATCCTCAACGCCGGCATCGGCCCGGCCGCGGGCCCCGAGCTGGCGGCGGCGGTGACCAACGCCGGAGGCTTTGGGGTCCTCGGCGGAGGCGGTATGCCTCACGAGGCCATGCGCAAACTGGTGGCGCGGACCCGCACGCTTACCAACGGACCTTTCGGCATCAATGCCATCGTCGACGACCCCGCCGTGCCGGAGGACCTGGAACATGTGGAAGGCATCGCCGCGATGGGCCCCGCGGCGATCGTTCTCTTCTGGGGAGACCCGACGCCGTACATCCCAATCGCACATCGCCACGGTGTGAAGATCCTGGTGCAGGTCGGCTCGCTCGACGAGGCCAAAAGGGCGGCTAAGGCCGGCGCCGACGCCGTGTTCGCTCAAGGCGTCGAGGCGGGTGGCCACGTGCGCGGCACGACGCCGATCTGGGCGCTCCTTCCGGATACCGTGAAAGCGCTCAAGCCAATTCCCGTGCTCGCCTCGGGCGGCATCGGTGATGGAGGCGGACTCTCTCGAGCGATCCAGTTCGGCGCGCAGGGAGTGTCTCTCGGCACGCGATTCGTCGCTTGCGACGAGACATGGGTTCATCCTGCCTACAAACAGCGAGTCGTCCAAGCCCGGGCCGAGGACACCGTCCTCAACGAGCTCTACGACTACGACTGGCCGGACGCGCCCCACCGGACGCTCAAGAACAAGACGTTCGCCGAGTGGGTGGCTGCAGGGAGTCCCCCGCGAGGCTCCAAGCCTGGCGAGGGAACCTCCATCGGGAGGCGCTCCAACGCGATGGGCGAGCGTGTCGAGTGGATGCGCTACGCCGTGGGCACAACGCCGCCCGACTTCGACGGTGACATCGAGTACGCGCCGCTATGGGCGGGTGAGTCGTGCAGCGTTGTCAACGACATCAAGCCGGCCGAGCGGATCGTCAGCGACCTGGTTCGCGAAGCGGAAGCCGAGCTCGCAGGCTAGCCGGCCGGGACGAGCTCCTTCACGAGGTCCCGCTCCTGGAGCAGCTCCTCGGTCGTTTTCCGGATCCGCTCCTTGGCGTCGTCGTCGTGCTCGATCCCCTCGACGACCTCCCACCCCTTGCCCGTCGATCGCACAGGGAACCCGAACTGCAACCCTTCCGGCGTCCCGTACTCGCCGTGGCTGACCACCGCCAGCGAGGTCCAGTCGCCCCACGCCGTCGCGTTGCGGATGCTGTTGATGGAGTCGATCGCCGCGTTGGCCGCGGAGCCCGCCGACGACAGGCCGCGAGCCTCGATCACCGCCGCGCCGCGCTTCTGCACCGTCTCGATGAACTTGTCCTTCAGCCACCCGTGGTCGGAGATCACGTCGTAGACCGGTGTGCCCGCGATGCGCGCGTTGCGCGCGTCCGGGTACTGGGTCGCCGAATGGTTGCCCCAGATCGCCATGTTCGACACGACCGACACCGGCACCTTCGCCTTCTTCGCCAGCTGCGACTTGGCGCGGTTCTCGTCAAGACGGGTCATCGCGAACCATCGCTCCGCCGGGATGTCGGGCGCGTTGAGGCGCGCGATGAGGCAGTTCGTGTTGCAGGGGTTGCCGACCACGAGGATGCGCACGTCGTGCGCGGCCTTGGCCGCGATCGCCTTCCCCTGCGGCCCGAAGATTCCGCCGTTGACCGACAGCAGGTCGCCCCGCTCCATGCCGGCCTTGCGCGGAACCGAGCCCACGAGCAGCGCCCACGACACGCCGTCGAACGCCTCCTCTGCCTTGGACGTGAGCTCCATGTCGTGGAGCAGCGGGAACGCGCAGTCCTCCAGCTCCATGGCGACGCCTTCGAGCGCCTTCATCGCTGGCTCGATCTCGAGCATCCGCAGCACGACCGGCTGGTCCGGACCGAGCAGCTGACCGGAGGCGATGCGGAAGACGATCGCGTATCCGATCTGCCCCGCCGCGCCGGTCACCGCCACATGAACGGGTCTCTCAGCCATCGATCCTCATCCTATCCATTCCAATTACCGGAACCCCTCTCCCTCAGGTTCGAACACGTCGTCCTCCGCGAGCCGCCGCGCGAAACACAGGAACCCCGTATGCGCGACCATCCGGTGCGAAGGCCGCATGCTCCGCCCGCGCACAGTCCAGCCTCGCTGCAGCACCTCGTAAGCCTCGAGCAAACCGAACCCGCGCACCTCGCGCAGGCAGTCGAAGAAACGCTGCACCTGGCTGACGTTCGGGCAGTGCGCGAAGACGATGCCGCCGGCGCGCAGCGCGGCGCGCACCGTGCTGACCGCCTGCCAGGGCTCCGACAGGTCAAGAAGGACGCGGTCCATGTCGCGCTCCTCAACACCGGCGTACACATCGCCCTGCTTGAGAGCCAGGTTGGGCGGCACCGCTCCCAACGTGTCCACGACTGCACGGCGCGCGAGCTCGAGGAACTCCTCGCGCAGCTCATAGGACACCACCACGCCTGACGGTCCCACCGCCCGCACCAGGGCGATGGTCAGGGCGCCCGTGCCTGTGCCGGCTTCAAGCACGCGCGCGCCGGGGAACACGTCCGCGCCGACGAGGATCGCGCCAAGATCCTTGGGGTAGATGGGCTGCGCCTGGCGTCGCCGCCCCGTCACCTGCTCCGCGAACGTCGGCCTCACCGCCAGCAGGCGCGAGCCGCGCTGGGTGGCAACGACGACCCCTTCCGGGCGGCCGATGAGGTCGTCATGCGCGACGGCGCCCGCGTGCATCGAGAACTGCTCGCCCGGAGATAGTCGCACTCGATACCGCCGGCCGACCTTGTCGATCAGCAGGATGAGGTCGCCGGCAGCAAGCACGGTCACCCCGGACGTTCGGCGCGGATCAGCGCATGCCAGTACGCATGCCAGAGCCTGCCGTCGCGGCGCTCCGGCCGCAGCTGGCGGCGCGCCTCGCCTTCCGCGGATTCGACGATCTCGGCCAGCTCCGCGACCATTGGCGCCGGCACCGCCATGGTGCGCATCCAGTCCTCGAAGTCCCAGTCGAGCTCGCGCGGGATTGCGCTGTCGACCACGAAGCCCGCGTGCTCGACCCATTCCTCGACGGTCCTCGACATGACGTGCGACGGATCGCGACGCTTCTCAACCTCGTGCAGCACATCACGCGCCGGCATCGGAGGCGCGCAGTCGACGAACACGGCGTGGCGGCCTGGCCTCAGCACCCGGTACGCCTCATGCAGGAAATGGTCGACGTCCAGAAAGTGGTGCGGCGCGGCGCGCACCGTGTACAGGTCGAACGTCTCGTCTGCGAACGGCAGACGCACCGCGTCGCCGATGACCCACTCGACGTTCATCAGATCACGCTCGGCCGTCACACGCCGCGCCTGATCCAGCATCTCTCGCGTCAGGTCCAGGCCGTAGACACGACGCACGTGCGGGGCCAGCGCCAACGCGACGTGCCCTGTGCCGGTGGCGACGTCGAGGGCAAGGTCGCCCAGCTGCGGCCGCGCCAGCTCCACCACCTCGCGCAGGCCCTCCGGCGACGAGTGGAACTTCGCGTGCGCGTAGTTCGCAGCCACCGGACCGAACCTGGCCCTGACGTCCTCCGTCACGCGGCAAGTCTAGGGGCGGCTATCGTTCGGGCCGTGGCGAAGGTCAGCGCACGCTGGAACGGAGGCAAGGTGAAGTTCGACATCGAGTCGGCCTCCGGCCACGCCGCGAGCATCGACGAGGCGGGCTCCTTCGGTGACAACGAGGCGATGCGACCCACCGAGATGCTGCTCGGCGCCCTCGGCGGCTGCACCGGCATCAACGCCGTCCTTCTATTGAGGAAGTTCAAGCAGCCGCTCAAGTCGCTGACGATCGAGGTCGAGGGCGAGCAGGAGAAGGAGTGGCCGCGACGGTTCACGAAGATCGACCTGACGTTCGTGCTGGGTTGGGACGGCAAGCACGACAACCAGCAGGTCGAGCAAGCGCTCGACCTCGCCTGCAATCGGTACTGCCCTATTCACGCGACGCTCGCGCACGGCGGCGTGGAGATCCACCACCACCGCAAGGACGCCTGATCAGATCGAGCTAAGTGGAGCTTGAGGCCGGATTCATTCCGGCCGTCCCCGCGCGATTCAACATCCAGGCGCCTCCGGGCAATGTGTTACTCGGTGGGGGCTCCACGGGGGAGGCCCGCCTTCCCCGTGCTCTTAGAATTAGCGTCGTTCCCTAAAGCCGCTTCACCTGAGGCCTTCGGAAACTTGCTCGAGAGCTACGTCCCACTGCTGATCTACGTCCTGATAGTTCTCGGTTTGGTCGGCACGGTCGCTTCTTTGAGCTTCGTGCTCGGCCCGTCCAAGCCCACCAAGACAAAACTCGCTCCTTACGAGTCGGGCATCATCCCGGAGACCCCGGCGATGCGCCGGCTCTCGGTCCGCTTCTACCTCACCGCGATGCTCTTCATCATCTTCGACGTCGAGGCCGTCTTCTTCTATCCATGGGCGGTGCTGATGAGGCAGCTCAAGTGGTTCGGCCTCATCGAGATGTTCGTGTTCATGGGCGTGCTCCTCGTAGCGCTCGCGTACATCTGGCGCAACGGAGGCTTCGATTGGGACTGACCGCACGGCTCGAAAAGCCGTCGCCGGAGCTGCGGCGCCCATGGGACCGATCTGCGGGTTCGCCGCTTCGCGGGTCTCCTGCGCTGCTCGCTCACGCAGTTGTCCAATGCGATCGCTCCGCTGCTCGGAGCTTCACCCGCATCTCGGCCCCCTGGATCGCCGGATCTCTCGGCGAGGGTTTTCAGCCGTGGGTCTAGAAGACCTGGTCGACAGCCTCGGCCAGAACGTGCTCACCACCACGGTGGGCAAGGTGATCGGCTGGGGCCGTGGCAACTCGGTGTGGCCTGCCCAGTTCGGGCTCGCCTGCTGCGCCATCGAGATGATCTCCACCGCAACCGCCGGCGTCGACATCGCGCGCTTCGGCTCGGAGGCGATGCGCGCCTCGCCGCGGCAGGCCGACCTGATGATCGTTTCGGGCCGCGTCTCCCAGAAGATGGCCCCCATCCTGCGCACCATCTACGACCAGATGCCCGAGCCGAAATGGGTCATCTCCATGGGTGCATGCGCGTCGACGGGCGGCGTCTTCAACAACTACGCGCTGCTGCAGGGCGTCGACAAGGTGGTCCCGGTTGATGTCTACATCCCCGGCTGTCCGCCGCGACCCGAGGACCTTTTGAACGCGCTGATGATCCTGCAGGAGCGCATCAAGGCCCAGGGGATCGTCACCCGATAGTGATCGCCGAAGAGCTCATAACCGATAAAGGCGTCAGCGCCGGCGACGAGTGGATCACCGTGGCCGCACCGCGCCTGCGCGAGGCGCTGGCCGCGCTCAAGGAGGACGGCTACCGGCTGCTTGTCTTCCTCTCATGCGTCGACCACCTCGCCGACTCGTCGCGGGAATGGCCTGCACGGTTCGAGCTGCTGTACGAGCTCCGCGACATGGAGAAGCTGCGCGACCTGCGCGTGCGCGCATTCGTCGACGGCGACCCGCCGCAGATCGACTCGGTGCACGGGCATCCCGCGCTGACGCGCATCCTCATGCCCGACGACTGGGTCGGCCATCCGCTGCGGCGCGACTACCCGGTCGGCGGCGAGCCGGTGGAGTTTTCGGAAGAGCACGAGACGTGGCTGACGCCGCCAACGGAGGCCTGACGGTGTCGATCGAGGACACGACCGGCCAGGGGGTCACGATCACGCAATCCGGGCAGCAGGGCGCCTTCGGCGGCGAGCTGCTCACCATCAACTTCGGCCCCCACCACCCGTCGACGCACGGCGTGCTGCGGCTAATCGTCGACCTCGACGGCGAGAAGGTGAAGCGCGTGAAGCCCGTCATCGGCTACCTGCACACAGGCATCGAGAAGCAGATGGAGGCGCTTCGCTGGCAGCAGGGCGTCGTCTGCACCGACCGCCACGACTACCTGTCGCCGCCAATCAACAACCTGGCGTACGCGCTGGCCGTCGAACGGCTGATGGGAGTCGAGGTGCCGCCGCGGGCGCAGGCGCTGCGCGTGATCATGTCCGAGCTCACACGCCTCTCGTCACACCTCGTGTGGCTCGGCACCAGCGGCATCGAGCTGGGCGCGATGTCCGTGCTCATGTACTGCTTCCGCGAGCGCGACACGATCATGGACATGAACGAGGAGATCTCCGGTTTCCGGATGCATACCTCCTACATCCGACCTGGCGGCGTGATGGCCGACGCCACCCCGCGATTCTTCGACCTGCTCGCGAAGTTCCTGCGCGAGATGCCTGGCCACATCGACGAGTACGAGGACCTGCTCACCATGAACCCGATCTGGCGCGCGCGCACGATCGGCATCGGCCGGCTGGCGCCGGAGGTGGCGAAGGTCGTGGGCGCGAGCGGCCCGATGATCCGCGGGTCCGGCATCGCGTGGGACCTGCGCAAGGTGATGCCCTACTCGGGCTACGAGAACTACGACTTCGAGGTCGCCACCAACGACGGATGCGACTGCTACGCGCGGTACCTGGTGCGCATCCAAGAGATGCGCGAGTCGGTGAAGATCCTGGCGCAGGCGGTCGATCGTCTGCCGGACGGTCCGGTCAACGTCGACGACCGCAAGATGCTGCCGCCGCCGCGTGAGGAGCTCGAGACGTCCATGGAAGCGGTCATCCACCACTTCAAGCTCTTCACCGAGGGCTACTCGGTCCCGCCCGGCGACGTCTACGTGGCGGTCGAGTCGGGTCGCGGCGAGAACGGCTGCTACATCTCCAGCGACGGCACGCACAAGCCGCGCCGCGTGAAGTTCCGCTCGGCGTCTTTCGTCAACCTGCAGGCCCTGGAGAGGATGGCGCTCGACCACATGGTCGCCGACCTCGTCGCCATCATCGGCACAGCGGACACGGTGCTCGGTGACGTCGATCGATGAATACCCCACGAACTCAGAGCCAAGGGCGTGAGTTCGCGGGGACCCCTGGACGCGCGCTATCCCAGCACGTTATCGCCGAGATCCGCGAGCTGCCCGGACGGTTCCCGCAGCCGCGCTCGGCAGTCATGCCCGCGCTCGACCTTGCGCAGGAAGAGCTCGGCTACCTCACACCGGATGCGATGACCGAGGTCGCGGAGGCTCTCAACCTCGACGCCGGCTACGTTGAAGGGGTCGCGACCTTCTACTCCCTCTTCCATATGCAGCCCATCGGCAAGCACCGCTTCTACCTGTGCACGAACCTCAGCTGCACCCTGCGCGGCGCGAATGAGCTCGTCGATCACGTGAAGAAGGCGATCGGCGTGAGCGAGCCAGGCGAGCTGTCGAAGGACGGGCTGTTCAGCTACGAGGGAGTCGAGTGCCTCGGCGCCTGCGAGTACGCGCCGATGGCGCGGCTCGACCATCGATACCACTACGACCTGACCGCCGAGAAGGTCGATGCTTTGATCGAGGAGAGGCGGAGTCCACGCCCCCACCTGACCTCCCCACATGGTGGGGAGGGACCGGCAGCTCGCCCCGCTCGCAAACCACGGGCGCCGCGCAAGAAGAAGGCTGATGGCTGAGCTTCGGGGTTCACACGGCGAGGCCAACGGCAACGTGCTGACGCGGCATTTCGGCACGCGCGATCTGCACAAGATCGACGTCTACGAGTCGAAGGGCGGCTACACCGCGCTGCGCAAGGCGCTGCTCGAGATGGAGCCGGCGGCCATCACCAACGAGGTCAAGACCTCAGGCCTGCGCGGGCGCGGAGGCGCCGGATTCGCGACCGGCGTGAAGTGGAGCTTCATCAAGCGCGACACGCCGGAGCCGAAGTACGTAGTCATCAACGCGGACGAGTCGGAGCCGGGCACCGCGAAGGACCGCTACATCCTCGAGAACTCGCCGCACATGGTGCTCGAGGGCATCATGATCGCGGCCTACGCGGTTGGCGCCAACCAGGCATGGATCTACATCCGCGGCGAGTACGACGAGCCGTACCGGATGCTGATGGAGGCGATTGGCGAGGCGCGCGACAAGGGCTACCTCGGGCCGAAGCCGATGGGCAAGGACTTCCCGCTCGACATCCGCGTGTATCGCGGCCACGGCGCGTACATCTGCGGCGAGGAGACGGCGCTGCTCGAGTCGCTCGAAGGCAAGCGCGCGCAGCCGCGCTCGCGTCCCCCCTTCCCCGCCGTCAAGGGCGCGTGGGGCCGGCCGACGCTGCTCAACAACGTGGAGACGCTCGCCACCGTGCCGGCGATCATCAACATGGGCGGCGCCGAGTACGCCAAGCTCGGGACCGAGAAGTCGCCCGGCACGCGCCTGCTGACGGTCAGCGGCAACGTGAAGAGGCCCGGCGTGTACGAGGTCGAGCTCGGCGCGACCTTCAGGCAGGTGATCTTCGACCTGGCCGGCGGACCGCCCGACGGCCGCAAGGTCAAGGTGTTCTGGCCCGGCGGCTCGTCGGCGCCGGTGCTGCCCGAGTCGATGCTCGACACCACCACCGACATGGAGGCGCTTGCGGCCGCGAAGTCGATGGGCGGCTCGGGCGGTGTGATCGTGATGGACGACTCGCACTGCGTCGTCCGCGCCGCGTACCGGCTCCTGCAGTTCTATGCACACGAGTCGTGCGGCAAGTGCACGCCGTGCCGCATCGGAGGCGATTGGGCGGTGCGCATGTACGAGCGCGTCCTCGCCAATGACGGGTCGCAGGTCGAGCTCGACAACCTCCGCCGGGTCTCGGACGCGCTGCAGAACGGCCGCTGCCTCTGCGGTCTCGGCGACTCGGCGGGCTGGGTCATCGACTCAACGTTCCGCCACTTCTACAGCGAGTACGAGGATCACGCGCTCAGGCACGAGTGCAACGCCGGCAAGGTGATGACCAGTGCCTGACGTCAACCTGACGATCGACGGCCACAAGATCACCGTGCCGGCCGGCACGTTGATCGTCGAGGCGGCGAAGACCGTCGGCATCGAGATCCCGGTCTTCTGCTACCACCACAAGCTCGACCCGGTCGGCGCGTGCCGCCTGTGCCTGGTCGACATCGCGCCGGGGCCGCCGCGACCGCAGACCGCGTGCACGACGCCGGTGGCCGAGGGCATGGTCGTGAAGACCCAGACCGCGACGGCCGTGCAGGCCCGCGCGGAGATCCTGGAGTTCGAGCTGGTCAACCACCCGCTGGACTGCCCCGTATGCGACAAGGGCGGCGAGTGCCCGCTGCAGGACTTCACGTTCCGCCACGGGTACCCGATCAGCCGCATCGACGGCCCGCGCCTCCACTTCAAGAAGCCGATCCCGCTCTCGCCCAACATCGCGCTCGATCGCGAGCGCTGCGTGCTCTGCTATCGATGCACGCGCTACTACGACGAGATCGCGTGGGAGCAGGAGCTGACCACCGACCACCGCGGCGTGCAGTCGTACATCACGAGCCAGCTCGACCAGCCCCTGCAGTCCATCTTCAGCGGCAACATCATCGACCTGTGCCCGGTCGGCGCCCTCACCTCGCGCGTGTGGCGCTTCGAGTCGCGGCCATGGGACATGACGCACACGCCGAGCGTCTGCTCGAAGTGCGCGG
>Ga0209266_1002702_pt1 | contig 11049 bp, 11 predicted proteins | sample GraSoiAngelo_132_FD_185889 | JGI IMG/M metagenome (GOLD analysis project Ga0209266, IMG submission 185889) | Grasslands soil microbial communities from the Angelo Coastal Reserve, California, USA - 14_0929_02_40cm (SPAdes) (version 2) | ecosystem: Environmental > Terrestrial > Soil > Grasslands ...
GCAAACAGTGTGTAAGCGCAAATCGGAAATGAGCGCTCTTGTCGAAAAGAAAACCGGATTCGACGGCAGCCGCACTTTGATCCAGGGCGGCTTCTGCGCCTGGTGCAATGCCGGATCAATTTTTGCGCAGGACATCGAATAAAGTTACAAGGTTAAAAAAAGTTACAAAAGTTAAATCGCTGGCGATAACAAGTTGAAGCATGAAGCACCATATTCTGAGCGAAGCGAAGAATCTCTAATTGTTGCGTCGGCAGCCCGAAAAGAAGAAATCAGATATGTTTCGCGTCGCTCAACATGACAGGCGTGGCGTTCTAATGGCTTGAATGCTTCAACCTTCTGACCGATCAAATTTTCGTTCTGCCTGAGAGCGCAGCTGCTAAGGTCAATTCATCGGCCGATTCAAGGCCGCCACCGGCTGGAATGCCACGGGCGATACGAGTGAGCGTGACCGGTTGGTCCTTCAAGAGATCGACAATGTAATTTGTCGTCGCTTCACCTTCCACATCGGCGGGCAATGCGAAAATAATTTCAGTGATCTTTTTCCTGTCGATGCGCTCTAGTAATTCCTTGATGCGCAAATCTTCAGGAGCGACGTGATCGAGCGGTGAAATTTTGCCTCCGAGAGAATGATATCGGCCGCGGAAGGCACCAGTTTTTTCCAGAGGAAGGATGTCAGTTGGTTGTTCGACAACGCACAGCAATTCCGACGAGCGCGAGGAGTCTGCGCATATCTCGCAGATGTCGCCGGCAGCAAAGAATCCGCAAAGATTACAGGAAAGAATTGACTGGCGCGTGTCTGCGATAGCGCGCGCAATCTGCTCCGGTTGATCGTTACGCGCGGGCACCATCCACAGTGCGATCCGCTCGGCAGACCGAGGGCCGATTCCCGGCATTTGCCGGAGTTGCGCAATCAAATTTCGGATTGCAGCGGGATATTCAGTTCTTCTCAAATCGCGCTCAGGTTCACCACGAGGAATCCGTTCTTTAGCAGATTTACTCCGCAGGCGATTCAGTCAACTGAAGAAGAAGCGGCTCAAGCCTGCGCAAATAAAATTGCAACGGCGGATCATCTTCCTCGTCGGAGCCCCGCGCCTTCTGAAATTCACTGTATGCTTCCGCCCAGCGTTTTTCTCGATAAAGAACCACGCCACTCCAGAAAGAATCCCGGCGCGCGATATGTTCCGGCTTGGCCTCCGCAGCAAGCCAAAGCGGCTCGTAAATTTCAAGCCGATCATGCGAATTGAGCCCGCTCACAAAGTCAATCGGGCGCGCGATAACTGTGTCACTCACTCGATCAAAAATAGGCGTGTCCATCAGAGCGGTTGATCCGTAGAAACGATTCAGGGCGCAGAATCTGCGGGCCAGATCAATCGGTTCGCCGCTCGCCAGAAGGAGAGGACGCTGGCTGTCCTTCAGCGCACCGGCAACGATCGTCCCCGAGCTGATTCCCGCGCAGATACCGCGTTTGTCAAAGGTGTCTTCGCCATCTTCGCGGCGCTCGCGGAAATTCTTATTGATGTCGAGGACAACGCGGACTGCTTGTTGGGCATGTTCGGAGTTCGGAGCTGGAAATCCAAAGATTGCGACGACGCCCTCTCCGTCGGCGGCGTGCAGGTAAGCACCTTGTTCGATCAGGTGCGCAGTGGTTTCGCGAATAAATTTTGCCGTGGCTTCCGCAAAGGCGGCAGGCTCGAAATCTTTCGCGAACGCAAGTTTGCTGGCGATATCGCATACCGCCACGCTTACCTGATAAGATTTCGGCTGGGGATCGAACGCAGTTGTGCCGTCGCTAACACGTCGAAATTCCTTTCTCGAAAGGCGATCGGCAAAAAATGTTCTCACCAGATGCGAGTGGTCCCTCCGTAAGAAAGCCGACCAGCCTTCAGCGAGCACGAATGCAAATACCAGCGCAAGAACTGAGGGAATCGGCTGGAAAAATACTCGGTAAAGGCAGCAGACCCATGAAAGGGCAAATAACTCCACCAATAGCAGACCAACCAGCAGGCGGCTGCGCCATCGTGGAAGGATGCTCAGGCTGAGCCAGGCGACAGCAAGAGCAATCAGTAATACGAAAACATATTGCGCCCTGTCGCTGACGATTCTCGTCACGCCGCCATAATCGGAGACAAGCCGTGCACCGGGATTTTCAATACCTGCCAGAGCCTTGCCGGCATGCAGTCCGCCGACGGCGAAAGCGACGGCGACGGCAATTACGAGCGTTGTGATCAACAATCGCTTCATCAACTATCAGGCTTTTTGCGCGACCGAAGCAGGGTAGTAGGACTGCACCACCAGTTCGCTCAGGAATTTGTCGGGAGCGTCGATTGCCTCGGCGTTAAGAACAAACTTGGTTCGGCCCGTGTTTTTTTTGATCAGGTTCAATCCGAACTGATAATCCTTGAATAAATGAGCACACAGATCGCTCATGGTCATCCGCTCAGTTTGTGCGCGCTCGACCAGGCGTCGTACGGCAGTCTCATCGAAAACCATTTCCAATCCGTGTTCGTTGCTGAATTTCTCGGCAAACTGACGCGCACCGGCTTCGAGCATTTGCGCCTCCAGTTTGTGTCCTTCGACGCGTAAGCGATCGAGCACGCGCTGCGGTTCACGCACGAGGTCTGCTGTCACGCGCAGCTGGGTTAACCCCGAGCCGGCCAGATAATATTTGTAATCGCGGAACAGTTTCTCAAACACTGTGAGTAATCCACGCGCGCCGGTCTGTTCCTTTGCCGCAGCCTCTGCCAGCAGCCGCAACGCTTCATCCTCGAAACTGATCTCGATACCGTAGGCTCGAAATGCGCGCTCGTATTGCCGGAGCAAACTGCCCTCGGAATATTTCATGATGCTGAAAAGATCATCAGCGTCGAGCTCCTCACAAACGACTCGTACCGGCAAGCGCCCGATGAATTCCGGCTCAAAGCCGTACTCGATGAAATCCCGCGTCGTGACATGCTGGAACAATTCGTTGTCCATCACTTGAACCGGCTCGGCCTGAAATCCGATCTGTCCCTGCCGCACACGCCGCGCTACCTGCTCCTTCAACTTCTCAAAAGCGCCGCTTACTACGAAGAGAATGTGCCGGGTGTTGATCGTCTCGCGTTTTGCCTTGCCCCGTCTTTGAAATTCGAATGCGGCCTGTAGCTGCGCCTGTAGATCGTTCATGCTGCGGACCGGTACTTCTGTTTCCTCCATGAGCTTCAACAGCGTCGTTTGCACGCCGCGTCCGCTCACATCGCGGCCAATCAAATTTCCAGCTGCGGCGATCTTGTCGATCTCATCGATATAAATGATTCCGAATTGCGCCAGCTCCACATCGCCATCGGCTTTGTGCACCAGTTCGCGCACCAAATCTTCCACATCGCCACCAACATAACCCGTTTCGCTAAACTTTGTCGCGTCCGCCTTTACAAAGGGCACTTTGATCAGATCGGCGATGTGTTTGATCAGATATGTTTTGCCGACCCCGGTTGGCCCGACCAGGATCACGTTTTGCTTAATGTATTCGATCTCCTCCGCCCGCCTGGCATCTTCCTTCTCAAGCTGGCGCAGATAATTGGCATGGTTGTAGTGATCGCAAACGGCGATCGCGAGGACCTTTTTCGCCTCCTCCTGTTTTATGACGAACCGATCGAGATGCGTTTTAATGTCGCGAGGCAGGAGATTGAATTCGAATTCGTTGTGGTCGGCCTTTTCCGGTTTTTCATCCTCTTCTGCTGTCGCCTGCTCCGGCTCGGCAATCGTTGCGACCGAGACCCGATCGCCGAAGTTTTGTTTCATGAACTCCGTGATCTTGGTCTTCAGCTCTTCCGGTGAAGGAAATGGTGGCGGTGGTGGCGGGTTTTGTTGTGCCATGTGCAGAAAAACATCGTGCCAAAGAGCCTCGGTGGCAACGATTCGTCTAAAATCTGACTATCAGGCGCGAGATTCGTTCATCCCCGGTTATTTCTTCTTCCTGCGCCTACTCTTGCTCGTGCTCTTGCTCTAATCTAGTCCCGAAACTTTGAAAGATTCGACGCCTATCGAGTTTGTCGTCTCGGCCAACGACGCCAGGTTGCGCCTTGATCAATTTCTGGCCAAGCGGCTTCCGGAATATTCGCGGTCGCGCCTTCAGCAGTTGATCCGCACCGGGTTCGTTCGGCTCAACGAGCAAACCACCCGGCCACGGCAAATTGTTCGGAGCGGCGATAAGATTAATCTTATCGAGCCACCACTGGAGAAGATCGAGACACTCCCGGAGCCGATTCCACTCAACGTTCTATTCGAAGACGACGATCTCATCGTCATTAACAAACCGGCCGGGCTCACCGTTCACCCAGGTGCCGGTCAACGCGAACACACTTTGGTCAACGCGTTGCTAAGCCACTGCAGGACATTATCCGGGATCGGTGGAAAAGAGCGGCCCGGGATCGTTCATCGGCTTGATAAGGAAACAAGCGGCTGTCTGGTGGTAGCTAAAAACGACGTTGCGCATCGGGAATTATCCAGACAGTTCGCCGCGCGCACAGTGGAAAAGATTTATCTCGCGCTGGTCGCCGGAAAACTGCGCAAAGCGGCTGGGAGAATCGACGAGAAAATCGGCCGACATCCGGTCCGTCGCCAACGAATGCAGGTGACTTCCCTCCGTGGCCGGACAGCCACGACCGAGTATCGCGCCATTCGCTCAAGCGATCAGGCAACGCTGGTTGAATGCCGTCTGCATAGCGGGCGCACTCATCAAATCCGCGTGCATCTTCATCATCTCGGCCATCCCGTTCTCGGAGATAAAATCTATGCGCAGCGGTTTGCAAAAAATTTACCGCGCCAAATGTTGCATGCTTGGAGACTTGGGTTCAGGCATCCACGGACAGGTGAATGGAAAACCTTTGAAGCGCCGTTGCCTTTGGATTTCGCGACCACGATAAAGCTGACAATCGAATCTCAACAAGTGTAAAAGCAATCCGGGGAGCGCAGGCTACCAGCCTGTATCCCATCGGCTGCCAGCCGATGGCGACGCGAAACGTCGTTGCAACCGTGCCGGCGACAATTGACATGAAACAAGGCGGTGCTTAGCCTCGCAGTCATGTTTCGCTGCGCCGGCCGAATCGCCACGATCAGCGCACTTTGTTTGTCGATTGGTTTGCATTGGATCGCTTTGCAATCGCTCGCATGGACAACAATGGTGATTGATTACTCAAAGCACGCGCCGTTGTGCCAGGCGATTGCTCAGACGTTTGACGGCGCACATCCTTGCTCGCTTTGTCACGTGGTCAGCAAGGGAAAAAATTCGGAGAAGAAACAGGATTTGCGATCGGCGTAAGCCGAAGATCGATATGATCTGTGCACCTCTCGCGAATCGAATGGAGCGTTCGTTCGTTCCTTTCGAGTACGCAATACGTGACTGCTTCTCGTTTGCACTGGGCCATTCGCCGCCCGTTCCGCCTCCGCGCTCGCCTTTTTTCTTAGTTCGCGCTTGAGTCGGCTGCGCCGTGCAGGTGCACGCCCCGCAGCTTTCCCTTTCGCAACCAGGGAACCGCCACGCCGTTGAGGCGGGTGCTTTCTCATCACACTGGAAGAATTTTCATCAAATATTTAACTTTGATTTCTTGGCTCGTTTGCGTGGTATGCGAGTTCGGCGCGGCGAGCCGTGCGTTTGGTCATGGCTTCGCCGGCGCGCGATTTTTTCCGGCAACGCTTTCGACGGACGATCCGTTTGTCTCCGACGAACTCTCGCTTCCAACGGTCAGCACAATTAGGACGCCGGATAATGGCGGGACACGTGAGACCGATATTTCTGTGAATTTCGCCAAACGCATTACGCCGCAGTTCGCTATTGAAATCGGCGAGACCCTGACCGTGTTGAATTCAGACGAAGGGCCTGCCGGCCGCGCGCGTGAGCGCACATGCCTTTTTGGAGCACTCCGATCCGCCGGTCGGAGGCAAAGTACATTCTGCGCCAGCGGCGGTGCGGATTTGGTTCACGGAAGCGATCGAGCCTGCATTTAGCAGTATCCAAGTCTTCGATGCGACCGGAAAACAGGTCGATAAAAAAGACACGCACTCAGATCGCTCCAATCGTTCGCTTCTGCAGGTCTCGCTGCCGCGGCTTGGACCAGGAACTTACAAGGTGATCTGGCGTGTTGTGTCACGCGATACGCATGTGACCAAAGGCGATTTCAGATTTCAAGTCGCGCCATCATCCCAGCGATTATAGTTCAATGACCCGTTGCGACGTCGGCTCCGACGGCGATGCCGTCAATCCGGAGTCTGCTGGGAAGGCGCGCGCCGCCATGGCAATTTTCCTTCAATTTCCAGTTGGAGCGACAAACTCAGGAACGTGCGGATTAACACGATCAACCCGAGGACGGCCACGTTTTGCATGGTCGGCGCGACAACAACGGTCCGGATGAGGTCACCGGCGATAAGAAATTCCAAACCGAGCAAGATCGCGCGTCCCACGTCCTGGCGATAAAGCGAATAATAATTCCCAGTGTTGCGCACGCGGCGAACTGCTAGCCGCGCTGTGGCAACCAACGCACCACCCGCAACAATAAACACACCCACGCCATCAATGGTTGTGCCGACGAGGTCCATGATCTGCCGAAAAGATTCCATCACTGTCCTTATTGCCGGAACGCGCGGCGATTTTCAATGCTGTTTGTGGTCGCAGAGAGGTTGAGAGTGCCGCATTCGAAACTTCTCACTTTGCGGCGCCTAGTCGCTTGGGTCGAGATAGGGCGGGCAATCCTTTGCGTGCCGTTCACTTCGCAACTGATGGCGGCGCACACGGAGTGACGCGCCCTACCTGAAGCACCTTAAAAATTCGTGTCTCGCTTTGGATAGCCGTGAAGCCTCAGCGCCCCACCCCCACCGTGGGCAACTGACAATCGGGCCATGTTGGTGAGTCGGGCGCGTTCAGCGGACTCATCGGTGCCGGAAAGGGCGCCGCCGGATCGGGCACACCGATGCGCTTGTTCACCCAGTTCGTCTGGTACGCCCACGCGGGCAGCGGCGCGGCCTTTGGCGTGCACGACCAGTTGTTGAAGTGCAGGTTCACAAGATAGAAGTTTCGCTTCAGCTTCCGGAGCACCTCGACAATCTTCGGATCGTCGAAGCCGTGCATCTCCATCGTGATCTGCGGAATCGACGCCAGCAGCTCGTCGGGGGCTGCGAGCAGCGAATCCCATTCCCCACCCTCAATATCCATCTTGATGATCAGGTGCCGGCCGGTGTCGCCGTTCCTCCTGATCTGGTCTTCCAAAGTGTCGAAGAAACGCGACTTCCGATAGCCGGTCTGATCGCCGACGCATTCGTTGTGAAACACGAACGCGCCGCCGGTACAGGTTGGCCGTGCGGGATCAAAGCAGTCGTACTGATGCACCGTGACGTGATACCGGCGCGACAGTTCGCATCCCCAGTCGTCGTTCCTGCCAACGCCATACGAGTACGCTGCATCGAGTGGCTCAATCAGATTCTCGCACATCAGGTATCCGCCATCATTGGCGCTGCCGAAGCGTTTCAACGCACAATTCTTCAACGCGACGGGCTGAAGCTCTGCAAGAATTGCCTCGCGCAGCCTGCGCGCCGCGGCGCTGCGCACGAAATCGCCAATCACGACAGCGACCGCTGCTACGAGAACGATGATGACGAACGCGATTCGAATGGAGGGTCTCAAAAGGGAACGGAGCTGTCCTGATTAATCCGGCTGAGAGGTTGCACCTTCGAGGACAACAGATGCCATCGCGTGATGCTCGGTGTGACTAAGCGTGATTAGCGCGGACGTGACGCCGCGCCTTGCCGCCAGCTCTTCGGCAGGTCCCGAAAAAACCAGAAACGGCTCACCGCTCTCTTTTTTTCTAATGTCGATGTTGCGCCAGCCCATCGATTTGCCTATCCCGGTGCCGAACGCCTTTGCCACCGCTTCCTTCCCGGCGAAGCGCGCAGCCAGGTGGCGCGCCGGATATTTCATCGACATCGAATATTCAATCTCACCATCCGTAAACACCCGGTGCAGAAAACGATCTCCGAATCGATCAATCGAGCGCTGAATACGCGCGCACTCGACAAAATCAACACCGATCCCGAGAACGCTCATAAGCCTATTGAATTCGCAACCAATACCCAGCATACGCGAAAGCGACGCGAGGACGCGCTCGCACTCCAAAAGCTTCGGAAAACCGATATTTCGTCTTCGCATCTCGCGCGAAGCGCCTTTGGAGTGCGGGGCGTCTTCGCACCGCTTTCATTGCCGCAACGCACTCATCCAGGGTACTTTGCCATCGCGGCGAGCATTTCTTTTACAGCGGTTTCAAGTCCGACCCACATCGCGCGCGAAATGATGGAGTGGCCAATGTTCAGTTCCGTCAGGCACGCAACCTGGTTAATGAGCACAATATTTTTGTAATTGATACCATGGCCAGCATTGACCTGCAGATGTGACTCTGACGCTGCGCGCGCGGCTGCCCGCAACTGCTCCAGTTCTTGCTTTTGGATCTTCTCTGTGAACGCATTCGCGAGTGCCCCGGTATGCAATTCCACCATTTCCACGCCGAGTTCGGTGGCGGCATCCACCTGCTCTAAAGTCGGATCGATGAACAGGCTGACGCGAATGCCGGCAAGTTGCAGGCGTTTAATAGTCGGTTCCAGTTCTTTGCGTTGAGCGATCACATCAAGTCCGCCTTCGGTGGTAATTTCTTCACGCTTTTCCGGGACCAGGCAGACCTCCTCCGGCTTAATGCGTAACGCAATATCAATTATCTGCTCCGTGTTGCCCATCTCCAGATTCAGCTTGGTCATGATGCTCTGACGCAGGCGTTGGACGTCGCGTTCCTGAATGTGGCGGCGATCTGCGCGCAGATGGGCGACAAGCCCAGAAGCACCGGCTCGCTCGCAAATTGAAGCCGCTAGGATCGGATCAGGCTCAGCGTTTTTTGATTCCGGCATTGTGCCATAACGCGCCTGCCGCAACGTCGCGACGTGATCGATGTTAACTCCCAAGCGCAAACCGTTCATTTGGTCGCGCAAATAGGACTCACTCAGCGCGGCTGAGCAAGTCGGAAACGCTGTAGCTGAGGTCGCTGACCTCGGCTGTTCTGCACCTTAAAACCGACAGAACTACCGCGGTCACCGACCGCGGCCACAACCGCAATGCGCTCCGATCCTCTACGCGGGCGAGATCCTGCCGTCGTGCGCAGTGCAACAGGCGCGTTGGTAGATTCGGTCGATTATCGATAATGGCACGCCGCAAACATAAAGGGCTGCGATGAAGCCGTAGGCAAAGGTCAGGCGTGCGCGGCCGATTGCTTCATATCGGCGAGGGCTTACCAGAATGCGCTTGTCACTACACACCACGCGACCGCAGCGACGAAGCCGGCGAAAAAATTCCACGTCCTCCATCAGAGGCACCTCGGGAAATCCGCCAACATTAACAAATGCAGTTCGCCGACAGAACATTCCGTGATCGCCGCAACGCATTCGGAGCAGCAGGCCTGCATAATGCGCGAAAGTGTCCGTTAGCCGATACACCGGGTCTGGTGGCAGGCGAATGCGGAAGTAGCCGCCGGCGACGGTTCTGTCATCCAATACGCGCGTAATTTCACCTAAGCATTCCTTCGGCACTTCGGCATCCACGTGCACAAACCAAAGGACGTCGCCATTCGCAGCGCATGCGCCGAGGTTCATTTGGGCCGCCCGATTGCGTTTGCCGATTACAACTTGGCTGCAAAACCCCGCCGCGAGATCAGGCGTTCCATCAGAGCTTCCGCCATCCGCGACAATAACTTCGGCTCCCGGCGCTTGCTCGCGGAAACGCTGAAGAAACGAACGTATCAACTGCGCCTCATTGTAAACCGGAACGACAATGGAGAACTGCATTCTAAACTAGGTACTCCAAATTGTTTCCACGACGCGTCTGTTTAGCAAAGCAAGGAGGGTTGTTTTTTTGATTAAATGCAGAAAACTATCGCCGAACCAATTACAAGAAACCAAATCCAAACGGAAGAATTCATATGATCTCAAGACTCATTATCTCAGCGGCGATGGCACTATTTTTTTTACCGGCAGCGAAGGTCAACGCCCAGGAACATCCTGAGCACCCAGAGCACCCGACAAAAGGGAAAGCCGCCGAGAAACGAGTGAGCACGGCTGATATTTCCACCGGCATAAAGAGCAATATCGCCGCGAAAAGCAAAGAGACTCCCGACGGAAAATTTCACGTCACACACGAAGGTCAGGATCTGTCTCTCGATCTGACAAAAGTACACGATGATCGATTGCAGGATCTCGGCGGCGGCAAATACTTCGCCTGCGTGGATATGAAAGGAACCGACGGCAAGACCTACGATATCGATTTCTTTCTGACCGGGCAGCCGGGCAAGATGAGCGTCACTGACACGTCGGTGCATAAAATCGAGGGCAAACCGCTTTACAATTGGAAGGAAGAAAACGGCAAGTGGAACAAAGTGCCCGCGAGCTAATCTCATAGTTTGCCAATTGCTCATGTGGTCTCGGATTATCCAATTATTTTTCCTGGCAGTCGCAGTCGCGACTCGCGCTGCTGAAAATCCAGGCATCGTTAAAGGCACGGATCAATTCGAGTTCGTCTATCGAGTTAAACTTCCTGACATCAAAGGCGATGCTCGCGTCTGGATACCGTTGGCCAAGACCGATGCCTTTCAAACTGTCACCGAGGAAGAGTTCAATATCCCAATGAAATGGGAAAAGGTTCAAGACAGGGATTATGGCAATGATATCTGCGTGTTGCATCCGCAGCCTTCGGACGGCGGCAAGACGATCGAGTTGCGATATCGCGTCGTGCGCAAGGAAAAGACAGCCTACCACGCAGACGCGGCTGAAGCTCCGCGCTACTTGCGCCCGGAGATGCTGGTGCCTGTTAATGAAACGTTCAAGACGCTCGCTCAAAAGGCAGCGGCCGGAAAAACCGACGATTTAGGGCGAGCGAAAGCGCTTTATGATCACGTGATCGCTCGAATGCGGTACGACAAGTCGGGAACTGGTTGGGGCCGTGGCGACGCGATGTACGCTTGCGATGTGCGCACCGGGAATTGCACCGAT
>Ga0209266_1002703_pt1 | contig 11048 bp, 11 predicted proteins | sample GraSoiAngelo_132_FD_185889 | JGI IMG/M metagenome (GOLD analysis project Ga0209266, IMG submission 185889) | Grasslands soil microbial communities from the Angelo Coastal Reserve, California, USA - 14_0929_02_40cm (SPAdes) (version 2) | ecosystem: Environmental > Terrestrial > Soil > Grasslands ...
TATCTGTGACTGGCTGGGATGGAAACGATAGGAGATACACCATGAGACCCAACAAGCTGCGCGAGCTCCTGAAGACCAACAAGCCCACGCTGTCCACCCACATTCACACCACGTGGCCGTCCGTCGTGGAAGCGATCGGGCACACCGGTCTCTACGACTACGTCGAGTTCGTGGGCGAGTACGGCCCCTTCGATCTCCACGACCTCGACAACCTCGCTCGCGCCGCGGACATCTACAACATGTCGATGCAGCTCAAGGTCGACCAGGAGCCGCGGGGTTTCCTCGCGCAACGGGCGATCGGGTCCGGCTTCCACAGCATCCTGTTCGCCGACTGTCGCTCCGCCGCCGACGTAGAGGAGTGCGTGCGCATCGTGCGGCCGGAGACCCCGGAGGACGGAGGAACCTACGGGGTGGCCACCCGCCGGTTCACCTACATGGGCTATGGCGGCGGCAAGGCCTACGTGCAGGCCCTGCGCGACATCGTCGTGGCCATCATGATCGAGAAGCCGGGGACGGTCGACACGCTCGAAAAGGTCCTCTCCGTCAAAGGTGTCGACATGGTGCAGTGGGGCGGCTCCGACTACTCGATGGGCATCGGACGGGCCGGCGAGCGCTACTCTCCTGAGCTACGCGTGGTAGAGCGTCGCGTGTTCGAAACGGCCATCAAGATGGGCGTGCCGCCCCGAGCCGAGATCGCCACCGCGGATCAGGCGAAGTACTTCCTCGACATGGGCGTCCGGCACTTCTCCGTCGGCACCGACATCACTGTCCTGCACCAGTGGTGGAAGGCCCAGGGTGAGGACCTGCGCAAGGCGCTCGGCGCCTAAGGAAAGGAAGACTATGGCGATGCTCCACCCGCTGGACCCCCTCACCACCAACGAGATCCGCGCCGCCGTGTCGGTGGTGCGTGCCTCTGGACGGCTTGGGGACGACGTGCTCTTCGTTCGCGTCTTCCTCCACGAGCCCCCGAAGAGCGCGGTGCTGGCGTTCCGGAAGGGAGACCCGCTCGAGCGCCAGGCGTTCGTGTTGCTTCGCGACCGGCGCGCTCGTACGACGTGCGAGGTCATCGTCTCGATCACGGCTCGGAAGATCGTGTCGTGGAAGGAAATTCCAGGCGTCCAACCGCCGATCACGTTCGACGAGTTCCTCGAGTGCGAGCGGATGGTCCAGGCGAACCCGGTGTGGCAGCGCGCCATGGAAAAGCGCGGCGTGAAGGACTTCTCGCTGGCGATGGTCGACCCGTGGTCGGCCGGGTACTACGGTGCGGCGGACGACCCGGCCCGCCGGCTCGTCCGGGCGCTCACGTGGATTCGCACCGACGAGCACGATAACGGCTACGCGCGTCCGATCGAGGGGCTGGTCACGCTCGTCGACCTGGACCGGATGGAAGTGGTCGACGTCGAGGACCACGGCGTCGTGCCGCTGCCGACTCACGAGGGGAACTACACGGCGGCGGCGCTCGGCAATCCGCGGAACGTTCCTCACGTTCCGGCAGGGCCTCGAACCGACCTCCGGAAGCTCGAGATCATCCAGCCCGATGGTCCAAGCTTCGAGCTCTCGGGCCACGAGCTGACGTGGCAGAAATGGCGACTCCGGATCGGCTTCACTCCCCGCGAAGGCGTCGTCCTGCACACCGTCGGCTACGAGGACGGTGGCCGCGTCCGGCCGATTCTCTACCGCGCGTCGCTGGCCGAGATGGTCGTTCCGTACGGCGATCCGGCGCCGACGCACTGGAGAAAGAACGCGTTCGACGAGGGCGAGTACGGCATGGGCATGCTCGCCAATCGCCTCGAGCTCGGCTGCGATTGCCTCGGGGAGATCCGCTACCTCGATGCCGTCGTCTCCGACACGCGCGGGGAGCCGGTCACGCTGGAGAACGCCGTCTGTCTGCACGAAGAGGACTTCGGGATCTTGTGGAAGCACACGAACTTCCGCACCGGCCAGGTGGAAGTGCGCCGCTCGCGGCGCTTCGTCATCTCGTCGATCGCCACCGTCGGCAACTACGAGTACGGCTTTTTCTGGTACCTCTACCAGGACGGCACGCTCGAGCTGCAGATCAAGATGACGGGCATCGTTTCGACCGGAGCGATCGCGCCCGGGATTGCGCCCGAGCACGGCGTCCTGATCGCACCGGGTCTCTACGCGCCGAACCACCAGCACTGGTTCAACTTCAGGCTGGACATGATGGTCGACGGCCTCGACAACTCCGTCTACGAGGTCAACACCGAGGCGGTGCCGCTGGGCCCCGGGAACCCGCAGGGCAACGCCTGGGTGGCGCGGCGCACGCTGCTCGCGCGCGAGTCCGAGGCTCAGCGCCTCGTCGACCCGCTCGCCGGCCGTTACTGGCTCGTCACGAATCCGGCCGTCACGAACTCACTCGGTCAGACGGTCGGCTACAAGCTGGTGCCCGGCGAGAATGTCGGGGCGTTCGCTCATCCCGACTCTTCGATCGCCCGCCGCGCCGGCTTCATCACGCGACACCTTTGGGTCACGCGCCATGACCCGGCCGAGCTCTTCGCCGCAGGCGACTATCCGAACCAGCATCCCGGCGGAGCGGGACTTCCGGCCTACGTGAAGGCCGACCGGGCGCTCGAGCAGACCGACGTCGTCCTCTGGTACAGCGTGGGGTCTCACCACATCTCGCGTTCCGAGGAGTGGCCGGTGATGCCGGTCAGCTACGCGGGCTTTCAGCTGAAGCCCGCGGGATTCTTCGTCGGCAGTCCCGCGCTCGACGTGCCCGCAACGTCTCACAACGGCCACGGGGGTGCTCCTCACTGCCACTAGGTGCGGACGTGGATATCGAGGAAGCGCCGCGCTTCCTCGAAGCTCCGCGCCGCCGCCGCCGCCTCGTACCCGGGATGCGTCCGGACGGCGAAGCCGTGACGGGCGCCCGGGTAATACGTGAACGCGCACGCCTTGTCGAGCGTCCGCATGCGCGCTTCCATCCGCTGCATGGTCTCGAGCGGCGCCTGTTCGTCTTCGGTTCCGTGCATGATGAGCGTCGGGACGTTGACGGCTTCGACCAGGTCGTACGGCTGCGCGCCGGGCTGGGCGCGTGGGGAACGGAACGCGAAGCCATGGAACACGACGATCGCTCGGATCTCGTCGTGCGCTCGCGCGGCCATGAACGCGTGCACGCCGCCACGACAGAACCCGAACACCGCTAATCTGGTCATGTCGGCCTCTCGCACCGAGCGCAGGTACGCGATCGCGCCCTGCATGTCCGCGTAGACCAGATCGTCCGGCGGATCGTCGCCACGAATCTTCCAGCCGTGCATGAGCGCGGCGTAGCCCCAGCCGGCGAGACGCTCCGCGATCTCCGTGTAGCCGTCGTCGGGTCCCGCCACGCCGCGGAGGATGAGCACGGTCGGACGCGGTCCCGCGCCATCGGGTACGGCCAAATACGACGGGACCGGCGTGGTTCCGTCACCGCTGGTGAACGTGACGGACCGGAGCTCAGGCATGCGCCATCGACCAGCCGTGAGCCCGACCGGGCGTCACGGCTGGTGCGGTCGCAGAAACGCGCGCACCTGGTCGATCGTCTTCTCGAGCAAGTCCTTCGGCTCTCGCCAGGGGAAGACCGTCGACTGGGCCTTCGGCGCGAGCGCGCCAATGTCCACGGACGTCTGATAGGGATGCGCCGGCGTGTCGTCCGGCATCACACCCTTTTCATAGAACGGCATGGCAGTCCCTCCTGGTGAAGGTTCGCGATACAGTAGCGCGACATGAGTCTCGCTGCCCAGGGCCGCATTCCGGTGCTCGATATCGGCGCGTATCTCGCCGGCGAGGCGGGGGCGGCCGCGCCGCTGGCGCGTGCCATCGCCCGCACCTGCGAAGACACCGGGTTCCTCGTCGTCGCCAATCACGGCGTGCCGCAGCCCCTGGTCAACGACACCTTCGCCGTCGCCCAGCAATTCTTCGCGCGCCCCGAAGGGGACAAGCTCGCGCTCAAGGTCGGCAAGTACAACATCGGCTACCTGCCGTTCGGCGGGCAGGTCGTGCGCCATTCGCCGGTCAACAAGAACACCAAGCCGAATTTCAGCGAGAGCTTCTACATCACCCGCGACCGCGCCGCCGACCACCCCGACATCGTCAACGAAAAGCCGCTCGTCGGGCTGAACCGTTGGCCCGAGGACATGCCGGAGTTCCGCGCGGCGACGACGGCGTACTACCGGGCGATGGAGGCGATGACGACGCGGCTGGTGCCGCTATTCGCGCTGGCGCTCGACCTGCCGGCCGACTATTTCGCCGAGGCCTTCGCCGAGCCGAACTGCACGATTCGGCTGATCCACTACCCGCCGCATCCGTCGCCCGAGGACAACGAGTTCGGCTTCGCGCCGCATACCGACAACAACTTCATCACGTTCCTGGCGCAGTCGAAGCTCCCGGGCCTCGAAGTGCGCACCGCCGAGGGCGACTGGATCCGGCCGCCGGCGGTGCCGGGCACGTTCGTCGTCAATACCGGCGCGATGCTGGCGCGCTACTCGAACGATCGATTCCGGGCGACGCCTCACCGCGTCATCAATCGCAACGACCGCTCGCGGTACGCCTGCCCGTTCTTCCTCGGACCGAACCACGATGTCGTCGTCGAGCCGGTCCCAAGCTGCGTCGGCCCCGACAACCCGCCCAGATACGAGCCGACGACGTACGGCGCATTCACTCAGCACCTCCTGACTCTCAACTTCGCCCACCGCCAGGCCGGCGGCAGCGGCGAGTACGCGGGGTAAAGCCGCTTACCGAACGCGAGGACAGTGATGAACGACAGTCGGATCGTACCGGTGTTCCAGGCGCTGGCCGAAGACATCCACGCTCTGGGCGTACGCACTGTGTTCGGGCTCATGAGCGACGACACGGCAGTCTTTGCCGTGACGCTCGACGGCCTGGGTGTCAGGTTCGTGGGCGCGCGGCACGAGAACAACGCCATCGCCATGGCCGAAGGCTATTCCTACGCCACCGGCGAGCTTGGCGTGGCGCTCATCGGTCGCGGCCCGGCCACCGCCAACGGATTACACGCAGCGGTGGCGGCCAGTCGCATGGGATCGAAGGTGTTGGTGATCTATGGCGACGCCGCCGTTCAGACCGGAGCCGTCAACACCATCGGTCCCGACTACAAGGGCTTCAACGCGCAAGGCGTGCTGGGGGCGGCAGGGTTGACGTGTTTCACCGCCGCGAGCCCGACGACCGCACGTCAGACGCTGCGCGATGCCGTGGCCGCCGCGAATCGAGGTTCCCTGGCGGCTCTCCTCTTGCCCACCAACGTACAGATGATGAACGTGGAAGTTTGGGGCGAGGCGACACCACCGCCGCTCGCGGCTGCCCAGCCAGCGGCAACCCGCGCACAATCCATCGACGCCGTCGTCGCTCTTCTCGGCAAGAGTCGTCGCCCGCTGATCGTCGCCGGCATGGGAGCACATCGAGCCGGGGCCAAGGCCGCACTGGAAGCGCTCGCGGACAAGACAGGCGCGTTGCTGATGACCTCAGCTCGCGGCAAGGACATGTTTCACGGCCATCCCTACAACCTCGGCATCCTTGGATCCTTCTCTCACGCCATGGGCCGACGCATGATGGACCAGTCCGATTGCGTGATGGTGTTCGGCGCCGGGCTGAACTTTCTCACCATGAGCTTCGGCGCGGCGATTCCTCCGGTGCCACTCATCCACGTTGATTCCGTACGAGCGCACATCGGCCGGTGGACCACGGCGGATCTCGCGGTGGTGGGCGATGCGAGGGTTGTTGCCGAGCAGCTGCTGGCCGCGCTGCCCGAGCGGACCGCCGCCGACAAGCCGTTCCACACCGCGGAAACTCTCGCCAGCATCGCGGCCTTCGACATCGCTCGCGACTTCGAAGCCGCTCACACGCCGCGCACCGTGGATCCGCGCGCGTTGGGCGTCGAGCTCGACAAGCTCCTGCCGCGCGAGCGCAACATCGTCTACGACGCCGGAAATTTCCTCGGCGTCCTTCCGTATGTGACCGTCCCCTCACCCGCTCATTTGAAGATGACGAGCGAGTTCGCCTCCATCGGTCTCGGCTTCGGCACGGCGCTGGGCGTGGCGAAGGGCCGCCCCGGAACTCCCACGGTGTTGATCATCGGCGACGGCGGCTTCCTCATGACCATGAGCGAGCTGGAAACCGCGATCCGCGAGGATCTGCCGCTGATCATCGTGCTGATGAACGATTGCGCTTATGGCGCCGAGCTGCACTTTCTCGCGATGCGCAAGCTGCCGATGGGGAAGTCGGTGTTTCCGGACGTGGAATTTGCGTCGGTCGCGGAGGCGTTCGGGTTCCAGGCTTACACGATTCGCACGCTCGACGAGCTGCGCGCGCTCCGTCCAGTCCTGGAGAAGCCCGACGGCCCCATCCTTCTCGACTGCAAGGTGAACGCGGAAATCGCCGCGCCCTTCATGGGCGAGTTCGCCGAGTTCGAGGCCCGGCACCAGTAGGATCAGTCGCGGTCGGCTCCATCGCTGCTAGCATGGCCACGCGCCATTCTGGACCTTCATCCCGCCGCCCCTGTGAGAAGATGCGCGCGATGAAACCAGGGAGCGAGGCATGAGCGCGACGCTGGCCGATCCGAAGATCCAGGCGTTCCTCGCCACGAAGTACGTCGTCGTGCTCGCGACCGTGAATCCCGACGGCTCGCCGCTCGCGATGGCGATGTGGCTCCTCTCCGATCACGACTCGCTGACGATGATCAGCGTGGCGAATCTCGCCAAGATTCGGAATCTCAAACGCGATCCGCGCGTGTGCGTGGTTGCCGAGACCGGCACGATCGGTGACGACCAGATCAAGGGCGTGGCGATCCGCGGTCGTGCCGAGTTTCTCGACGATTCGCCGGCGCGACGACAGCTCGTCGAACGGTTTCTGACGAAGTACCACCCGCAGCTCGAGAAGTACTGGAACGGGCGGGTGATGCCGCCGAATCGTGTGATGTTCCGCATCGTGCCCGAGCACGTGCGGAGCTGGGGGCTCTGAGCCCTTAACGCAGCAGGCGAGTCAGCTCCGACACGGTCTTGACGGCATCGAGACGGTGCACCACGGCGAGGCTGGCCTCGACCTTTTCCTGAGTCAGCCCTGAGAGCGGCACCAAGCGCCGATACTTGGCGTCCACGTCGGCCCACTCGATGCCGCGGGGAGCGGAGCCGCGCGGAAAGTCGACGTGGTCGGAGAACCGGCGGCCGTCCTTCAGCGTGATGGTGACCGTGGCGCCGTGGTGGTGCGGGAAGCGGTCCGGGTACGGCGGCGGGTTCGGATCCACGGTGATCTTGTCGATGAGCCGCGCGATCACTGGGTCGGCGACCTTTTCCGGCGAGGCGTGGATCCAGCCATAGCCCCGATCGGCGATCGCCGCCGCGATGAAGTAGGCGGGGCTGTGCGCGACGCCGATCAGATCGGTCGGATGCTTGGGTCCGGGCAGCGTACGGTACTTCGCCGACGAAAGTACGATGCTCGCCACGTCCCGCGGGTCGACGTCTCCCGCGATGGCGGCGTTGGCGGCCGCCTCGGCCGCGGCGTGGTGCGGATGGCCGCCGGGTACGAGCTTGATCGCCATGTTGGTGGTGATGTCCCACGACGAGCCGAGGTCCTTCGTCACGTTCTGGAGATGGTCGCCTCCAAACGCTAAGAAGAATCCCCGCGGCATCTCGAGCACGTTCTCCTCGGCCACGTATCCTTTCTTCGCCGCGAGCGCCGCGTGGATGCCGAGCAACGCGGAGAGCCCCGCGTGGTACTCGCGCGCCACGCTCGTGTTGGCGGCGACCATGAGGCCGCCGATGGAGGTCGCGGCCAGCGCGATCGCCTGCGTCATCTGTGCCGGCGTCAGCGCGAGGAGCGTGCCGGCGGCCACCGCGCCGCCAAAGATCGTGGAGATCGAGCCGTGGAACCCACGCTCGCCGCGTCCCGGCGTGAGCGCCTCGTCGATGCGCCCCGCGATCTCGTAGCCGAGCACCATCGCCGCGAGCACGTCGCGGCCGCCGGCGCCCGTGCGCTCGGCCATTGCGATCGCCGTCGTCGAGACGATCGTGCCGATGTGCGCGATGCTACGCAGGTCGCTGTCGTCCGAGGCGGCAGCGTCGCTCATGACCGCGTTCACCCGCGCCGCGTCCGCGATGGGCAGCGCGGCGCCGCCGTCGAACCACACGGTCGCTTCCGCAGCCCCGCCGCGCTCTCTGGCGAGCTCGCGGATGATTCGCGAGGACACGATGTCCGCGCCCATCGCCGCGCTGGCGATCGTGCTGGCGATCACCATCCGCGCGCGTTCGAGCGCGAGCGGCGGTAGGACGCTCGTGTTCGTCACGAAGCGCCCGAGCTCGCCCGCGATGCTCATCGATTCATCCTCCGTGGCGGAACAGCGCTATTTCGGTCCGAACACCTCGATGGCGACACGGCCAGCGTTTACCGCGCAGGGCCAACCGGCATAGAACGCCACGTGGGTGATCAGCCCCTTGAGCTCGGTCTCTGTCACCCCGTTGTCGAGCGCCCTCTGCATATGGCCCCGCATCTCGTCGGTCCTGTAGAGCGCCGCCAGCATTGCCACCGTGATCAGGCTCCGGTCACGCTTGCTGAGGTCAGGATGCTCCCATACGTCGCCGAACAGCACTTCGTCGCGGAGTTTTCCAAGCTTGGGAATGAACTCGTACACGGTCGGTTTCTTCTGAGCCATGTGTCGATCTCCTCGTGAAGTTCGGTCAAGCGAAAGGGGTTAGCGGGAGTGGCGAGGCCTGCGCTCAGAGGCGGTCCCGGTGCTCCACCAGTTTCCAGTAGGTGTCCTTGTTGAGTACCTTGTCGCCGCGAAACTCGTAGAGGTCGCAGCCGCGGTAGTTCAGCTTCTCGCCGTCGACGCCGGTACCGGTCACCATCCACACCGTGACAGCGCGGTTGCCGGTGATGAACGAGTCGACGTGGTCCCAGCGCATGTCGGTGATGACGCGGAACCGATCGCCGAGCACCTTCCTGACAGCCGCCTTGCCGTGCACTCGCCGCCCTTCAGGCTCCGGCCCTCGTGCCATCAGGAACGTGCAGTCCTCTGCGAAGAACGACATGATCCGGTCAACATCGCGGCTATTGAAGGCCTCGTTGATCTGTTTCATGAGCGCAGGTGTTGGACCAGTCGTCATCGTGTCTCTCCCAGGACCGGCACGATCACCTGCGTGGCGCGAGCGGACATGCGGCGCAAACTGGTACCCGCCACGCATGGCGCGGAACTCCGGGGTAGCGATGGCATTGGCGCTGGCGAGATCGTAGATCGTCGTCTAGATCCGCCTCGTCGTCCGTTCCGTTTTGCCCGCCGCGGCCTCCGACACCCCACCCGAGGATACATAGCGCCGGCCGCGCCGCACCCCCGGGCATCTCAGTGCGTCCGGGCGGCGTCGGGCCCGCGGGCGGACCCGACGACACCGGTCCGAGCAGAGCCACCCGCATGGGGCGTTCTACTGCTTCAGGTGTTATTCGGCGGCCGCGAGGTTCGGAGTCGGCTCCAGCGGCAACCCGGGATGACCGGTCAGCTGCCGCCCTTCCTCCCACATATCGAGCGCCTGCTTCTTCATCGCCGGAAGCACCGAGGCGATCTTCTCGACGTCGAGATCCGCCGCCACGCCCGGATAGCCGGCGCGCTCGATCATCGCCGGGAGCTTGCCCTTCTCGAACTGCTCCAGCGTCCAGGCGAGCGGATCCTCGACCAGAGTCCGATCCCAGTAGATGCGATGGTTCTTGTTGCGCGGGCCGTAGTGGTAGTGGGCACCGTTCCAGAAGTGATCAAAGGCCAGGAGCTCGGTCTCTTCCGTGTACTTCTTGCCCGGCGTCCCGCCGATATCGGCCAGCACGTGGATCGCGAGACCGCCATCGCCCAGCGGCAGCCGCCGCATTTCGAGCCCGAACCGGATGTTGCCGGCCTCGAAGATATGGGTGCCGCGGTTGTGCTTGACGGTGTTGCGCTTCGTCGCTCGCAATTCGCGGGCACAGGCTTCGACGTCCGGCAGGACGTCCGCCACCGCCGCCATATCGACGATCTCGGCAATCTGCGGATAGCCGGCGCGCCCGAGCATTTTCGGCAGCTTCGTCCCCAGGGTGCGGATGGTCCAGCCGATCGGGTTACCGTCGACGGTCGAGTCCATCCGGTAGAGGTTCGTCGTGGCCGCGCCGCCGAGCATCGCTGGCCCTTCGACACGCAAGTCCGGATTTTCCGGACCGTAGATGTAGCTTCTTTCGAAGTCGAAGCAGTTGAACCGCAGCAGCGTTGTCTCCTTGCCGGCAACATCCGCCATCACCAGGATCGCGACGCCCTGATCCGGATGATCCTGGATGTTGCCGTCCCACAGTTCGTGGCGGACGGCGAAGGTCAACCGACCGGCGCTGAACCTCCCCTTCTTCATCTCTTCCATCGTCGGGCTCTCCCTTCCAGCGGTTTGCGAGAGTTAGAGGCCAATTCCAGGCTATCTCGCCGTATCCCGAAGGGGCGTGGCGCCACGCTTCAATAATGCCGCAGCTTCCTTGGCCACCGCCGTGCCCTCGAAGAAGCGCGGGTTCTGCGTGCCCCACAGCCGCACGGCGTTGCCGAAGACGAAGTCGTGAAAATCGCTCTCGGTGATGAGCCCGTCCTCGACCAGCTCGAACGCCTCGGGGAGCGGGTCGCGCATGTCGACGACGTCGAAATGCCCGATGTCGGAGCTGTAGATCGCGTTGATTCTGGCACCCAGCGGCATCGCCTTGCCAAACGCCACCGCGTTCATCCGGTCGTCGGCCTCGCAGCCGAAGTAGTACGGCGTGGCGTAGAGGTCGATCCAGTCCTGCTTCCGGGTGATCTGGCAGTGGATGTAGTCGTCGGGCGGCATCCCGCCAGTGAGGAAGTCCTCTTCGAGCGGCCAGCCGTCGCGCTTGCCGAGCTCGGCGGCGATATCGGCGTAGCCGTACTTGTCGACCAGCTCGCGCAGCAGCGGGCGATTGAGCTTGGTCGGGTCCATGTTCGCCATGCCCTTGGCGCCGCGCCGCTCCCAGTGCTCGATCAGGTCACAGAACAGCTGGCAGCCCCAGCCGACGCCGCCCTCGAGGAAGGC
>Ga0209266_1002704_pt1 | contig 11047 bp, 12 predicted proteins | sample GraSoiAngelo_132_FD_185889 | JGI IMG/M metagenome (GOLD analysis project Ga0209266, IMG submission 185889) | Grasslands soil microbial communities from the Angelo Coastal Reserve, California, USA - 14_0929_02_40cm (SPAdes) (version 2) | ecosystem: Environmental > Terrestrial > Soil > Grasslands ...
CCGGATTGAAGAAGATGGCCGAGCCGTCCGCACACGGTCGTGCCGCGGCGACGCCGGCGCGCCCCATGGTACAGGTATTCTGCTCGTACACGCCAAACCCCTGCGCGAGCAGCGGGGCGGGGGGGGCGGAGACGAGCGAAGGGGCTCCGGCGAGCAGCAACAACACAAAACGCCGCATAACGTGTTCTCCGCGAGGGCGAATTGAGGTAGATGGTGAATCCGGCCGCGATACGGTAGCATTGCCTCGAATCATTGTCAAACCCATGTCACGTCCGGCGATAGACTTTTTTCGCGACGCATTCGGCGAACCGCCGCGCGCGGTCGCGTCGGCACCGGGTCGCGTCAACCTCATCGGCGAGCACACCGACTACAACGGTGGACCGGTGCTGCCAATCGCGATCGCCGAGCGCACGACGGTGGCCGTCGGTCCCGGACCGGCCAACGCGCCCGGTGTTCTCGAGGCGGTTTCGACGCGCTACCACAAAGTCATCAGGGTTCGGTGGCAGGAAGAGCTCCCCAAGGGCTGGGCCGCGTACGTCGCGGGCGTGGTGCGCGAGCTCTGGGCGCTCGAGGCGCTTCCCAGAATGGACGGCGTGCGTGTCGCCGTGACGTCGACCGTTCCTGTCGGCGCCGGGTTGGCGTCATCTGCCGCGCTGTCGGTCGCCGCCGCGAAGGCACTGGTGACGTTGGCTGGCGCCACGCTGACGCCGCGTCAGGTCGCGGGCGTCGCATTTCGCGCGGAATGCGATCACGTGGGGGTGCGCTGCGGCGTCATGGATCAGACGATCGCCGCACTCGCGAAACGGGAGCATGCTTTGCTCCTCGAGTGTGCGTCCCTGGAAGCGCGCCAGATCCCGTTCCACGCACGGTTGTTTCTCGTGGACACGGGCGTGCGCCACAATCTCTCGTCGGGCCGGTTGAACGAGCGGCGCGCTGAGTGCGAAGCGGCCGTGAAGCGGCTCAAGGTCGAGCTCCCCGAGCTGGTCTGGCTGGCAAGCTGGCCGGCCGAGTGGCTGTTGCGCCTCAAGCGCGCGCTGCGCGAACCGTTGCGCTCGCGCGCCGTGCATGTCGTGGGGGAGACTGCGCGCACGCGCTTCGCCGCGCAGTTGCTCGAGCACGGCCGGCTCAAACAGTTCGGCGCGCTGTTGTATGAATCGCACGAATCGTGTCGGCGGTTGTACGACTGCAGCGCGCCGGAGCTCGACACGATCGTTGCCGCGGCGAAGCGGGCTGGAGCGCTGGGAGCGCGGCTGACCGGGGCGGGGTGGGGCGGTGCAGCGATCGTGCTAGTGAGTAAGACCGACAAGAAGACCATTCCTGCGATCCAGCGCGCGTTCGAGCGGTCCTACGGCAGGACGCCACCGATCATGGAGGTCGCCGCATCGGCGGGGACGCATACCGAGCGGCTATAATTGATCGTTGGCCCGGGTGGCGAAATTGGTAAACGCAAGGGACTTAAAATCCCTTGGGGGTAACCCCTTGCAGGTTCGAGTCCTGCCCCGGGCACTCGCCACGCTTGCTCTAGCGCCCCTCCGGACACACCTTAGGTCCTTCCCTGACAGGGACATCCGGTGCGGTCAGGACCCTTGGTCGCCGGATTGACGGCGGGCTTGCTGGGCAGTCTGGTACTGGTGGGCTGTGCGTTAACAGATGTCTTCGATCGGCCAGGTCCGGCGGCGGACATCATTTTCGTCTTTTCCGATAGCCTCCTGACGGTCGGCGACACCGTCCCCTTCGTCGTGGTCGTGCGCACCGCCGCCGGCGACCTCGCGAATCCCCACGTCCGCGTTACCTCTCTCAACCCTGCGTTTCTTCAGGTGAACACTCGAGGAGATACGTTGATCGCCCTCGCCCAGGGGCGCGCACTGCTCGACGTGCAACTCGTCAGCTCCGTTATTACGGGCGCGGCGCCCGATACGGTGACCCCCATCCGCGTGCGACCCTAGTGCCCGAAGCCGTGAAATGCTTCGGTTGCGGCGCCCAGGTGCCGGAATCGTCGCGGTTCTGCGGCCATTGCGGGCGCCTGGTGGTCGACCCCAATACCAGCACCGTCGTGGATCACGTTGCCGATGACACGTTGCTCGAGCGTCTTCGGCGTGTGCTGGCCGGTGACTTCGAGGTCGAGCGGGAGCTCGCGCGGGGCGGCATGGGCATCGTCTTCCGGGCTGTCGACGAGCAGGCGAAGCGTCCCGTCGCCCTCAAAGTGTTGTCACCCGAGCTTGGTCTGACGGCGCGCGCCGCTGAGCGCTTCAAGCGGGAAGGTCGCATGGTCGCCGAGCTCGAACATCCGAACATCGTGCCGGTGTATCGGGTGGGGCAGATCGGCGGGATCTTGTTCATGGCCATGAAGTTCGTCGAAGGCCGGTCCCTCGACCAGATCCTGGACGCGCAAGGCCCACTGCCGGTGTCGGCGATCGTGCTGGTCCTGCAGGCTGCCGCCCGGGCCCTCTTCTTCGCTCACGAGCGGGGCATCGTCCATCGCGACGTGAAGGCGGCGAACATCTTGCTCGATCGCGACGGGCACGTAATGGTGTCGGATTTCGGCGTCGCACTGCGTGCGTCCGACATCACTCTCACGATCGACGGTGCCGTGATCGGTACCCCCGGCTACATGAGTCCTGAACAATGCGCCGGGCAGCGAGCGACTCCTCAAGGCGACCACTACTCGCTCGGTATGGTGGCATTCCAGATGTTGACCGGCGCGTTGCCATTTCAGGCCGACACGTTGGCGGGCATCATGCATCACCATTTCTTCACCCCGCTGCCCGACGTGCGCGTAGCCCGCGACGATGTCTCTCCTGAGCTCGCGCGCATCATCGGGCGACTCACGGCGAAAAAACCGGCTGACCGGTATTCCACGACCCGCGATCTCCTGACCGAGCTCGAGTCACTGCCGTTGGAGACGGCGGCGCGTCGCGAGGGCGAACGGCTGCTACGGCGGCTTGCAACAGGCGACGCGGTTGATGCGGTCACGACCCGCTCGCTGCCGGCTCTCCCCGATACGCCGACGCTCCAGTTCGACGCCGCGCCGCGACCGCGCGCTCGCCGCTCGACGGCTTGGAAGCAGCGCGCGTGGGCGGGTACCGCGAGCGCGGTCGTCGTCCTGGGTCTTGCCGGTTGGGTCGTGTTTCGTCCCGAGACCAGCGCGGGGAACGCCTCGCTCGGCGGCGGTTCGCGCGAGGACTCTGTGCGGGCGCGGGGGTCGGCGGCTGTCCCTGCTCCGGCTCCGGCGCGCCCGCGTCCCCCTGTCACCGGGCTGTTGCGACTGCTGACTTCACCGAGCGACGCCGAGATTCTTATCGATGGCCGGGCCCGCGGTACAGGTGCCGTACTCGACTTGCCGCTGACAACCGGGAATCGCCGCCTGCAGATCCGTGCTCGTGGTTACATCACCTTCGACACGACCATCACGATCTCCGCCGATAGCACCATTTCCCTGGGCCGCATCACGCTGCGAGTGCCCGAGCAGAGGCCGTGAGACGCCGCGCGGCGGCTCTCGGGCTCGCGCTCTCGCTGGTTGCTCCCACCATCACCGTCGCGCAGGCCGGCACCGCCGAGCTGTTACAGCAGGCGCGTCAGCTATACGAGCGGCTCGAGATCGAACGGGCGCTCCCCATCCTCCGTCAGGTCGTCTCCCCTGAGTGGCCGCTGGAGGTGACGAACGCGCAGCGGGTCGAGGCTTATAAGTATCTCGGTGCCGCGCTCGTGCTCAGGGGCAAGCGCGATTCCGCCGTCCTGTATTTCCGTGCGGCGCTCGAGCGCGATGCCTTCGCCGATCTCGATCCGGCGCAGTTCACGCCGGCGCAAGCGGGCGCGTTTGCCGCGGCGCGCCGGCTGACGTTCTCGGTGGGCGCGCGACCGATTCCGGAAACACGTGTCGATCCCCGCACCGGACGATTGACGGTCACCGTGGTGACGACTCATGCTGCTGTGCTGCGCGCGACGCTACGCGCGCTCGGCGACACGGAGCACGTGGTGCTGTATGACGGCCCCAACGATGGCGTGCGCGAGATCGGATGGAACGGGTTGGGACGGGACGGCCGGCTGGCGCCTGCGGGGCGCTACGACTTGTCGTTGGTCGGCCGCAGCCAGATCGCCGCACAGGCGGATTCTCTGCACATGTATCTGGATCTGCGCCACGACGTCGAGCCGTTCGAGGACACGCTACCGGCGCTAAGCGACCGGGACCTTCTCCCGGAACGACACCCGGAGTCCACCGCCGGGAAGGATCTCCTCAAGGGGTTGGGCGTGGCGGTCGGCGCCCTTGCGGTCGGAGGCCTGGTCGCCAGCGACCGGCTCGGGACGGGGCGGGAGGGTCGGATCATGGCTGGTACGGCCACCGTCGGCGGAATCGTTGCGTTCTACTACCGCCGCACACACCGCGAGATTCCGCGGAATGTCGCGCTCAACGAAAACCGCCGCGCCGCGCGTGACACCGCCAACGCCGCGATCCGGCGCCGCAATGCGGACCGTGTCGCCCGCACGATACTGCTGATCACACCGGCGAGCGCGCCGGCGGTACGGCCGTGAGCGCGTCCGCGCGTCTGGTGGTCGCCGTATGCTTGGTGCCGGCGCTCGCCGGGGCGCAGAGTGTGGAGCTCAGCGGCGTCGTAACCCTCGCGCATGGCGATCACCGCGTTGACGCCGGTCTCGGGGTGGAGCGTGCGACAGGACTGCTCGTGGGCGGGGCGACGCGTCTGCGACGCCGTGGCATCGCGCTCACGATTTCCGGCGAAACCGGACACCTCACCGCCGTGCAGGGAAGCGGTGGCATCGATCGGGATGTCTCGCAGCTCGGCGCAGTCGCAGAGTTCACGCCGCTCCCATGGCTCGTGCTCGAGAGCGGTGTCACGCTGCGCAGCTTTGGCACGGTGGTGGCACGGCAGCGTTGGACGCTGGTCCGCGCTGGTGCCGAGGCTCGGGTCCCGCTTAGCGGTGACACCTTCTGGGCCGTTGGCCATGCCCACCTACTGCCACTGGTCTCCGTCAACGGATTACCCAACGCCGCGACGGCGTTCGATGCGGGAACGGGACTCGCTTATCGGCGCGGCCGACTCCTCTTCGACCTCACGTACACGCTGGAGCGCTGTGACTTCCCCTCGCAGGGGAGCACTCGTCGCAGCGAGCAGCTTGGGACGCTCGCGCTCCGCGGCGGTGCGGAGCTGCGACTGCACTAAACTCCCCTATGGCCGCCAGTGCGGCCAATGTTCGTACGTCCCCAACATGTGCGTAAGGCGCGTCTGCTGACTGCCGTCCGCGTGCATCACGTAGATCTCGACATCATGATCTCGAAACGAAGCAAACACGATTTTACTGCCGTCCGGTGACCAAGAGGGCTCGCCATTGCCGCCGGCGTCACTCGTCAGGCGCACCGGGCTGCTGCCGTCCGGGTTCATCAGCCAAATCTGAAAAACACCGCCTTCACGATTCGATGCGAACGCGATCCTGCGACCGTCAGGTGACCAAGAGGGCGTCTCCTCTGTCGCGCTGGTATCACCAATCACAGTCAGCCCGGTCCCATCACCGTTGATCATGTAGATATGTGTGGCGCTCTGACCGTTTGCGCCTCGGTTGGAAAGAAACACGATACGCCCATCCGGTGACCATGAGGGGCGGTCATCGTAGAAGGCATCGGTGAGCAACGGCGTGATGCCGGTGCCGTCCGCATTCATGACATACAGGTGGCTGCTCCCGATGAAGGCGATCTTCGCGCCGTCGGGAGACCACGCTGGCCCCCACTCGCTGTTGGTGCCGAACGTGAGTTGGGTCAAGTCACTGCCATCGGGATTCATCAGAAACAGGTGTCCGGCGCCGGTACTGTCCCGGCGGCTAAAAATGATCTTCGCACCATCGGGAGACCACGCTGGGTCCACGTCAATTCCAACGCGGTGCGTCAAGTTGACAACATGACGGCCCAGGGAGTCCATGACATAAATGTCGGGGTCGCGGCCGTAAGGACTGGTCGTCGAGCCGAAGCTCATGAACACAATCGCTGGAGGCCCACTGGGCCCTGTACCTTCGCTGCACGCAAGGAGAAGAAGGAAAGCGGCGGCACTGAGGACAATCGAGCGACGGATCATAGATCACGCTCCGAATGGAAACATGACAGTCACTGCAGATTGCTACACTCGTCGCCTGTCCGGGATCGGTCAAGTCGAGATCCCATGCAACCTTTCGTGCAATCCCTGCGTCTTACCTCCTGAAAGTCATCATCAACGTCTCTTGCTGGAGGATGCAGATGCGCGGCTTCACCCTGTTGACAGCGACGATCCTGACCTTCGGATATGGCTTCGCCGCCCAAGCCGCCATGAAGGTCGACCGCGCCGCGACCATTCGCCGCGTCGCCGCCACGGTCGAACCCACTACCCCAACAGCAGATGCGAACCGTGTCTGGTACGGTGGCATGCTCGCACCGATCACGGTCGAGGCCAAAGCAGCGCCGAGATGTCCGAAGACGTGACCGGCCCAGTAAAGATTGAAAGGGCCGGTACGGACCGCCCGCCGAGTCACCCCCGGCGGGCGGTCGCGCGTCGGGGCGAAACCTGCGAGATTGAGGGTCCGTAACACCTGTGACCATGGACATGTCCCTGGATCAGCCCACACCCATCAAGCGTTTCTGGCGCACGTGGCGTCGCGAGATCGTTCGCGGCAGCGTGCTCTTCGGCATCGTCGTCGGCATCGGGTTGTTCCTCAGAAGCGTCACTCGCAATATCAAGGACCATCTGCCTACCAGCCTGGGCGCGCTGGGCGCGTTCGGCGACATGGATTGGGGCGACGGCGAAGGTGGCAACCTCTTCGGCCGCGGCCGTAACGTCGGCGCCGAATGGCACTACCACGGGAAGATCAAGCCGACGCAGCGCGTCTGGATTCGCAACACCAACGGGCCCATCGATGTCGTCGGTGGAAAGAGCGACTCGCTCGAAGTGCATGTCGAAAAGAGCTGGCGCAACTCGGACCCCGGCAGCGTCCAGATCATTCCAGTGCCGACGCAGCTCGGCATTACGATCTGCGCGGTGTGGGAGGCACGCGAGACGCGTTGCAACGAGGGCGGCGACTACCGCATGAACGGCGTCCGCAAGAACGACGTCGCCGTGCGCTTCACCGTGGTCCTTCCGAAGGGCGTTCCGATCGACGCGTCCACGGTCAATGGCGGGCTTCAGATCGACGAGGTCAGTGCGCCGGTCGATGCCAACACCATCAATGGCCGAATCGCGGTCAATACAGCCAGCGGCCCGGTGCATGCGACCACGGTGAACGGCAGCATCGAGGCGAACATGCAGGCCCTCAGCAACGGCGATGTGCGACTCACGACCGTCAACGGCTCCGTGATGGCCGGTCTGCCCAAACGCATCAACGCCGAGATCGACGCCCAAACGGTCAACGGGCGCGTCGACAGCGACCTGCCGGTGAAGATCATAGGCAAGATGAGCACGCGTCATCTGCACGGCACGATCGGCACCGGCGGTCCGACGCTAAAGCTCGTGACCGTCAACGGCTCGATTACGATCCATGAAGCGGGCCCGATGCCCCCACACCATCCAGAGCCCGGGCCTCACCCCTGGGTCAGGGTGCCGCGCGGCAGGGTAACGCTACCCGAGCGTCCCTGAAGCGCTCGAGGTACTCTCCCGGCCGAGGCTGTACGGCCAGCGTGTCGGGTTCAGCGTCGCCAGCCCGTAGAACATCAGGCACGCACCCGTGAGCGAGATGTTTTTCCAGAACTGCGCCGCCTGATTCCCGGCCATCATCGGATCGGCAATTCCCCAAAACTTGTGAACCGTGAACGCCGCCGTAACGAGAAAGACGGCGATCAGCAGTGCACCCCAACGCGCCTTGATGCCGAGCAGGATGCTGAGACCACCGGCGAGCAGCATGACGCCGGAGACGGCAGTCAGCAGCGTGGGCGCCGGCACTCCCGAGGCGCCGGCGTACTGCGCATACGTGCTGAGCTTGGTGAGGTGGTTGAATCCGGAGTAAATGAAGAAGAAGGAAAAGACGATCCGCCCGATTAGCAGCACAATTCCACCCATGTCGGTCACCTCGGTTGAAGGTAGCGTGCCACTTCCGCCGGAAACGTGCGAACATCGATTGGCTTGGTGATGTAGCCGTCGAATCCCGCGGCAGTCGCGCGCGCGCGATCCTCCGGTAATGCATGCGCCGTCAGCGCCACGACTTTCCAGGAGCGCTCCGGCAATTCCTTTAGTTCCTCGAGCACGGCGTACCCATCGCGGCCGGGCAGCTGGATATCCAGCAGCACGAGGTCGGGGACGGGTTTTTGCGCGCGCATGACTTCAGCGAGCCGGTCTCCATTGGGAAGACCCACCACCTGATGTCCTTTCAGCGACAGCAGCGTCGTGAGCAGCTTCAGACTGTCGGGCTGGTCTTCCACGACAACGATCGTCGCCACGCTCACCGGGCCTGGGGAAGAGTGAACCAGAACGTGCTGCCCTTGCCCATCTCGCTTTCCACGCCGATCGCGCCGCCGTGCAGCTCGACTAGGCGCCGCGACAAGGCGAGACCCAGACCCGTTCCTTCATACTTACGGCTGGCGGAGGCGTCGAGTTGGGAGAACTCCTGAAACAGTTTCGGTTGATCCTCGGGTGCGATCCCAATTCCGGTATCGCTCACCGCGATGCGCGCCTCCGCGCCGCCATTCACCGGCGCCGCTGCGACGGTGATGCGCCCACCGTCGGGGGTGAATTTGATCGCGTTCGACAAAAGATTGAGAAGCACCTGACGCACGCGCCCGCGGTCTGCGTGGACTCGCAGGTCCTGCGGCAGCGGAGTTACGACGAGCGCATGGCGATGCTTCTGCGCCTGGGAGTGGACGCTGCCGGCGGCTTCGCTGAGTAACCCGGCGAGCTCGACCGCCTCCGGCTTCAGCTCCATCCGGCCGGCCGCGATGCGTTGCAGATCGAGCAGCTCATTGATCAACTCGAGGAGTTGCCGGCCGTTGCGGCCGACGGTCTCGAGGAAATCGCGCTGTTGATCGGACAGAGCTGAGCCGAGGTCCTCCGTCAGCAGCAGGTCGGTGAAGCCGATGATGCTGTTGAGCGGCGTACGAAGCTCGTGAGAAATGTTGGACAGAAACTGATCCTTGGTTTTCATCGCGGTGTCGAGCTCGGCGTTCAGCTGCTCGAGCCGCTTGGCCGTCTGCCGCACTTCCACGGCCAGGCGTCGCGTGTTGTGATGCGCGGACGAGCGCTCGCACGCGATGGCGAGGTTGGGAGCCGCCTGTTCGAGTGCGGCCCGCTCGTCGACGCCGAACTGCTCTCCGGGAACAACGCCCAGGACACCGCTCAGCTTCGTGCCCGAACGGAGCGGCACGAGCACCAGGCCGTGTGGCATGGCGGCGGTCAGTCGTAACTGATGGCGGACCGGCTGCACCGCCTCACCGTGATAAAGGATTGATTGCGCCGCGTCGCCGATGAGATCGCGCATCGTGCCGCGCGAGACGGGGCGACTTTCGACGCCCCGGGCGGCGGTGACCGCCCATTCGTTGGCATCGTAGGCCGGCTGATACAGGACGATTCCTGTTGCCCGCGTCGCTCCGGCGATCACGCCCAACGCCTGGGCCAGCCCCGTCGCCGATTCATCGGCGGGCGCGTTCAGCGCGGCGAGGAGCTGCGAGAGGTACGCCTGGAGCGCTTCGCGCCAGGCCAACGCTTTGGCCATGTGATTCACGCCGCGCGCGATCGCGCCGAACTCGGCGGGTTGATCTTCCGGAAGCGGTTCGACGAAGTGGCCCTCCGCGACCCGTTGGAGTGCGGAAGCGATCCGCGCAAAGGGTGCGGCGAGCCGCCGGCGGTTGTACCAGAAGCCGAGCCCCAGCACGATGAGCATCGCCGCAAAGAGCACGCTCGTCGCGAGCGCGGCCTGCACGGCTTCGTCGCCGGCATCGATCGCCAGCTCGGCGTCGGCGGCGTCGCCCAGTTGTTGGAAGCGCTGCGCGAGGACGACCATCGCGGTCTGAGTGGCGTGGGCGCTGCGCCAGATGGCGATCTGGGTGACGAGACCGACGAGCGCGACGGCGATGAACGTCGCGGCGAAGAGTCGGGTGATGCTAGGCGCCCCCTCCGTCCGCATGGGGCTCCATAATATGCGGGCGACGTGTACCTTCCAAGCCGTGCGGCCCCAAACCCTTGGCCTGATCGGACTCGGTGCGATCGGCGGCTCGGTGGCCCGTCAGGTGAAGCAGTCGGACGGGGGTCAGGGGGTTTCCGTCGTCGGCTGGTCGCCGGAGCCCGCGGAACGGGCCATGGCGGCCAAGCACGGCATTCTCGCCGCTCCACCCGCCGCCAATCTCGCACAACTCGATTCGCTCACTCCGCATCTCAAGCCGGACGCCTTCGTCACCGACGTCGGGTCGGTGAAGCGCGCCATTGTCGCGCGCGCGGAGCGACTCGGCATTGGCAACCGGTTTGCCGGGAGCCATCCGCTCGCGGGAACGCACGAGCACGGGTTCGAGGCCGCGCGTGCCGATCTCTTCCGCGGAGCCGTCGTCTACGTCACACCCTGCGAGGCGCAGGGCAGCGCCGCGGCGACGCGGGAGGTCGCGCATTTCTGGGAGGACGTCCTCGGCGCCGAGCCGGTGATTCTCGATGCCGGCCGGCACGACGCACAGCTGGCGGCGACGAGTCACGTGCCGCAGATCGTCGCGTCGTTGCTGGCAGATTTCTTGGCGAGGCACGCGCCGCCGGGCGCGACATTCGGGCCTGGGGCGGTCGACACGACGCGACTTGCCGCGAGCGAACCGGCGTTGTGGACCGAGATCCTCCTGATGAACCGCGACGAGGTATTGCCCGCGCTGCGATTGCTCGAAGAATCCCTCGGCACCGTCGAGCGCGCGCTCGAAGCAGGTGATGCGAAGGCGTTGACGGCGTGGCTGACGCGCGCGGCTGCGTGGCGACGTCGCATCGGTCCGTGAAGCTCGGCGGCATCGTCCGGCCGCCGGGCGACAAGAGTATCTCGCATCGCGTCCTTATGCTGGCGGCGCTGGCGCGCGGAAAGAGCGAGCTGCGTGGTCTCCTCACCGGGGACGACGTGAAAA
>Ga0209266_1002706_pt1 | contig 11045 bp, 9 predicted proteins | sample GraSoiAngelo_132_FD_185889 | JGI IMG/M metagenome (GOLD analysis project Ga0209266, IMG submission 185889) | Grasslands soil microbial communities from the Angelo Coastal Reserve, California, USA - 14_0929_02_40cm (SPAdes) (version 2) | ecosystem: Environmental > Terrestrial > Soil > Grasslands ...
GACGGCGATGCTCATCGGCCCGAGCTCCTCGGCCAGCGCCTGGGTGAGCGAGATGACCGCGGCCTTGGAGGCGCAGTAGGCGGCGAGCCCGGCGCGGCCCGTCTTCCCCGCGACCGAGGCGACGTTCACGATCCGCCCGCCCCCGCGCTGCGCGAGCAGCGGGATGGCGGCGCGCGCGCAGAGGAAGACGCCCTTCACGTTGACGGCGAAGATGCGGTCCCACTGCGCCTCCTCCATGGCGGCGACGGGCGCGGCGGCGATCACGCCGGCGTTGGCGATGAGGATGTCGAGGCCGCCGAAGTGCGTCTCGACCGCGGCCATGAGCCGCGCGACCTCAGCGGAAGAGGTGACGTCGGCGGGGATGGCCACGCTGCGGTAGGCGTGGTGCAAGACCGCGTGAGCGGTCGCGTCGAGATCGTCGGTCGAGGCGAGGGCGTACGGCGTGGCGCCATCGGCTGAGCGCGCGATGTCCGACACGGCGACCTCGCAGCCTGCCTGCGCCAACGCGACGGCGATGGCGCGCCCGAGGCCGCGCGCGGCGCCGGTGACGAGGGCGACCTTGCCTTCGAGCTCCATGGCTGCGTCCTTACGCCACGCTACCGGATCGCGTCCAGCCCCGTGATGTCCCGGCCCACGATGAGGGTGTGCATGTCGTACGTCCCCTCGTAGGTGTTCACCGTCTCGAGGTTCATCATGTGGCGGATCACCGGGTACTCGTTGACGATGCCGTTCGCCCCCAGGATGTCGCGGGCGAGACGCGCGATGTCGAGCGCGACGCCGGCGTTGTTGCGCTTCGCCAGCGACACCTGCTCGGGCCGCATCGTGCCCGCGTCCTTGAGCTGCCCGAGGCGCCAGGCGAGGAGCTGGCCCTTGGTGATCTCGGAGAGCATGTGGACGAGCTTCTGCTGCGCCAGCTGGTAGCCGGCGATCGGGCGGTCGAACTGCCTGCGCTCCTGCGCGTAGCGGAGCGCGGTCAGGTAGCAGGTGCGCGCCGCGCCGAGCGCGCCCCACACGATCCCGTAGCGCGCCTGGTTGAGGCACGAGAACGGGCCGGCGAGGCCCTCGGCGCCGGGCAGCAGCGCCGAGGGCGGCACGCGCACGTCCTCCAACACCAGCTCCGAGGTGATCGAGGCGCGGAGCGAGAACTTCCCCTTGATGTCGTGCGCCGAAAAGCCGGGCGCGCCGGACTCGACCAGGAAGCCCCGGATGGTCTCGCCGTCCTTCGCCCATACCACCGACACGTCGGCGATCGAGCCGTTGGTGATCCAGCGTTTCACGCCGGAGAGCACGTACCCGCTCCCGTCGCGCCGTGCGCGCGTCTCCATGCCGCCCGGGTCCGAGCCGTGGTCGGGCTCGGTCAAGCCGAAGCAGCCGATCGCGCGCCCCCGCGCCATCTCGGGGAGCCAGCGCTGCTTCTGCTCCTCGCTCCCCCAGCGCCAGATGGCGAACATCGCGAGCGAGCCCTGCACCGAGGCCATCGAGCGGAGCCCCGAGTCCCCCGCCTCGAGCTCCTGCATGATGAGCCCGTAGGCGACGTTCGAGAGCCCCGCGCAGCCGTAGCCCCTCAGGTTCGCGCCGAAGAAGCCCAGCTCGCCCATGCGCGGGATCAGCTGGCGCGGGAACTGCTCGTCCGAGTGGCAGCGCTCGATCACCGGCAGCACCTCGCGCTCGACGAAGCTCCGGACGCTCGCCCGCGTCATGCGCTCCTCCTCGCCGAGAAGCGCGTCCAGCCCGTAGTAGTCGACCTCGCCCGCGGTCATCGGGACCCCCTCGCCGCCCGCCCGGTTGCAAGCCGGCGGGCGGGCTCCTATAAGTTGTGCTCACGCTGCATCGATCATCGCATTAGCGTGCACCTCGAGACCCTCAAGGTCTTCTGCGACGTGGTCGAGACGCGGAGCTTCTCCGCGGCCGCTTCCCAGAACTTCGTGACCCAGTCGGCGGTCAGCCAGCAGATCCGCACCCTCGAGGACCGCTTCGGTCGCCGACTCCTCGAGCGGACGCGCGGCAACGTGCAGCTCACCCCCGCGGGCGAGATCCTTTACCAAGTGAGCAAGGAGATCGTCCAGCGCTACCAGGACATGGAGGCACGCCTCCAGGCGCTCGCCCACGTGATCGCCGGCACGGTGCGGGTGGCGACCGTCCACTCGATCGGCCTCTACGAGCTGTCCGCGCAGATCAAGCGCTACCTGAAGGCCTGCCCGCAGGTCCACCTCCACCTCGCGTACAGCCGCTCGAGCCGCATCTACGAGGACATCTCGAAGGGCAACGTCGACGTCGGCGTGGTGGCATATCCGGCGCGGCGCCCCGGCATCACCGTGCTGCCCTTCCGCAACGACCGCCTGGTGCTCGTCTGCCCGCCTCACCACCCGTTCGCCAGCCATCGACGGGTCTCGATCCGCAAGCTCGCCGGCGAGCCGCTCGTCGGCTACGAGCGCGACATCCCCACCCGGAGGGAGACCGACCGGCTGCTCAGGCGCTATGGCGTCGAGGTGCGCTATGTGATGGAGCTCGACAACGTGGAGACGATCAAGCGGGTGGTCGAGATCGGCACCGGGCTCGCCATCCTGCCCGAGCCCGCGGTGCGGCTCGAGGTGAAGTCGAAGACGCTCGCGGCCGTGCAACTCTCGGACGAGGTCTTCCTCCGGCCGCTCGGGATCATCCACCGGCAGGGCAAGCACTTCTCCCCGGCGACGGAGAAGTTCATCGAGTTCCTGCGCTCGCAATGAGAGCCGCGCGCGCCGCGGCGCTGGTGCTGGTTGCAGGCGCGCTCGCCTGCCGCGGGCCGCGCCCGGAGGGCCGAACGGCGACCTGCACGCACGTGCAGGCCGAGCGGCAGGTGTACGGCGCGGCGCTCTGCGAGGATGTGTGGGCGTGCCCGCGCCCGCCGGGCGGCCCTCTCGACCGCATCGGCCTCCATCGCCTCGCGCCGTGCGAGAGCGCGACCGGGCCGATCGTCCTCTACCTCCCCGGCATGCACATGAACGGCGAGCTGCCCATCGCCGAGCCGCGCCACGACCTGCGCGTCTACCTGGCCGCGGCCGGCGTCCGCACCTGGGGCCTCGACTACCGCACGCACGTCGTCGCCGCCGACGCCCCGGCGGCAGACCTGGCGGCGCTGTCGCGCTGGAGCGCTGATCTGTTCGTCGACGACGCGGCGTGGGCGACGGCCTTCGTGCGCGGCGCGGAGGCGGGGCCGCTCTATGTGGCCGGCTTCAGCCAGGGCGCCGCGTTCGCCTACCGCCTCGCGTCGCGCGAGGGACAGGAGCTGGCCGGCCTCCTCATCCTCGACGGCGCAGTGGGTGGAGGCCGCGCCCCGGCGGACGGCGGCCTGGCGATCGACGTAGGCGGGAGCCGCCTCCCGTTCGCCGAGCGGCAGCGGCTCCTGGCCGACGTCATCGCCGATCCCCTCCGCCCGTCGTCCTTGCCGGGTTTCGCGAACGCCGGCGCCGCGCTCGCCGACGTCCTCTACACGGCGCCCAGCTTCGGCGGGCGGGGCGGCCTCGCCAACACCCGCGACGGCCTCTCCGACGTGCGGCTCCTCGCCACGCTGCTCGCGAGCTACGATCGCTGGTGGCCGCGCGCGGCCCTCGACGCCCCGGCACCGCCACGCCCGCGCCGCACGCTTCCCGTCCTCGCCTTCGCGAGCACGGCCCTCGGGGCCGAGTGGGTGAAGCGCGTACGCGACTCGGCCGAGGCCTACGGCGGCCCCAGCGCGACCGTGCGGGACCTCCCCGGCTACGGCCACCTGGACGTGCTGGTCGGCCGCCGCGCCGCGAACGACGTCTTCGAGCCGGCGCGCGCCTGGCTCCTGGGCGCGCGCTAGGCGCCGCTCCACGCTCGTCGGCGGGCTCGGGTTGACTCCCGAAACGGCCGCCCGGATACTCGGCCGCGCCCATGCGGAAGCGGCGGGTAGCAGTCGTAGGCGCCACCGGCGTGGCCGGGCAGCAGTTCCTGGCCTCGCTTGCCGGCCATCCCTGGTTCGAGGTGGCGGTGCTCGCCGCCTCGGCGCGATCGGCCGGCCGGCCGTACGGGGAGGCGATCCGAGAGGCGAACGGCGCGCGCCGCTGGTGGGTCGCGGGGACGGACCTGGCTCCGGAGTTCCTGGCGCTGGCGGTGGTGGACGCGGCTCACCTCGACCCGGGCGGCCTCGACATCGTCTTCGCCGCCGTCGAGAGCGACGCCGCGCGCGAGCTCGAACCGATGTACGCGCGCGCCGTCCCGGTCATCAGTACGGCGGCCGCCTTCCGCTCCGAGACTGACACGCCGATCGCGCTCCCGGGCGTGAACGTGGCCGCGCACCTCCCGCTCCTCCAGGAGCAGCGCCGGCGCCGCGGCTGGAAGGGGTTCGTGCTCCCGCTTCCCAACTGCACGACGGTCGGCCTCGCGATCTCGCTCAAGCCCCTCCTCGACGGCTTCGGCATCGCGCGGGTCCTCATGACCTCGCTGCAGGGCATCTCGGGCGCCGGGCGCTCGCCCGGCGTCGTCGCGCTCGACATCGTCGACAACGTGATCCCGTTCATCCCGAAGGAGGAGGAGAAGGTCGCCGCCGAGACGCGGAAGATCCTCGGCCGCCTCGGCGAGGGCGGCATCGAGCCGCACCCTGCGCCGGTGGGTGCGACCTGCACGCGCATCGGCGTGCTCGAGGGGCACACGCTGTCGGTGATGGTCGAGACGGAGCGGCCGTGTGACCCCGCGGCCGCGGCCGAGGCGATGCGCGCCTTCCGCGGCGACTACACCGGCCTCGGGCTACCGAGCGCCCCGGCGCACCCGATCCTCGTGCACGACGACCCCTTCCGGCCCCAGCCGCGCCTCGACCGCGACGCGGAGGGCGGGATGGCGACCAGCGTGGGGCGACTGCGCGCCGAGCCGGCGCTCCGCAACGGGCTCAAGTACGTCGCGCTGTCGCACAACACGCGGATGGGCGCGGCGCACGGGGCGGTGCTGGTGGCGGAGCACCTCTGCCACGCGGGCGTGCTGTAGACCCACAGAGGGTGGCGATCCAGCTTTCCTCCGCCTCGGAGCGGCTGGCCGCGAGCACCGCCCAGGGGGCACAGAGACCAAGCAGACCGATCACTGCGAAGCTCGACTTCATGTCATCTCCTCGTCGACGCCTCACCCTCGAGGTCGGCGGGTGGCCTTCTCTGCTGGAGGTAGCATGCGCCTTCGGTCGGCCCCAGTCCTGCCCGTCGCGCAGCTGCGGCGCACCGGACAGTCGCGGCATCGCGGCGCCCGCGCGACGCAGTACGTCGCCCCCAGGTCCATGAGCGCCTGGTTCCACTCTGCCGCCCGCCCGCGCGGCACGAGCGCCGCGGCGAGCGCCCACACCCGCCGCTCGCGGCGCGCGCTCTTCCGCCGCCCGCGGATTCCGAACGCGCGTGCCAGCACGCGCGCCGCGTTCGTGTCGACGGCGGGCACGTCGGCGCCGAAGGCGAGGCTCGCCACCGCCCCGGCGGTGTAGCGCCCGATGCCGGGGAGCACCCGGAGCTCCTCCGGCCGACCGGGCAGCCGGCCGCCCAGGCGCTTCACCACCTCGCGCGCCGCGGCGTGCAGGTTCCGCGCCCGGGCGTAATATCCCAGGCCGTCCCAGCTCTCGCGCACCGCGTCAGCGGGCGCGGCAGCCAGGTCCTCGAGCGTGGGGTAGCGGGCGAGGAAGCGCGGGTAGAACTCCGTTACGCGCGCCACCTGCGTCTGCTGGAGCATGATCTCCGACACCAGCACGGCATAGGGGTCGCGCACCCCCCGCCAGGGCAGGCGGCGCCGGTGACGGGCGTACCAGGCGAGGAGGCGGCGCCGGAAGGGGTGACAGGCGGGCGGCAGCAGTGGTGGCTTCGGACCCGCGCGCCGACCGGTTACAATGGACGCCATCGATGGGCTGGCTCCGCAACAAGGTCTTCGCCGTGGCCACCCGCGCGCTGACCAAGCCGCGCGGCAACTACACCCTCCTCCTGCCCAACGACTTCGATGCCCTGCTGGGCGTCATCCGCCCCGGCGACGTGATCCTGGTGGACGGTGACCAGCGCGTGAGCCAGGTCATCAAGTATCTCACGCAGAGCACCTGGTCCCACTCGGTCCTCTACGTTGGCGACGACCTCCTCCGCCGCTTCCCGGCCGAGCGCGAGGCGCTCATCGCCAAGCACGGGCGCGACGCCGAGCACATGATGATCGAGGCGCTCCTCGAAGGCGTGCTCGCCTCGCCGCTCTCCAAGTACGCGAGCTTCAACCTTCGCATCTGCCGCCCGATCGGGCTGCAGCGCGAGGACCTCCAGCGCATCCTGGACGAGGTGATCGCGCAGATCGGGCTGCGCTACGACGTGAAGAACCTCCTCGACCTGGCGCGCTACTTCTTCCCGGTGAGCCTGATCCCTCGCCGCTTCCGCCGCCGCGCGCTCCAGTTCGGGAGCGGGCTCACGACGCAGGTCATCTGCTCGAGCATCATCGGGCGCGCCTTCCAGAACGTCGGCTTTCCGATCCTGCCCGCGACGACGCCGGCGACCGCCTGCTCCGGCGCACGCCCCCGCCGTACCCGACCGTCTTCCGGCGCCAGCTGCCCTCGATCATCACGCCACGCGACTTCGACCTCTCGCCCTACTTCGAGATCATCAAGCTCAATCCGGTCGAGGCGACGCACTTCGACTATCGTCGCATCCGGTGGGAGGACAGCGAGGCACGGGCCGCGGGCGGCTCGCGGTCCGGCTCCTGAGCGCCCGCTCATGGCGTCGCGGCCCCACCGCCGCCCAGCCTGAGGTCCGTCCACATCGGCGGGCGCGACATGCCACGGACATACTCTCCGCCGGCCCGGCGGGTCCATAGGCATGGGCCGACCGACGCGCGCCCTCGGCGGTGCCGTGGTCCTGGCGGCGGTCGCCGGCGGGCTCTTCTTCCAGGGCCTCGGCCGCTACCCGCTCCTCGATCCCGACGAGGCACGGCACGCCGAGGTCGCGCGCGAGATGGCCGCGGCGAGCGGGGTGCGACGGCTCTTCCTGCCCACGCTCGACCTCGAGCCGTACCGCGAGAAGCCGGCAGGCTACTACTGGCTGGTCGCACTCGCATACGGCGCTCTCGGCGTCGGTGAGGTGGCGGCGCGCGCGGTGAGCGCGCTCGCCGCGCTGGTCGCGGTGCTCGCGCTCTACGCCTATGCGCTGCCGCGCGGGGGCCCTCTGGCGGCACTCGGCGCGGGCGTGGTGGCGGCGACGAGCGTCGGATGGTTCGGCCTCGCGCGCTACGGAAACCTCGACATGACGCTCACCGCCTGCGTGACCGTCGGCGTGCTCGCTGGCCTCGCCTGGCTCGAGCGGCCGGCGCCGCGGCGCCGGCCGCTCGCACCGTACGTCGCCGCGGGGCTCGGGCTGGTCGTCAAGGGGCCGCTCGCGCTCGTGCTGGTCGCGGGACCGCTCGCGCTCGCGGCGCTCGTGCAGCGCCCACGGCCACGCGTCCGGGACCTCGGCCTCGTGCGCGGCACGCTCGTCGTCGTGGCGCTCGGGGCGTTGCTCTGGGTGCCGGTCGGTCTTCTCGACGCGAGCTACCTCTCCGCCTTCGCCGCCACGAACGTGCGGCGGCTGGGGGCCGAGAGCCCCCACGCCGGGCCCATCCACTACTATCTCCTCTGGGTGCCCGCGCTGCTCTTCCCGTGGACGCTCTTCGCGCCGGGCCCGCTCCGGCGCGCCGCGCGCGATCCCGGGCGGCGGGCGCTTCTCCTGTGGGCGCTGTTCGTGCCCGCGGTGCTGACGCTCGCGCGCGGCAAGCTCGCCACCTACGCACTCTCCGCGCTCGCGCCGCTGGCGCTCCTCGTCGGGCCGGAGCTGGCGAGCGGACCCGTGGCGGAGGATCGCACGACGCGCCGGGCGGGCGGCGCGCTCGCCGCCCTCGTGCTCCTGGCCGGGGCGGGCGCGGCGCTCTTCGCCGCGCCCGGCCACCTCGCACTCCCGGCGCGTGCGTCCCTTGCTGCGGCCGCCTCCGGCTGGGCCGTCGGCCTGCTCCTCGTGCTCCGCCCCGGGCGCGAGCACCTGGTGCCGGCCGCCGTGCTCGGGGCCGTGCTCACCCTCTACCCGCTCGCCGGACACTGGGTCGCCCCCGCGGTCGCGGCCCTGCACAGCGACCGAGAAGCTGCGCGCCTGATCGCGGGCGCCGGCGCCGGCCCCGTGGTTGCCTTCGGCATCCACGACCCGTCGCTCACCTTTTACCTCCGCGCGCCCGTCGTCCACACCGATGACCCGGGACTGGTGCGGGACCTCTTCGCCGGCGACGGGCTCGCGTTCCTGGTGACCGGCCCGCGGCACTTCGCCCAGGTGGAGCAGCTCCTCGGCGCGCGGGCGCGCGTCTGGTTCGAGACGCCGCGCCGGCGGCTCTACGCCAACCGCCCCGTGAACGGATCGACGTAGCGCGCGCTCGCGCCCAGCTCCTCGGCGATCGCCAGCAGCCGGTTGTACTTCGCGGTCCGCTCCGAGCGACACGGCGCCCCGGTCTTGATCTGTCCGGCGCCGGTCGCGACCGCGAAATCGGCGATGAACGCGTCCTCGGTCTCGCCCGAGCGATGCGACACGATCGCGCGGTAGCCCGCCTGCGCGGCACGCGCCATCGCGGCGCGCGTCTCGGTGACCGTCCCGATCTGGTTCAGCTTGACGAGGATCGCGTTCCCCACCTTCTGCTCGATGCCGCGCGCCAGGAGCTTCTCGTTGGTGACGAAGATGTCGTCGCCGACCAGCTGCACGCGGCGGCCGAGCGCGGCGGTCAGCCGCTGCCAGCCGGCCCAGTCGTTCTCGCCCAGCCCGTCCTCGATGGACACGATCGGGTAGGCGTCGCACCAGCGCTCGTAGAGCGCGATCAGCTCGTCGGCCGCGCAGCGCTTGCCGCCCGACTTGCGGAACACGTAGCCGCCGTCCGAGGCGAGCTCGCTCGCCGCCGGGTCGAGGGCGAGCGACACGTCGCGCCCGGGCGTGAGCCCGGCGGCGCCGATCGCCTCGACGAGGAGGTCGAGCGCCTGCTCGTGGCTCGCGAGCGCCGGCGCGAAGCCGCCCTCGTCGCCGACGGCGGTCGTGAGCCCACGCTGATCGAGGAGCCTGCGCAGCGCCTGATACACCTCGACGCCCTGGCGGATCGCCTCGGGGAAGGAGGGCGCGCCGTGGGGGACGATCATGAATTCCTGGAAGTCGAGCGGGTTGGTCGCGTGCCGCCCACCGTTGATGACGTTCAGGAGCGGCACGGGAAGGAGCGTCGCCCGCTCGCCGCCGAGGGCGCGGTAGAGCGGGCGAGCGGCGGCGGCCGCCGCCGCCCGCGCCGCGGCGAGCGAGACGCCGAGGAGCGCGTTCGCCCCCAGGCGCGACTTGTTCTCGGTCCCGTCGAGCTCGATCAGCCTGGCGTCGAGCGTGGGCTGGTCGGCCACGTCCAGGCCGCGGAGCGCGGGCGCGAGCACGTCGTTCACGTTCGCCACCGCCCGGCGCACGCCCTTGCCGCCGTAGCGTTGCCGATCGCCGTCGCGCAGCTCGATCGCCTCGTGCTCGCCGGTCGACGCGCCCGAGGGAACGGCTCCCGTGCCCGACGCCCCACCGGCGACCACCACCGTCGCCTCCACCGTGGGACAGCCGCGGGAGTCGAGTATCTCCCGCGCCCGCACGCTCTCGATCTTCGGCATTGCGGCCTCCTCGGATGACCTGCTACGTGGTCGGGGCGCGGTTACGCAGCACGATCACCCACACCTCGGAGAGGAGCGGCAGGACGGGGATCACCCGCTCGAGCGTCAGGTCGGCGGCCTCGACCTCGGCGGCCAGCGCGCGGCGGGTGAGCCGCGGGCTCCGCTTCGTCGGACGGCCGAGCAGGCGCCGCATCGACCGGCCGACGCTCTTCACGGTGTAGGGATGGCACACGGTGGCGATCAGCGGACCGTGCGTGAGCCCGGCCAGCGTGCGGAGCACGCGCGGCCGGCTCGGGGCCGGGACGTGCATCAAAAAGCGCACACACACGACCGCGTCGAAGCTGCGCGGGCGCCACGGCGGCGCCTCCAGGTCGGCGCGCAGGAGCCCGAGCGCATGCCCGCGCTCGGCCGCGACCTCGAGCATCGCCGGCGAGATGTCCGCGCCGACGATCTGGAAGCCCCGCGCCGAGAGGTAGTCCCCGATGATGCCGGTGCCGCACGGCACGTCGAGCACGAGGCGGCGGCCGTCGACGCCGGCGAGCGCGCGCGCGAGCACGCGTTCGAGGAGGCGGAGGTTCAAGCCGCGGACGAGACCGCCGTAACGGCGCCGCTCGTAGCGGCGCGCGTCGAAGTGACGATAGCCCCAGCGCGCGTCGTAGTCCGCCGTCGCGGGCGCCGGCATGCGCGGACCGTAACAGCGTGCCGTGCGGGGTGCAATTGCGCCCCGCCCCTCGCCGCATGACGGCGGCACGCGAGGCCGTCCTCCTCGCCGCCGGGTGCCTGGCGCTCTACCTGGCCGGCGCCGCCGACATCCCCTTCTACACGCGCGGCGAGCCGCGCGAGGGGCTGGTGGTCAGCGAGATGCTCGCGAGCGGCGAGTGGCTCGTGCCGGCGCGGCCCGAGGGCGAGCTGGCGCGCAAGCCGCCCCTCTACTACTGGGCCGCGGCGGGGGCGCTCGCCGCGCTGCCCGAGCGGCCCGAGCTGGCGCTCCGCCTGCCCTCGGCCGTGCTCGGCACCGCGGCGGTGCTCGGCACCTGGGCGACGGCGCGTGCCGTGTGGGGCGCGGCCGCCGGCCTCCCCGCCGCGCTCGTGCTCGCGACCACGTTCGAGTGGACGCGCGCGGCGGTGAGCGCGCGCGTCGACATGGCGCTCGCGGCCGCGCTGACCGTCGCGCTCGCGGGCTGGACGCTCGCGCTCGCCCGCGGCACGCCCGCCGCGACGGCGCTCGCCGCGCTCGGCCTCGCGCTCGGCACGCTCGCCAAGGGGCCGATCGCGCTCGTGCTCCCCGCCCTCGCCGCGGCGGCGTTGCGGCTCGCGCGGCGCGACGTCGGGCCGCTGCGCGCGCTGCCCGTGCTCGGCGTGGCGGCCGTGCTCGCGGGCCTCTGGTACGCGGCCGCCTTCGCGCGCGAGGGGAACG
>Ga0209266_1002707_pt1 | contig 11043 bp, 9 predicted proteins | sample GraSoiAngelo_132_FD_185889 | JGI IMG/M metagenome (GOLD analysis project Ga0209266, IMG submission 185889) | Grasslands soil microbial communities from the Angelo Coastal Reserve, California, USA - 14_0929_02_40cm (SPAdes) (version 2) | ecosystem: Environmental > Terrestrial > Soil > Grasslands ...
CGCTGAGCGTCCCGAGCGGCCGGCTCGTCTCCGCGTCGACGACCACGCCGTTGTACGTCCCCGGCGGCGCATCGCCCGGGACGCGGATGCGGACGAGCAGCTCGCCGCCGGGGCCGGCCTCCAGGGCGACGTCGTCGAGCTTCGGCTTCGCGGGATCGACGGCGCGGAGCCCCTGGGCGACGAGCGGTCGCCCCGCTGCCTCAGGGCGGAGGTCGAGCGAGACCTCGGCCGGGCGGAGCGAGACGATCTCGATGCGCACCCGGGTCGGCGCCGGGGCCTCGGGCGTGCGCCGCGCGGCCCCGTTGCCCGGCGCCGCCGGGCGCGCCCGCGCCCCGTCCTCGGCCGCGGAGGTCTCGCGAAGCGTCCCACCCAACATCACGACCTGCATGAAGTCGAGCCACAGCCCGAAGAAGTCGGAGGCGTACTGCGCCATGCGCGCGCCGAGCTCCTGGATGTCGCCCGTCACCGTCTCGGGCCCGTAGGAGCGATCGTTGAACCGCTCGGCCACGCGCTGACCCTGGCGGATGTACTCGTCGATGACCCGGTAGCCGAGCTCGACCGAGCGGGACACGACGTCGTTCAGCGAGCCGCCCGGGCCTGAACCGAACAGCGCCGACCAGGCGCGGATCGGCTCGGTGCGGTCGAGCGGCGGGCGGCGGATGCGGTCGCTCATGGGTGATCGTACCCGATGATGTCCTCGAGCGCCGGCGAGCGCGCGATCGCGTGGGCCGCGAGCCGCCCCGACATGACCGCCGCTTCGACGCAGCCCGCGTTGAAGCCGCACGCCGTCCAGTCGCCGGCGATCGTCAGGTTGTCGTAGGTCGGGTCGAGCGGGGAGATGCGGTAGGCGCTCGTCCCCGGCAGCGAGAGCGCGTAGCGGTCCGACGGGTTCACGTTCGCGGTCCAGAACTGCGAGCCGAAGCGTGCCTCGCCGCGCGCGCTGGCCCACGGCCGCTCCGCCTCGTCGGGGTCGACGAGCAGCTCCCAGCGGAACTCGCCCGGTATGCGGACGGCGTGGGGCCAGAGGTGCGCGACGTCGTGGTTCAGGAAGCGAATCGCGTTCCGCCGCACCCGCTCGCGCGGGTCGGGCGGGTCGTCGCCCGTCGCCGCGTCGGGCTCGGGCAGCACGTTGCAGAAGTAGGCGAGCGCGCGCGGCGGGCGCGTCCACCCTTCGCGCGCGATCAGGTGGTGCATGTCAGCCCAGGTATCGAAGGGCTCGACGAACCCCGAGAGGCTCAGCGCCGGCTGGCTCCACCCCAGCTCCTGCATGTCGGCGCTCATCCAGACCTGGAACGCCTGCGTCGCGACCGTCTTCACACGTTCGACCATGGCGCGCCAGCGGGGATCGCGTGCGACGATCTCCTTGCAGACGTGGGGGATCGCGCCGAGGCCGACGCCGAGGACGACGAAGTCGAAGTCGTCGATGACGCGGACGGTCCTCGTTCCAACCCGCCGCCGGTCCCGGTGCCGCTCGAAGCTCCAGCCCTCGCGCGCGAGCCGCTCGCCATCGGCGAGCTGCGTCCAGTCGGGCGCCGATGGCCAGCACGGGAGCCCGCCGACGTCGACGAGCGGCCGGTAGGCGCCGCCGTGCAGCTCGGCCTGCACGTCGAACTCGAGCGCCTCGACGTAGGGCGGCTCGCCGCGGCCGAGACGCACGTTCTCGAGCCGGTGGAAGAACTCGAAGCGCACGCCCCGGCGCGCGAGGACCTCGTAGAAGGGTGCGAACACGACGTCGCCCATGCCGGCCTGCATGCGCCAGAAGAAGGAGCCGCGGTAGGTGAAGAAGGCGCGCGCCATGCTGCGGAGCGCCTGACCCGCGGCGATGCGCGGCCGCGACGGGTCGCCGTCCTCGTAGGAGAAGCCGAGGTCGTAGAGCCCGCGGAGGTAGCCGGAGCCGAGCGACGGCTCCGACGCGCCGTTCATGCGCAGCCAGTCGCGACAGTCGTAGTCGTCGATCGCGTCGAAGCCGCGCGGGTCGGTGAGGAGATGGTGGCGGACGATGCCGCGCAGCGTGGCGAGCGTCAGGTCGGCGAGCGTCCAGAGGCGGCGGAGCGGAAGGTCGCGCTCGGCGCGGGCCACGATCTGGCGCCGGGCGCTGTTTGCGCTGGGAGGCGGCCCGAGGCGTCGAGGAACCGGAGCACGAGGTTCTCCGGGTAGCGGACAAGCGACCCGATCATCGTCTCGAGGAGCGCGACCGCCTCGATCAGCGTGGCGAGCGTCGCGACCTCGCCGTAGCGGAGGAAGCGGCCGATGCGCGCGAGGATCGCGTCCGGAGCGAGGGCGTTCGTCGCGGGCGCGTCGGAGCGCTCGTCGGCGGGCTCGAGCGAGCCGAGCAGCGTGCGGAGGAGGGCGACGACGCGGGCGACGTAGTCGGCCATGCTCCACCGCAGTCCGCTCGGCTGCGGGTCGCCGGGGAGGCCCGGGGTCGCGGGAATTTCGCCCGTCCACGGCACCCAGCGGCCGTCCGGCGCGCGCTCCGCGACGCCGACCAGGGGGGCGGGCGCGAACGCGTCGCGCCAGTCCGCGATCGGGCAGATGCGTGGGTCGCGCCCCAGCTCGGCGTAGCACTCGCGCACGAGGCGGAAGGCGTTCTCGTAGAACCCCATCCAGAGGTGGAGGCCGTGCTCCTCGATGCGGCCGGCAGCTCCCCGCCCCGACGCGCCCTTGCCTCCGAGGCGCCAGCCAACCTGGTAGACCACAACCTGGTAGCGGCCGGCGTGCTCCGGCCGCGTCAGCTCGAATGCGGCGGACATCGCAGCGCACCCGCCGCCGACGATCGCGACCCTGATGCGATCCCGCTCGCGCACCCGGTTCGTCCGACTACCAAAGTGCTGGGCTGGAAGGAAAGGGGGCGCGGTATCGCACTTGCGTCAATCCAGGTCCTCGCGGGTGACGCCCGTGAAGGACAGGACGAAGTCCGGCCCGTAGACGCGGCCCGGGGTCTGGAAACCCGGCTCGAAGTCGCCCGCGAGGACGCGCCGGGCGATGGTGGAGGCGGTCACGCCCGTGAAGGCGTAGGCCTCGGGCGTGCGGAGCCGCGCGCTCGCCCGGCGCCCCCGGTCGTCCTCCGCCTCGGCGACGACGACCATGCCCGGTCCGCCGCGCGCCACCTCGCCCGCCGGGTCGGGCATGAGGTCCGCCCAGGTCTTGAGCCACGTCTGCCAGGGCGCGGTGGCGAGGAGCCACCCGAACCACCGGGTCGCGAAGAGCAGGCTCAACACCACCGGGTTCGCCTCGAAATAGACCTCGACGTCCGGGATGCCGGTCGTGTACCAGGCGGTGGCGACGTCTCCCCAGAGCACGGCGAGGCTCGGCCGGAGCCCGTCCCCGAAGTCGAAGCCGCGCCGGAGCGCGCCCGCGGGCACGCGCACGAGTGCCCCGCCGCGGCGGACCTGGACGCCGTGGAAAGCGTGCTCCGTCAGCGTCTTCGCCGACCCGCGCGTCGCGATGCGGAGGCCGGTGATGCCGAGGGCGAGATGCCGCGCCCCGGGGAGCCGGGCCGCCACGTGCGCCGCGAGGCAGTCCGAGGGGACGACGTCGAACCCGACCGAGGGCATGACCATCACCCCCCGGCGTCGCGCCTCGGCGTGGCGCGCGGCGAGCGCCTCGATGACGGATATCTCGCCGGTGATGTCGAGGTAGTGCGCGCCCGCCCGCAGGCAGGCCTCGACCATCGGACGCGACGTCTCCGAGAACGGCCCCGCCGCGTGCAGGACGACGCGGACGTCGCGCAAGGCCGCGTCGAGCGCGGGTCCGTCGCCGAGGCGGGCGGCGCGGTACTCCAGACCGAGCCGTCCCGCGAGCTCGCCGAGCCGGGCCTCGTCGCGGCCCGCGAGGACGGGGCGGAGGCCCTGCTCGAGCGCGCCGGCGATCATGAGGCGCCCGGTGAAGCCGGTGGCGCCGTAGATGAGCAGCGGATCGGACATCCGAGACGGGTGTTATGGTACCATCCGCGTCCAGCGATGGATCCGTTCCTCGACCGGACCGCCTTCCCGGGCCCCACGATCGACCTCGCGGCCTCGGGCGCGTCGTTCGCCGGACAGGCGCGCTTCAATGGGTGCATAGCGGTCACGAACTGGCTCCGGGCGGAGGTGGAGCGCCTCCTGCCGCCGCAGCTCGCGCTCGCCGCGAACGCCTCCCCGACGCCAGACATCCACCCGATGATCTTCGTCTTCGGCGAGCAGACGCAGGGGGCGGTCATCTTCGCGCGCCTGCCGGTGCCCGCCGGGCCCGACTACGGTGAGTTCGCACTGGCGATCCCCTTCGTCCGCCACCGCGATGGTCGGCACCTGCACGTCCACGTGCCGCGCATGTATTCGAGCTACTTCCCCGCCACGTGGAATGGCAACGCGCACTACGGCTTCGGGAAGGCGATGGCCCGGATGGAGTGGCGGGGGCCGGTGTTCCTGATGACGAACGAGACGGACGACCTCCTGCTGCACGCCGCGGTCGAGCCGGCCGGCGACTGGGTGTCGGGCGCGGCCGCCGACCTGCCGCTCCTGGCCGCCCTGCGCGCGATCTTCTCGCTTCCCGTCGTCGGGCGGAAGGCGGACGGGAGGCTCGTCTGCTCGTGGTGGGGGTGGGGGTTCGGGGACGCGCTCGTCCGTCCCGCCGCCGCCTCCGTGTCGATCGACGCGCCGCTGGTCGAGGGGCTTCCGCTGCGAACGTGCACCACTGTGCCGGGCGGGTCGTTCGAGGTGCGGGGCATGGCCTGGAAGCTCACCTGGCCCACGCCCTGCCGTTCCTGACGCCTTTTTCTTGGGTGTCTCTCGCCGCCCGCGCTACAGACGTGGTAGTTAGACGGCGGGTATGACGGCGATCGGCGGGACCCCGTCAGGGCAGCCAGGCATCCTCCCGGCGGGCTCGATCTTCCAGGGCGGATACGAGATTCTCGCCGAGCTCGGCTCGGGAAGCTTCGGGCGCGTCTACAAGGCACGGCAGCGCTCCACCGGGCAGGCGGTCGCGATCAAGGTCCTACGCTTCTGGGACGACGACACGCGTGCCGACGTCACCAACCAGAGCGAGCGCTTCCGGCGCGAGATGCGGCTCAGCGCCGGGCTCTCGCACCCTAACATCGTCCGTCTATTCGACTCGGGCGAGACCGAGGACGGCCGGCTCTACGCCGTCTTCGAGTGCGTCCCCGGCTCGACGCTGAAGGAGGTTCTCGCCCGCGAGGGCAGCCTCGGCTGGGGCGAGACCGTGCACCTGATGACACAGGTGCTCGACGCGCTCTCCTCCGCGCACGAGCGCGGCGTCATCCACCGGGACTTGAAGCCCGAGAACATCATGGTGACGAAGACGGGCGCGCGGCGGAACGCGCTCGTCCTGGACTTCGGCCTGGGCGGCTTGACGCGTGACGCCCGCGACTGGACGCTCCCTCGCCTCACGGCGACGTGCGAGCTCATGGGGACGCCCTGCTACGCGGCGCCCGAACAGCTCCGCGGGGAGGCGTCGTCGCCGCGCTCGGACCTCTACTCGTGGGGGCTCGTCTTCCTCGAGTGCTTGACGGGCGACCCGGCGATCGCCGGCGGGTCGGTACAGGACATCATCCTGAAGCAGCTCGGTCCCGACTCCGTCCCGATCCCCGCGTGCGTGCGCGACCGCCGCCTCCGCCGGCTCCTGCAGGCGGTCACGGCGAAGCAGGTCGAGCGGCGCGACGTGTCGATCGCGGCTCTCTTCCAGGCCCTCGGCGCGGTCGAGCCGGAGCCGCCGGCGGCGACGGCGGAGGAGCGGCTCCCCGAGGGTGAGCGGCGCCAGCTGACGGTCGTCAGCTGTGGCCTCACCGTCACCACCGCGGAGGCGGCGCCTCCCGAGCTCGAGGAGCTGGACCAGCTCCTTCACGCGCAGCACGCGCTCTGGGCACAGCTCGCGGCCCGCAGCGGCGGAGTGGCGGCCGCCGTCGGCTCGCGTTCGGCTACCCGCAGGCGCGCGAGGACGACGCCCGGCGCGCGGCGCGCACGGCGCTGCGGATCGCGGACGAGGTCGAGCACGCGAAGGCGCGGCTCGCGGCGGAGCGCGGGCTCCGGCTGGAGGTCCGGATCGGCATCCACACGGGTCTCGTGATCGCGCACGAGCAGCGGCCGGGGCTCCACGGCGAGGCGCTCGACCTGGTCGGCGTGACGCCGCAGGTGGCGACCCGACTGCAGGAGGTCGCGCAGCCGGGCGAGATCCTCGCCAGCCAGGACACCCAGCGGCTCATCCGCGGCGCGCTCTCGGTAGAGCCGGCGGGCGAGCGCCGCCTGCCCGAGTTCTCGCACGCCCTTCCCGTTTTCCGGGTGAGTGGCGAGCAGCGGCCCCATGCCGGCCTCGACTCGATCCCACTCGTCCGCGAGACGCCGCTCGTCGGGCGGCGCCAGCAGCTCGCCCAGCTCCTCGACGCCTGGCGGCGCATGCAGGCGAGCCGCGGTGGGGCGGTCCTCGTCACCGGCGAGCCGGGGATCGGCAAGTCGCGCCTCGTGCGCGAGCTCCGCCGGCGCGTGCCGGTCGACGTCTGGTTCGAGGCCCGCTGCGTCGCGGAGCAGCAGGACAGCCCGCTCCGCCCGGTCGCCGACATGATCGCGGCGCTCGGCGAGCCGCTCGAGTCGATGCTCGAGCGCCGCGGGCTCGACCCGGCCGAGACCCTGCCCCCGCTCGCGGCCGCGCTCTCGCTGCCCCTCGACCCGCGCTGGCCGCGCCCCCAGCTCACGCCCGAGCGCGAGAAGGAGCTCGCGTTCGACGCCCTCCTCCGCCTGCTCGTGCGCCGGGCGGCGGACCGGCCGGTCGTGGTGGCGTTCGAGGACCTCCACTGGGCCGACCCGACGACGCTCCAGCTGCTCTCGCTCATCATGCGCGAGGTGGGGAGCGGCGACCTGGCCGGCGCCGAGTCGCCCCGCATCCTCGTCGTGGCGACCGCACGCCCGGAGTTCACCTCGCCGTGGCCGGTCGGCGAGGTCGTACCGATCCCGCTCGCGCGCCTCGAGCGCGACGAGGTCGAGACGATGGTGAACGAAGGCCTCGCGAGCGGCCGGCAGCTGCCGCGCGCCGTGATCGAGGAGGTCGTCCGGCGGACGGACGGGGTGCCCCTCTTCGTCGAGGAGGTGACGCGGGTCCTGCTGGAGAGGGGCGTGGCCGCAGAGGACGCCGACGGGGCCGCGCTCGACGTCGCGAACCTCGACATCCCCGGCACGCTCCGCGACTTGCTCGCCGCCCGCTTGGACGCGCTCTCGCCCAGCGCGCGCGCGACCGCCCAGCTCGCCGCCGTGCTCGGGCGCGAGTTCCGCGGGGATGTGCTGCGCGCCGCGGCGACCGAGGACGAGGCGATCCTGGGCGAGGATCTGCGCGAGCTACGCGCCGCCGGCATCGTCTACCACCGCCGCAGCGCGCCGAGCGAAAGCTACGTCTTCAGGCACGCGCTCGTGCGGGAAGCCGCGTACGAATCGATGATGCGCTCGGCCCGGCAGAAGCTCCACTTGCGGGCGGCGACGACGCTCCGGGAGCGTTTTCCGGAGGTCGAGCGGAACCAGCCGGAGATCCTCGCGCTGCACTTCCAGCACGGCGGGGACCGCGAGACGGCGGTCGCGTACTGGAAGCGCGCCGGGGACCGGACGATGGCGCGGGGGGCCTACGTCGAGGCGATCCGGATCTTCGAGCGCGGCCTGGGGCTGCTCGAGCGTCTACCCCAGTCGCAGGAGCGGATGCAGCAGGAGATGAAGCTCGAGGCATCGCTCGGCACGGCGCTGCTCGTGACGCGCGGCTACGGAGCGCCTGAAGTCGAAGAGAAGTTCACACGCGCTCTCCGGCTCAGCGAGCTCCTGGGCGGGGATGTACCTCAGCGCGTCCTGGCTGGCCTGTGGAACGTTCAGATCAGCCGGAGCGACCGCGAAGCGACGGCAGCGCTCCTCGAGAAGATGGTACAGCGGGCGGAGGTCCACCGAGACCCGGTGACCATGATCTCGCGGCACGGGTGGGCGGGGGCCCGGGCCTTCTACCTCGGGCACTTCATCCAGGCGCGCGACGAGATGACGAAGGCGACCGAGTGGTACCACACGGAGGGCTACCGGTCCTTCGTCGAGCAGTACGGCTACGACGGCGGAATCCTGGTTTACGCGGTGCTCGCCTGGACCTTGTGGATACTGGGCTATCCTGAGCGCTCCCGCGATACCTGCAACGAGATGGTCGCCATCGCTGAGCGGACGGGGAATCCGGGCGCCGTGGCCGCCGTCCTCGCTTACGCGGCGAACGTGGCACGCGAATGCGGCGATCTCGAGAACGTCCTTCAGCTCACGAACCGTATCATGTCAGTCGGCCGTGCCTGGGCGGCGCCGGCGCTCTGCACGCAGGGATGGGCCATCGCTCAACGAGGCGACGTCGCGGACGGCACTGCGAAGATCCGGAAGGGTCTCACCAAGTTCCAGAGGGCTGGGCTTCAGGGAACGTACGACTACCACCGCTCGGCGCTGGTCGACGCGCTTCTCCTCCTGGGCGAGGTCGAGGAAGCGCTCCCGATCGTGCGGGACGGCCTCTCCCGTTGCCAGACGCTCCTCGACCGCTTCCACGAGGCGGAGCTGCACCGGCTGGAGGGCGAGCTGCTGCGCCCTCAGAGCGACGAGGCGGGCGCCGAGGCCGCGTTCCGGGCGGCACTCGAGCTCGCGCAGCGCCAGAGCGCGAAGTCGTACGAGCTGCGCGCCGCCATGAGCTGGGCCCGGCTGCTGCGTGACCAGGGCAAGCGCGACGCTGCGCACGAGCTGCTCGCCCCGGTGCACGGCTGGTTCACTGAGGGGCACGACACGCACGACCTCCGCGAGGCGGCAGCGCTCCTCGCCGAGCTCCGCTAGGCGCCCGCGCTCACCGCCGCCGTCGCTCCAGCCCGAAGGCCCGGATCAGGTTGTAGATGTGCGAGCGCGCGAGGTCGAGGCGGCGCGCGGTGTCGACCACGTTCCAGCCCTGCGCCTCGAGGGCGTCGTGCAGGAGGCGGACCTGGAAGCGGCGGGTCGCCTCCTGGAAGGTGGCTGCCCCCTCCGGCTCGGGCGCGACGGCGGACTCCGGGAAGAGGTGCGCCCGCTCCACCTGCTTCGCGTGTGCGCCCGCCGCCCGGATGACCGCCGCCTCGACCGCGTTCTCGAGCTGCCGGACGTTTCCGGGCCACTCCGCCGTCTCGGCGGCGCGCAGCGCGTTGGGCGAGAGCGCGAGCCGCGGGAGGCCGTGGCGCGCGCAGGCCTGGGTGCAGAACCACGCGGCGAGGAGCGGGATGTCCTCGCGCCGCTCGGCGAGCGACGGGACGCGGATCGGCAGCACCTGCAGTCGGTAGAAGAGGTCCTCGCGGAAGCGGCGCTCGGCGACCGCGTGCTGGAGGTCGAGGTTGGACGCCGCGATGACGCGCACGTTCGCCCGCTGCGGCTTGGTGCCGCCGAGCGGGTAGTACTCCTTCGCCTGCAGGAGATGGAGGAGCTTCGCCTGCGCGGCATGCGAGAGCTCGCCGATCTCATCGAGGAAGAGCGTACCGCGCTCGGCGCTCTCGACCTTGCCCTCGATGCGCCGCGTGGCGGTCGAATGCGCGCCGGGGAGCGCCCCGAAGAGCTCGCTCTCGATGAGCGTCTCGGGCAGCGTCGCGCAGTTGAGCGTCACGAAGGGGTGAGCGGCACGTGACCCGTTGTCGTGGATCACGCGCGCGAGCTGGCTCTTCCCCGTGCCCGTATCGCCGGTGAGGAGGACGTGCACGTCGAGGGGCGCCACCAGGGCGGCGTGGCGGAGGACCGTGGCGAGGGCCGCGCTGCGCCCGATCACGTCGGAGGCGCGCAGGGTGGCGCGGACCGGCGCGGTCGAGTCGGCGCCGGCGCGCTCGCGCTGGCGCGCGAGGAGGCGGTCGGCGAGCGGGGCGAGGTGACGGGCGAAGGTCTCGGCGTGCGCCCGGTCTTCCTCGGAGAAGAAGCCGTGCCCGGCACGGTTCTGGAGGTAGAGGACGCCGCGCGGCGGATCGTCGCCGATGGGCGCGCACAGCACGGCCTCGATGTGGCCGATGCGCACGCTCTCCCGCTCGCGGAAGCGCTCGTCGAGCAGGGCCGACGGCGTGATGATCGTCTTCCCGCTGGCGAGGGCCTCGGCGATGATGCCGCGCGAGAGCGCCGCGCGCACGCCCGCGAGCTGCTCGGCGGTGAAGCCGTGGGCGAGCGACCAGCGCGCCGTTCCCGGCTGCTCGTCGTCATGGAGCTCGAGGTAGCCCTGGCGAGCGCCGGTGACCTCGACGATCAGGCCGAGCGCCTCGCGCAGGAAGGGCTCGGGCTCGTCCTGGCGGCCGAGGTCGAGCAGCCGGCGGTAGAGGTCGCGCTCGCGCTTGACGCGGGTGAGCTCGTCGGCGTCGTCGGCGGCCATCGCCACCGTTGTTATTAAGCCAACCATCCTTCTCAGTGCAAAGGCAAAAAACGGGCCGCCCGCCAGGCGCGCCGGCGGCGTGCCCCGGGGGCCGGGGCGGTCCGTCCAGGTGGACGGCTCGCGAGGTCCGGTGTCCATCCGGATGGACGGGCAGGCCAGGGATCACCGCGCGGAGCGTGCCTCACGCCTTGGCGCAGCAGTTGCTCACGCACTCGGGCATGGCAAATCTCCCGCCCATCGGTCCTCTGGCGACGGCGAGCGTACCGCTCGTGTCCACGATCGTGGTGATCGGCCCGCCGCTGGTCCTGGCCGCCGTTTTCGCCCTCGGCGTGCTCGCGACCGCGCTCTGCGTCCGCGCGCTCCGTGCCCGCCGGGCGCGTCGGCGGATCCGGGCGGAATCGCCGGCGCGCGCGGCGCAGGCGGCGTGAGCCGCGCTCGGAGCAAGACGATGACGATCTTCATGGGTCAGGTCTACGACGAGGCGCTCCGCTGCGCCTACGCGCTCTCGACCGGCGACCTCGGCGACCTCCTGGTCGGCGGGGGGCTCATGGCCCTGATCGCGGCCTTCGGGTTGACGGCGCGGCGCCTCCGGAGCGCGCCCAGGACGGAGAGGAGGGATCGCCCATGTCATCTGTGAGCACGGTACGCATCACCGGCGTCGGCGCTGAGCTGCCCGCCGACGTCATCACCACCGCC
>Ga0209266_1002711_pt1 | contig 11035 bp, 10 predicted proteins | sample GraSoiAngelo_132_FD_185889 | JGI IMG/M metagenome (GOLD analysis project Ga0209266, IMG submission 185889) | Grasslands soil microbial communities from the Angelo Coastal Reserve, California, USA - 14_0929_02_40cm (SPAdes) (version 2) | ecosystem: Environmental > Terrestrial > Soil > Grasslands ...
GCGCGGCGAGGTCGTCGATTGGTTCCGTCCGCGACCGGGCGCCGCCGATCCGGGTGCGAGCCGCTACGGCTTCGTCGCGAGCCAGCTCCGCGCCGGTCTGTCGGTCACGCTGCCGCACGCCCAGCTGACGCTCGTCGCGCAGGACACCCGGCTGGGAAACCTGCCCGACGACGCGAGCCTGCCGGCGCCCGTCGGCAACCTCGGTCCCGGCGCCATCTACTTCGCGAACACGAAGCAGCGCACGCAGGGCGAGCCGTTCCTGAAGCTCGGCTTCGTGACCCTCCGCCGCGCAGGGCTGACGGCGACCGTCGGCCGATACGAGTACCGCGACGGGCTCGAGACGGTGCCCGGCGACCCGACGCTCTCGGCGGTGAAACGCATGCGCATCGCGGAGCGGCTTGTCGGCCCGTTCGAGTTCACCCACGTGACGCGGAGCTTCGACGGGGTGCGGCTTGCCTGGGACCGCGCCGCGTGGAACGTCACCGTGATCGGCACGCGGCCGACGCAGGGTGGGTTCGAGGTGAGCGCCAACCGCGAGCTCGACCTGACGCTCGCGGGCGCGGCCGTCACCTTGAAGCGCCTGCCGCGCTTTCCCCCGGCCGACGTCCGGCTCTTCTACCTCTACTACCGCGACGGCCGCGATGCGGTGCTGAAGGTCGACAACCGCCCGCTGACCGTCCGCACGTCGGATCGTGCGCCGATCGCGCTCCATACCACGGGCGGGCACGCCCTCACGGTTCTCGACCTCGGACCGGGACGGCTCGACCTCCTCGGCTGGGTGGCAGTGCAGGCGGGCGACTGGGGAGCCGACGACCACGCTGCGTGGGCGTACGCGGTCGAGACCGGGTACCAGCTCCCGGCGCTGTTCGCGGCGCCGTGGCTACGGGTCGGCTACGACCGCTCCTCCGGCGACGGCAACCCGACCGACGGCCATCACCGCAGCTTCTTCCAGCTCCTTCCGACCGCACGGACGTACGCACAGCTACCCTTCTACAACCTCATGAACACGGGCGACGCCTTCGCGCAGGTCCTGCTCACGCCGCACCGCGACGTCAGCCTCCGCTGTGACTATCACTGGCTCGCGCTGAGCGACGCGCGGGACCTCTGGTACTCCGGTGGCGGGGCGACCAACGATCGCATCTTCGGCTACGCGGGCACGCCCTCGGGTGGGCACCACGACCTCGCGCAGCTGGTCGATCTCTCCGCGACGGTGCACGTGCTGCCCCAGCTCGCGGTCAACGGCTACTACGGCCATGCCTTCGGCGGTGACGTCGTGGGCGCGACGTTCGCCGGTCGCGCGGCGAACTACGGCTTCGTCGAGCTCAGCTACCGGCGATGACTACGCGCTCTCCATCACCGTCGGCCCCGCGGGCGCGGGGCCGCGCGGCGTCGACTCCTTCGTGAGGAAGAGCTTCGCGATGGGGGCGGTGTACGATTCGACCGGCACGGGGAACTGCGCGACGATCGTGCCCGCCGCGCTCGCCCCGAACTCGCCGCAGAACACGCTCCGCTCGCCGACCTGAGCCCACAGGCGGTAGCGCTCGCCCGGGGGGAGGGCGCGCAGGCCCTTTACGACGACCGCGCCGCGCTTCGCGTCGAGGTCGAGGGCGACCGTACCGTACGCCCCGCCGGTCCCGGCGAGTGCGAACGAGCGCACGACATTCGGCTCGTGCAGCGTCGCCGTGAGCTCACGCTCGAGGGCGAGGTCCCGGCGTACGCGGTAGGCGTCGAAGCCGAAGGCGAGCGCGAGGACGGCAGCGGCGGCGGCCGCGAACCGGCTCCAGACCACGCGGCGGGGTGCCGACGTCCTGGCCGGTGCTGACGCGCGGCCCGCCGCGAGCACGCGCGCGCGAAGGTGAGGGGGCGGCTCGGTGACCGTCGCGAACGGGAGCAGGCCGAGCGTCGCGCGGAGCCGCCGCACCTCCTCGGCCAGCTCCGGGTCGCCGGCGAGGCGGCGCTCGAACGTCGCGGCATCCTCGTGCGAGAGCTCCCCGAGCACGTAGTCGACGGCGAGGTCGTTGGGGAGCATCACGTCGTCACTCCATGAGATCCGCGAGCGCCGCGCGCAGCCCCAGGAGCCCGCGGCGACACCAGCTCTTCACCGTCCCGAGGGGGGCGTCGAGAGTCGCCGCGATCTCCGCCTGCGTCAGGCCCTGGTAGTAGACCATCTCGAGCACGCGGCGCTCGTTGGCGGGGAGCTCGGCGACGGCGCCGCGCACACGCTCGGAGCACTGGCGCGTCGCGATCCGGTCGACCGGGGCCGCGGGCACGTCGGGCGGCGGCGCGCTACGCCAGGACGCGCGGAGGATGCGGAGGCGCCGCCCGCGGCGTCGCAGCCGATCGATGGCCCGGGATCGCGTAAGCGTCGTCAGGAAGGCGCCGAGGGAGCCGCGGCGCACATCGTAGGTGGTCCCCTGGCAGAGCATCACGAAGACCTCCTGCGTGAGGTCCTCGGCCTCGTCCTGGGACTGGAGGATGGCGCGGGCGAGCCCGTAGACGAGGCCGCCGTACCGATCGTAGAGCGGTCCGAGCGCGGCGCGGTCGGTGCCGAGCGCGCTGAGCAGGACCTCGTCCGATGGCTCGGCTGAGACCGTCTCGTCCTCTCCAGTCCGGCGCAAGTCGAGGTATTGGCTAGCATAGTCGGTCGGCGCGGGGGATCGCACACCGTCTCTTCTACGCCCGAGCCGGGCCCGCGGATGCAGGGTGCGGGGCGAGCGCTCCGGATCTACGGAGCAGTGACATCGGGCGTAGCGGCGAGGGAGACGAGCGGCACCGGGGGATCGCCGATGGTGCCAACGGGGGTCGCATGCCCGGTCGTGAGGTCGATCGTGTAGAGCTTGCCGGCCGTCGCGGCATAGGCTCGGTCCGCGCCGCTCGTGTCGGTCACGATGGTGAACCCGGAGAGCGGGGCGAAGGCGGCGTCGAGGGGGCCGACGGTCGCGAGGAGGCCGTCGTTGGGCGGGTCCTGGAGCACGAGGACGTCCTGCTCTGCGTCGATCTCGAAGAGCTTCGTCGTCGGCGCGTCGCGGACGGTGTTGGTGTAGGCGGCGCCGGCGATGCGGGGGCGCTTGCCCGCATTCCGATCGGAGGGCGCATAGGCGAGCGGCGTGTCGACCGCGGTCGCGCCGAGGACGACGTTGACGCGCAGATTCTGGCCGTCGGCGCTGACCAGGCGGAGCCGATCCGCCTGGGGATTGAAAGCGATGCCCGAGCGGAGGTCGCCGTCGAATGGCACCGTGAGGGTGCTGACGAGGGTGGACGCACCCGTCGTAGGATCGATGCGGTAGAGGTCGTTGGTCGTGGTGAGGCCGTAGAGATGGCCGTCGGCAGGACGCGAGTCGATGCCGACGAGCCGACCGGAGAGCCCGGTCGGCCGGACCGTGCGGGCGGCTTCCGGACGATCCGCGCGGAAGAGCAGCAGGCGGCCGTCTTCGGTCGACCCGATGAGCGCCGGCGGCGGGTCGGCGCGGGCGGTGGCGACGATCGCGACGAGCGCGACGACGAGGCCGGTCGATCTCACGGTGTGGGCAACTGTCGGAGTGGCCGTGTCCTGTCAAGAGAGACCCGGCATCGCGCCGGCATCTCACGCGTAGGGAGAGATGCGGCTGCGCCAGCGCGTGACGAAGGGCGCTGGCTCGCGCACGAAGGGCCTCCTGATGGCCTTCAAGCTCCTGGACATGGCGTAGGCCCGGTGCCGACGTCACGACGGGGCTCTTCTCCTGCCGCTCATCCGAGCCGGCATCCTCTTCGTCGATGGGGTACAGCAAGCGGACAAGGGCAGGAGGACGAGAGCGAGAGCTGCGTGATCGGGGCGTCCTGAGCGGTAGCTCGGGTCGATCCGGTCGAGCTTCCGCAGCAGCGCAGGCCATTCCAGCGCGGCCCGCACCCCGTCGTCGCCGACGTCACCCTCCCCTAACCGCCGCACTCGATCGCGCGCCCGCCACACCCGCTCGAGCATCCGGCGCTATACGAATACAGCGGCGGATGCAGGGCAATCCAAATCGACTCAGGCGGTGTAGTCGTCTTTAGGAAGGAGAAACACAGTGAGAACGTTCAAGAACGTCATGGGAATCAGGAACGATCGTACGAAGGTGAGCGCCGCGAGGCGTCGCATCGTAGCCGCGGGTCTCGCGCTCGGCATTCTCGCGATCGCTGCCGGCGTCCCGTATCTCAGCCATGCCGATACGTCGTCGGCCCCTCCGGTGAGCAAGTGCTCCGACTTCGCGTGCGAACAGTGATGCGCCGACCGAACGAAAGGAGTGTTGGCATGATCCAGAGAACATGGACATGGGTTCTTCACCCCCCCGTGGCAGGACCGCGCGCGACGATGGTCGTTCGCATGATGGCTGGAGCGGTCTTCTTCTGGGAAGGGATACTGAAGTTCGTCTACGCCAACCAGGGCGTGGGGCGATTCACCAAACTCGGGTTGCCGTTTCCGGTCTTCACCGCGAACTTCGTGGGGGGGCTGGAAATCGTGGGCGGCTTGTTGCTGATCCTCGGCCTCGGCACACGGCTCATCACGATACCGTTCATCATCGAGATGCTCGTGGCGATGCTCTCCACCAAGCCGCGGCTTTTCCTCGGCACCTTGCCGCTCCCCCCACCCCCAGTTCCGCCGCAGGTTGGCATCTGGGCGGTCTTGCACGAGGTCCGCTCGGAGTACGCGCAGTTCATGAGCTGCCTCTTTCTCCTGATCTCGGGCCCGGGTCCGTGGTCGCTCGACCGGCCGCTTCGGTCCGATGAGGAAGAGAAGCGAGACAGCTTGGTCGAGGCGACCGCCCGGCGTCCACCCCTAACGGTGAGGCGTCCGTCGGAGGCAGGGGAAGAGTCCTGGTCTGACGCTCGTCGCGTCGTCAGGCGCTGATCACGAGGTCACGAGTTTTTGGGGGAAGACCAACTGGCACCAGATTTACGCCAGGTTGCCCCCGATGTTCGCTTCCTCGAGCTGGTCGAGGGCTCGCCGTTCCGATACCTGGACAACAGCATCCTCGCCAATAGCACGTCGGGGGGCAATTGCAGTGTATCGGGCCGCGGCGGCCCCATCACCGATGGCGGTCATAACATCGATGACGGCGGAACGTGCGGCTTCACGGGTGCCAACTGTGCCACCACCACCGGCACCTCGTTCTGCAAAACCGACCCGCTGCTCGACCCCGCCGAGCTCGCCAGCAACGGCGGGCCAACGCAAACGATCGCGCTCGAAGCGGGGAGCCCGGCAATCAACGCGGGCGATGAGACCATCTGCGCGGCGTCACCCGTGACCGGTCTCGACCAGCGCGGGTTCAACCGTCCCGGTGTCGGCGCCACGAACTGCTCAATCGGCGCCTATGAGTTTGACGCGGTGCCGCCGGTCCGGTGCGGCGACGTGAACGGCGACGGCGCCGTCGACATCGGAGACGCGCTAATAGTGGCGCAGTTGGACGTGGACCTCCGGCGGTGTGGGGCGGCGCCGTTCAGCCACCCCGAAGTGTGTGACGTGAACGGCGACGGCGCATGCGACATCCGTGACGCCCTGCGTATGGCGCAGTGTGACGTGGGGTTGATTAGCTGCGCGTTCACCTGTGCGCCGTTTATCTGTCCATAAGGAAGGGCACTATGGTGCGATCAGGGACGGTGTCGCGGCCGTGACGCTGTCCTTGGAGAATCCAGCACTTCGCGCACGGAAGGATGCTTCAAGAACGACTGGCGAAGCTCGTGCCCGGGCGGCAACGAGTCCGCCAGCCGGGTCACGAGCGCAGCACTCTGTCGGCGAGCCGCCTCGGCCTCGGCACGGCGACGTTGCCGGCCGTGCACGCGAGCGGCGGTGGCGGCGATGCGCCAAGCGACGACCGGCGCCTCGCGCCCCTGGATGGCGGCGAGCGCCTCCCGAAGAAACCCCTCGGCCTCGGACAGGCGCCCTGCCTCCAGGGCGATCTCTGCCAGTAGCCGCGCCGCGAGGGCCCGTGGCATCGGCTCGTCCGCGGTGGCGGCGAGCGCCTGGAAAGCCTCGGCCTCGCGACGAGCGCCGTCGAGGTCACCGCGCGCCAACCCGACCTGCCCCAGCCCGTGGCGCAGGTGGATATGCTCTGGCCAAGCCATGGAAGCGACTTCGGGCGCCCAGACGAGCTGTGGTGCCGTGAACGCCGAATACGCCTCGTCGAGCCGACCAAGACCGAGGAGCGCGAATGCCAGCGCGAACATCGCGCTTTGACGGCCCCGATCGGTGAGCGAAGGGCGCTGCAGCTCTTCACGCGCGATCGCTGCCGCGCTGGTGAAATCGAACGCTTCGCTGTGCAGCGCGGCCGCCTCCGACCGCAGAAAAGAGGCCAGGTGAACATGGCCGCTTTGGTTCGCCATGCGCAGTCCTTCGTCGATGGCGTTGAAGGCGGCACCCCATTCCCCGAGCTGCACGAGCGCGTCGACTCGCACACAGTGAGAAAACAGGTACGTGTAGGCGTTACCGGCATCGCGGGCGATCTCGATCCCCTCGAGCGCGGTCCTCGCCGCCTGTCGGAAGTCCGCCTGACAGCGCTGGACGAGGGCCAGCAAAATTTTGCTCTGCGCCAAGATCTCGCGATCGCCCGCGGCGGCCGCGGCCCCAACGGCCGCCTCTGCCAGCTGCATATCCCCGATTCGGCACCCGCGATCCTGGAGCCGCCAGTATATTGCATGAGACTCCGCGTCGGCGCGCACCACCGGATCATCGACACGTTCGCTGAGCGCCATGCCGTCGATGGCAGCGGCGCGACTAGCTTCGGCATCAACCCAAGCGAGCACCGTGGCGCGATAGAGGACGGCGCGGGCCTCCCAGGTCGGCTCCCCGCGCGTTCGCGCCCATGCCGCGAGTGTATCCAACGTCTGGAGCGTTGCATGCATGTCGCCGAGCCCCCGGCGGACCCGGCAGAGCTGATCGAGCAGCACCGGGTACATCGCGTCAGCATCGGCGGCCGGCAGACGGTCTGCGAGCGCGACGGCGTGCGTCAGTAGCGCGACGGCCTCTCCATACGCCCAACGCCGGACGTCGCCGTCGGCAGCACGCCGGAGATGCGCGATGGCCCGTCGGTAATCGTGCGCTTCCTCGAAGTGCCGGGCCATTTGCGATTCGACCACGCCGGCCTGCGCGCCATAGGTCTGCTCGAGCCACTCCCCCAGTCGTTGATGCAGCCGCAGGCGGCGCCCGGCGCCAACTCGCTTGATGAGCGCCTGCGGGTACAGGCTGTGGCTGAAGCGATAGCGAGCCACTGCCGTCCCATCGGCCCGGACGAACGGCGCTGACGCCGCCAGGAACTGCTCCTGCGCTGCAAGGGTTTCGCAACGGTCCTCGACAGCCAGGGGATTCGCATCGAGACCGGCCGCCAACGAAGGCACGGTGAATTCGTTTCCGAGGACGCTTCCGACTTCGAGGAGCTGCTGCAGCTCGAGGTCGAGGCGGCCGATCTGCTTGTCGATCAGCTGGCGGAGGCTCTCGGGGACGGCGCTCGCGATCTCGTCGAGTGGTCCCACCAGCCGCCAGTGACCGTCCTGGTCGACGAGCACACCGAGCGTGACGAGCTCGTCCACCACTCGCACCATGAAGAGCGGATTGCCGTCCGTCCGCTGATGCACCGCGCGCGCCAGCTCCGGCGGCAAGGAGGGCGTGTGGAAGCGCTGCCCCAGATAGGCGGCGATATCCGCCTCGCGGAGAAATTCGAGCGCAATGTCTTCGCACTGTCGCCGCACCCGGAGCTCCTGGAGCAGCGACCGCAGGGGATGTCCCGTGACGATGACGTCCACCGGGCGATAGCTTCCGAGGACGAGTAGGCGGGCGGGTTCCTCGCGACGCCCGAGCATCCCGAGGAGATCGAGCGTCGAATAGTCGCTCCAGTGGAGATCCTCGAGCACGAGGACGAGCATGGTTTCCGCGGTCAGCGCCTCGAGGGCTTCAGACATCTCGCGCAACATCCGCTCCTTCGTGGCTCCGACCAGATCCCGCCGTAACGCCTCGCGATCGTCGGGGCGCGCGAGCCAGGGCAACTGTACGACCCACGTCGGCGCATATCTTTCGAGCAGACGGATCACCCGATCGCTCCCGGGCTCGCGGAGCAGGCGTCCCAAGGCTTCCAGGACCGGGAGGTAGGCCTCGGCCGCGCCGTAATGCTCGAGGCACGCCCCGCGCGCGATCATCACGTCGGGCTCGGCTCCTGCCCGCGCCACGAATGCGTCGAGCACCGTGGTCTTCCCGATGCCAGCTTCCCCGGCGAGGAACACGAGCTGCCGCTGGCCGGCCCGGGCGCACTCCAGCCGAGCTTCGAGCTCCGCCAGCAGGCCAGCGCGCCCGATCGGTTCGGCCGACGCGTCCGCTCGCGGGGCGACCGTCGGCATCCGAGTGCGGGGGGCAATGAAACGGTATCCACGGCGTGGCACCGTCTCGATGAAGCGGGGGGCCCCCGAGTCGTCGCCCAGGGCCCGGCGGATCTCGAGGATGCTCACCTTGAGCACACCGTCGGTGACGTGGGTATCCGCCCACCCGGCGTGGAGCAGCTCTGCCTTCGTGACGAGCTTTCCGTTGTCCTCCACCAGGCGGCGCAGGACCGCGAACGCCTTCGGGGTGAGCGCGACCACCTCACCGTCGCAAACGAGCTGCTCGTTGGCGAGGTCCAGGGAGAAACCCTCGAACGTCAGGCGTCGATCTGCGTCCATCGCCGGGCGGGTGAACCGCTTCCTCACCGTCTTCTAACCGTAATCTGACCGCCGTTCCATGGTGTACGCCGGCGACGGGCCCTATCGTCGCTCCCGTGGCACAGAGGCGGAAGACATCGAGATCGCGGCAGGACGCGGACTCTCGCCACGTCCCGCTCCAGCTACCACCCGACCGGGCGTTCGTGCTGCACCTCGACGCGTCCGCGCTTCCGCCACGACGCATGCTCGGGCGGGTCGAGCACGTCGCTTCCGGGCGGGTCGCTCACGTCACGTCGATGCGAGGACTGGTGACCTTCCTGATGGATGTCCTGCGCGACGAGGCACCGCAGACCGAGACGAGTGACCCCGGCGAGACCGTCGGAAGGAGGCACGAGCGATGACCAGCGAGTTCGAGCTGATGCCCTGCGAGCCGGAAGCCGTCTTGCCGGCACAGATGTCCGGGGGCGCGCGCTGGGATGCCGATATGTCAGGACCGCGTGCACTCATGCTCGCCGTCCTGGAGGACGCGGTACGGTGCATCGAAGAGGGACGCTGGCAGCGCCGCTTCCGCACGCGTCGGCTGGCCGCGGAGGCCCAGGCCTGGGTGTGGTGCGATCGCGCGGACTGGCCCTTCTCGTTCGTCAACATCTGCGAGGTGCTCGGGTTCGACGTGGACGCGATGCGTGCCCGCCTCCTGACCCGCTATCCGGCTCCCAGGCGTCGCGCCCGCGTGCGATCGCCTATACGGGGCCGGATGGTGAGTCTGGCGCTGCGACGCTCTGCGAGCGCGCCAGGACGGCTCGGTGCGATCGCCACCGGCTGACCGGGTCAGCGTCTTGAAGCGCACCAAATGGGGAGGAAACATCCGTTCGGCGATGTCAAACAACTCGAAAGGAGAATGATCGATGAGAACGCTTGCTCTAATGGCCGTCACGTTGATCGTCGGGGTGTGGCTCGCGACGCCCGCCTGGGCAGATCGTTTTTTCTTCAGCACCGGTACCCCGGACGGGCGGCTCGGAGCGCTGTCCCAGCCTCCCGCCTCCGAGACGCTCGAGACCGAGACTGCCGATGACTTCATCCTCAGCCAGCCCACATTCATCAGCGGAGCCATCATTGTCGGGTTGATCCCGCCTGGAACGCCCCTGGCGAATATCAGCAATGTCGAGGTCGAGGTGTATCACGTCTTCTCCAAGGACTCGGATGTCGAACGCACGTCCGGGCCGCCGACGTTCTCGACCGCGCAGGTGCCGACACGCGTGAACTCCCCCTCCGATGTCGAAATCGATGACGCCACGCGCGATGGGACCGACGGTACTCTGGGTTTTTCCGCCAGTGTGCTGAATGCGAGCTTCCCGGTGCTGAACACCGTGGTCACTGGCATCAACAAAAAGCCGGATCAAACCACCCTCGGCGACGGCTCAGCGACCGGCGAAGAGGTCCAGATCGACATTGCCTTCACTCCCCCGATCCTGCTGCCGCCAGATCAGTACTTCTTCCGTCCCGAGGTCCAGGTAGCCGGCGGCGATTTCCTGTACTTGTCGGCGCCGAAGCCGATCGTGGCGCCCGGAACGCCGTTCATGGGAGACCTGCAAGCCTGGATCCGCAACTCGGACTTGAAGCCCGACTGGTTGCGAATCGGTACCGACATCATCGGCGGCGCGCCCGCGCCGACCTTCAACATGACGTTCTCCCTGACCGGCGCTGCCATTTCCGGAACGCCCGGGCGGGCGAACTGCCGCGGCAAGACCGTCTCCGGGCTCTCCGAAGACTTTGGAGAAGAACTTGATGCAGCTGCCTCAGCGCTCGGATTTTCCAGCGTGAAGGCTCTACACGACGCCATCGTGGCGTTTTGTGAGGAATAGTACCGATGTTCCAGTGTTCCACTTGCGACTCGCCTAGCGGGAATCAGGCTGTATCCCGACGTGGTCCTAACGCGACGGTCGTGTGGGCGTTCTGTGTGAGAAGTGGGTTGGGAGCGACCGTGAGCGACCGACTCGAGAGTCTCGCGACGTGGCGGAATGGCGACGCATCATCACGTGACATCACCGAGGTCTGCATCCAGGAAGGCGCACTGCACGAAGACATTCACATGAACGCACGCCCCAATCGACGCGCCGAGCTCAGAGCGGCCGCCATCGCAGTGGCCTTCTTCATCCTCTGTGCCGTGGCGGCGTTCCATTCCTGAGGGGCGAGAATGACGTCGTCGTACCATCCCGCCGACCTTCGTATGAACTGGCGGCTCCTCGGCACGCGCTGGACGCCAGGACAGGCCGACACGTTGGGCCCGCTGATGGCGAGGGCGATGACGCACGCGCTGGCGGAAGGGCCGAGGGCTCCAACCGCGAGGGCCGTGCCGGCCCCGGCTGCATCCGTCCGCGCGGCTCGGACGTAGCCGCGA
>Ga0209266_1002712_pt1 | contig 11034 bp, 9 predicted proteins | sample GraSoiAngelo_132_FD_185889 | JGI IMG/M metagenome (GOLD analysis project Ga0209266, IMG submission 185889) | Grasslands soil microbial communities from the Angelo Coastal Reserve, California, USA - 14_0929_02_40cm (SPAdes) (version 2) | ecosystem: Environmental > Terrestrial > Soil > Grasslands ...
CGCGGCCTGGCCGTCGTGCGCCTCTCGGACGCCGCGGCCGCGCTCGCAACGCTGGAGACCGCCGGCGGCTGGGACGCCGCGCGCCTCACGGCGCGTTCCTGGAGCCAGACGCTCTAGTTCTCGGTCGAGCAAGCGTCCACGTTATAGAGTGGAGGGCCCATGAACGCGCCTCGCGAGATCGGCATCGACCGCGCGCGGCTCGAGCAATCGATCGACGAGCTCGGGCGCATCGGGGCCACGCCGCGCGGCGGGCTCACGCGGCTGGCGCTCACCGACGACGACAAGCGCGGCCGCGATCTCATGGTGCGCTGGATGCGCGAGGCCGGGCTGCGTGTCACCGTCGACCAGATGGGCAACATCTTCGGCGAGCGCGCGGGCCGCGAGCCGCTGCCGCCCGTCATGATGGGCTCGCACGTCGACTCCGTTCCTACCGGCGGCAAGTACGACGGCCAGCTCGGCGTGCTCTGCGGGCTCGAGTGCTCAACACCCACGGCATCCGCACGCGACACCCGGTGACGCTGGCGATCTTCACCAACGAGGAAGGCGCGCGCTTCCAGCCGGCGATGATCGCCAGCGGCGTGATGGCCGGCAAGATCGCGCTCGAAGATGCTTACAACGCGCGCGACAAGGACGGCATCCGCCTGGTCGACGAGCTCGAGCGCATCGGCTACCTCGGTGCCGAGCCCTGCGTGCCGCGTCCGTTTCGCGCCTATCTCGAGCTGCACATCGAGCAGGGGCCGTTGCTCGAAGAGGAAGGCCTCTCGGTCGGCGTCGTCGACGGCATCGTGGCCATCTCGTGGTCGCGCCTGACGCTGCACGGCGTGCAGGACCACGCGGGCCCGACGCCGATGCGCATCCGGCACGACGCGCTGGTGGCGGCGGCGGAGGTGATCACCGGCGCGCGCACGATCGCCACCGAGCTCGGCGGCGATCTCGTGACGACGGTCGGCAACCTCGTCGTGCATCCCAACATCGTCAACGCGATCCCCGGGCGCGTCACGCTCTCCATCGACATGCGCGACCCACGCGACGAGACGCTGGACGTCGCGCGTCGGTGTCTCGACGCGGTCGTCAAGGCGGCGTGCGAGCGTGAGGGCGTCCGCGCGGAGCTCGAGCACTACTGGCGCGTGCCGTACACGCCGTTCGCGCCGGACGTGGTCGCCGCCGTCGAGCGCGCGGCCAAGGCGGCCGGCGCGCGCTACCGCCACATCCTCTCGGGCGCCGGGCACGACGCCCAGTACATGGCGGCCATCGGTCCGACGGGGATGATCTTCGTGCCCTCGCGCGGCGGCCGCAGCCACTGCGAGGAGGAGTTCACGCCGATGGACGACATCGAGCACGGCGCGACGGCGCTCTTCCTCGCCGTCGTCGACCTCGCTGGCGGGTGAATCACCCGCGCAATAGCAGCAGCACTCCGAGCGCGGCGGCCACGTTGTTGAGGATGTGCGCCGCCATGTTCGGCAGCAGGCTGCCGGTGCGCTCGTACGCGATCGCCCACAGGAGTCCGCTCAGGAACACGCTGCCGAACCCGGCCGCGCCGTAGCCGTGCGCGATCGCGAAGATCGCCGCGCTGAGGGTGGCGGCGATCGGCCACGCCAGGCGGCGCCGCAGCGTCGCGTACAGCATCCCGCGGAATACGATCTCCTCGAACACCGGCGCGAACACGACGGTGCCGAGGAGACTGGCGCCCGCGATCAGCGGCCCGCCCCACGCGAGATCCTCGTCGAACCACTCCGTCCAATGGGCCGACATGTGCGTCGCTTCGCTCAAGAAGCCCAGCGCGAGGTCGGTCGCGGTGCCCATCCCCACGAGCAGCGCGATCGTCCACGCGAGCGCGCGCCAGCCGCCGGGCGCGGGCACCCAGCCGAGTCCGCGGGCAAGCCCGACGCCGGCCGGCGCGAACAGGCGGCGTCGCGCGAGCCACAGCAGCGGCGCGTACATGAGCGGCATGCTGAGGGTGGCCAGCAGCGGATCGTTGGGGCCTCGCCAGCGGCCGACGAAATACACGGCGGCGAGCACGAGCACGCCGCCGCCCGCGCCGCGGACGAGCACCACGAGCCCCTCGCCGAGCCGCCACGGCGGCGGCACCAGGGCGCTGTCCACGCGCACGGGACGGCCGCGGAAGATGATCACGAGACCCGCAAGCCCCAGCCCGAGCACGATGAGCTCGGCGGCCGTCAGCGCGCGCACCCGTCGAAGCAGCGGCGCGGTCCGCGCGCGCGCTGATGTCACGATCGCCTCGCGCGCGGTCGAGTCGCCGGCGCGGTCGGCGAGGCGTAGGAGGAGCCGGTCGCGGAACCAGCCGGGCTCGAGCATTCGCGCGGCCGTCTCGCGCAGGCGCCCGAGCGCGCCGTCGAGCGGCGCATCGAGATAGGCCGCCGCCAGCACGTCGGCGCGCGCGCTATCGCCGCGCGCCCGCCAGCGCTCCACCGTGTCGAGGACCTCGTCGATGCGCCCGGCCTCGCCATAGAGGACCGCGAGCCGGACCTGCACGCCGGGATCGCCGGGGATGGCGTCGGAGAGCTCCTCGTACCAGGCGATCGCCTCGTCGAGCTCGTTGCGACCGTCGGTCACCGTGAGCTCGTAGAAGCGGCGCTCCCACATCGCCGCGCGCGTGAGGGCATCGTCGAGATCCATCGTGCGCTCGACGATCAGCGTCAGCGCGCGCGGCGGATCCTCGATGCTGTCGAGACGGCTGCCGGCCAGATGGACGTGCACCGCGAGCGCGACGAACGCGGCCAGCAGACAGCCGGCGACGCCGGTGACGAGCGCGCCCATCCAGCGTCGCCGTCGCGGCGTGGCCACGACGACGTCGGGGAGCGGCGGCGTGGCGTCCAGACGCTACTCGGCCGGCGGAAGCGCGTCGCCCAGGACGTACGGCGCGGCGGCGCGCCGGCGCACGCGCAGCCGTACCATCACCGGCAGGTGATCGGAGGCGACGCGTGCGAGGCGGCTTCGATGCACGTGAAAGGCCTCGCCCTCGAGCTCGACGTCCCAATAGATCCGGTCGAGCCGGAACAGCGGGAACATGGCGGGATGGGTCCGGCGCATACGCCGCATCGGCGACTTGAACTCCAGGCGAAGCCCGCGCGTGACGGGTCCGCGGTGCCACTCGTTGAAGTCGCCCATCACGACGCGCGGGCCGCCGCACGAGCCGGCGCGGATGAAGCCCGCCAGCAGCTCGAGCTGCGCGCGCCGCTCGCGGAAGGCGAGCCCGAAGTGGCAGTTGAAGATGTGCAGCGTCACGTCGTCGACCGCGAGATCCACGCGTAGACAGCCGCGCGGCTCGCGCAGGCCGTGGCTGAGGTCGTGGCGGACGGAGCCGAGCACCGGAAGCCGCGTGAGGATCGCGTTGCCGTACGTGCCGGCGCCGTACGGGCGCGTCTCGCCCATCACCAGCTCCATGCCGAGCTTGCTCGCCAGGTACGCCGCCTGATCCGCCATCGGCATGATATTGCCGTCCTGACGGATGACCTCCTGCAGCCCGATGACGTCAGGGTTCATCTCGGCGATGACCACGCCGAGACGATCGAGATCGCGGCGGCGATCGAGACCCACACCACGATGGATGTTGTAGGAGGCGATGATGATCGGCGTCACGCCGCGGGCTCGCGCTCGACGTCCTCGACGTAGCGCACGAAGTGCGGATAGAGCTGGATGGGATGGTTGAGCGGCTCCGGCAACCGCACGCCGGGCGGCGCCACCACGAACGTGTGCAGCTCTTCCGGCGACGGTCCCGCGTGCGCGCCGGCTTCGGCGATGTACGACACGTGCCCGGAGGACGCATCGATGCCGTAGACGACGAGATCGCCGGCGCTGGGCATCGCCATGAGATCGGCGACGGCGGAGACGACCAGCGGCGCATCGGGGCGTGCCGCGAAGGGGCCGGGCTCGGCGAGGCTCAGACGGTAGCGTTTGCCGCGCCAGAAGCACACGGGACCGTCAGCACCACGCGTGAGGACATAGCCGACGCCCGGATGGCGCGAGAGATCCTCGGCCAGTCCGGGCCACCGCTCCTCGATCCGCTCGATGGACAGCGCCTCGGCGTGGTCGACGAAGTAGATGAACGCGTTCGGGCCGGCCGCGATGACGCGGACGTTGTCGCGCTCGTGCGCCTCCTTCACCTCGCCGAGGATCCACGGAAAACCATCCTCGATGTAGTTGAAGAATCGCTGGAAGTACCCTGGCGCGCGGCCCATACGGAGGGCCTTGATGCCGCTGGCGAGGCGGTGGCGCCCGGCCGGACGCTCGGGACTGACGGGGCGGGCCCCGGCGGGTGTGAAGAAGTCCTCGAAGATCACGCGCTCGAAGCGCCGCCCGCCGCTGAGCTGGCCGAAGGGCTTGGTCAGCGCCTGCCCGTGATCGGACAGGATATAAAGGTCGTACGCGTGCTCGGGCACGCGACGGCACACGCGCCAGATCTGCTTGATCGCGTCGTCGATGCGCCGCAGGCTGCGCAGCGCACGCGGATGCCGCGGCCCGTAGGCGTGTGAGACGACGTCGTAGTCGAGATAGTTGACGTAGATCGACGGCACGCCGGCGTAGACGTCACGCGCGACGGCGAGCGTGAAGAGCTCCCGCACCCAGACCGAGAGCCCGAGCTTGATGGCCAGCCACTTCCACCCGCGCGCCCACTCGCCCACCGGGTCGGCGAGCAGGCGCAGCACGGCGCGCGCGAGCTCGATGACGGTGATCACCGTGCTCTTGAGCGCGACCCAGAGCAGCACGATGACGGCCGAGAGCGTCGCGAGCAAGCCGCTGCCGCTCGGCCGCTTCATGATCGCGAACGTGAACAGGTTCTGCAGAGCGCCGCCGGTGAACACGCAACCATAGCAGGCGCCGCCCTCGACGATGCCGCGACGACCGCTCGCCTGCGCGCGCTCCACGCGCGCGGCGTCGCCCGCGCGTGGGAAGTACACGTCCTCGCGCTGCCGCTTGTCGTGATAGTGGAAGCCGGGGATGTCCGGCCGCACGCCGTACATCGCGGCAAGCTGGAAGGAAGGCGTCGACGAAGGCAGACCGACGAACATCGGATGCACTCGCCAGCCGGCGCGCTCGATCACCCGGCGCAGGAACGGCATGCGCCTCTCCGCCAGCGCCTGCTCCAGCACGCCGCGCGAGAGTCCGTCGATCTGGACGACGAGCAGGCGGCGGCGTCCCGGGGTAGGCGCACGTCCGCGCCGGGCGCGCCGAACGAGGCGATCGACGAAACGCTGGAGGGCGAGCACCAGGTCGTCGAGAGGCATCGGATTTCATTGTACTATCGCATCCGCGATGGACCTCCACCCGAACGTCGTCGCCGCCGTGCGGCGGTTCGTCGAGGAGGCTGTGCGGCCCGCCGCGCCCGAGCTCGAGCACGCCGACACGTACCCGCACGCCCTGGTCGACCGGATGCGCGCCCTCGGCCTGTTCGGCGCGCTGGTGCCGCGCGAGTACGGCGGTCTCGGCCTCGACGTCACGACGTACGCCCGCGTGATCGAGGAGCTGTGCCGGGGCTGGATGTCCCTCGCCGGCGTCATCAACAGCCACACGATGGCCGCGCTGATCGTGCTGCATCACGGCACCGAGGCCCAGCGCCGCCGGCTGCTGCCGCGCTTCGCCAGCGGCGAGGCGCGCGGTGGGCTGTGCCTCACCGAGCCGCACGCGGGCTCGGACGTGCAGGCCATTCGCACGCGGGCGATCCCGCGCGGCGAGACCTACGTGATCACCGGCACGAAAATGTTCGTGACCAACGGTCGCGAGGGCAACACGTTCGCGCTGCTGGCCGTCACCGATCCCTTCGCCCAGCCGCGCCACCGCGGCATGTCGTGCTTCATCATCGAGAAGGGCGCGCCCGGCCTCGCCGTGGTGAAGTCGATCGGCAAGCTCGGCTACAAGGGCGTCGACACCGCCGAGCTGGTTTTCGAGGACTTCCCCTGCTCGGCCGCGAATCTCGTCGGCGGCGTCGAGGGACGCGGCTTCGGCCAGGTCATGAGCGGTCTCGAGGCGGGGCGGATCAACATCGCGGCACGCGCGGTCGGCGTCGCGCGCGCCGCGTACGAGGAAGCCGCCGCGTGCCGGGCCGGCGCGGCGCGCCTCGAGGACATGGCGGCCCGCGTGGACGCCGCGCGTCTGCTGACGTATTGGGCGGCGGGCATGAAGGATCGCGCCGAGCGCTGCGACCTCGAAGCCGGCATGGCGAAGCTCTTCGCCTCCGAAACGGCGCAGGAGGTCGCCCTCGACGCGGTCCGCCTCTGCGGAACCTCCACCGCGATGCTCATCGAGCGCTGCTATCGCGACGCGCCGCTGATGATCATCGGCGAGGGCACCAACGAGATCCAGCGCACGATCATCGCGCGCCAGCTCGTCGAGCGGCACGGCGAGCGCGGCGGCGCGCTCGTCTCGCGCGAGGGCGAGCCCGAGGAGCGCCGGCAGATGCTGCTCGCGGTGCGCCAGGTCGTCGACAAGAGCGTGGCGCCGGTGGCCGCCGAGCACGATCGCGCCGGCGACATCCCGGACGAGATCGTCGCCCAACTGGCCGATCTCGGCGTGTTCGCCGCGCTGGTCCCGGCCGCGCACGGCGGTCTCGGACTGGACCCCGCGACGTGGACGATGATGATCGAGGAAGTCGCGCGCGTGTGGGCGGCGCCGGCGCTGCTGGCCGTCGAGCAGGGCGCCGTGGCGTATGGCCTCGGCCTCGCGGGCGGCGAGAGCACACGTCAGCTGAGCGCGCTGGCGCGCGCAGAGACGCTCGCCGCCGTCGTGCCGTTGCCCGAGGCGCTCGTCCGGTACGAGGACTCCGCGTGCGTGCTCGACGGCACCACGCCGCCCATCGCTCACGCTCGACGCGCCGGGCTCCTGGCCCTGGCGCTCGCGGACGGCAGCGCGTGGTGGCTCGTGCCCGCGTCGATGACCGGCGTCACGCTCGTGGCCGCCGCGGCCGATCTGGGGCTGCGCGGCGCCCCGCCGGCGGCGGTGGCCCTGCGCGGCGTGCGGCTGCCCGTCTTGCGTCCCTCGGTATCGGCGCCATTCCTGCTCGCCGTGATGGACCTCGGCGTCGGCGCGGTCGCCGTGGGCCTGGGCCAGGCCGCCTTCGAAGCGGCGCTGCGCTACTCGCAGCAGCGCACGACGTTCGGCAAGGCAATCTGTCAGCACCAGGCCGTGCAGCTCAAGCTCGCCGACATGGCGACGCGGCTCACCGCCGCGCGCCTGCTGGTCGGTGACGCGGCCACGCTGGCGAGCGACGGTCACACGGCGGCGCGCCGCGCGCGGAGCTTCGCGGTCGACGCCGCGATCGGCGTCACGCTCGAGTCCATGCGCATCCACGGCGGCTATGGCTACACGACGGAGTTCGCCGTCGAGCGGTATTACCGCGACGCGGCCGCGCTGCTGAGCGCGCCGGCGCGCGCCACCGGCTGATGCCCTACGGGCGGTACTTCGAAGAGTTCAAGGTCGGCGAGGTCATCAAGCACTGGCCCGGCCGCACCATCAACGAGGCGGACTGCACGTGGTTCGCGCTGCTGACGATGAATCAGCATCCGATCCACAGCGACGCGCACTATGCGGCAACGCAGACCCAGCACGGCCAGCGGCTCGTGCTCGGCCCGCTCGTGTTCTCGATCGGCATCGGCATGACCGTGGCCGACGTCTCCGGGAAGGCCATCGCCAACCTCGAGATCGAGAAGATCATCCACGAGGCGCCGACCTTCATCGGCGACACACTCTATTCCGAGTCCACCGTGCTCGCCACGCGCGACTCCTCACGCGGCGACCGCGGGACGGTCACCGTCGAGACGCGCGTGCGCAATCAGCGCGGCGAGCGCGTGATGACGTTCACGCGGACGGCGCTCATTCCCAAGCGCAATCACGCCACCCTGGGAGAGCAAGCGCAGCCGGGACCATCGTGAACAGGCCACCTCCGTTACAGAATCTGCGCATCCTCGCCGTCTCGCAGTTCGGTGCCGGCCCGTTCGGCACCCAGTTCCTGGCCGACCTCGGCGCGGAGATCATCAAGATCGAGGATCCCGCCGTCGGCGGCGACGTCGCTCGCCACGTCGGTCCCTACGCCGCCGACGGCGATTCGCTCTATTTCCAGTCGTTCAACCGCGGCACGAGGTCGATCACGCTCGACCTCAAGCATCCGCAAGGTTTCGCGGTGCTGCGCGACCTCGCCCGCGTCTCGCACGCCGTGTACAACAACCTGCGCGGGGACCTCCCCGAAACGCTCGGCCTCACCTACGCGGCGCTCAAGGACGCCAACCCCGCGCTGGTGTGCTGCTCGCTCTCGGGCTACGGCCGGACCGGACCGCGCGCGGCAGAGCCGGCCTTCGACTACCTGATCCAGGGCTACGCCGGCTGGATGTCGGTGACCGGCGAGCCCGACGGGCCGCCGGGCAAGTGCGGCGTCTCGGTCGTGGACTTCGCGGCCGGCTACGCGTCCATGGCGGCGATGCTCGCGGGACTCTGGGACGCGCAGCGCACCGGCGTGGGGCGCGACATCGAGCTGTCGCTGCTCGACACGGCGGTCAGCATGCTCTCCTACTATGCGATCTGGGCGCTGAACCGCGACTGGGAGCCCGCGCGCGTCGAGGACTCCGGGCATCAATCGCTCGTGCCCGCCCAGAACTTTCCCACCCGTGACGGCTGGATCGTCGTCTTCTGCAACAAGGAGAAGTTCTGGACGAGCCTGATCGAGGCGATGGAGCTGCCGGAGGTCGCGCGCGATCCGCGCTTCGCGACGTTTGCCGACCGATCGGTGCACAAGGCGGCGCTCGTGCCGATCCTCGGCGCCCGCTTCGCCGAGCGGCCGACGGCGGAATGGCTCGCGCGCCTGCGCGGCCGAGTGCCGTGCGCGCCGGTGAACACGATCGCGCAGGCCCTCGCCGACGAGCAGGTCGCCGCGCGCGACATGATCGTGGAGGTCAAGCACCCGCGCTTCGGCGTGCTGCGCGAAGTCGGCACGCCGGTGAAGACCGAGGGCGCCGTGGCGAATCTGAGCCCGGCACCCGCGCTGGGACAGCACACCGACGAGATCCTCGGCGCGCTGCTGCACTACGACGCCGGCCGCATCGCCGCCCTGCGTGCATCGGGCGCGTTGGGCTGAGACGTTCGCCGCCCCGGCCTGCCGGCTGCGCCGGCTTGCCCGCTCACTTAAACTTCCCGTATGCCGGAGCGGACGCTTACGGCGCCCGAAGTCGAGGACGCCACCGACGCGGAGGTGGCTCCGCCGTGGATGACGATCCTGCACAACTGCGACTGTCACACCTTCGAGCAGGTCGTGAAACAGTTACAGAAGGCGATCGCCTGCAGCGAGAGCGAGGGCTGGGAGATCGCCTGGCAAGTGCACAACACCGGCAAGGCGGTCGTGAAGATCGGGCCTGAGAAGGAGTGCGTGCGCGTCGGCAACATCCTGGCCGCGATCGGCCTCGTCGTGACCGTCGTCCAGTCCTGAGCGTTTCGCGCTCGGCCGCTACATCACCGGCCCGATGATCCAGGGCGCGAACTCTTCCTCGCCCACGCCGCTGAGCTCGCTCTTCGTCCGCTTGCCCGACGCCGCCGCGACGATCTCCTCGAAGATCTGACGGCCGACGACCGGCAGCGGAGTGCCCTCGAGAATCACGCCGCAGTTGATGTCCATGTCCTCCGCCATGTGCCGGTACATGAGGGAGTTGGTCGCGAGCTTGATCGACGGCACGGGCTTGCAGCCGAACACCGAGCCGCGGCCGGTCGTGAAGCAGATCAGATTGCAGCCGCCGGCGACGAGGCCGGTGATCGACACCGGGTCGTGGCCTGGCGTGTCCATGAAGACGAAGCCGCGGGTCGTGATCGGCTCACCGTACTGGAAGACGTCCATCATCGGCGTCGTCCCGCCCTTGGTGACGCCGCCCAGCGATTTCTCGAAGACCGTCGTGATGCCTCCCGCCTTGTTGCCGGGCGCCGGATTGTTGTCCATCGCCTCGATGCCGCGGCAGTACCACTCCCACCACTTGTAGCGGTCGATGAGCTTCTTGGCGACGCCCTCGTTGATGGCCCGTCGGATCAGCAGGTGCTCGGCCCCGTAGATCTCCGGCGTCTCGGCGAGCACGCCGGTGCCGCCGTAACGGACGAGCTCGTCCACGGCCCAGCCGAGCGCCGGGTTAGCCGTCATGCCGGAGTTGGCGTCGGAGCCGCCGCAATTGGTGGCCAGGCAGATCTCCGACACCGGCTGCTTCGTGCGCTTGACGTCGTTGGCAACCGGCAGCAGGCGGGCGACCTCGGCCGCTGCACGCTCGACGGTCTTTCGGATACCGCCCGCCTCCTGGATGTTGACCAGGTACGGCTTGCGCTCGGGGTGCCCCGGCACGGACATTTTCTGGCGCTCGACCATCACGGCGGCCTGGTTCACCTCGCAGCCGAGGCCGATCAGGATGTAGGCGGCGACGTTGGGATGCTTGGCGTAGCCCGCGAGCACGCGCTGCAGTGCCAGATGGTCCTCGCCGAACAGCTTGGTGCCGCAGCCGGACTTGTGCGTGATGGCCAGGACCCCGTCGATGTTCGGGTAGTCGCGCGAGACGTCGCGGAACTTGTCCTTCACGAACTGGCTCACGCTGGCCGAGCAGTTGACGCCCGAGATGATCGCCACGTAGTTTCGGGTGCCCACCCGGCCGTCCTCGCGCAGATAGCCGTCGAAGTGACGCATCTTTTCGCGCGGATAGAACTCCACCGGCGTGACGTCGACGCCCACCTCGTAGCGGTCGGCGGCAAGCTCGCCGATGTCCAGGTTCTGGGTGTGCACGTGCGCGCCGACCGCGATGTCCTGGGTCGCGAAGCCGATCACCTGGCCATAGCGTCGTACCGGCTCGCCTCGGCGGACGGCGTGCCGAGCGATCTTGTGACCGGGCTTGATGTCCTGGCGCGCCTCGATGCGGGTGCCGGCGTCGTCGAAGATGGCGCCCTTGTCGAGGGGGGCCTTGGCAACGGCGACGTCGTCTTCGGGCTTGAGCACGATCGCGCGGTCGGTCAGCGGCATGATGGTAGCCATGAGGTTCAAAATATACTCCCGTGCGTCGGGCCCCG
>Ga0209266_1002715_pt1 | contig 11029 bp, 8 predicted proteins | sample GraSoiAngelo_132_FD_185889 | JGI IMG/M metagenome (GOLD analysis project Ga0209266, IMG submission 185889) | Grasslands soil microbial communities from the Angelo Coastal Reserve, California, USA - 14_0929_02_40cm (SPAdes) (version 2) | ecosystem: Environmental > Terrestrial > Soil > Grasslands ...
GCGCCTGCCAGCTCGCCTCGATGACGTTGTGCGAAACCCCCACGGTCCCCCACTGATCTTTGCCGTCGCCAGATTCGATTAGAACCCGCACCGACGCTCCGGTGCCTTCTCCTGACGTTAGCACCCGGACCTTGTAGTCAAGCAGCTCGACTTCTTTGAGCGAAGGATAAAACTTCGTCAATGCCCGGCGGAGTGCCTGATCCAGCGCATTCACCGGCCCGTTGCCCATGGCGGCGGCGTGTTCCATCACACCATCGACTCGCACCATGATAGTGGCCTCGGACATTGGGGGTTCATCCTCCTTTCGCTTTTCATCGATCACGCGAAAGCCGATGAGGTGAAAATTTTTCTTTTTCCGTCCCAGAGCCTCTTGGATCAAGAGCTCAAACGATGCTTCTGCCGCCTCAAACTCGTAGCCCTGGCTTTCCAGCTCCTTGGTGCGCCGCAGGACCTCGTGGATCGCCTGGTCTTGGTTCTCTAAATCGATGCCGTACTCTTTTCCCTTGTAAACGATGTTGCTCCGTCCCGCGAGGTCGGAGACGAGCACTCGTTGCCGATTACCGACGAACTCAGGGTCGATGTGCTCATAGGTTTCCCTATTCTTCAGCACGCCGGAAACGTGGAGCCCGCCCTTATGGGCGAAAGCGCTATCGCCGACATAAGGCTGGCGCTTGTTCGGCTGAATATTGGCCAGCTCATAAAAGAAGTGCGACACTTCGCGCAGCTTTTTGAGCTGCGCCAGCTTGATGCAGCTCTTGCCCATCTTCAACTGGAGATTGGGAATAATCGAGCAAAGATTGAGGTTGCCGCAGCGCTCGCCGAACCCATTGATGGTGCCCTGCACTTGGCGCGCGCCCATTTCCACCGCGGCCATCGTATTGGCCACCGCCAGTTCTCCGTCATTGTGGCAATGAATCCCCAATGGTGTTCGGACGCTTTCGCGCACACGCCCGACGGCCTCTCGCACCTCGCTCGGAAGCCGCCCGCCGTTGGTATCGCACAGCACGATCCAATCCGCGCCTCCTTCTTCGGCGGCCCGCAGGCACTCCAACGCGTACTCCGGATTAGAGCGAAAGCCGTCGAAAAAATGCTCCGCGTCGAAGATGACTTCGTCGGCATGTCGCTTCACATAAGCGATGGAATCCGCGATGATCTCCAAATTTGCCTTCTTGCTGATTCGAAGGTCGTCTCGCACGTGGAGATCCCAGGTCTTGCCGACCAGGGTGACCACAGGGGTGTCGGCCTGCAAGAGAACTTTGAGACTAAGATCCTGGGAAGGCTTGGCACTGGGTCGGCGGGTCGTCCCAAAGGACGCGATCTTCGCGTTCTTGAGCTTGAGCTTTTGCACGCGCTTGAAAAAATCCGCGTCCCGCGGATTCGACCCCGGATAGCCTCCTTCGATATAGTCGATCCCCAGCTCTTCCAATTTTTCAGCAATGCGCAGCTTGTCCTCCAAAGTAAAGGAGATATCCTCCGCCTGGCAGCCGTCTCTAAGCGTCGTGTCGTAGATTAAAACGTCTTTCATACATTCCCCTGATTCCCGATGAACGCATCGTGCAACACGCGCATCGCCAACTCCGTATATTTGGCGTCGATGACGACCGAGATTTTAATCTCCGAAGTGGAAATCATCTCGATGTTGATCCCTTCCCTGCCGAGAACCTCGAACATCTTGGCCGCCACTCCGGCATGGGTGCGCATGCCGACGCCGACGACCGAGACTTTGGCGATGTCGGTATCCACTTTGACCCCCTGGGCGTTCACCGCTGGCAAGGTCTTTTCGACGATAGCCAGCGCCTTTTTATGATCGGTTTTGGGCACGGTAAAAGTTAAGTCGGTGGTGCCGTCGTCGCTGGCGTTCTGTATGATCATGTCGACGACGATGTGGGCATCAGCGATGGGGCCGAAGACCTGGGCCGCGAGCCCCGGCCGATCCGGGACTCGGAGAAGCGTCAGTTTCGCCTCGTTCTTATCGCAACTTACGCCGGAGACCAAAACGTCGTCCATGCTTGCATCCTCCTTAACTAACCACGTTCCTTCGACATCGACAAAAGTCGAACGAACATGCACCGGGACGGAAAATTTTTTGGCGAACTCCACCGATCGAATCTCCAGCACCTTGGAGCCGCTGCTGGCGAGCTCGATCATTTCCTCGTAGGAAATACGCGCCAGTTTTTTCGCGTCGGCACAGATCCCGGGATCAGCCGTAAACACTCCCTCGACGTCGGTGTAGATCTCGCAAGCATCGGCGTTTAAAAACGCCGCCAGCGCAACCGCGCTGGTATCGGACCCGCCGCGACCTAAAGTAGTGATGTTATCGTCTTCGTCCACCCCTTGGAAGCCAGCCACGACGACGACCTCGCCTGCTTTCAGCGACTGCAATATCTTCGTCGAGTCGATGTTTCGAATACATGCTTTGCCGTAGGCATTGTCGGTCTCGATCCTAACCTGATGGCCCAACAACGACCGCGCCGGTTGTCCCAACTCTTTTAATGCCAGACTCAGCAAAGCAACCGCGACTTGCTCGCCCGACGCCAGCAGCACGTCCTTTTCCCGTTCGTCCGGAATCTCTGAGATCTCGTGCGCCAACGAAAGCAGCCGGTTGGTCTCGCCCGCCATCGCGGAAACCACCACCACCAAGTCGCGACCCGCTACTTTAGCTCGGCGAATCTTCTCGGCCACCTGTTTGATACGCTCTATGGTCTGGACGGAAGTGCCGCCGTATTTCTGCACCAACAACCCCATTGCCTCTCCATTTTCGATTTTAGATTTTGGATTGCCGATTTTCGATCCGGGGATTGAGTTCTAAAATCGAAAATCTAAAATCAGCTAGGCCTTTAAGCCCTCCACAATCTGCTCGTACCGCTTCCCACGCGGGGTAAACATCAACTGCCGTTTATTGCCGTTCGCATAAGCGAGTTTCACTTCGAGATATTCGTTCACTTCGTCGGCCGGAAGATGTTCGAACCATTCGACAACACTCACTCCATCGGAGTATAAATATTCGCGCAGATTGAGCCCTTCCAGCTCCTCGCGACTCCCAACCCTATAAAGATCAATATGATAAACCGGCAATCGGCCATGGTATTCATTGATCAAAGTGAACGTAGGGCTCCTAATCCAAGCATCCGGGCCGACATCGAGACCCTCCGCCATGCCGCGCACGAAGCAAGTCTTGCCGGTGCCCAGCTCGCCTACAAGGCCAATAATTTCGCCTCCTTTAAGTAACTTTCCTAATTTGCCACCCCAACTTCTGGTCTGCGCCGACGAACGGCTAGCAACGCTCCATAGGGCCATCGGCGACAAAAGCTTCACCCAGCACAACTAATATATTTTTGTAGGAATTTCGAGACTGGCTCACTCCCGGCTTCAAGCTAGGAGATTGGCCGCGAATCTGCTCGAAGCCGACCGCATCTTGCCGGCCTCCCTTCGTGAGCCACCCTGAGCGAATGCGAAGGCTTGTCCTGAACACAGTGAAGGAGCACCTGACACAAGATTCTTCGGCTGCGCCTCAGAACGCTTCGCGGATTCCTCGGCTTCGCCTCGGAATGACAACCATGCTTCGCCTGAACGCTAGAGGGACTAAGGAACCGACGATAACGCGCGCATGCCTGCCGGCAACCCCTCGATTATGTCGGATGCAATCAACCCTATTGCGCCTTTTTGCGCTGCGACCTCATCGCCAACGAAGCCATGCAGGTAAACGCCAAGTTTCATGGCATCTTCCGGACTAAAGCCTTGTCCTAACAAAGCCGCCAGCATGCCTGCGAGAACATCCCCCATGCCACCACTTGCCATTCCGGGATTGCCCGTGGGATTGATGAAGATTTTTCCGTCGGCTGTGGCCAATACCGTCCTAGCTCCCTTCAGCACAACGTAGCAACGATGGTCAGTGGCGAATGCGCGCGCGACGCCGATTCGATCCTGATTCACACCGGCCGTATCCTTGCCGATCAACCGTGCCATCTCTCCAGGATGGGGAGTCACAACCGGTGGTGTCTTAGCTTTTCGCAACCGGTCCATATCGAGCGCCAGATTGTTGAGCCCATCGGCGTCGATGACCCAGGGCATCTCTAAATTCTTGAGCAGCCAACGAAGCATATTTCGCGTGGAGTCGTTCACGCCGATGCCCGGACCAAAAAGCAGGGCATCCTTCCGCTCCAACAGCCGGCCCCATTCGTCGGCGGTTGGCGTCTCCATCTCCTCCGCCGCATTCTCGCGCATCAGCTCCGTCATCTCTTCAACCAAAGAGCCGGCAAAAATATTATTTAACGAGCGCGGCGCCGCCAAGGTGACCAGGCCCGCGCCGGTTCGCATCGCCGCACGGCACGTCATGATCGCCGCGCCCGTCTTTCCCCGCGAGCCGGCCATAACCAAAAGATGTCCGTAGGTTCCCTTGTGCGTGTCCGGCTCCCGATTCGGTACGAGCCAGCGCATCTCCTCCCGTTCTAAGAGTTCAATCTTGGGAGCCACCTCCGCAACCGCCCGAGGATCGATGCCGATCTCCGCAACAACGAGATCGCCAACGTAGCTCAATCCCGGATAAATAACCTCCCCGAGCTTCGGATAGCCAAGCGATACGGTCATCTCGGCCTGTATAGAAACCCCCAGCGGCGTTCCTTTGTCGGTATGAAGCCCGGACGGAATATCCACGGCAACGATGGGAACACCGGATGCGTTCATAAGCGTGATGGCCTCGGCATAGAGGCCGCGCACCTCGTCCTTGATCCCGGTGCCCAAAATGGCATCGACCAACAACCCTTTACCGCTCATGCGCTCAGCTAACCGATCGAGCCCGCCTTCGGTTGCTTCCACCACCTTGCCCCTAACCTTGAGAAACTCTTTGTAATTGCGCGCGGCATCCGGAGAAAGTTCGTCTCGTTTCGCGAGCAGGACGACTTCGCACGGGATGTGCTTTTGCTTCAGTAACCGTGCCACCACCAATCCATCGCCGCCGTTATTTCCTTTTCCCGCAACGACCAACACGCCCATTTTCCCAGCCCGTCCAAATCGCTTGAGGGCATCGGCAATTCCCTCTCCCGCCCGCTCCATTAAAACGAGGCTGGAAACTCCATACTTCTGGATCGTCAGACGATCCATCTCGCGCATTTCTTCTGCGGTAACGACGAGCATCGTTCAAGAGGTTCAATACGTTCAACAGGTTCAAGCCGTTCAATGTTGAACGTATTGAATCGTCTGAAACGCTAGCCTCTGGCTTTTTTCAGCAAAGCTTTCATTTCCCGCACGGCCTGCTCGATGCCGACGACGACCGCGCGGGCGATGATGCTGTGGCCGATGTTGAGCTCGACAATCTCGTGAATGCCGGCAATGGGCAGGACGTTTTCGTAGTCGAGACCGTGGCCGGCGTGAACTTCCAGCCCCAGACGATAGGCGAGGGAAACGGCAGACGCCACCGTTCGCCGTTCTTTTTCACGCTCGGCGCCCGCGGCGTTGCAGTAGGTACCGGTGTGAACCTCTACAGCGTCGGCGCCGACTTCTTTGCTCGTTTCGATTTGTTTCTCTTCGGGATCAACGAACAGGCTCACGTGGATGCCGCGATCCTGGAGGCGTTTGACCGAGTCTTGAATTTTCCGTCGATGCGCCACGATGTCGAGTCCACCCTCGGTCGTTAGCTCCTCCCGTTTCTCCGGAACGAAGCAAGCGTCATCAGGCCGCAAGGTCTCCGCGAATGCCACCATCGCCGGCGTCACCGCCATTTCCAGATTGAGTTTCGTCTTCAGCCGCTCGCGTAAAAGCTCGACGTCTCGTTCCTGAATATGCCGGCGGTCTTCCCGCAGATGCATCGTAATTCCATCAGCGCCGGCTTTTTCAGCGAGCAATGCCGCCTCCACCGGATCCGGAACCTGGGCCCGCCGCGCTTGGCGCACCGTGGCGACATGATCGACATTGACTCCCAAGCGAATCATCAATCTGCACCCACCTCGGCGCTTATTTCGTCGATAATTTCCTGCGCCATCTCGCGGATCGTCGACTCGTTTTCCCCTTCCAGCATCACGCGCGCCAGCATCTCCGTGCCGGAGTAACGCACAAGGGTCCGGCCCCGTCCGTTCAGAGCCTTTTGGACTGCAGCAATCTTGCTGTTTACTTTCGGCATGCTTTCGAATTCTCTTTTCTCCCTCACCCGGACATTGAGGAGAACCTGCGGCAAGCGAGTCATCACACCCTTGAGCTCGCTCAGCCGTTTGCCTTTTTCCACCATGAGAGCGAGCACCTGGAGACAGGTGATCGCGCCGTCACCCGTGGTATTATGGTCGAGAAAAACGATATGGCCCGACTGCTCGCCGCCGAGGTTGTAGCCGTCTCTCAGCATTCTCTCCACCACGTAGCGATCTCCCACTTCCGTGCGAACCACTTGGACGCCCGATGGTTTTAACGCGAGCTCCAAACCGAGGTTGCTCATGACCGTCGCCACCAGCGTACCGCCTTTGAGAATCCCTTTCTCGTGCATATCCTTGGCACACATCGCAAGAACGTGATCTCCGTCCAATATCGCGCCCGTTTCATCGATGAAGATCGCGCGATCCGCATCGCCGTCCAGTGACACCGCAAAATCAGCGCGTTCATGCAACAAAACGTCCCGTGCTGTTTCCGGGTGGAGTGCGCCGCAACGGCGGTTGATGTTTTCACCATCGGGCTGAACGCCGAGGGGAATCACCTCGGCGCCTAGCTCAGATAGGACCGCCGGAACCACTCGATAGGCGGCGCCGTGACCGCAATCGGTGACGATGCGCAAACCCTCCAAGGTAAGATGACGCGGAAAACAATTTTTGAGAAAGACGATGTAGCGTCCCACCGCATCGGAGATGCGGAAGGCCTTGCCAATCTTCGAGGCCGTCGGACGGTTTTGTTCGGTCTCGCCGTTGGAGATCATCTCCTCCATGCGTACTTCGACCTTGTCCGGCAGCTTAAAACCATCCCAGGAGAAAAACTTAATGCCGTTATCCTGGTAAGGATTGTGGGACGCCGAGATCACCACGCCCGCGTCAGCTCTCATGCTGCGCGTAAGGAAAGCAACACCCGGCGTGGGCATGGGACCGACCAGTTGAACGTCCGCGCCCATGGAGCAAATACCCGAAGCGAGTGCGGTCTCGAACATGTAACCGGAAAGACGCGTATCCTTACCGATGAGAATTTTGTACCGGTGCTCGGTATGTCCGTCGAGTATTTTCGCTTGCGACGGCGGCCGGCCCCGACGCGACCCATCCTTCGAATGAGCCACCGGATCTTGCAATACTTTGGCAATGGCGCGGCCGAGCTTCAGCGCCATTTCTGACGTCATCGGTTCCTGGTTGGCAATGCCTCTTACGCCATCGGTTCCAAAAAGATGACGTTTGGGTTGATTATTTTTCGATTGTGCCTGGTCCATCACTTTAAACTCCTACGCGTATTTTTTACGCTCCGGCTTTTATGATTCGGACTCTAAATCGCTGCGGCTTTTGCTCGAGCACCTTGATCTCCAGCGGTAAGCTAAAATTGAGGGGCACGCTGTGCTCCCCGGGGGTCAGTCCCTTAAGGCTCAGATAAACTTGCTCGGAGCCCAATTCGAGTCGCCCGAGAATTCGTTTGGGACCCGACAGTCGCAAATAAACCGATCGCGGGTTGACGTTATACTCTCCTGTAAACGTCTTCGCCCGCACGTCAAAATTACTGTACTCCTTATTGATCTCTTCCTCTTCCACTGTGACGGAAACCTCCACCTGGTCGGGAAAGAACGAAACAGATTTTCGGTCCGCCGATAGTCTAACCTTGCGCTTGATAACACCGGGGCTTTCGTCGAGCTCGATGGGAACCGTTTCTACCGAGACCAGACGCTTCACATCTTCCGCCGGTCCCTGCACCGAGACGGTCTCTGGTTGCACCACAGTCTCCGCGATCTTGTAACCGAAAGGAGGCTTGTTGGAATAACGCACCGCTACTCGCAGCGGTCGCTTCATCACGGGTTCCAACCTGAGATGAACAACCGGCGGGGTGATTCGAGCGACCGCCACCCCCCGCGGCATAGTAAAGGAGCTCGAACCCAGTGGGTAACTAATGGAACCGGGCTGAGCCCCGTTGAGGTCCACGGCGAGCTTTAAATCCTCTGCATCGAGCGTGGAAATCAAAGTACGCGGCCCCATCAAACGTAAAACAACATAGTCTACCCGGTTATCCACAACCATGAGATCCGAAGGTATGTTGCGAAATTCCACTGGCACTTCCACTGCCCGTTCGATGTCCCGATGTCCTGCGAGCCAAAGTCCCACGGCTATAACCAGAGCAACGACCTTGAGTCCGATGTTGCTTCCCCCCAGTGAGACGATCTTTTCCCAAAGCGCTTTCATGACTTGATCAGCTCGCGCAGCGCGCTGCGAAGTCTCGCGCCGTCAATATTCTCGGTTACATTGCCGCCGACGATCAACGCGACGGCCCCTTCTTGCTCCGAAATGACGACCGCGATGGCGTCGGTTTCCTCGGTCACGCCAAGCGCTGCGCGGTGGCGCGTTCCCCATGATTTCTTTAGATTAGGATTGGTGCTCAGCGGCAAAAGGCAACGCACGGCCGTGACCCTGCCCTTTTGAATCACGAGGGCGCCATCATGAATCGGCGAATGCGGTAGAAAAACACTTTCCACCAACTCTCGACTGACTCGAGCGTCGAGCCGGGTGCCGATTTCCATGTACTCATTCAGCCCCACCTCGCGCTGCAATACGATCAAGCCGCCGACCCTTTTTGCCGCGAGATCGATGGCTGCGTGAGCGACCTCCTCGATAATATCCTCGCGGCGCTGTACCATGCGTTCGGCCGCGCCGAAAAGCGGGGCCGTACCGACCTGGGTCAGCGCCCGCCGGATGTCGCTCTGGAAGATAACGATGATGACGAGAATGATCGATCCCAAGAAGTTGTCGATTATCCAATTCAGAGTGAACAGACCTAAAGCGCGGGACGAGACGTAGACCACCAGAATCACCGCGAGGCCGATAATCATCTGCATGGCTCGGCTGCCTCGCAGTATCTGCAAGAGCCGATAAATTAGAAAGGTGATGATGCCGATGTCGACGCCGTCCTGCCAGCGGAATTGCCCGATCATCTCCATCATCGCATCCTTCTTACCCAGTCACTCCGAAACGAACGGCATCGGCGACAAGAATGACACGACGGGTCTCCCTCACGTCGTGCGTGCGGATAATATTGGCGCCCGCCAATACGGACGCTACTGCGGCCGCGAGGCTGCCCTCTAGGCGCTCGTCGGGCTCAACACCCAAGATCTTACCGATGAATCCCTTTCGCGAAGCGCCGACGAGGAGGGGTTGCCCTAACGCCGTCAACTCCGGCAATCCCCGCAGCAAGGCCAAATTATGGTCGAGCGTCTTGCCAAAGCCAATACCGGGGTCGATTATGATTTTCCCCGGTTCAATCCCATGGTTCACCGCCTCGCGAACCTGCCGGATAAGGAAATCTTTGACCTCGCGCACGACGTCGTCGTACCGTGGTTCCATCTGCATGGTCCGCGGGGTTCCCTGCATGTGCATGAGAACGACCGGAATTTTTTCTCCCGCCACAAGCGAAACCATTTGAGGGTCGAAACTGAAGGCGCTGATGTCGTTAACCATATCGGCGCCCGCTTCCAGAGCCGCCCGGGCGACCTCACTCTTGTAGGTATCGATGGAAAGCGGAACATTCACTTTTTGACGAAGCGCTCGAAGGACGGGAATAACTCGCTCCTGCTCCACTTCGGCCGATACTGGCTCGGCTCCCGGACGCGTCGACTCGCCGCCGATATCGATGATATCCGCCCCTGCTTCCACTAAAGCCGTGCCATCAGCGACGGCTTGGTCCGGCTCGAGCCGACGGCCTCCGTCATAAAAAGAATCAGGGGTAACATTCAAAATCCCCATGATGAGGGTCCGCCGCCGAAAGTCGAGCGCCCCGTGGCGCGTAGCAAGATAACCAGGAGTCGCTTTTGACTCGCCTGAGACAGCAATCAAGGGAGTTGTGCTTAATTTTGCATTCTGCGAGATTTGCCCGGCCATAAAATCACTTGCCTAAACACAACGCGCCCTCAAGCGATCAGTAATGGACTGTAGAGAATCCTCTATTTCTGCTCGTGCCGAGCTGAACCCGCGCGATAAAGCAACACGGTTGAATTGGCGTGGGGATTGAAAAGACTAACGGACTTTGGCGGGGAAGCCGTTTAGGCAATCGCCGCGGCGGCCGACGGAGTGAGCGGGTCTCCACCATTCCCGCCGAAGTCTCGAACGATAGCATCGATCTCCGAGCCATCGAGAACTTCTTTCTCCAGCAAGGTCTCAGCGACTTTGTGCAGCAACCGCAAATTGCTCTTGAGCAGATCCTTAGCCCGATGGTAACTCTCTTGGATAATGCGTCTAACCTCGGCGTCGATCTCAATGGCGGTGCTCTCCGAATAATCCACCTTCTGAGTAAAATCTCTGCCCAGAAAAATCTCTTCCTCTTTTTTACCGAAAGTCATCGGTCCCAGTTTTTCGCTCATGCCCCACTCGCACACCATCCGCCGCGCCAAATCCGTCGCCTTCTCGATGTCATTTCCCGCGCCCGTCGTCATGTGCTCGAGAACGAGCTCTTCCGCCACTCGACCACCAAAGAGAATCACCAGATTGTTGAGGAGATATTCCTTCGGATACGTATGTTTTTCGTCCATCGGGAGTTGCTGAGTAAGACCCAAAGCCATGCCACGCGGAATGATCGTTACTTTGTGGATCGGGTCGGCGCCCGGCAGCAGTTTGGCCACCAGCGCGTGGCCGGCTTCGTGGTACGCAGTGTTGCGCTTCTCCTCGTCGCTGATGATCATGCTGCGCCGCTCCGCCCCCATCATCACCTTATCCTTCGCGAGCTCGAAGTCGAGCATATCAACTTTGTCTTTGTTGCCGCGAGCCGCCAACAGAGCTGCCTCGTTGACGAGATTTTCCAAGTCCGCGCCGGCAAATCCCGGTGTGGCGCGCGCCAGAACGCTCACGTCCACGTCCGTCGCCAACGGAACCTTGCGAGTATG
>Ga0209266_1002716_pt1 | contig 11027 bp, 8 predicted proteins | sample GraSoiAngelo_132_FD_185889 | JGI IMG/M metagenome (GOLD analysis project Ga0209266, IMG submission 185889) | Grasslands soil microbial communities from the Angelo Coastal Reserve, California, USA - 14_0929_02_40cm (SPAdes) (version 2) | ecosystem: Environmental > Terrestrial > Soil > Grasslands ...
AGCGCGACGTTGTACACGAACGCGACGATTCCCAGAAACGGCGAGACGGCGCCCAGCGCGATGAGGCCCGCGCCGATCCCCACCGCCCAGATGAGCTTGGGCTGCGGGGCGAGGCCCCGGACGAGGTTCAGCGTGGCGGTACGACGCGTCCCGCGACGGCGTCGAGCACGCTGTCGGGCGTCTGCCCGGCGACCTCCGCCTCGGGCCGGAGGATCAAGCGGTGGCGAAACGCCGGCGCAAGCAGGGCCTTGACGTGGTCAGGGGTCACGAACTCATGGCCTTCGAACGCCGCGTACGCGCGGGCGGCGAGCATCAGCAGGACCTCCGCGCGGGTGCTCGCGCCGAGGGCGATCTCCGGCGCGGAACGAGTGGCGGAGGCGAGGTCGACAACGTAGCGGCGGATCTTCTCGTCGAGAACGACGGTCGCCACCTCGGCGCGGCACGCCTGGATGTCGGCGCCATCGAGCACGGGCTCGACGCCCGCCTTGGCCGGGTCGCGCAGCTCGATGCCCGACTCCCACCTGCGCAGCACCTCCATCTCGTCCGCCGGTGACGGATAGTCGAGGCGCACCTTGAAGAGGAACCTGTCCTGCTGCGCTTCCGGAAGCGGATAGGTGCCCTCGTACTCGACGGGGTTCTGGGTCGCCAGGACGATGAACGGCGACGGCAGCTCGAGCTGCTGGCCCTCGAGCGTCACCCCTCTCTCCTCCATCGCCTCGAGCAATGCCGCCTGCACCTTCGCCGGCGCGCGGTTGATCTCGTCGGCGAGGAGGACGTTGGTGAAGATCGGCCCGCGACGGAGCGAGAACGTCCGCGTGGCGAGGTCGAAGACCGACGTGCCCAGGATGTCGGCGGGCATGAGGTCGGGCGTGAACTGGACGCGACCATAGTCCAGCCTCAGCGCACGCGCGATCGACTTCGCGAGCAGGGTCTTTCCGGTCCCAGGCACTCCCTCGAGCAGGACGTGTCCCTGCACCACCAGCGCGATGGCGCACAGCCGGAGGGCGTCGTCCTGGCCGACGACCGCCTTCGCGAGCTGCTCCCGAAGGCGGGCGAAGAACTCCGGTGCGGCGGTCTTCCCCATTCCTTAACGGGGCGCCCGCGCTGAAGGCGTGGGGATCCCTCGAAAGGCGAGGGGATGGGGCGGGGTGGGCTATCTCGTGCAGCCGGCGGGCTGCGTTCAGCAGGTCGCGCTCGGTGGCCGACGAACGAAAGAGCGAGTTCTCGACCTCGGCCAGCTCAGCCGCGATTCCCGGCGCGCGCACCCAGAGAGCATTCCAGAACCGCTCCCGCGGCTGCAGCGGAAGGCCCGTCCGCGCGGCGACGGCGCGTTCTGTCGCGCCGGCGAGCAGGCCCAGGGTCACGCCGCTCGCGCTCGAGCGCCGGAGCAGCTGGCCGACGGCGACCGACCACTCGACGTCCGACCTCGCGAGCTCGGCGGGGCGCTCGACCAGGGGGCCGAACCGGCGGCCGCGCAGGAAGAGGCCGAAGAAGACAGCCACCAGCAGCCACATCAGCGCCGCGCCCCACGGCGTCGCCAGCCAGGCGGACGGCGCGAAGTCGCTTACCGTGAGGCCGTGGTGGTACTCGTCGATGGTCACCGCCGCGCCTGAATCGGTTCCGAGGACATCGGCGAGAAGCCGGCCGTTGTCACCTTTGTCCAGGTAGCCGTTGCAGAGCACCAGCGGGTCGGCGAGGACGACCACCTCACCCGTGCCTATGCGCTGGATGTAGCCCGCCGCCAGGCCCTCGAACGTGCGCAGGACGGTCACCTGGGCAGCCGACGGGTCGAGGGGGAAGATCGAACCCCCGCCCACGACGCTCGTCACGCCGGCGATCACGCCGGGCGTTGCCGCGTAGGTGCCTGACCCAAAGCCCCCGGTACTGGCCCGCCTGACGCCGAAGGCCCGGTCGAGCTCAGCGTCGCCTTGCTCCGACGCGTACACGAGGATGCCGCCTCGTCCCCGGACCCAGTCATAGGTGCGCGCGGCCTCGTCCCCCGTATACGGGCTCGTGGGCGAGAAGACGAACATCACCGACGACGCGGCCGGCGCGGTGAACGAGCCGGTGACCTGGCTGGTCGGATGCCCCATCGCTCTCGCAAATAGCAGCACGGCGGAGGTGCCGTTGGCGGCGTCGCTGTTCGAGCTGTGCTCCGGCGAGCCGTTGTGCGGCTGGGCGACGTACGCGGCCGCGGCGATGAGCGCCGCCACGGCGCCGGCGACGACCCAGCCGCGAGCGCCCCTCATGCTGCTGCCTCCGCCGGACGGCGAAAAGGCGCAGCCACGAGCAGCGCCGTCTCGTAGGTGGCGGCGTCGACGCCGCGCCCGCCATACACGGCCGCTTCGAACGGAAGGAGGAGGGCGCGCAGGCCGGCGAAGTCCGGTGCGCGTTGGAAGATCTCTCGCACGGTGAGCGGGCTGCCCTCCCACGATCGCTCGCCCTCGAGGGTCGCCGCCACGCCGGCGCACAGCGCCCGGATGGCGCCCACCCGATCGCCGCGAGCGGCCAGCCGGTCAGCCTCGGCGAAATAGTCCGCCGCGGGGCGCGGGCCTTGTGGCGCAGAGCTGATCGATTGCGAGAACCTGCCGCGGGCGGCGCGGAACACGACGAAGACCACCGCCGCCACGACAGTGATGCCGATGAGGTACAGCCACCAGGCCAGCGGTTGCGCGCCGCCCCGTCTGCCGAAGAGCAGCTGCAGGAGGTCGCCGATTCGGTCCTGCACCCACTGCGAGAAGCGCTCGAGCGCCGATGGCGGCCGGCGGAGGGCGTCGTAGCGGCTCATGGCGAGCACTTCCTGCAGGCGCTGCTGGGCAAGCGCCGGGTCCGACGTCGTCATCGGGTCTCGCAGGGCGCCGGCCAGCGCCTCCAACCGCTTCCGAGCGTCGTCGTACAGCGGCGGCCGGACGCTGAGGTCGCCGAGGATCTCGGGCTGCGTGTCGCCGGTGCCCTCGGACAGCACGCGGTACGCCGTGTCCGCCGGTCGGGTGTCCGATGGCGACGCATGGGCGATGATCGCGTAGGCCTGGTCCACAGCCTCGAGGTAGCCTGGGGGTGGCGGCGGGTCCGCGGCCGCGGACAGCGGCCCAGCCAGAACAGCCGCGGCCGCGAGGAGGATCGCGGCGGTCAGGCGAAGCAAGCGGTCAGATCGCCGCCGCCGGCGCGGCCAGTCGGTACGCCATCTGAAACAGGTCGAGCGCCTCTTTGCGCACGCGAAGGTCGAAATAGATGAGCACGAGGACGATCTGAAAGATCGGGGTGAGCAACGCCGACAGGAGCTGGCCTACGGTCAGAGCGATGGCGGACGCGAGGAACGGCGACAGCACCAGCTCGAGCAGGAACTGCGCGATCTGGAGGAACGCGCCGAGGGCCAAGGCGACCAGCTCGTAGATCACAACCGTCAGGCCGACGATCAAGAAGGTGCGCCACCACCGGCCTTGCACCAGCTGCCGGCTGCGCGTGACCGCCTCGGCGATGCCGATGTTCTCGATGAACATGGCCGGCGTCACCGCGATCCACATCACGAACACCCAGATCCACAGCACGAAGGGCGCGACGCAGAGCAGCACGGCGAAGGTCCCCGTCACGTTGTTGAACATCAGCCAGTAACCGAGCAGCGGAAAGTAGCGCCTGAGGACGCCCTTGAACACGCCGCCGGCGGTCACCGGGCGACCGAGGGCCGACTCGCAGGCGGCGTAGGTCACCGCGGAATGCGTGAACGGCATGATCAGCACGCCGACGAGGAGGGCGGCCAGAAAGCCGATCCAGAAGCCGCCGACGAGCTGCAGGTCCGTCGAGCTGTCGGCCTGCTGCAGGCCCACGGTCAGCCAGGCGAGTCCGAGGCCGTACAGGGCCGCCGTCGGAATGGCAAGGATCACGGAGATTCCGGCAAACAAAAGGAAGTGCCTTCTGTACATCCGGAAGGTCTCGTCGAGAAGGTCCCCGATCTCGAGCGGACGGAGCCTCAGAGGAACCGATACGCTCACGTTCCGCGCAGCGCTTCGTGTCGTAAAGCCACTGGCTAAGCGTTGCACGAATTGAAGGATGGGCAGTGAATCAGCGGGCCAGTCCGGACCCGGATGACGTCAGAGTCCTCTTCGTCGAGGATGATGCGTCAGTCGCCCAGATGTATCGACTCAAGCTCGAGCTTGACGGCTACACGGTCGATGTCGCGGGTGACGGACTTGCCGCGCTGGAAAAAGCGAGGGTTCAGCACCCCGACATCATCTTCCTGGACATCAGGCTTCCCAAGCTCGACGGTCTGGGAGTGCTGGAAGCGCTCCGCGCGGACCCGGCGACGGCGGGGATCCCGGTTGTCATCCTGTCCAACTGGAATGAGAAAGAGCTCGTCGATCGCGGCATCAGCCTCGGCGCGCTCGACCACATGATCAAGAGCCAGACCACACCTGCCCGGCTCTCTCTCCGCCTGGCCGGATGGCTGAGGGATAGGTCCTGAGTTAAGGCTTCGTCGGCGCCGCCGCCGCCGGCTCCTTCTTCTGATGCTTCACCGGCGTGAACTTCAGCGCGTCCTCGCCCTCGACGTCGATCTGGACCACGTCGCCGCGAGCGATCTTGCCGCGCAGCAGGTGCTCGGACAGCTGGTCTTCGATCCGGCTCGTGATCACACGCCGCAGCGGGCGGGCGCCGTACGTTCGGTCGTAGCCCTCCTTGGCGAGCAGGTCCTTCGCCGCGTCGGTGACCTCGATCGTGATCTGCTGCTCGGTCAGGTGCTTGCTCAGCCTGTTGAGCTGGAGGTCGACGATCTCGCGGATCTGGTACGTGGTCAGGCTCTTGAAGACGACCACCGCGTCGACGCGGTTCAGGAACTCGGGACGGAACATCCGCTTGAGCTCGTCGTCGATCTTCTGCTTGGTGTTCGCGTGGCGGCGCTCGACCTCATCCTTCTCATCGACCACGGCCGGCTGGAAACCGAGCGACGTCCCGGCCTGGTTGACGTCGCGGATGCCCAGGTTCGAGGTCATGATGATCACGGTGTTGGCGAAGTTGACGACCTTGCCCTTCGCGTCGCTCAACCGCCCGTCCTCGAGGATCTGCAGCAGCATGTTGAAGACCTCGGGGTGCGCCTTCTCGATCTCGTCGAACAGGATCACGGAGTAAGGGCGCCGGCGCACCGCCTCGGTGAGCTGGCCGCCCTCGTCGTAACCGACGTAGCCGGGAGGCGAACCCACCAGCCGCGCGGTCGTGTGCCGCTCCATGAACTCCGACATGTCGAGCTTGATCAAGGCGTCTTCGGAGTCGAACAGGTACTCGGCAAGCGCGCGCGCCAGCTCGGTCTTGCCGATGCCGGTCGGACCCAGGAAGATGAACGAGCCGATCGGCCGGCGCGGGTTCTTGAGCCCCGCACGGGCGCGGCGCACCGCCTGGGATACGGTTACGATCGCCTCGTCCTGGCCGACCATGCGCTTGTGGATCTCTTCCTCCATGCGCAGCAGTCGCGCGCTCTCCTCTTCGACCAGCCGCGACACGGGCACGCCCGTCCACGCGGCCACGATCTGCGCGATGTCCTCCTCCCCGACCTCCGGCACCGTCTCGCCCAGCTTGTCGCGCCAGGCGGCCTCTTTCAGCGCGAGCTTGTCCTGCAGCTTCTTCACCTTGTCGCGGACCGACGCAGCCGCTTCGAAGTCCTGCTTGTTCACCGACTCGTCCTGCTCCGCGCGCTGCTTGCGGATCTCCTTCTGGAGCTCCTTCAGGTCGTCGGGAGTGGTGGTCAGCTTCATGCGCACGCGCGCGGAGGCCTCGTCGATCAGGTCGATGGCCTTGTCCGGCAATGCGCGATCGCTGACGTAGCGGTCGCTGAGCACGACGGCGGCGTGGATTGCCGCATCGGTGATGACCACCCGGTGGTGCTTCTCGTACAGCGACTTGACGCCGTTGAGAATGTCGTGCGTTTCGGTGAGAGACGGCTGGTCCACGAACACCGGTTGGAACCGGCGCTCGAGGGCCGCGTCCTTCTCGATGTACTTGCGATATTCGTTCAGCGTGGTCGCGCCGATGCACTGGATCTCGCCGCGCGCGAGGGCGGGCTTGAGGATGTTGGCGGCGTCGATCGCGCCTTCGGCCGCGCCTGCGCCGACGAGCGTGTGCAGCTCGTCGATGAAGAGCACCACCTCGCGGCTCGAGCGGATCTCGTCGAGGATCTTCTTCAGCCGCTCCTCGAACTCACCGCGGTACTTGGTGCCCGCGACCAGCGCGCCCATGTCGAGCGTGAGCACGCGCTTGTGCTGCAGCGACTCGGGCACGTTGCCGAGGTTGATCGACTGCGCGAGGCCCTCGGCGATCGCGGTCTTGCCCACGCCGGGTTCGCCGATCAGCGCCGGGTTGTTCTTGGTGCGGCGGCTCAAGATCTGGACCACGCGCTCGATCTCCGTCTCGCGCCCGATCACCGGGTCGAGCTGGTTGCGGCGCGCGAGCTCCGTGAGGTCGCGGCCGAACTGGTCGAGCAGCGGCGTCTTCGAAGGCTTCTTCGGCGCCGGCTCGGCTTCGGTCTCGGCGCTCGAGTCGTGAAGCAACCGCTCGATCTCTCCGCGCACCTTCTCCAGGTTCGCGCCGAGGTCCTCGAGGACGTGGGCGGCGATGCCCTCACCCTCGATGAGCAGCCCAAGCAGCAGGTGCTCGGTGCCGACGTAGTTGTGGCCCATGCGCCGCGCTTCCTCGAAGGAGATCTCGATGACCTTCTTCACGCGAGACGTGGGGATGATCTGCTGGATGATGATCCGCTCGTTGCGGCCGAGGACGGACTCGATCGTCTGGCGGACCTTTCCGATCTCGACGCCAAGGTTGTTCAGGACCTTGGCCGCCAGGCCTTCACCCTCGCGGAGCAGTCCAAGGAGCAGGTGCTCGGTGCCGATATAGCTGTGGTGCGATCGTTCTGCTTCTTCCTGGGCGAGCGTCAGAACTTTCTTGGCCCGCTCAGTAAACCTTTCAAACGGATACAAGATCCCTTTCCTCCTGGACTGGTTCTTCGACTACTAGGTGGGGCCAGCACCTCCTCGACAACTGAACTTTGGTACCCGGCGGTACCTCCGTACCTAATATAGCGTCCAACTCCGCCACTCGATTTCCGTTAAGAAGAGTGCCCGTGAGGCGCCTCCTCGAACTTGTCGGTGGCTTCGTCCCCGCTGTTATCGCGCTAACGCTGCCGCTTGTCTTTTTACCCTCCGCGGCCGACTCGTACATCCTCCCGCGAGCGTCCATCGCGATCGCCGGCGCCTGCCTGGGCGTCGGGATGTCCCTACTGATACCCACCGCGGCGGGCCTCGGAAACCTCCGTCTTCCCCTCGCCGCCGCGGCGGCCGCTGCGATCCTGGCGTTCGTCTTTTCGATCTCCTGGCCGCTGAGCCTGGCCGGGTCCTACACCCGATACGAGGCGCTGCCGATGCGACTCGCGTATCTCGGGCTCATGGCGTCGGCCGTCTGGCTCCTGCGACGGCGAGTGGAGCGCGACGCGGTCGGGGCCGCGTTCGTGTTCGGGACGGCGGTGGCCTCCCTGGAAGCCCTGCAGCAGGCAATCGCGAACGTCGCCTTCCGGCCGGACGGAAACCTGGGGAACGCGAACCTCCTGGCGGCGCTCATCGCGATGGCGATCCCCCTCGCCGTCGATCGGGCCAGGCGCGGCGGCCTGTTCATCGGGCCCTGGGCCGCGGCCGTGGTGGTGATGGGGGCGGGGCTGATCGTCACGACCTCGCGCAGCGGTGCGCTGGGGGCGGTTGCCGGCTGCCTCGCCCTGGCGACGTTCGCCGTGCCGCGGCGCTTCAGCCTGCCGGTGGCCGCGGCGTCGGTCGGCGCGGTGGGGGCGGCGGTGATCTTCATCCTCGTGTCGCCGCTGCAGGCCCTGAACGACGACCCCGCGGCCCTGCGGATCCATCTCTGGCAAGACGGCCTGCGGCTGCTGGCAGCGCGGCCGCTGACCGGCTGGGGCGAGGACGCGACAGGGTTGTCGTTCGGGCACTACCTGACCCAGGACTACGCCGGCCTGGTGACGTTCGACCGCGTCCATTCGGGGCCGCTCGACGTCGCGGTCACGCAGGGCGTGCTGGGACTGGCGGCGCTGGCCTGGGTGGTCGTCGTCGTGTTCACGGCCGCCTGGAAGCGGCGCGCGGAGGCCGGCGTCGCCGGGCTGGCGGGCGCGCTCGCGGGCTATAGCGTTTGGGTCTTCTTCAACTTCGACTGGGCGCCCGCGACGGGAGTGTTCTGGATCCTGGCCGGGACCCTCTGGTCAAGTGTTCGGGGACCCGCTCCTCCCCGTTCACGGGTAGTTGTCGGCGAAGGCCGCGGAGGGGCTTTGGCACGAACCGCTTGCGCGGTCCTTCTTGCGCTGCTGGCGATCCCGCTTGCCGTCCTTCCCCTCCTCGCCGACACCTGGTACCTCCGGGGCCACGCCGACCTCGCCGTCCGGGTCGACCCGCTCCAGGCCCAGTACCACTGGGCGCTCGGCACCGTGCCCGAGCTGCAGCGCGCGGCGGACCTGGGCGAAACCGACCCGGGAATGTACGTCCAGCTGGGCGACGGCTACCTCAAAGGCAGCGACCAGGCGAACGCCCGGCGCGCGTACCAGCGCGCGCTGGAGATCGACCCGTACTACAGCCCGGCGGCTCAGCGCCTCGCTGCCCTATCCACCTAGCGGCCCACCTGGGCGCCGGAGGGGTGTTTCCCTCTCTAGCTACTCGTCGTCTTCGGCGGGGTACTCGTGCTGGCGGTGCGAGCTGGCGGCCAGGGTGGCCGGCGGCGCCGACAGCTGCTTCAGGCTGAGCGAGATCCGGCGACGCGCCGTGTCGATGCCGATCACCTTGACCTGCACCGTCTCGCCGACCTTCAGCACGTCCTCGGTCCGCTCGACGTGGTCCCAGGACAGCTCCGAGATGTGGAGCAGCCCCTCGATGCCGGGCATGATCTGCAGGAAGGCGCCGTACTTCTTGGTCTTGGTGACCTGGCCCTCGACGATCGAGCCCACGGGCATCGACTGCACCAGCCGCTCCCACGGGTCCTGCTGCAGCTGGCGAAGCGAGAGGGAGATGCGCGTCTGCTCCGGGTCGAGCTTGATCACCTTCACGGTGACCTCCTCGCCCAGCTGGAGCACGTCCGTGACCTTGGACACGCGGTCCCAGGAGAGCTCTGAGATGTGGATCAGCCCGTCCGCGCCGCCGATGTCAACGAATGCGCCGTAGCTCGTGATGCCCGAGACGGTGCCCTTGACGGTGGTTCCGGTCTGGAGCCGGCTGAACAGCTCCTCGCGCTTGCGCGCGCGGTCCTCATCCTCCGCCGCCTTCTGGCTGACGATCAGCCGGTTGCGCTTGCGGTTGACCTCGAGGATCTTCACCGGGATGCGCTTCCCGACAAGCGACTCGAGGCTGCCCGCGTAGGCGCGAGCCACCTGGCTCGAGGGAAGGAATCCGCGTAGGCCGAGGATGTTGACGATCAGCCCGCCCTTGTTCTGCTCCCTGACGTCGGCGTCGATGACGGTCCCGTCGGTCTGCTTCTCCGCCGCGACGAGCCACGTGGTCTCGGCGCGAGCGCGGCGCAGGCTGAGGACGACGTTGCCCTCCTCGTTCTCCGGCTGCAGGACGTAGACCTTGATCTGGTCGCCGGGCTCGAGGCTGGTGGAGTCCAGGTCGCCCCGCATGCCGAGCTCCTTGCTCGAGATGACTCCCTCAGCCTTGGCTCCGATGTCGACGAGGACCTCGTCCGGGTCGACCCGCACGACGATCCCATCCACGATGTCCCCGTGGTTGGGGGTTTTGAAGGCCTCCTCCTCGAAATGGAGGTAGTCCTCCATGGTCATCGCTGCGGACGAATCCTGGTCGGTCCCCTCCTTGTCTTCGGTCAGGACGGCACCAGAATCAGTAGCCAAAATACGGACCCCCTAGAGATTATTGGTGTGGTGTTGGTCGTCAAAACGGCCTCCGCCAAAACGAGCGTCAATTGTACCGCACAAAAGTCGCTTACCCGGGGAAGGGTTCTGAGAGGTCGTGGTTGTCGATAAGCCTTGTCTTTCCAACTCGGGCCGCGATCACCGCGAGAGTGCCAGGCTTCTCGAAAGTAGCCGGGTCGACGAGCTCCGCGTACTCGGGCTGCACCAGCGGCTCGAGCGCGAGCCTCGCCGCGAGCCGCGCCCGCAGCCTGACCGTGTCGCGCTCCCCCGACGCGTAGGCTTCGGCCGCCTCGCGAAGCGCTGAGCTGATGGTGGCGGCGGCCTTGCGCTCGGCCGGGTTGAGGTAGGCGTTGCGCGAGCTCAGGGCAAGGCCGTCGGGCTCGCGGACGGTGGGCACCACCCGGATCTCCACGCCGAGGTCCAGGTCGCGTGATGACCGCCACCTGCTGCGCGTCCTTCTGGCCGAAGTAGGCGCGGTCGGGTGCGGCGGCGGCGAACAGCTTGGTGACGACCGTCGCGACGCCCTCGAAGTGGCCCGGCCGGGCGGCGCCCTCGAGGCCGTCCGTGACGCCGCTCACACGCACGCGGGTGCGCGCGTCGGGCGGATACATCTCCTCCGCTGAAGGCCGATAGACGGCGTCGACGTTCGCCTCCTCGAGCAGCTTCAGGTCGCGCTCCCAATCCCTCGGGTAGCGGGCGAAATCTTCGTTGGGGCCGAACTGGATCGGGTTGACGAAGACGCTGACCACGACGACGTCGTTCTCCCCGCGGGCCGACTCGACGAGCCGCATGTGGCCGGCATGGAGCGCGCCCATGGTGGGCACGAGCCCGATCGACCTCCCGTCACGACGCCACCGGCGCGATGCCTCGAGCATCGCGCCGGCGTGCTCGATCAGGTCAGCCGCCGTACCTGACCTCTTCAGACCCCTGTGACTTGCTCGACCTCTCCGCGGGGGCCGATCCGTTGCTCGAGTACTCGTGCTCCGGTGCCGGGAACTTGCCTGTGCGCACGTCCTCGGCGTACGCCGTCGCCGCGCGGGTGATCTCCTCGGCGAGGTTCGCGTAGCGCTTGACGAACTTCGGCGCCTTGCCGGTGGTCAGGCCGAGCATGTCGTGGAGCACGAGCACCTGGCCA
>Ga0209266_1002718_pt1 | contig 11023 bp, 8 predicted proteins | sample GraSoiAngelo_132_FD_185889 | JGI IMG/M metagenome (GOLD analysis project Ga0209266, IMG submission 185889) | Grasslands soil microbial communities from the Angelo Coastal Reserve, California, USA - 14_0929_02_40cm (SPAdes) (version 2) | ecosystem: Environmental > Terrestrial > Soil > Grasslands ...
CCACCAGGTCCACGATCCAGTGCGACAGGTCCAGCAAGGGTGCGACCTCGACCGAGCCCGACACAGTGATGATTTCCACGCCGAGGCCCGCCTCGGCAAAGAAGCCGCGGGTGAGGCGCGGATATTTCGTGGCCACCCGCGGCGTGACGCCGCCGGGGAGTGAAGGAAAGGGCGTGTCCGTGGGGCTCGCGACCACCATGCGGCACGCGCCGAAGCCGAGCGCCAGCGGCTCCAGGACATCGGCGGCGGCTTCCCGGAGGACGTCGGTGCCGGCGATCCCGATATCGGCGGCGCCTGATTCGACGTACACCGGCACGTCGGCCGGCTTCACGAACAGGAACGCGAGCGCCCCGTTGCTCGAGGGCACGAGCAGCTTCCGCGTTGTCTCCGGCTCCGACGGCTCGAACCCCGCTTGCCGGAACAGCGCGAGCGCGGGCTCGAGGAGGCGGCCCTTGGGGAGGGCCAATGTCAGGGAAGAAGGCGGGGCAGCGGTCAGGGGGCTGCTTCCGCGAGGGCGTCGAGGTCGAGCGCCACGCCCACCGCCGGCAGGGGCCGGCCGAAGCGCGCGACGAGGTCGTCGTAGCGTCCGCCCGCGCCCACTGCGGCGCCGGCACCGCGGACGAAGATCTCGAAGTGCATCCCCGTGTAATAGTCGAGGCCCCGCACCTCACCGAAATCGTACACGACGTGGCGGCGCTCGTCGTCACTGAGGGCGGCGTCGATCGCGCGCAGGCGCTCGATCGCGTCGCCGACTTCGGGCGCGAGACGCGCGGCGCGGTCCAGCGCCTCGCGCCGGCCGATGACGAAGGGGAGCGTCCGGAGCGTGTCCGACGCGGTCGCCGCGAGCCCGGCCGCGTCCTTCCGGTCGATGAGCTTGCGGACCACGGCGCGTGCCTCGGGGGCGAGGGCGGCGAGCGCCGGCGCGAGCGCGCCCACATGCCCGAGGTTGAGCTGGAATTCCCGCACTTCGGCGCAGCGAACCAGCTCCAGCGCCAGCCGGATCACCTCCACGTCCGCCGCCACCCCGTCCTGTCCCAGCAGCTCGCCGCCGACCTGGAGGATTTCCCGCGGCCGGCGTCCTTCGTGCGCCGGGTCCTGGCGGAACACCTTGCCGGCGTAGCACAGCCGCAGTGGCGTCGCGCGGTCGGAGAGCTTGGTCGCCGCGAGACGCGCCACGCTCGCCGTAAAGTCATAGCGCAGCGCCAAGAGCTGGCCGTCGAGATCGAGGAAGCGAATCAGCCGGTCGGCGACCTCGGCTCCCCCCGCCCGCACGAACACCTCAGCGTACTCGAACGTGGGCGGGATGATCTCCTCGTAGCCGGCCCGCTCGACGCGCTCCAGCATCCGGCCCTGGAGCAGGCGGCGCCGCCGCACGGCGTCCCCCGCGAGGTCGAGCGCGCCCGGCGGAATGGGCGCGATGCTCGAGCGCAGCTTCACGCCGGCACCGAGCGCTGCAGCAGCCGCGCCGCGCCGACGCGGCGCCCGTCCATGCTGACGATCTCGAAAACGGCCCCCCGGACGCTCACGCGGTCGCCGACGCGGGGAAGCCGGCCGAGCGCGCCGAACAGCAGGCCGCCCAGCGTGTTGTAGTCGGCGTCGTCGAGGTCCAGGCCGTACGTCTGGTTGACCTCGTCGATCGGCGTCGAGCCGGGCAGCACCGGTGCGCCTTCAGCGCCCGCCGGCGCGGGTCCCGGCTCGGGACGGTCGTACTCGTCGTAGATCTGCCCCACGATCTCCTCGAGCAGATCTTCCATGGTCACGAGTCCCGCGGTGCCGCCGAACTCGTCGAGCACAATGGCGAGGTGGATCTTCTGCCGCCGCATGTCGGCGAGCACGTCCTCCACCTCGCGGGTCCCGGGGACAAAGACCGCCGGCCGGAGGATGGTCTCGAGGGTCTCGCTGGTACCGGAACGGACGCCTGCGAGGATGTCTTTCGCGTGCACTGTGCCGACGATGTCGTCGAGCGATTCGCGGTAGACCGGGTAGCGGGACCGCCCCGCGAGCGACACCTGATCCGCGGCCTCTTCGAACGTCAGCTGGACGGGGAGCGCGACGATCTGGGTGCGGGGCGTCATCACGTCGCGCGCCGCCTTCTCGCTGAATTCGAACACGCCCTGGAGCAGCCGCGCGTCATCGGCGTCGAGGGAGCCTCGTTTTTGGCTCTGCTCTACCAGCATGCGGATCTCCTCGGGGGAGTGGATGCGGTCGAGCTCAGATGTCGTCCCCTTCACGCCCAGCAGGCGCACGACGCGACGCGAGCTCCAGTTGAGCGCATCGGTCACGGGGCGCGTGACCCATGAGAACAGAATCAGCGCCGCCGCGATCCAGCGACTGGTGCGCTCGGGGTAGGTGATGGCCCACGCCTTGGGGGCCTGCTCCCCGAAGACCACGTGCAGGAACGTGACCACGCTGACCGCCACCGTCGACCCGACTCCGCCCCGCGCGAGGAAGCTCAGGGACCGCGGCAGCGTGGCGAACCAGTCGTGGAACAGGTGCGTCACGGTGTCCTGGGCGACGTAGCCGAGCAGAATCGATGCGACCGTGATGCCGAGCTGTGCCGCCGAGAGTTGACGGTAGAGGTCTTGCAGCGCCTTCTGCACCGTCTTAGCCTTCCGGTCGCCGCGGCGTACCAGCGCTTCGATGCGGGTGCGTCGCGCTGCGACCAGCGCGAATTCCGCCGCCACGAAAAACGCGTTCGCCGCGACCAGGACGATCACAGCGACGAGACGGAGCATCAGCCACCCGACTTCCAGTTTGCTCATGCGACTCGCGAAAAGCTAGCCAGTGCTCACTCGACTTCAAGCGCCGCCCTACGACGTGCTGGCACCGCACCTTGGCAGAGGCGGCGCCGGCGATCCCGATACGGCAGCGGCGGTGCGCGCCATCGTCGACGACGTGCGCGCGCGCGGCGACGCAGCCGTGCGGGAGCACGGCCGGCGCTTGGACGGGGCCGACCTCTCCCCGGCCGAGTGGGAGATCCCGCGATCCGAGTGGCAGGCGGCACAGCGGCGGCTTGCGCCGCCGCTGCGGGGCGCGCTCGAGACGGCGGTGGCACGGGTGCGCGCGTATCACGAGCGCCAGGTGGGCGGCGGGTTCCTCGAGCGGGACGCGGAGGGGAATACGCTCGCGATGCGGCTGCTGCCGCTCGACCGGGTCGGCGTGTACGTCCCGGGCGGCAAGGCATCCTATCCCTCGACCGTGATCATGAACGTCGTGCCGGCGACCGTCGCGGGCGTGCCGGAGATCGTTATGGTCACGCCGCCGGGGGGAATCACCGACGCGGTGCTCGCGGCTGCGGAGCTGGCGGGGGTGACGCGGGCCCTGCGGATCGGGGGCCCGCAGGCGATCGCCGCGCTCGCGTTCGGGACGCAGACGGTGCCGCGCGTGGACAAGATCGTGGGCCCCGGCAACAGGTTCGTGACCGCGGCCAAGCGCGAGGTCGCGGGCGCCGTCGGGATCGATATGCTGGCGGGTCCCACTGAAGTGCTCATCATCGCGGACCGCACGGCCGACGTGCGCTACGTGGCAGCCGACCTGATCGCGCAGGCCGAGCATGACGAGGACGCGGCGGCCTGGTGCGTCACGACCAGCCCCGAGCTCGCCGACGCGCTCGAGGGCGAGCTCGCGCGCCGGGTGGCGCAGGCGCCGCGGCGGGACATCGTGCGGCGCGCACTCGCCGCCCACGGGGTCGTGGTGGTCGTTCCCGATCTGGATGCGGCAGTCGAGGTGGCGAACCGGCGCGCGCCCGAACACCTCGAGCTGCTGCTCGCGGACCCCTGGCCCATCGCGAACCGCATCCGCCACGCCGGCGCCGTGTTCGTCGGGGCCACGACGCCCGAGCCGGTGGGCGACTACATCGCGGGCCCCTCGCATGTGTTGCCCACCGGTGGGACCGCCCGATATGTTTCGCCTCTCGGGGTCTACGACTTCGTGAAGCGGACCAGCATCATCTCTTATTCGCCCGAGCGGCTCGCGGCAGACGCGGACCACATCATCGCGCTCGCGGAAGCCGAAGGGCTGTTCGGGCACGCCGAAGCGATTCGCATCAGGCAGGACGGGGGACGAGGGACGCGGGACCGGTGACCACGCTCCCCGTAGAGGTGCAGTGCGCCCACCGCGCCCCGCTCCGCGCGGAGAGCGCGCGCCGCCTGACGGTGGTGCTGGCCCTCAGCGTCGGGGTGATGCTCGTGGAGGCGGTCGGCGGCTACCTCGCCCACTCCCTCGCCCTGCTTGCCGACGCGGGGCACATGCTGGCCGACGCGGCGGCCATCGGCATGTCGGTGGGGGTCGCGTACCTCGCCCAGCGGCCGGCCACGCCGGAGCGGTCGTTCGGATTGGTGCGGCTCGAGATCCTCGCCGCCCTCGTCAACGGTGCCTTCCTCATTGTGATCGCGCTCGGCATCGGGCTCGAGGCCTACCGGCGGCTGCGGACACCGCCGGAAGTCCACGCGGGCTTGATGCTCACGGTGGCGGCCCTCGGCCTCGCCGTGAACGTGGCGAGCGCCGCGCTACTCCACGCCGGTCACGAGCACTCCCTCAACCAGCGCGGCGCCTACCTGCACGTGCTGAGCGACGCGCTCGGCGCGCTGGGCGCGCTCGTGGCGGCGGGCATCATCCTGGTGACGGGCCGCACCATCGCCGACCCGGCCATCTCCGTCCTGATCGCGCTCCTGATCCTGCGCGGCGCGTGGCGCCTCACCCGGGAGAGCGTCGAGATCCTGCTCGAGTCGACCCCCGCGCACATCTCGCTGCCCGACGTTCACGGTCGTATTGCGTCCCTTCCGGGCGTGACGTCGGTGCACGACCTTCACGTATGGACGGTTACGAGCGGCGTGGTGGCGATGAGCGGGCACCTCGTGGTCGCGAACCCGGCCGACAACCAGCGTATCCTCGAGGCCGTGCAGGGACGCATGGAGGACCTGGGGATCCGGCACGTGACGGTGCAGATGGAGAAGGATCAGACGTGTGATTAGGCCCCTTGACCGCCCCTGACCGCCTCTCCTATACTCTGGCCCTCGAGTTGACCGCCCTCTAGGACGCGCCTCCCTTGCAGCTCCGCAATATCGCGATCATCGCCCACGTCGACCACGGCAAGACTACGCTCGTGGATCAGATGCTGCGCCAGGCGGGCGTGTTCCGCGCCAACCAGCCGGTCGGCGAGCGCGTGCTCGACTCGAACCCGCTCGAGCGCGAGCGCGGGATCACCATCCTGTCGAAGAATGCCGCGGTGCGCTGGGGCGATACCAAGATCAACATCGTCGACACGCCCGGGCACGCCGACTTCGGCGGCGAAGTCGAGCGGATCCTCCGGATGGTGGACGGGTTCCTCTTGCTCGTGGACGCCGCCGAAGGGCCGATGCCGCAGACGCGGTTCGTGGCCGGCAAGGCGCTCGCCCTCGGTCTGCGGCCCATCGTGGTCGTGAACAAGATCGACCGCGCCGACGCCGAGCCGCTCCGGGTGCACGACGAAGTGCTGGAGCTGCTGCTCGACCTCGAAGCGTCCGCCGAGCAGTTCAGCTGTCCGTTCCTGTACGCGTCCAGCCGCCACGGGATCGCGACGCGCGACCTTGCCGTCCCCGGGACGGACCTCCGGCCGCTGTTCGACACCATTCTCGAGACCATCCCCGCGCCGACCGGTGACCCGGACGGGCCGTTCCAGATGCTCATCTCCACCCTCGACTATTCCTCGTATCTCGGCCGGATCGGGATCGGGCGTATCGAGCGCGGCCGCGCGCGGGTCGGAGAGCGGGTGGCGCTGCTGCCGCTGGGCGAGCCGGGCCTCGTCTTCGAGGGGCTATATGAGGAAGGCAAGGTGGCGAAGCTGTTCGCCTTCGAGGGCGTGGAGCGGGTGGAGGTGGAGGAGGCGGCGGCGGGGGAGATCGTGGCCTTGGCGGGGCTCGAGAAGGTGGAGGTCGGCAAGACGGTGACGGCGCTCACCGCCGCCGAGCGGCTCGCGGGGATAGCCGTAGAGGAGCCGACGATCTCGGTGGATTTCCTGGTCAACAACTCGCCGTTCGCCGGCCGGGAGGGCAAGTTCGTCACCGGGAGGCAGCTACGGGAGCGGCTGTACCGCGAGGTAGAGCGCAACGTCGCGCTGCGGGTCGAGGACACCGACACGCCCTACGCCTTCACCGTGTCCGGGCGGGGCGAGCTGCATCTCGGCATCCTCATGGAGACGATGCGGCGGGAGGGGTACGAGTTCCAGATCAGCCGGCCGCGGATCATTCCGCGCGAGGGGCCGAACGGCGAGCAGCTGGAGCCGTACGAGGAGCTGATGATCGACTGCCCCGAGGGATACCTCGGCGTGGTCATGGAGAAGCTGGGGCCGCGCCGTGCCGCGCTCCTGGATATGAAGAACCCGGGGCAGGGGACGGTGCGGATGCGCTTCAAGATCCCGGCCCGCGGGCTGCTTGGCTACAGGTCCGAGTTCTTGACGGATACCCGGGGGAACGGAATCATGCATCACCGGTTCTACGAGTACGGCCCCTGGGGGGGCCCGATCTCGGGGCGGAGCCGGGGTGTGCTGGTGGCGGATCGGGAGGGGGTAGCGGTAGCCTATGCGCTATTCAATCTGCAGGAGCGGGGCACGCTGTTCGTGCGGCCCGGCGACCCCGTGTACGAGGGGATGATCGTGGGGGAGAGCGCGCGTCCCGATGACATCGACGTGAACGCGGCGAAGGAGAAACGGCTCACGAACATGCGGACGACCGCATCGGATGAGATGATCATTCTCGAGCCGGCGCGGCTCATCACGCTCGAGCTGGCGCTCGAGTACATCGAGGATGACGAGTTGATCGAAGTGACGCCGTCGTCGCTCCGGCTGCGCAAGCGCGCGCTGGGTGCGACGGAGCGCCGCAAGCTGGCCCGGAATGCCCGGGCGGAAGCCGAACCGTAGGGCTCGTTCAACCGCAACCTTAGCTGGGGGTGAAAATGTTGTCCCGTGACACGTCGGACTGGTCGCTCAAGCGTCGCAGCGACAGTCTCGACGAAGAGGATTTCGGGGAATTCGAAGAGGACAAGGACCTCGACGAAGACTTCGATGACGAGCTGGACGAGGACGAGCTCGAGGACGAGGACGAGGACGACCTCGACGAGTACGACGACCTCGACGACGAGTTCGACGATGAGGAGGAAGGGGAATTCCGCCCGCGGAAGGGTCCGCGGCGGGAGTGGGAGTAAGGAGCCTGGGTACACGACGCCAAGACGCCACGTTGCGCGAAGGCGCCGGACACTACGTCTAACGTGGCGTCGTGGCGTCTTGCAACGGTGAGGGCCGGTGCTAGAGAGGGCACCGGCCCTTTGCCTTCAGGAGCCGCGCGGTGCGCCGCGGCCCAGCTCCCAGAGATAGGCGTACTTGAGAAAGCAGGAGTACGCTGTGAGCGTAGAGGTGAGGAGTCCGAACCCGCCGTCGAGCCAGCTGCCGTATCCCAGGTAGTCCCGCCAGAACCGCCACAGGGGGCGGACGCCGAGCTCCCACAGCCGCGCCCGGCGACCGCGCGCGTGGAGGTCCTGGGCGCCCCACTGGGCGTACAGGAGCATCTTGTCGAGCTGGTGTCTCAAGTTGCGATAGGGCGCATGCCGCAGCGTAGCGTGGAGCGTGCCCGCGTCGCGGACCGGCTCGAGCCGCTCGTGCACGCGGTCGAGGAGAAAGCGGCGCTCCCGCGTGAACAGCCGCACCTGCCAGTCGCGGCCCCAGCGGCCGCGGCGGCGCTCCCGTCCCAGAAAGAAGTTCTCGCGCCGCACGCGGTAGGCGGGGTGAGGAGGGTCCCGGAGCACCCACCGCAGCTGCTCCACCAGGGCGTTGCTGACGCGCTCATCGGCGTCGAGCGCGAACACCCATGCGTTCCGGGCGGCCGCGATCGCGCGGTTGCGCTGGGCGGCGATGGTGGAGCCCGCCCGCTCGAGGACCGTGGCTCCCTGCGCTCGGGCGATGGCGCCCGTGCCGTCGGTCGAGCCCCCGCCGGCGACGATCACTTCGTCGGCCCAGTGCAGCGAGCCGAGCAGGTCCGACAGCTGTTGAGGGGCGCCCATCTGCGATTGGGTACGCTCGGCGCGCGGTGCGCGTTGGCGCACCTCGGCTTGCGTCTACGACGCGTTCATTTTCGAACCGGCTTATGCCTGGGCTGCCTCGCGGAGGAGATCGCGAACTGTCGCGAGGAGGTCATTCAAGGCCAGCGGCTTCGGCAGGGTGCGCGCAGCGCCGAAGGCTGCCGCCGCCTTGAGCATGTCGAGATGTCCCTTCTGGCCCCCACCGGACATGGCGACGATCTTCGGCTGCCGAGCGTCGGCCCGCAGGTCACGAATGAACTCCAGGCCGTCCCGCTCGGGCATGTAGATGTCCAGCACGACGACGTCGGCCCCGCGCTCACGGTACAGGCGCAGGCCGGCCGCGCCGTCCGCCGCTGCAAGCACTTCGTACCCGGCCTGTTCGAGAGCCCGGCGGACGGCGCCACGGAGATCCGCATCGTCATCAATCACCAAAACGCGCGCGCGCGAAGGAGTGGAACTTCCCTCCGTCCGTGGCGCGTCGAGCACTTCGCGCACCTTTCGCGCCAGGCCGTCCGGCGTGAACGGCTTCTGCAGATACGCGATGCCAGGCTCGAGGATGCCGTGCCGCACGACGGCATCGTCCGTATACCCGGACACGAAGAGCACCCGCATTTCCGGCCGCAGCTTGGTCAACCGGTCTGCCAGCTCGCGCCCGCTCAGCCCGGGCATGACTACATCGGTTACGAGCAAGCGAATCGGTCCCTGGTGCTTCTCGGCGATGCGGAGCGCCGCTGCGACGTCCGGCACCTCGAGGACGGCGTACCCCTGACGCTCGAGCACTTGGCGGGTGACGACCCGTACCGCCGGCGCGTCCTCGACGAGCAGAATCGTTTCTGCTCCGCGGGGGAGCGGTGGAGGCGAGCCCCGCAGCGTCAGTGGCTCCGCGGTCTCGTTCACCCGCGGGAGGTAGATCTTGAAGGTCGTGCCACGCCCCGGCTCAGAGTACACCCAGACGAACCCCCCCGACTGCTTGACGATCCCATAGACCGTCGCGAGACCGAGCCCTGTGCCCTTACCCACGTCCTTGGTCGTGAAAAACGGCTCGAAGATCCTGCCCTTGGTCGCCTCGTCCATGCCCAGGCCGGTGTCGCTGACGGCGAGCATCGCAAATTGACCCGCGGCAGCCGCGTGGTGGGTGCGCGCGTACTCCGCGTCGAGCTCGACGTTGGTGGTCTCGATGGTGAGCTTGCCTCCCGTGGGCATCGCATCCCGAGCGTTGGCGCTCAAGTTCATCAGGATCTGCTCGAGCTGGCCGACGTCGGCCTTGATCGCGCACACGTTGGGGGCCAGCACCGTCACGAGGTCTACATCTTCCCCGACGAGACGCTGCAGCATCTTCTCCACGCCGTGGACGACGTCGTTCAGGTTCACGACCTTGGGCTCGAGCACCTGCTGACGACTGAACGCCAAGAGCTGGCGGGTCAGGCCGGCGGCACCCTCGGCCGCCTTGCGCACCTGTTCTACGTCCTCCCGCTTCGGATCATCCGCGGTCAGGTCTTGCAGCAGCAGGTCACTGTAGCTCGTGATCACGGTGAGCAGGTTGTTGAAGTCGTGCGCGATCCCGCCTGCCAGTCGCCCGACCGCCTCCATTTTCTGCGCCTGCGCGAGCTGCCGTTGGAGGCTGCGCTGCTCCGTGACGTCACGGACAAAGGTTTCGTAGTACTCGACCTCGCGCGCGGCCTTCCGCACGGCCCGGACACTGAGCTGCACGGTCAGGAGCCGGCCATCCTGGCGCTTCCAGTTCGCCTCCACCTCGTCGTATTCGCTGTCGCTATAGGTGTCCCGCTCCAGGAGACGTTGGCGCTCGGCGGGGTCGGTGTACACGTCGCGCGCCAGGTCGAGCCCCAGCACGTCCGCGACCGAGGCGTAGCCGAGCAGGCGTACCAAGGCGGCATTCGCCGACAGGAACCGACCCTCCGGGGTGGAGCGGTAGATGCCGATCGGGGCGCGGTCCACCAGGGCTTTGAACCCGGCCTCGGTCACGCGCGATGCCGCTCGTCCCTTGGCCTCGCGCAACTCGCGCTCGATCGCTGGGAGGAGGCGCTTCAACTGCCCTTTGGTGACCCAGTCGCTCGCGCCCGCCTTCATGGCGGCCACGGCCAGCTCCTCCGTGATGGTGCCGGAGACACAAATGAAGGGGACGTCGAGGCCGCGCTCGCGCACCAGAGCCAGCGCCTCGCTCCCGCTGAAATGCGGCATGCTGTGGTCGGCGATCACGAGATCCCAGGTCTGGCGGTCGAGCGCAGCCGCCATTGCGGCGGCGGTCGCCACCCGCTCATAGGTGGGATCGTACCCGCCGCGCTTGAGCTCGCGCACCAGTAACAGCGCGTCGTCCTCTGAGTCTTCGGCGATCAGGACTCGCAGGGGGACAGTCACGCTCGTTCTCCGTCAGGGATTGGCTGCGGTCGTGGACATGGACGCCCCCGGGCCCTGGGGGGATGGGGCGGACGCGCCACGTTTGGTCCCACTCCAACAAGATGCTCTTCCTGGGAACAAGTATCGTGAGCCAAGTCACGCCCCGTTCATCCGGGAAGGGACGTGTTGCGTTCGCGCATCAAGTGTGCCCGGCATCCTCGTCACCCTGTGCACGGAGGAAGTGGCCATGGCCCAGTGACTTGTGGATGCGTACCGCGGTCGGCCGAAACGCCGGAGGCACCAGTACGGGGCTGCACGATGACGGGGATGCCCCAGAATTCTGCGACCGACCTAGAGGCCGCAGATCGTCCAGGTCGGGGAGAGGTGGTCGCTATCGCCGTGCAGCAGGTCGTGCAGCATCTCGTGCTTCACGGTCGCATCGAGCTGATGCGAGACGACAAAGGTGACGAGATAGACGTCATGGCGCGGCAGCCATTCGCCCATGATTTGCGGACCGAGCGCCCCGTCGGGCGATTCATACCAGCGGACGAGCTCGAACTGACCCTGGGTCCCACTACAAGCTTCGACCTGGGACCACCATGCCGTGTACGCGGAGGGT
>Ga0209266_1002719_pt1 | contig 11023 bp, 9 predicted proteins | sample GraSoiAngelo_132_FD_185889 | JGI IMG/M metagenome (GOLD analysis project Ga0209266, IMG submission 185889) | Grasslands soil microbial communities from the Angelo Coastal Reserve, California, USA - 14_0929_02_40cm (SPAdes) (version 2) | ecosystem: Environmental > Terrestrial > Soil > Grasslands ...
GAGGTGCAGGTGGCGCTCAAGTCGCGGCGCAAGGTGGTCAAGAGCGCGAAGCCGAAGGCGGCCAAGAAGAGGCCCGCGAAGAAGAAGTTCCGCCGCTAGCCGTGAAGGGCACCGCCCTCCTCCTCATCGCCTTTGCCGGGGCCTGCTCGTCCGCCCCGAAACCGGCGGCCGTCGCGCCGGCGGAAATCCCCGCGCTCGTCGCCCAGACCGAGCGCGAGCCGCGCAACGCCGCGCTCAAGTTCCGGCTCGCGGCGACGCTCGCCGCCGCCGGGCGCTGCGACAGCGCGGTCGTCGTGGCACGCGCCGCTCAAAGCCTCGAGGCCGACAACGTGCGGGGGCCGCTTGTGGTGGGAGCGTGTCAGGAGCAGGCGGGGCGCTACGACGAGGCGATCGCCACGTATCAAGACTTCGCCGCCCAGCACCCCCGCGCGCGGGGCGTCGCCGCGCTACGCGCCCGCGCCGAGCTCGCGCTGCGGACCTCGGCCGAGCAGACGGCGCGCCAGGCGCTGGCGCGTGAGACCGAGCTGGCACAACAGCCGCCGCAGGCGGCGACCGTGGCAGTGCTGCCCGTGCTCGTCTCGGGCGATTCGACCTACCGCCCGCTGTCCCGCGGACTGGCCGAGCTGATCACCACCGATCTCGCCTACATCCGCACACTCAAGTTGCTCGAGCGGCTGCAGATCGGCGTGCTGCTCGACGAGCTGAAGCTGGGGACGAGCCAGCGGGCGGACCCGGCGACCGCGGCGCGCGTGGGACGCCTGCTCCGGGCCGAACGCATGGTGCAGGGCACGGTCACGATCCCGTCGACGGGGGCGGGGTCGGTGCAGCTCACGGCAGCGGTCGTGACCGGCGCCGGGGTTATCCGGCCCGTGGCGCCGGCGACGGGGCCGCTCCCACAGTTGCTCGGGCTCGAGAAGCAGGTCGTGTTCGGACTCGCGGCGCAGCTCGGGATCGCGCTGACCGAAGCCGAGCGACAGCGCATCCTGAAGGAAGGGCCGCGGAATCTCGCCGCGTTCCTCGCGTACAGTCGCGGGCTCGAGGCGATGGACGCGGGCGACTACAGCCGCGCGGCGTTTCACTTCGGCGAGGCCGCGCGCGTAGATCCGAGCTTCCGGGCGGCGTCGCAGCAGCGCCAGGCGGCGCAAACGGCGCCCGCGCTCGAGCGGGCCGGCGCCGACCCTGTCGGCTCCCTCTCCGCAGTCGACGCGCTCGAGCACGGCACCGCGACCGTCCTGTCGGCGACCGGAGGGGTCCTGTCCTCCGGCACGCTCGACGTCGTGCCGACCCCTGGTGACGTCGTCGCGCAGGCCGGCGGGACGGCATCGGGGACGGCGACGACCATCCGGCACCTCGGGCCCGAGACTGCGGGCCTCCCGTCGATCATTTCCGTCACAAACGGCATTACGATCATCTTCAAGCGGCCGCCGTGAGGCTTGCGGTTTTGCTCCTGGCCGCGATGCCGCTCGCGGCCCAGCAGCCCCGCGCCGATCTCGCCACCGCCAGGAGCGGCGTCATCCTCGACGCCTATTCGTTCGGATCGGGCTTCGCCTTCGACAACGTGGTCGAGTGGACCGTACCGGTGACCGTGTCGCAGCACCTGGGGCAGCAGCTGACCGTGGACCTCTCTGCCGCGTTCGCCCGCGCGTCGGGCGCGACCACGAGCGGCAACTTCCGGGTCTCGGGCTTCACCGACACCGATGTGCGCGCGAGCTGGGCCACGGGGTCCGGGCATCTCATCCTGGCGGTCGCGGCCACGCTCCCGACGGGGCAGGAGACGGTGCCCGACTCGACCGTACCGCTGCTGAGCGCGCTCGCGACCGAGCTGCTCGCCTTCACCACGCCGACGTTGGGCTCCGGTGGGGGCGCGACCGGTGGGTTCGCCACGGCGTTTCGGCTGGGAGAGCGCTGGGCGGGCGGCGTGGCGGCGAGCTATCGCTGGCACGCGGGCTACACACCGGTCGCGGGGGGCGGCCGGCTCGAGCCGGGAGGCGAAGGGCGGGTGCGGCTCGGCGTCGAGGGGCCGGTCGGGGCGCGCGGGGGCGGCTACTTCCGCGGAGCGGCGGTCTACACCGCGAGCGGCGTGGACACCACGGCGAGCAGCGCGGCCACTCCCAACGGCTCTCGCAGCGGCATCGGGGATCGCATCCTGGTGTACTCGAGCATCAGCCTTCCCGCGGGCGCGAGCAGCCTCGTCTTCTATGGATACGACATGTACCGCTTGCGGCCGCGCGGGCTTACCGCGAGCGACTCGAATACCGTGCAAGTGCCGCGCGGTAATGTCTTCGCGCTCGGTGCGAGACTCGAGCGGACGCTCTCGCCGGCGCTCGGCCTCGCGCCGAACGTCGAGTTTCGCAGCGAGCTGACCGGGGAGAGCGCGGGGAGCCTGACGTTGCTCGGCTGGCTCGTGCGCCCGGGAGTCGACCTGCGCTACCGGGCGAGCGGCCAGGTGACGCTGCTCGTTCAGGGCCAGATGGCGTTCGGTCGGCTCGCGGACAGCAACGGCGGCTCCGTATCGCTGGTCGGCCCACGGGCGGTCGTGCTGGTTGACTGGAGCCGGTGACAAGAAGCAGATCCTTCGCGCCTTCGGCGCTCGGCAAGAAGCAGATCCTTCGCGCCTTCGGCGCTCAGCAAGAAGCAGATCCTTCGCGCCTTCGGCGCTCAGGATGACAGGCTCGCTCGCTCCGGGAAATAGAAGAAAAGATGAAACCACGCTCCGATGCAAAATTGAGTGCCGGGCCGTGAGAAAATTCCACGATGACGTCCCTCTTTTTCTTCTCAAAGCGCCACGCGGCTTGTCATCCTGAGCGAGCGCGCGGTACGCGCGCGAAGCGAAGGATCTGCTGTGAATCTCAGCATCCCGCTAGACCCGCAGCCCCCGCACCACCCCCCGGAGCTTTTCGGCGGCCTCGAGCATGTGCGCCGCGGCGGCCGCCATTTCCTGTGTCGAGGCACCCTGCTGCTGCGTGGCCGCGGTAACCTGCTCGGCGCTGCTCGCGTGCGCGGTCGCCCGGCCCGCCACCTGTTCGACCTGCTCTTTGAGCCGCTCCGCGGTCTGACGGTTCGCCTGCGCGGCGACCCGCACCCGGAGCGCGGCGTGCTCCACCTGCTCGATCGCGGCCACGATCTCCGCCAGGCCGCGCGCCGCGCCCTCCGCGATCGACTCGATGCCGCGTACCTTCGCCTGTCCGGCCGTCATCGTGGCGGTCACTTCGTCCATGTGCTCCCGGATCAAGGTGGTCGTACGCGTCACCTCCTCGGCGGCGCGCGCCGACTCGTCGGCCAACTGGCGGACCTCCTCCGCGACGACCGCGAAGCCCCGGCCGTGCTCACCCGCCCGCGCGGCCTCGATGGCGGCGTTGAGTGCGAGCAGGTTGGTTTGTGAGGAGATGCGCTTGATCAGGTCGACGAAGTCGTCGATCGCGGCCGAGAGCTGCGCCAGCTCGCCGATCTGCCGGGACGTCGTCTGCACCACCTCGCGCACGTCCAGCAGCGCCTTGCCGGCGGCCGCGACGTCCCCCCGGTGGCGGTCGGCCACGGTGCGGATCTCCTCGCCGAGTTGCGCGGTGCGGTCCGCCGCTTCGGCCATCTCGGTCGCGGCCAGCCGCAGCTCTTCGAGTCCTGCCCCCATCGTCCCCAGCGCGGAGCGCTGGTGATCCGCGCTGTCCGAGATCTCGACCATCGCGGTGGACACCTCGCTGGAGGAGGCGGCGAGCTGCTCGCTCGTGGCCGACAGGTCTCCCGCCGAGCCCGCGATCCGGTCGGACTCCCCGGCCACCTCGCCCACGATGCGCCGCAGCCGATCGGCCATGTGCTGCATCGCCTCGGCCAGCACGCGAAACTCGCGCGGCATCTCCCCTACTGTGACCGGCCGCAGGTCACCGCTCCCGAACCGTTCGGCTGCAGTCACCAGCCGGCTGAGGGGCCCATGAATCGACAACATCGCCCAGCGCGCGAGAAACAACCCGACGACGGCGATCCCCCCGAGCAGGAGCCACAGCTCTTTCTCGCGCTCACGCGAGGCGGCCGCCAGGCGGTCCGCCACTTGCGCCGCCTTCACGGCCTGGCGGGTCGCGAGATCGCGCACTAGGCGGGTCACTTCCGCCGCCTGTGGTCGCACGGCGGCCGACTGCGCCAGCGCCTCGCCGTCGCGTCCCAGGTCCTTGAGCGCATGGGCGATCGCGTAGTCCACCTGGATCGCCGCGTTCAGCTGCTTGAGTCGGCTGACCGCGATCCGGTCTTCCCCCGTGATGCCGAGCGCCTCGAGCCGCCGCTCGTAATGGAACGTCTCGTCACTGGCGGTCTGGAACAGCTGGCGCGCGTCGGCGCTCGGCGCGGCGAGGTACTGTTCGGCGCCGCGAATCTCTTCAAACACCATGGCCACAAGTCCGCTGCCGATCTCGCTCGACGCCCGCAGCCCCGCCAGCTCGTCGGCCACGGCATAGCGCATCTGCCGCAGCGTCACCGCGGCGAGCAGCGCCGTCCCCACGAGCCCGATCGCCAGCGGGATCAGTCCCGCCACGATGCGCGAGCGGATAGTGTCGAACATGCGGCGCATCAGTGCCCGCTCTCGGAAACGAGCCGGCCACCGCGGATCACGCCGATCACGACCTGCTTGCCGGGGACATCCCCGTTGGTGTCGAAGGCGACGGTCCCCGTCACTCCCTCGAACGGCGGCTTCCCGCGACCGACCTTCGCCAGGTAGTCCCGGATCGCCTGCCGGCCGGCGCCGGCCTCGGCGATGGCGCGCGCCAGCAGGTGGACGGCGTCGTAGGCTCCGGCGCCACGATGGTCCGGGCGCTGCCCCGGATACGCGCGAGCGTAGTCGGCCACGAACGTGACATTGCGGTCTTCGGGACGATCGGGCAGGTAGGCCGATGACACGTGCACGCCCTCCGCCAGTGCCCCGTCGGCCTCGATCCCCGTCAGCGCGTCGCCCCCGATCACCGGCCAGCTCAGCTTGAGCGCCTGCATCTCCCGCAGCGCGAGCTCGGCTCCGGGGCGTTCGGCGGCGAGCACCAACACGTCGACCGCTCCCCGTTGGCGCATGCGCGAGAGATACGGCTCGAGCGAGCGCGTCTCGGGGACGTAGGGGTCGGCCTCGACCACGGCGCCGCCCAGTCGCGCGAACTCGCCGTCGAAGGCGCGCCGCACGCCGCGACCGTACTCGTTGTTCACGTAAATGATGCCGGCGCGTCGGGCCGCAAGGGTCTGCCACGCGAACCGCGCCAGTTGCGGTCCGTGCTGCACGTCGCTGGGACAGATCCGGAAAAAGTAGGGGTTGATCCCCGCCAAGTCGGGGTTGGAGGCCGACGGGGAGACCATGACCAGGGGGGTCCGCCCGGCTCCGTAGACGCGCAGCGCGGCTTTGGACGGGTCCGAGCTTAGGTGGCCGACGACCGCCACGACGGCGGGATCAGCGTACAACTGCTCGGCCACCCGCAGCGCCGTATTCTCGGAGCCCGAGTCGTCGACCGCTTTCAGCTTGAGCGGGCGGCCGCGCGCACCCCCTCGGGCGTTGATCTGGTCGACGGCCAGCTGAGCGGCCCGCAGCATCGACGCGCCGCGCGCCTGCGAGATTGGGCCCGCCAAGCCGATGACGATGGGGCCGCTCGGGCGGGAACATGCCGCCAGCACGAGGGCGGCGCCGACGAGAGCTGACCTTCGCAGAGGCCCTCCAAGGTGGCGCGGCAAGGTTAAGCAGGGCCAGGGGGAAGCGCAATGTTGTCCCCGTCGCATCCACATGATTTCCACGCGGGTTTCCAGACGGTGTGCACAACATCCCCCCTCGCGAGCCGCACTGGAGCCCGTAGTTTCAAGGGTGTGAACGTCGTCCAGAGCTTGTGCCGGTTCGCCGCCGCGTTGCAGCAGTTGCTCGCCGCCCGCGACTCCGCCGCGTTCGAGCGCGTCTGGGACGCGCTCGGCCTCGATCGCCTCGCCTGGGATGCGCTGGCACTGGCGCGCCGCGCGGATACCGATGCGGTCGAGCCCGCGTTGGCGCAGGTCGACCGCCTGCTGCTCGCCGTGCTGGACCGCTGCCGTGCGTTTCTCGATCGCCACCTCGTGACGTTTCGCGTGCCCGAGCTCGAGCGCTGGCAGCACGCGGCGGCGGCGGCATTGGTGGGCGCGCGCTGGGGCGTCGCGGGTCTCCGCACCGTCATCGCGGACACGCAGGCCCCGCTGGGACGCCGCTACTTCGCGTTCCTGGGGATCGCCGAGCGCCATCCGGATGCGGCCTGGCCGCTGTTCGAGCGCTATCTGGTGACGCCCGGCGCACACCACGCCTTCGTGGCCGCGGCGGTCGAAGCGACGCGCTACTACAGCGGACGCGCGGACGTGCTGATCTCGCTGTTCGAGCGGATCCGGGGAGACCAGCTGCTGCGGCGGTTCCTCGGCCCGAAGATCCTCGAATCGCTCTACGTGCTGGGGGAAGAGCGGAGCCTGCCGCTGTTCGAGCAGCTGCTCGTCGCGGGCCACACCGATCCCGACATCGACCGGTGCGAAGTGATCCGCGCGCTCGTGGCCGTGCGCAAGCTCACCGGCCGGGTGGCGCCGAGCGCCAAGTTCGCCGACGCGGAGCACGCGGTCGTGCAGCGCGCGCTCGACGACGCGGAGCGGCGGTTCGACCAGGAGCGCGACCGCATCGTTCCGGTGACGGTCATCTGACGAATCCCCACACCTTGTCCCGGTACTGCGTTCCGCCGATCGCGTAGCTCTCGTTGTGCCCCGACCCCTGGAGCAGCACGAGCTCGACGGGGCCCGCGGCGGCCGCGGCGATTCGCATCCCCATCTCGAGCGGCACGAGCCGATCCCCGGTCCCGTGGAACAACAGCACCGGGCAGCGGACCTGCCTGATCCGGGCCAGGTTGTCGAGCGACAGCCGCACGATGAATGACGGAAAGATGCGATAGGCGTGCCGGGCCATGTCGGCCGCGCTCGTGAAGGGCGACTCGAGGATCACGCCCGCGACGGGATGGTGCGTCGCGGTGTAGGTTGCCGCCGCCGTGCCGAGCGAGCGGCCGTACACAAAGATGCGATGGGGATCGACCTCCGGGCGGGCCGCGAGGGCGGCGTACGCCGCGTCGGAGGCGCCGTACATGCCCGCCTCCGTAGCCCGCCCGGCACTGCCGCCGTAGCCGGGATAGTCCACGATCAGGAGCGCCGCGTGCGGCGGCTGAAAGTCACGCACGATCGGCCAGATCGTCGCGATGTTTTCGCCGTTGCCGTAGAACCAGAGAAGCGCGGGGGCAGGTTGTGCAGGCTGTGGAGGATGGTGGAGGATGGTGGAGGCGCCACTGACCTCCACCGGCTTGAGGTACCACCCCGCCAGCCTCGTGCCGTCTTTCATCACCAGCTCGATCTTCTCCCCGTTCGCGACGCCGACGCGCGGTGGATCCGGCACCGGCGCGCGCGGCGCGGGAAACGCGAGTCGCTCCTGGAACAGCCACGCCACAGCGACCAGGACGACGTACGAGAGGACGAGACCGAGTGCGACGCGGAGGATGAGCACCGGGAGAATATGTACGGGCGCGGCATGCCGCGCCCGTACACGGCGCTTCGCCATTGCACGCGGCGCCCCTACCGCGAATCTTACGTGCCGTGACCACCCAGCAGATGACGTGCCCGGCGTGTCGTGCGGAGATTCCCACGGGCTCGGCGTTCTGCCCCGCGTGCGGCAACCCCTCGCCGACCGTCATCACCAACGAGCGGGTCGCCGCCGCGCCGCAGCCCGCGTCGGCCCCGACGGCCGTGCCGACCGCCGAGCGTCTCGCCCGCGCGCTCGGCCCCAAGTACCAGGTCAAGCGGCTCGTGGGACGCGGCGGGTTCGCCGAGGTGTACGAGCTGTGGGACCAGGACCTGGACCGCCGCCTCGCCTGTAAAGTGCTGCACCCCGAGATCGCCTGGACTCCCGGCATGCTCACCCGCTTTCGCCAGGAAGCCAAGGCGCTCGCGCGCCTCCAGCACCCGGCCATCCTGCCGATCCACTTCATCGGGGAGGGCGAGGGCCTCGTCTACTATGTGATGCCGTTCGTCCAAGGGGAATCGCTCGCCGACGCGCTGCGTCGGCGGGGGTCGTACTCTCCCGACGAGGCCCTCAGGATCGCGGAGCCGATCCTCGAGGCCCTGGCGCACGCGCACGCCCAGGGGCTCGTGCACCGCGACATCAAGCCCGACAACGTGATGCTCGAAGCGAAGACCGGCCGCACGCTGCTCGTGGACTTCGGGATCGCGAAGCTGCTCGATCCCGGCTCCGCGACCGGAGGAGCCCCGAAGACGGCCACGGGTTTCACCGTCGGCACGGTGCAGTACATGAGCCCCGAGCAGGCGCTGGGTCAACCCAACCTCGACGGGCGCAGCGACCTGTACGCCTTCGGCGCGATGCTCTTCCAGATGGTGACCGGCGCACCGCCCTACGACGGCAATTCGAGCGCCGAGATCGTGGGCAAGCACCTCGCCGACCCCATCCCCATCGCGAGCGACGTGAATGCCCGGATCCCGCGCTGGCTGTCCGACGCGATCGTGAAATGCCTCGCCAAGCAGCCGGAGGGCCGGTTCCAAACAGCCGACGAAGCGCTGGCGGCCCTGCGGCGGGGACCGACCGCCGGATCCGCGAAGCTCGTCGACGCGGCCACGGTAGAGCGCCGCGTCCGCCGCTCGGACGCGGTGCGGCTTCGCCCGGGCCGATTCGGCTGGTGGGTGGGCGGTGGGCTTGCGCTCGTTGCCAGTGGGCTATTGCTGGCACGCGGCGCGGGGTTCGTCGGCGCCGGCGTGGCGTTCGCGCACAACGCGCTGGTCGAGCCGGTCGAAATCTTGCTAGACGGCGCGCCCATCGACACGGTGCGGCCGGATGCGACGGCCCGGCTGGCGGTGTCTCGGGGCGGGGGTGACGGAGCCGGCGGGGGGCGGGCGGAGCTTCGCTGGCGTCTCATCCGACCGGGCAACCCACCGATCGGCGAGGCGCTCGAGGGCCCGCTCCCCGCCTTTCAGCGGCTGCGCGGGCGCCGCGTCGCGCCGATCGTGCCGGAGGTCGGGGGGCAGAGCTACTTCGCCCCGCTCGTCACCAACACCACAGCCACGGACATCACGATCGAGGTGAACCCCGGCACGCAGGCGGCGGTGCGCTGCAACTGCCTCGTCCCGAAGGGCGCAGTCCGCACCCACATCGGGTACTATCGGCTGTACCGCAACTCCACCATCGCCGCGTACAACAACGCGCACCCCTACCTGGGCCCGCACGTCGACCGGGAGGGATTCGCACCGCGGGTCGCCCTGCGCAGCGGGGCCGTCGTGCTCGTCTTTTGACGGCTCCCGGCGGGGTCGATCCCCAGCTCCTCACGCGGGCGCGCGGTGCGTTGCTGGGGCTGGTGATCGGCAACCAGCTCGGCGTGCCCACCGAGCGCCTCGGTACGGCCGCGGCGATCCGCAACGCCTTTCCTCAGGGCGTGCGCGACCTGGCGCGGCCCCCCGAGGGCTCCCCGTTCGACGATGACGCGGCGCTGGCGCTGTTGCTCGCCGACTCGCTCGCCGAGCGAGGCGACTTCGACGCCAACGACGTGGCCCAGCGCTGGCTGAACTGGATGAAACAGGATGGCCGGGGCATCGGCTTGACCACGCAGCGGGCGCTGCGATTCGTTGAGCGGGGCATGGAGCCGTTCGAGGCGGGCCGTGCCGCGCTTGCGGCGGGGATGGCCGCCTCCAACGGCAGCGTCATGCGGTGTCTACCGGTCGCGCTGCGCTATCACGCCAACGCCGACCGGCTTGTCCGCGTCTCGGCGCAGCAGGCCGCCATCACGCATGCCGACGAGCGCTGCACTTGGGGATCAGTCGCGGTGAATCTCGCCGCCCGGGAGCTGCTGCATGGCAATCGGCATTTCGTGGAAGACGTGCTGCATCACTTGGAAGGCGCGGCCCCGCGGCCCCTGCTCGAGGCGATCCAGCGCGTCCCCTGGGAGCAGGAACGCGACTTGCCGGTTGCGGTGCAGGGGGAATACGGGTATGTGGTGCACTGCGTCGAGATCGCATTCTGGTGCGCGTTGCACCGGCCGGCCCTGGAAGAGGCGCTGATCTTTCTGGCGGAGGCGGGCGGAGACACCGACACCAACGCTGCCGTGGCGGGGGCGCTTCTCGGTGCCCGGGACGGCGAGGCGTGCCTGCCGCCGCGCTGGCTCGATCAGCTGGGGAGGGCGAGCGCCCGCGGTGTGTCGGAGCTGGCGGAGCGACTCATCGCAGGCGCAAGCGGAAAGCCCTAAGACTTACGGCTTGCGCCTTGCGGCTGTTTTTACATACCGACCGATCCGGTCCATCACGTCCCGGTCGATCAGTGTGACGGAGACCCAGCGCGCCGTCCCCCGACCCCGCCAGCTGAACCGCACCACCTTGCGGCCGTAGCGCCACTCCCACCCGCTCTTCCCGATCGGGCGGGGCCGACCAAACACGCGGGTCAAGCCCTGCTTGGTGCGGTTCACGAGCGCCACGCCCCGGGCGTCGCCGAACCCCGCAGAATCGTACAGCGCCACCACGTCCGCGTTTCCCTCGACGAAGTGTGCGCTCAAATAGAAACGCGCCCGGTCGCCGGGATCACGAATTACGACGCCGCACTCCATGATCTGCGCCGTGCGCGGGGACGTCTGGCAGCGCACCACATCTGAGTCGGCGAGCGCGCGGGCGCGCTCGATGAACGCGCGGTAGCTGATGCCAGGCGTGAAGCCGCGGTACGGTGGCGTGGCTTGCGCCGCGAGGGCGACGGGAGCCAGCAGCGCGACCAGCGCGAGCTTCAGCGACGTCATGGGGGCAATATAAGACCCTCAATGCAAACGGGCCCGGGGAACCCGGGCCCGTCAGCTGCGATCAGCGTCGTTCAGACCTTGCGGACGTTCTGCGCCTGCAAGCCCTTGGGACCCTGAGCGACCTCGAACTCCACCGTATCGCCCTCGGCGAGGCTGCGGAAGCCCTCAGCCTGGATCGCCGTGAAGTGGACGAACACGTCCGGACCCGACTCCTGCGCGATAAAGCCAAAGCCCTTCGC
>Ga0209266_1002722_pt1 | contig 11016 bp, 12 predicted proteins | sample GraSoiAngelo_132_FD_185889 | JGI IMG/M metagenome (GOLD analysis project Ga0209266, IMG submission 185889) | Grasslands soil microbial communities from the Angelo Coastal Reserve, California, USA - 14_0929_02_40cm (SPAdes) (version 2) | ecosystem: Environmental > Terrestrial > Soil > Grasslands ...
CCTGTCTTGTCCTCAAACGTTCTCGTCTCAACATCCTTCCGAAAATGCTTGGGGATCAGTTTCTGCATCAGAATATTCTCAGTCAGCTGAGCCATTCGATTAGCGAGGGAGTCAGAATACGTTAGGTTGAGAGGAATAGAATATTCCTCACAGAGCTTAGCTAGCGTTCCAACCATGACAGAACGCCCACCCTGGCCGTAAAGTTCGACTAGGACTCGCTCCACATCGTCGAACCGACTCGACAGATCCTCTCTGTCAATCCCCCTTCTCGCGAGGAAGTCATAGATTATCCGCTTCGTTCTCTCTCCCAGAGTGGCCAACACCTCGTCGAAACAGAGAGAGACCGTCTCGTGGATCAGAGTAATGTTGGGAGTCCGCATATTACTACTGAGCCTTCCAAAGAGTCGAGCGGAGTTCCTCCACCATCCATAACAGGCTGTTTCCAAGCTTGGGTGGGTCCAGCTTCAATTGTGAACTGGCTTCGAGAATCGTAACGTGCTTGATGATCTTGGAAAACTTGCCGAATAACTCGTCTAGAACTGTATCGATCTCTCCCAGATATGAGGTCAGACTCGTCAATGGTACATCTCGTCCGCTCCCTAGTAGAGACAGGACTGATGATAGACAATCCTCTCCCAAGCTACGGAGCGTGTTCGATAGAGAGATCTGAATCGCTGAGTCAAAAGCCGCTCTCTCCAAAAGTCAGATCTCCTTTAGGACATCCCTCCCGGGTCAGGACGTCACGACTACAGGCTCACGTCGGGCGTTACCTTCATTCTACTCATGACTTTGTAAATCTCCGAACAGGCACGATGTCTGGCCAGTGTGCGATCGATAATGTCTCGCTCTAAGTCACAATGTTACCCGAAATATCCCCTCACAGTTTAAGAAAATAGAGGTGGACTGCCGTCCAGAGCCCATAAGCGTAGTCTCCGAAGCCATAAACCGGTTCATTTCCCTGTAGCTTCGAGGGGGATCCTCTCTCAGGAGTTTTAAGAGCACGTAGTGGCACGACCGTGCTGATGCGGGGGTTCCCGAGACCATGCGGGTCGCCGTATTGGCGGGATTCAGGTCAAAGGGGCAGGGCCGCTCGCGGAGAGCAGTGCTCGACTTAAGATCCGACTCACAGGAGAAATCCTGTGGCGTAGGCCTTCATGGGTTCGAATCCCATCCCCCGCACCACTCACACCGTCTCTTATCACAGAACTCTCAGTCCATTCGCTGTTCCTCTTCACTTCCGCTATGGGTACAGGATTCTCCATAAACTGGAGAGAGGTACATTGAGCGTTGATGAGAATTGGATAGGTGCGAAGCATGTGAAAGGATTTCCGCATGTACGGTCTGCGGGCACCGCGTGACAGGGTTCGACCATATCGGAGTTCGCGCTTCCACTTCACGACGAGAAGAGACGGCCGCGGGATCAGGTCGATCCCGGGTTACCAGTGGATCGGGTGTGTGGCACTTTGCTCGTCCCTGTGGCCACAGATCAAGTTCCGCTGCGGGTTCTCCTCGGGTCAAATACAATGGAGGCCCGCTCTGGAAGACTGGCTATGCTTGGCAGAGTGTTTACTGGGGTACCTACTTCACGACTCCAAGCAGTTCATCCTGGGTTAAGCGGGTTGACGATGCGGTTCTGAACATTGAAACGGACAAGGCCTATTCGGGTGGACTTTCTGAGTACAATGTTGGAATGGGCAGGGTCATACCTCATACTATCATCAAAACTAGCCCACCTGGGAGATTATCAGACTCGCAGATCAAACAGGCCCTCACAGGCTGGATCAGCCAAGGAGCAGTCTCGAGCCTCGGAACTGAGGGAGCCTACAACATATTCCTACCACCTGGCGTCACGGTCTCCCTATCACCGCTTGAAGCGTCTTGCAAGGTCTTCTGCGACTACCACAACACTGTCGACAATGCGAAGGGACCCTTCTACACGGTCGAACCATACCCCTGCACACAAGGCTGCAATCAATGCACCAGCGACCCGTTCGACACTCTCACCCAAGGGCTGTCCGAAGAGATTGTAGAGTTGAAGACTGACATGGATCCCGGGACGGGATGGGTTATCGGAAACGAAGAACTCTGCGACTATTGCAACACCAAGTTTGTCTGCAACAGAATCAGCACCGGGGAATACGTCAACGCCTGGTATGACAAGGGAAAGAATGCGTGCTGGAAGGGACCCGCCGGTCAACGTTCCGAGCTGCTCTCGACCGACCTTGACGCACACAGGGTTCGTGTCGAAACAGGCTCTTGAAATTACAATCACGATAGAATCCGCGAACGGTTAAATCCCAACCGTCAACCATCATGCGCTCGTGAAAGAGCGAGGAAGGACCCTTCCGCCAAAGCTCAAGAAAATATCCGATGGAATAAACGACGCCATTCAGGAGGCAAGCAGAATACGCGAAATGTCAATCCAAGAAGAAGGTCGTGCAAGAGCTGGATAGGGTCAACACGACGCTAGAAGGGGCCAAGAAGCAGATCTCGAAGATAATGAAACTCTAAGATGCCGCAGAAGGCTTTGAGACACCTCTACCGTGGCCCTAAAGTAATTGCGCCCCCGAGGAGTTTTAGTCAGCCATCCTTGCCCGACCTTCTCGGACTTGCTCAGAACTTGAGCTTTTCCTGGTACGCTGACAAGTCTAGAAATCCATGCCCCGAAACATTGAACGCTATGGCCTTCTCCAACTTCCTACGCTTGCACTCTAGAGCCTGGTCTATCGCAGCTCGTATGGCATAGGCGGACTCGGGAGCAGGCAGGAAGCCTTCAACCTGGACGAAAGTCTTAGCCGCTTCAAAGACGTCTCGTTCATCGTCGGGATATGCCACAGCCTCCACGTGTCCGAGATGCTTGAGATAGCTGATCAGAGGAGCAGCCGCATGATACCGGAGACCATCCGCTTTGATTGGAGTCATTTCAGTCTGGTGGCCGAGAGTGAACATCTTCAACAACGGAGTCTTCTCTGCATGGTCCCCATAGTCGTACCTATACTCGCCCTTGGAAAGGTTAGGCGCCGAGGACGATTGGGCAGCGAGGAATCTGCACTCTCGCTTCCCCTTCACGACCTCTCCGGCGAAGGGAAGGATGAAGCCTCCGAAGTTGCTGCCTCCTCCTAGGCAGCCGATCATAATATCCGGCTTCTCGTCGATCATGTCAAACTGTTTCATTGTCTCTAGCCCGATGATCGACTGGTGAATCAGCACATGATTGAGCACGCTACCCAGACAGTATGCATAGCCCGGGTTCTGCTCGGCATATTCCAGTCCCTCCGAGACGGCTATGCCCAGACTGCCAGCCTGATCGGCATTCTTCTGTAGCAGATCTCTACCAACAGACGTTTCGCTACTCGGGGAAGCGAAGACCTCGCCTCCATACAGCTGCATCAGCGCCCTCCGGTCCGGCTTCCAGTCATAGACTGACCGGACCCAGAAAATCACACATTTTAGACCCTGAAGACTCGTAGCGTAGGCCAGAGCTGTCCCCCACTGGCCCGCACCAGTCTCGGTCGAGACACCGACAAGGCCCTCTTCTGCCGCATAGTAGGCCTGAGCGAGAGCAGTATTGACCTTGTGCGACCCGGTGGGAGAGAGATCCTCCCTCTTGTAGTAGAGCCGGGCAGGGGTTTTGAGATATTTTTCGAGCCGTCGTGCACGGTAGAGGGGCCGAGGCCGCCCGGCCTGACGATAAAGGTCCTGAACGTCGCTGGGAATAGAGATCCATTTATCGGTCGAAGTCTCCTGCTGGAGGCAGTGTTTCAGGAGGACCTTCGAGAGGAACTCAAGCCGGGAGGGACCCTCATCCGGGTCCTTGGGTCGCGGAAAATCTCCGGGAAGATCTGCAAGAATGTTATACCAAGAACCTGGAAGGTCGTCGGGGTTGAGAACGACCTGGTCTCGCGCCTTTACTAGGGCCTTTTGCAACTTAGTAGCCGGGCTCTCTTGAGCAAGCCGAGAATTAAGCCTTCAAAAAGACGCTGAGTCTCACCAATGCTGGGAGTGAACCACCTGGCTCAAAGGTCGTCTTCCACGATCAAGCGATGGCGATGGGACATGTCTATCATAGTCAGGGTATCCAATTGAGATCACTCCCACCGGAACGAAATCATCTGGAATCCCCAGTTCCTTTCTGAGAAGGTCGGGTCTGAACGCGCCTGCCAGATAGGCCGCCAAGCCCCCGTCAACGACGGCAAGAAGGATGAGTAGCGAAGCACAGCCAGCGTCAAAGTACCAGTAGGGTACAGGCCATTCAATCTCAGTGCCGTCCGGGCGGATCTTGTCAGGCTCATGATACCTATCATGATAGAGCTTCTCACTAACACAAGGCACCATCAGCACCGGAGCGTCTCCCCGGAGCCTGTTCAATTCTCGAATTCTGCGGACCCGCTCAGGCTCAGTTACGACGATAAAGGCCATGCCCTGGCTGAAACCAGCGCTTGGATAGTGCTGCGCCAGTTCAACTATACGACCGACCTTTTCCTCTGGAACAGGCAACGGTTTGAACGCTCGGATCATCCGCCTCTGCCGAACCACCCGTTCGAATTTCATGCGACTGCCCATCGAGGAACCCTCTTGAAAAGAATGCTCTGAAAGAATTCGCGCGTCTAGCCTGTTCTTGCCGCCGACTCTTCGCTCGTCTCGGGCATCTGCCCGATCGACTTGCGCGGGAAGCTTAGCACTCGGCCGTGCGCTTTCATAATGTGCTCCCGCAACTGCTCCTCAGACTCTATGAACTGCAGAAAGGCGGAATCGCAGTAGGGACACGTATACTTCATACGACTGGACTAGCAATAGCCTAATGAGACCGTTAAGCATTACTCCCCACGAAGTGCCCAACCTAGACACGAAGAGTCAATCCCGTTCTTTTTCCAGCATCTCGACTGGTCGCTGCCGACGCTGAAACGCAGAGAGACCTACAAGGATCGCTACAGCTTCTGCAAAGGCGACGAGAACGAGCACAGATCCTGCAAGCGTGACTTTGAAGCCAGAGGACAAGGCTCCCAATAGGCCCCCGATTCCAATAAGCAAAACAAACGCGAGCGTCAGACTCCGGGATGAATTGTTGTGCTTCCGGAACATTCCCTTGTTGGAATCTGGAGATAGCTGCTCCTAATAGAAAAGAGTCGTCTACCTTTGTCCCTGCAAAAGATTCCAATCCCCTTAAATTCGATCCATTATAGCAGAGATGTTTCCTCTAGCACGCCGGCACTCTTGTTTCCGGCCTAAATTCGAGCGCAAGATTCGGAGTCAAAGTACTTATTCGAAGCAGGGAAGATTGTCTCTCATGTTGAATACCCAGCAGACAAATTTTGAGCTGGAGGATGCTGCCAGGAACCGTCAAGGCTTGGCATCGCAAGCTGACAAGTGGAAGGCGGTTCTCGCTAGAGACGAGACCCAAGACGGGACATTCGTTTTTGGAGTCCGTTCGACAGGAATCTACTGCAAACCTTCGTGTCCAGCCAGACACCCTCACATTGAACAGGTTGTATTTTTCCCTGGGCCTGGCGAGGCGGAACAGTCCGGATTCCGAGCGTGCAAACGATGCCGTCCTAGAGAGCAAGGGAGTTCACAAAGAACAGAACTGGTCCAACGAATCTGCGAATTCGTAGAACGCCACCTGGACGAGAAGCTGACTCTCGCCAGCCTCAGTCGAGAGGCAGGTCTAAGCCCATTCCATTTCCAGAGGACCTTCAAGAGAATCCTCGGAATCACTCCCCGCCAGTACATAGAAGCCCGACGCCTCGAGAAGGTCAGAAGATCCCTGAGACGTGGCGAGACCGTGACCGACGCCCTCTACGGAGCCGGCTTCACTTCCAGAGGTAGACTCTACGAAAAGTCTCCGGCCCAGCTCGGAGTCAATCCTGGCACCTTCCGAAGAGGGGGTGAAGGACTGTCGATACACTATACGATCATAGACTCTCCAGTTGGACGCCTACTGCTAGGGGCAACCGGGACGGGAATATGCGCCGTCTGCATTGGTGCCTCGGATGAGGCTGTCGAAGCCGCGCTCAAGGAAGACTACTATGCCGCGGACCTATACCGAAACGATCATCAGATGAAGAGGTGGGCCGAGGAATTCGCAAAGTACTTTGACGGCAGAGAGTTCCCGGTGGACTTGCCAATAGACGTACAGGCAACGGCCTTTCAATGGAGAGTCTGGAAACAGATCCAGGCCATACCATATGGCAAGACCTCCACCTATAGCGAGATCGCCGAGACGCTTGGCAAACCCCGGGCAGTTCGGGCAGTTGCCAATGCATGCGCCAGCAACCACGTGGCAATCCTGATCCCGTGCCATAGAGTCGTTGGAAAGAAGGGCGATCTTCGAGGCTATCGATGGGGAGTCAGGAGAAAACAAACACTGCTTTCCCTAGAAGGACATCGCTGAGACTGACCTCAATACTCTACAACCTACGAGACGGCACCTGTCAAGCTGTTCCGGGGCTTACTGTTACCATTCACGGTTACCAAACCCGTTACCATCGAAGAAATTTCAAAAGCCATGATCGTCGCGACACGGAGAGTGCGATCTTGAAAGATCTAGCATAGCGAAATCCTCCTCAAAATAGAAGACCATCAATTTCAATCCCCGAGTACGCGTAATAGGACACTTTCGTCGAACAGTCGGGAGGCGGCCAGCCGACTTCGCTTCCAGCCCAGCCGTCAGCTCACACTTATCATGCGGCAACTATCCTCGGGCTCCACGGAGCAGGTCTACTTGTCCAACCCGAGCACTAGCCTACGAAAGGCGGTGACAACCCGCTATGCGGTAGCGTTGTACATGAGCTCGGTCCTAGGCTCAGGAATCCTCGTCCTTCCCGGACTGGCCGCCCAGATAGCAGGACCCGCATCACTGATCGCCTGGGTCGGACTTTCGCTCGCGAGCTATCCGCTTGCCTACACTTTTGCCAGTCTTTCCACCCGTAGACCAGAATCCGGAGGGGTGTACGGCTTCGCCAGGGAGAGCTTTGGGCCTCGCGCGGCTAACGCCGTCAGCTGGCTCTTCATCATATGGTACATCTCCGGGGCACCCGTGGTCACTGTCATCGCAGCCTCCTACCTGGCCTACGCTGTACCGATGAGCCGAACTCTCATCTACATGATCGCCGGGAGCATCATGCTAGCAGCGTTTCTCATCAACTATCGCGGGATAATCGTCAGCAGCCGAGTCCAGCTGGCAGTCATCACCGCTATCGTCGGACTGCTCGTCACTGCAGTAATAGCATCAGCACCATCCGTCAACAGTTCCAACTTCTCCCCCTTCTTTCCCCAAGGGCTCTTACCGATCGGGGTCAGCGCCGCCCTCATCTTCTGGTCGTATCTGGGATACGAGAACGTTTCCAACGTGGCTGAGGAGTTCAAGAATCCTGAGAGAGACTTCCACCGAAGCATCCTCTACAGCGTAGCAATCATCAGCCTACTCTACACCTCCGTTGCAGTAGCCGCCATCGGCACCCAGGCCTACAAAGCAGGTGGAAACATAGCACCGTTCGCCGTCATGCTATCCAACGCGCTAGGAACATATGGTGCGATCGGAACGGCAGTACTCGCCATCGTCATAATCTTCGGCACAGTCAACGTCTACACAACAGGCATATCACGAGTCATCTACGCCACCGCCAAGGAAGGAGGGCTTCCGAGATTCCTCGACAAGGTCCACGCCCGGACCCGGGTCCCGAACCGGACCCTAATGCTGCTACTGGGACTATCATGGCTCACGCTCGCCCTATTCTACTTCCTAAATGTGGACCTAGAGAGTGAGCTGTTGATTCCTAGCGGAGCGGCTATACTCGTGTACGTTGTGGGATCAACGTCAGGCATCAGACTCTTGAAGGCCCGCGGCGTGAAGAGAACCTTTCCATGGATCTCGCTCGTGATCTCGATAATCATGATCCCTTTTGTCGGACTGTTGATCTTCATCAGTCTAGCATTCGCAGCCACTGGCTTCCTCTACAAGAGAGGCAAACCCGAGCCGAGTGAACACGCCTACGGACCCCGAATAGAATAATAACAATCGGTTCTCAGTCCTCATCATGGTCGTTGTAGTTTCAAACAGAATCCCCGTCAAAAAGGGCCACGAGGAGGAGTTCGAGCACCGATGGAAAAACCGAAAGTGGAGCATCGCTAACAGTCCAGGATTCATTCGGACCGAGGTCCTACGACCAGTCAAAGGCGAGAATTACATCGTGGTCACGCACTGGCAGTCAATGAAGGAGTTCGAAGACTGGACTAACAGCGACGCGTTCATGGAATCTCATTCAAACGCGCCACCACGCGAGGCCTTCTCCGGTCCCAGCCAATTGGAGATACACGAAGTAATAGCTGAACGATAGCTCGACCCTCCATCAGGATCTAACAGAACAACAGATCTATAGCCCCTCTCTGGCGAGGTGCAGCCCGTGAAGACAGACTTCTGCGTGCTAGGCGGAGGCATAATGGGTCTCGCCACAGCCTGCACTCTCAGCGAGACCAGCGACTCCCAGGTCCTAGTCCTAGACCGACACGGAGTCGGAAGTGAATATTCCAGCTCGAACGACGTAAACCGAGTCTTCCGCTACTCCTACGGAAGCGACCTGCTGTACACGACAATGGCCGTTGAGAGCCAGAAGCTGTGGAGAAAGCTGGAAGAAGAATCGGGACAAGAGCTTCTCCTGCCGACGGGCCTTCTGCTTCTCCAGGGCGCAGACGAGAACGCCAACAGGTTCAACGAAGCAAGCTACAGAACTCTGTCGCACATGGAACTGGGAGCGGACAGACTTGACAAGGAAGACCTGAAGAAACGTTTTCCCCAGTTCAGATCTGAAGAAGCATTCTTCGACCCTCATGGCGGAGTCCTGTTAGCATCAAAGGCCCTTCTAGCACTCGAGTCTCTGGCCAAAGCTGCTGGTGTGAAGTTTCAACAAGGACAGGCTCGAGACATAGTCTTTGAAGAGCATCCATACGTTAAGACTGATACCCAAGAGAAGATTGAGTTTCGAAAACTCGTGGTCACTATTGGACCATGGTCCAATAGACTACTTAGAAATGGGCTCACCTCGATAAGGCCGACGCGACAACAACTCGTCTACTTCAGGCCCCACGCAGGGCTAGACCACTTCCGCCCAGAATCATGCCCGGTCTTTTTCACCGACAGACATTACGGTCTGCCGGCAGCAGGCATCGACGCAGTCAAATTGTCACCAAAAGAGTTGTCTGAGTCAGTAGACCCTGAGTCGGCGAAGAGATCGGTTGACGATGAGCAGATCATCGATTGTAGAGAGGCTTGCCGGAGGTTCGTTCCTGACCTTGCGGATGGGGAAGTTGTTCAGACCAAAGTCTGTCTTTATGACATGACAGAAAACTCGGACTTCGTAATTGACAAGGACCCAGAGCGAACCAACGTGGTCTACGGGTACGGCTTCTCAGGACACGGATTCAAGTTTGCACCGCTGATAGGAAAGTTGCTTGCCGAGCTTACACAAGACGAGAAACCCGGCTTCACTCCGGAAAGATTCTCTATCCTCCCCGCCCGGAGAAGGACCCCGGCCCTAGGGGCTCACCTAGGCAAGGGCGAGTATGGTGGCCAGTAAGACAGCCCCTGCCAGAGCCTCGACATGCATCCTCAGTGCCCTCCGTCGGTCGAGCTTCTTCCAGTCCTCCGACCCGACTCTGTTCACAGTCTTAGACCGGTTGGATGCGAAGCCCATCGGTTCGTGGAAGTCATAGGTGCCACGGGCGGCGTGGAGTACACAAAACGACGTTGATCCTTCCAGAGCTGCGAGCATCCCAGCATAAAATGGCAGAACGAGGGCAAGCCTGACTACCCAGACCACCTGGATTAGGGCGGTTACTCCGAGAATTACCGATAGTGCGATAAGGACAGCTCCTGTGGAGAGCCGTATGGCCCTGCCCCGGCTACCAATGTTGCACTTTCCGGGGGTGTATTCGGGGGTCATTCCTGACCAGTTTTTACAGATAGTAACAAGCTTCATTTGGGCCCCATGGTATATAGATTGGCAGAGATGGCGGGCACCTCCACCGTTACCGAGGAAAAGGACCAACTCGCCCCAGCCCAGACTCCGCAGACCTACCCGGTCCAGGGACGAATGATGAGCGCGCGGAGGACCAGACCCCGGGACGAAGTGGGACACTACGTCTGTCCCAACTGTGGAAGCCCTAGCTTGGTAAGGGACGCGGAGACGGGCGAAGTCATATGCACCAACTGCGGCTTCGTACTGTCAGACCCGACAGAGCAGTATGCTGCACCAGTCCCGAGACGTACCGAAGAGGGTCTTCTAGAAAGCCAGTCCGGACCGCCTGGAAGATTCTCCGCGTTCGACAAGAACCTCTCCACGATCATCTCTCGCGCCCAAGCCTCTAACCGGAACATTAGCGCCGACGAGAGGCTCCAGCTCTGGCGGCTCCGACGCACCCAGCTGCGTGCATCGGCCGGTTCGTCAATGGCGCGGAACCTCTCCCGAGCGATGAGCCAGCTTAGAGGACTCTCCGGTCGCCTAAACCTTCCCGAAGTTGTTACAGAAAGAGCTGCGCTGATGTACCGTCGAGCGCTCAACAAGGGTCTCGTCCGAGGACGACCCATAAATGGTATGGTGGCGGCGTCGACTTATGCTGCCTGCAGACTCACAGACGTACCGCGCTCGCTGAGCGAGATTGCAAAAGCGTCGGGTATGAGCCGGAAACTGCTCGCTCACTATTACAGAGCTCTTGTCCGCTCACTTGACGTGACCATGGCCATTGAGGATCCACTTAAGAGAGTGTCAAAGATCGCCTCGCGCGCCGGTGCTGACTCTCAGACTGAGATGCTGGCAGGGAAGATTCTGCGAGAAGCCATCCGACTACGGGTTAACGTTGGAAAGGATCCTGATGGATTGGCAGCCGCCGCGCTAGACCTAGCAGCAAGAATTCGAGGCTCAATGGTCATGCAGCGAGACCTTGCGAAAGCTGCCGGCGTATCCGAAGTCACCATTCGAAGCCGCATGAGAGACCTCAAAACGGCCGCGAAGTCTCTAGGAT